>Ga0065711_1040350_pt1 | contig 17042 bp, 7 predicted proteins | sample Hoacrofraction12_FD_59098 | JGI IMG/M metagenome (GOLD analysis project Ga0065711, IMG submission 59098) | Hoatzin crop microbial communities from Cojedes, Venezuela - Epithelial fraction 12 v2 (version 2) | ecosystem: Host-associated > Birds > Digestive system > Esophagus > Crop | place... | reverse complement strand
GGTGCGGGCGGGAGGCCGTCCGGCCCGCACCCTGCCCTTGGGCGGGCAGCCAAGGGAGGCGGCCGCGCTTCCCGGAGCAGGGGGGGGGGAGAAGTTCCCGAAACGCCGCTTACCCGGGCTCCGTGAGGTGGGAGGAGGCACCGCCCTGCCCGGGGAGGGGGCGGCCGAGCCGTAGCCGTTCCCGGCACTGACCTGGGGGGGCGGCACCCTGCCTGCCCCCGTTCCGCAGGGAGCCGCTGGCCGCCTGCAGGTGAGTTATGCCGGTCCCTCCCTGTCGCGGCAGCCCCTTGTGTTCCCTCAGCAATCTCCCCCTCCCCTGTCCGCCCGCGGCGGGACCCCGGCCGCCCCTCAGCCTGCTCCGCTGAGGAGAACCCACCTCCTCGAACCCCGGCGCCTTTTTCTGAAACGCTCTGTGGAGTTTTGACTTTGAATTCTAGCCCTTCTGCAGCCCGCTGAGCCCTCTTCGCCCCTCGCCTGCCCTTCGACCCCCGTTTCTCCAGGCATCCCTGGGAGCGGCGGGTGCGGGAGGGGTGGGGGGAGCCGCCGCCTCGGCACCGCCGTCCCCGTAGGGCCCCTTCGTCCCCCCGAAGCGTACCGTCGGATTTAACGCCGCTTGTGACCCCCTCCCCAGCCCGCTCTGCTTTCGAGATGTCGCTGCTCAGCTGCGGGGTAGAAGCTGCCGGTTTGACCTGAGCGAAAATGACCGAGGTGAGGCAGGTCGCGGGGTGAGGAGGCTGCTCCTGCCAGGTGATTAGGTTTGGCTTTAGCGTCTCCTGCTCCTGCTGCTTCGAGAAGGTGTTGGCTTGCTCAGAAGTGCAAGCCCAGACCTTTAAACCCGGCATCATACGGGGAAGAAGCGTTGCTCCTTGGTTGCTTTTAAGTGGCCGAAGTCTGTTGTTTAATCTCAAAACCATCGGAGTAAATGAGAAAACATCAGTTCCAGTGTGGTTCCTGCACTCTTTGGAGTCTCACTATTTTTTTGGCATAACCTTTTTATCTCTCTGTGTATCTAAATGTTGCATGCCTGGACCAGTCCCTGCTCCAGCAGAGTCAACCAGACCCTAACAGCACTACAAGTAGATCACGTCTGAAAAACTTGGTACAATTCTTCCTGTTGGTATGAGTCATGCCACCATATTATGTGACTCCTTCCATACAATTGTTAGCATTTGCGTTCTGGTGGGGCAGGAGTAGTCTTACACAGTTTGTTGAGCGTTTTACGTTTTTAGATGCTGTTTTTTCACTATTTAATTGCTTTTTTGTTTGTGTTCCAGCCTTCGTGGGGCGGTGAAGTACATAATGTTTTCCTGTTTTGGCAAAGCTCTTCAGAAAATGAACAGCATCCATCAAAGAGCTTTCTATTTATCAAAAAAAACAGGAGATAAACCTGTCCCTAAGTGATCAAATGATTACGTGCCTATCAGACCTTAATTATAGAAATTCCTTTCTTCCATATGCAGCTTTTTAAACTGGTTGCTCACTCATTAGATCACAAAGGCTTATTAGGAGCTTTCAGTGTCTTATACACAGATGTATTTTATGTGCTAAGTGTAACTGAAACCACCTTTAAAATTGCTTGGGAGAAGAAAGCCTGAGTACAAGGACTAAGGGAAGGGTTCATCCACTTTAGAATTTGGTGTCTCAGCTGTTAATTTTTTTCAGATTTCAGAATTGTTGCAAATTAAATTTTCTATAGACAGTGTGATGTTTATTTTGAAGAGGGATCTATTTAGTTGTAGGACGCTTTGGCAGATGCTACTTTACCAGCTACTTTACCAACACTCAGCAGGTTTCTGATGGCTTGACATTGCTCCCTGTTTCAAGTAAAGCTGCCGTGGTTGGGTGTCAGCTCTGTGCTGTTGATTTTGCAAGAGGTATACTGGGAATTGCAGGAATCAAGAGAGCAGAGGCATAAATCAGTGCAGAGTCTTTGTACAAATCATTGGCTTAGGGCATTCTAGCTCATTTTTGCACTTACCTAGTTATCCGTTTATTTAAGAGGAAAAAAAACCCACCAGAAGATGAGTTAGTCTACCTATGGTCTGGCCTACTTTCTAGGAGTGCCATTTTCTCTTTGGTGGCTATGGAAGGAGTTTGTTAGGTATTGGCAGTAATCACGTAAGTTATGGTAGCAACCTTATCCTGCATGGTGTGAACTTGAATTGTGATTCCTATCCTTTGTCTGTCTATGAAGTAGAGGGAATTAGAACATAGGATGAAAAATATAATATAAATCCAAAGTAGTATCATTACTGCATTTACCTTGCTGACAGTCCTCTTCTGTGTCTGGTTTAAGAAAATTTGCTTGATTGGTAGTATTTATGATTTGGTGAGGGGTCTGGGCTTGTTTAGCCTGAAGAAAAGAAGGCTGAGAGGGGATCTTATAAATGCCTATAAATATCTTCAGGGTGGGTGTTGGAGAGTGGGGCCAGACTCTTTTCAGCGGTGCCCAGTGACAGGACAAGGAGCAACGGGCACAAACTGAATCATGGGAAGTTCCATCTGAACATGAGGAAGAACTTCTTCACTCTAAGGGTGATGGAGCACTCGAACAGGCTGCCCAGAGGGGTTGTGGATTCTCCTTCTCTGGAGATGATCAAGACCCACCTGGACGTGGTCCTGTGCAGCCTGCTCTGGATGACCCTGCTTTGGCAGGGGGGTTGGACTAGATGATCCGCAGAGGTCCCTTCGAGCCCCTGCCATTCTGTGATTCTGTGAGTCTGTGTCCCTGTCTAATACTCTTCTTTAAATAGATAAAGTTTTCTGGATCCTAGCAGCTGAAAACATTTCTTTTCCCATCTTGTGTACAGGGTCTGGTTCATTTGAGGATGTGGGTTGTGACTGGCAACTGTTTTAAATAAGCAAAGCAAAGGGCACTGCGAAAGGAATGTTGTGTGAAGTATGATTTGAAATATGTGACTTTAGGAAGATTGATACAAAACAGATTGACTCTGCGGTCAACTAATAGTAGATGTTCATAGCAGGGGCTTCCTTTTCTTACATACGTGCATATTCCAGGTACTGCAGCAGTATGTGCACTGTATAGCTCCAACTCCCAGACAATGACTGCTGAATACTGAGCCTGATGTTGAAAGAGCTTTCAGTTGAATTTTGGTGCTTTAATGCCTATGAAGAGAGATTTAACTAAATGTTTGTCTTAGCCATGTTTACCGGATGAATAATGGGAATTTTTTTTTCCTCTCATCCATGCTGTTGCAAAAGCGTTGGCCTGGATAGGACTTTGGGGATCATCTATGCCAGCCTTTTGGTCTGAAGGAGATATTTATTTAGACTATTTGCGAACTACCTACTGAAGGAGATTTCATCTCTTTCCAAGGTAATTGGCTCCTGTGCTGTCTTTGTTTCTGGAGTGATTGTACTTTGTCAGGTCTCTGAACAATTCCTGCTGCTGCTGAGTATTATTGCGATTGCCACCAGGTCTCCAAAATGGTTCTGTTCTATTCATGTATCTGTCAGTCCTGATGAATTTCAAGTTAGGCTGGGGAGTCCTGAATCAATCTGTATCTGTTTTGTCACACCCAGGGTTACATTTTTCCAATGGAAAGAATTACAAGTAGACTGTGTACTCATGAGTCAAAAAAATCTATCTGTGATTCGAGCTACAGACTGACAAGACTAAGCAAGTCTGCTTTATTTCCCCCACAGATGCTGAATTTTTAGAAGGGGGAAGAATATAGGGTAGAATGAAAAATTTCTTGCTCAGCCAACTTGTATGGCTCTGGCAGGTCATTTTGTGCCGAATCATCCTCAACTTATGACTTACTATTTTCCCCCATTTATAGATCTTTTCACAGTGTGTCACAATAACCAGATTCATCACAGAAATTAGAACCGTAACTACTGTTGTTAATGATGGCAAAGAATTAGAGCTTAGGGGAGTGATTATTTTCTTGTTTGGCACTTCTGGGGACATATCTAAATTACTGTGTCCAGTTTGGGGCTCACCGTACAAAGAAGACTGACAGACTGGACTGGGTCCAGCAGAGAGACACTGGGAGTCTTTGGAGGCTGGAACACATGTAGGAGTCACTGAAGGAGCCGAGTTTGCTTAGCCGTGAGAAGAGAAAGGCAAGGGCAGCTCTGACTGCAGTCCTTGCCTAACTAATGGAAAGTTATGGAGAAGACACAGCTAAGCTATTTGTGCAGGTGTACAGCAAAAGGGCAAGATGAAATGGGTGCAAACTATAGCAAGGAAAATACAAGGAGAAGAGTAAGTATAAATATAAGGAGACTATAAGTAGAGAAAACCTTTACAGTGAGGGTTGTTAAGCACTGTAGCAAGCTGCCCGGATAAGATGTGGAATCTCCATCCTTGGAGTTCTTCAAAACTTATTTGCACAGACTGCTCTGTGATTCTGTGATAGAGTAGATAAATACCAGTGCAAAATGATCTTAATGACAAAAGTAACTAGAAAGGAAAAAGTACCTAAATTGCCTGTCTGCCCTCCATATTTAAAATCACTGACACCAGAGCTTCCTGTTCTCACCTGCAATGCATGGAAACAAAGTATGCAGGCATTCCATGTTGCAGCATGGTGGCAAAACATGGCTTCTCGTAGGCTTAAAAAAAAAATCATCAGTGATTCACTCTCAGATGAAGAGCTGTGGCATGCTAGTCTGGTATTCATGTCTTTTCAGACTGGCAAATCTGAAGCAAGCTATTCACTAGAACAATGATTGTGATTGTCACTTTTCTTTTGGCATTTGATAGTTGCTCATTATTTCTCAGAGCTGGTACTTTGCCTCTTTCAGGGTGATGAATTATTTAGATACCTAAAAACCTTCCCTGGCTTCCTGTCTTCATTCCCTTTGTTGTTCAATTATGTTCACTTTTGGCAAGGACGTAGTTAATCTATTATCATCATGGGTTTTTTTAAATGAAATTGATAGTGTATTTTGTACAACTGTTTTGATTCTCTTTTAATCTTTGTAACCAAGGCACAGATTTTCAAATGATGATTTTATAAAAGTACTTAATTATTGATAATACAGAATAAGCGCTTGACATTACTTAGTAGTAATTACTGTATGGGATTAATTTGTTAGTCATAGGCAGAAGTTTCTGCATAAAGGTGATTTAAGTCAAAATATTACTCATATAGTAGGGTCTGTATTTCTTTCTTCTCAAATAGTGTTTTACTGGTTTAAATTTACTTCATGTTATCTTTTGTTAGAGAATTCTAGAACTTTTCCCATGAAAACTGGTTTGATACATTTTTATAATTTTTATGGTTTACATTTTTTGATACACATAACCAGAATTTATTATACAGTATTAAACTAGATTATTAACATACTGAGTAGTGAAAAGCATTGTGTCTGTCCAAAATATGTTTATGTTCTGACGATCATTTCTTATATGACACTGCCCTTTATTAGCATATGACGTTTGTACTATGCATCAATAAAAGTGATCTAGGCTGTGTCATTAGTGAACTGACAGTGTAAATGACTGGAGAGAGATAAATTAGGCATTTATTTCAATACAATAGTTGAGAATGCCTCTTAAGAGCAGAAAAGAGTTTGGATTTGTTTTCCAAATAGGAAGTAATTTAACAAATAGTCTGATATGTCATGACTTCTGCAATACTTTCGCACTACATTTAGTGTTGGATTTGGATGATATGTGACAAATAGGGCAAATAGCTTTGTGTCCAACCCCAAAGATGTTTACAAAATTAGGCATCCTGTGAGGCCCGGTTTTTGTCCTGCTCGTATAGTTAAGTCAGGAGTTATGCCACTGAAGCTAACTGACCTCACTTGCATTAAATTAGTCTTAGAGCAGAGAGTCAACTCCCTTGACTTTACAAGCAGTTTTATTTTCACTTTTTTTCTGAAAAAGGACATGCAAGATATGGCTTAACATTTGTTTCCTATAATTCAAAAGAATAACAATCTACTGAACAGTTACTAGAAGTTTTAACATAAGCTGCCTTAATATCTTTTTGCGTCACTTACTTTCCACTCACTGCTCTATAACAAAAAGGCATTCTATCGTGTTTATTCCCGACAAAACATATGAAGTTATTTTCCCTTTTAGATATTAAATTTAATCAGGTCATAAAGTCTAAACTAGGAAACCTATGAAGGTTTCCCTGAGTCAGCTGTTGGAACAGTCTATTAGTTGCATGTGAATCAGGCCTAGGTTCTCAAAAATATTTAGATTCTTTATTCATGTTGATTTTAGTGTTGTCCAAATACTTTTGAGGATATTGGTATAATGGCAAGAAAGACTTCAGAAGCCTATATATTAGGCAAGGCAACGCTCAGCATTTAAATATGGGAAGCATTTGTGCTCACAAGGAAAAAGTTGGGGCTCACTGCACCAAGGGCGCTTGTTGTGAGCATTGAGCCTGGGGCTGCACTGCTGTACACAGGCCTCTTCTGCATGCTCCGTGTGACCTTTAGAAACATGAAGAAAAAAAAAAAAAAAAGAGATTGAAGTATTTTCTTTTGATCCTTTAGAGAAATTCAGAGGTTCTCAAAACCAATGAATCTAAGGCATGGTCATTAAACTTGAGTGTCTGTAGCTCTGAGGTATTAAATTGGAGGTTTTCTGCTAGGAAGAAATTCTGGAGTGAATTCCTGGCCCTTCTGAAATTAGTAGATGTTCTGTCCTTGGCTTCAGTGGGGACAGAAGGTCATCCTGGTTATCTGTCCTGCTAAGCAGTTTCAACTTCTGTTACGGAAGCAGTGCTAGAAGACTCTCTTTATCAGTATTTTACACAGCTCCAGAAATGTAAAAGGTGGAAATTAAAAGTTAAAGAGAGCTGTCTCTATAGTCCTGTTCCTGTTGGTTAGACTCCTGTACCTGCTGTGCCAGACTTCTTGTAACCATACTGCTGCTGAATGTCTGCCTTCTATATGGGGGAGTTTGCAGGTGATTCATGTCATATGAGATCTGACATACGATCAGGACTGGGCTGTGCAAGTCAAACGGAGTTTCGTCCTGCCACAGTGTGAGTGTAAAGGCTGTGAAAGGAATGCTAGCTGGAGCTGTGTGGTGCTTGAGATGACAGTCCTAGGAATGGAATTTGCGAAGCCTTTGGTATATGTATTTCAACTCCAGTCTAACTAAAGCCCTCCATATAGTGTCCTGAGTGCTGGCAAAGGGCAAGACCATGCTTGCCAAAGTCTGCTGGTCGGGTAGAAACCATATGGCCTTTCGCACCTTTGATGCTTTTTTTTTCCCTTGTTAGGATGGGTATCTTGTTACTTGTGCAGGAGGAAAGCCAAAATGTATCAGGACAAACTTTTGTTTTGATGTTCCTTAGAAATAAGTGGAACAAAAACTTTAAAGATATTATGTGTTTCATTTCTTTCATTGAAATTAAACTTTTTGAGTGTGGTGTATTTTTCCGTATGCTGTAATCAGGTCCTAAAAACAAGAGGGTTTACCCACTCCTTATCTTTCTTTGTCCTTTCTTCCTGAATTTCTCTTAAACTGCCTGGAGTCTGTGTGGTTGGGTTGTTATTTATTCATTCTTAAGTATGGTAATATTATCTGGGCTATTGTGTGGCATGCATTTCTCATAAAAAAACAAATAAATAAAAATGTCTTCTTTCCTGGTAAGTCTTGTGCAGGAAAAGGCGGACAAATGATGAATCACTTCACGGTTCTGGCAGTACTGCTCACCCTGAGGACTTGCTACACTACATACTCACAGCAAGGTAAATGTCTGAACATTTGTTTTTTGGTTTGGAAGCAATCTACAACAACTGAAGTTTTGGACTTGCTCATATGTAAGTCTCCTGTGATTAAGCAACATGTTACATGCTAAATCAAATGATTCTCTTTGGTAAGGTGATGAAGCAACTTGTATAATTACCTTTTGTAACCTCATCATGCAAAATTGCCTGTTGAATCAATATCTAGCAATGATGTGAAGCCAGAGTGTATTTATTCGTCTGCTCCACCTCTGTCTCATATGTTTTTGAATCTGTACTCTATCATCTTCAAATAATTTATTTCCTCTTTGACAACTTTTATGCTTTTTGACCTCTTCCCTTCACTTCCTTTTTTGTTTGGCTCACCTGTGAAAACTTTAGCACTTCTATTGGCTGTTTTTTAATTGTGTCATAAGATTCCAGGACCAGATTTTATTTCTTACACTTCACATCTGTATCCAATACAAAAATAAAAGCAAATATGCATATTGAGAGGGAACAAAGTTAAATATATGGGTAACTTTCCAGACGGCTGTGTATTTCAAGATAAAAGTATTGCTTACACACTTGCTGCTGGCAATAGCATTGGGCATGACTCCATTAAAAGAAAAAAAATTGAATGAATATTTTTCATTGACTTCTCTGTGACCACCATTGAGGATGCAGAACTTACCAGACTGTAGTCTGCGTTGTAGAAGTTGTATTGCCTTTATTAAGTTGGTGAAGGAGGGAGAGGGTTTTTTTTTTTCATAAATGTAAATGTATAAATGTGTTATACTGAGGGGGTAATATATCTCTTTCAGACTTTTTGCCTCTTTGACCTTGAGATTCATGTGGTCACACTCCATTCACCCAAGGTGACAGTTCCTCAGTTTTGAGACTCTGTTACCAATGCCCCTAGAGTGGCAAAACTTTGTGATGTAGGCAAGTCCGAACAGTTACTGCATTACAGTAAGTTGGTCACTAGTTTTCACATGCAGTTGTTCAAGAATAAAATTAGTCTCTGTTGTTAATCATTAAGCTATTCATACAGTCTTGAGTTAGCTTTCAAGTTAAAACAAGTCTCAAGATGCCTTGATTATTTAACTTTGCTAGGACAGGAAGATTATAACTGTGAATGCTACAGATCTTTCTACGTGTGTAAATTATACTACAGAAGTCTTGAAGTCACATATTGTAACTCAGTGGTCTTCAAGATTTTGGATATATCCTCGACTATATTGTTTCTTCTGTTTGTTGGTACTGTGTATAAGCTCTGACTGGTGATCTAGACTGCCTTATACCAGGCTATGAGGAAAATAAAATTGTGTGAGGTCTGATGTGATATGTCGTCTAATTAAAAGGAGATAGTGGAGGGACACTCGTACAGATGGGTGAAAAACAGAAACTAATAAGACCTTTGGGTTTTTGTCAAGTTAATTACATGTAGAAGGTGAAAATATTCTCCATGGTGAGAAAAGGGATGAGATTTTAGTTTGGGTAAAAAGAGACAGATGTAGAGAAGAGAGGTAAGCTCATCATCAATGTGCTAGGCATAGTAGTGACACTTGCAGTTAGAACTGGCTAGAGAAGGAGCAGAAAAGAGGACAGGGAAATGCAGAAGATAAGCGGGGGGTTCTTTTAATAGTGCACCCTGAAAAAGGAAGAGGTTTCTGCCAATTGACTGGCTTTTATTTTAGGCATATTTGTTTCCTTTCCACGAGAGTCTGACTTTGTGCCTGTGAGTTTCACTGGGAGACTAGCTGGGTCCCTTCTTTTAGATTTGTTTATTTGTTCTGGGCCCATCTGTCTCCCCCAGTTGCTTCAGCACTGCAGAAGGAAAACACAAGAATGTCAAGGGCCAGAGCTTTAGGTCAGCCGCCTGTCTGCATATGTGAAATGAGATCCCCTCAGAGGCTTGGTACATGATGCTTCAGGTAAAAGGATGATGAACGTACAGGTAAGGTTGACCAGAAAATGAGCAGCTAGCATTACATGCTGGAGAGGAACGACATTACAGTCAGTTCCTTAGTGTAAGTGGGATTTTAACAGCCTTTATCTTGTTTTGATGGGGAAAGTCTGTAGGATGAGGGGAGATGAAGTGTGTCATGTCTTACTTTTCCGAAACAATGTGAGATACTCTTCTTCCATAGTTAGTTTTATGGCTCACTTTGTTGCTTTGGTTGTTCTGGCTCCTTGCCCAGTCAGTCCTTGGCAGTGAAGCTAACAATATTTCTGTTTTCCAGTGAAACCTACAATTGCTACTCCCTCATAATTTAGGCAAGTGAAATTTATCCCCAGGCCTTCGACTTTGTTTATGCAGTTTCAGACATCTACTAGTTGTCATAGGTGCTGGGTTTCCTTATGGTAGTATAAAACTGATGGCCATTATTTTTCAAAAGCAACTGTCAAGCAGTAGGTGTGTTTTTTTAAGGACCATGTCATAACCATAGCCAAAAAGGAAGTTGTATTTCTGTGCTTGAAACTTTTTTGAATTTACCTTACAAAAGACACTAGCTGTCAAATTCTGCTTTCATGTAATTTACACATATTCATCTTTTTCCAGTAATTATTTATTAAGGCTGCAGTGACGGGTAGACTGATAGAAGGTACGTGTGCATATATGTGGAGATACTTCCTCAAAAGTATTTTTAGGATGCCACAGTCCTGTTTCTGAGTCCAGGTGTTTCAACGATGAAACCTTGGTTTCTCCTTCCAAGCGTATCTGAAGAAGCCTACGTCCGTAGTTTCCTCTAGATTGAAAGCATATGGTTTTCATTTTGCTCTGACTTCCAGTACTTTTCAAAATGAAATGGATTAAAAATATACTAACAGAGTGCATAGATGATTTGCTAAAAGAGAAACAATCCTTTCTTTCAGCAATTTTATTCTAAGTTATTACTAGTGGTACAATATATATTTTCCTCCATTTCTTTTTTAGTTACAGGCTAAACTTTTATGAACAACTAGACTGTGTCAGTGTCTATATTCTCATAATTAATAAATATGCTTATAAAATATTATCTGCTTCCTTTGATTGATCAAGGACTGTTATAACTGCTGCTTCTCTTGAGCCTTTCATTTCCTACAGTTAATGTAAAGATCCGTACATAGGGAAACTGCTGCACAGAAGTTAGTGCAGAGTAGGCACCACAGGATAAATTGCAAAATGATTTGGATATCTGATTGCTGCCATAAGCATCTATCCCAATGTAGATTCTCAGACTAAATTTCCTGAATGCTTGCATTTCTGCCAGTAATATTCTGTAAAAGTCTCAGATAATCATTGGCTCTGTGGGTGAAGCACGTCTGGGAGAAATGACTGGAGGTGGCAATTTTATGAGAAGGAGCTGCTGAGGTCTCTCAATCCAGCATGTTCCTGAAGACTGTGGCTGTAGTGGGGCTGGAATGCCCAGAATGAGTCCTGTTTTATTAAAATACACGTTTATTTCTGTGATTTCTTTTCTGTGTCCTGGTCAGTATAAGCATTCTGACTCTATCATTTGTAACAAGCAGAAGCATCTTGGAAAGCAACCGTGGCAAAAGAAAAAGCCTAGTTACTTGGCCATTTCGATTCCCTGGCTTCATTAACAATCTGATCAAGTTTAGGGGTTTTTTGTTGTTTGTTTATTTTTCAGGAAAGGGAGAAGATACAGATCAGCGAGGGCCACGTTTTGTATCTTCCAAGAGTTAGGTTTTTTTGGGAGGGGTGACAAAGCAAACATCTAAAAAGAGGGACCACTCATAGGTGATATGTAGTGTTCAGCAGGCTGGTCTTCTTAAGAGGCCTTTCCTTTCTGCCACTAAAAGGGACTTCAGTATGACCTTTAAATTTTATTGTATTCTGGGAATTAACCCCAGACCGTAAAAGGATGGAAGTGCCTTTATAACTAGGTGCCTAATTCCACTAGAAGAATCCACAGCCTTGACTAAAGTACCTAAGCTCTGTGTAAAGCAACTAGACATGTGCTTAATACTAGACTATCATCCGAGGTAGCTAGTGGAGGGAAACTCTTAACCTATCCTGTTCAAATACTTGATTTGTGTTAACTAATTTAATCTTAATTAGGCCAGATAGCAAAACTGAGCCTAGATTTTCTGCGCTAATGATGAGAAGGCTTGCTGGGTGCTGGGATTTTTGAGACTTGGTCCCTGTTCATACCACATGTTGTTCCTCTTCATAAGACTGTAAAGGGATAGATCAATATTCTGAAAAGTATCTGGTAAACTGAGGGCATAATGAAATTGAATATCATACCAAATGTCATGGTGGAGGGCTATTAAGTAGATTCAAGAACCTCATTCTAGCCTGCTGGTGCCCCAAGATAAATAATTATCTTTGCTTTTGATATCAACAGCATGGGTCTTGATCACTTTTTTTTTTCCTTCAGAACTGTCTGGTGTGGAACCTATCTTACCTCTAACCACTCTTGTTTCAGATGTGCTTTGTAACTTAGCTAAACATTAATATTTTTGTGTCGTTTTTGTGCTTCTAGAATCCATTGTGTTTCCAGTAACGTACCTTAACATTTCCAAGGATTTAGCTCTTCAGCGGCTGCTGGTGGAATGGGATGTTGGCAAATCAGCGCATGATGCTGAGCTGGCAATGTCTTTTGAAATACAAGTCCGTCGAACAGATGAAACTACTACTGTGTGGACGGTAAGTTTATTTTAGAAAAAAGTATGCTAGTTATTTACAATATAAATCAAGCTAAAGGAAAATGTTCGGATGCATGTGCAGCTATCTTTGCTATATAGGCTTATGATTTACAACGTAGTATTTACAAAACTCTACTAGAAATACCTCCACATTTCACTAGGTGCCAGACTTGGTCTAATGTTATGCCCAGTTTTTGTGCAAAAAAATTTTGGCTCAGATGAAGAAGTCATTTCCACATGTGCAGAATGTAGATGTGCCTTGCGTACCCTTATTGAGGGATTGTGGTGGGCAGATTTAGGAGATCAGATTTTGAAGGCCTGTGTTTCCCTTTCAAGGAGCAGGTCCTGTAAGCGGCCTCCCAAAAACATCCCTTCCGTTGTTCCTAAAGGCAGTCTTTTTTGTAGCATAACTACTCTTCACTGGGGATTACCTCAGCATGAGTCATATTGCTGCAACTCCTCTCACCTTACAAACCAAAGGATAGTCTCAGTGTGAGTGTAGCCTTTTAAGACCTGTGCTTGGCCCCGTTAACAGTTACCTTATACCCACATCTTTCAGTTAAGGAAGAAGTAGTGATGTCTCTTTTGCAAAGTCCCTGTCCTGCTAGTTTTCCTTAACACCTAAACCAGCCAAATTTTCTGAAGAAGTGGAGATCACCCAAATCATAGGCTTAGGCCTGCTCCCGATGTTTTCCCCAGTTCCTGACTTCAGTGTGAGAACTTTTGTCTCTGAAGAAAATTTCCTCTCCTTTGGATCTGACAAAATCTTTTGGGAACTAAATGCATGTTTTAGGGCTGTTATAACCTATTATGAGTCATCTGCTGGTTAAACTGTGGAAGAATATGAAATGCACATGTTAAAATGTACTAAAACTGGAAAACTGCTCTAGTTCATTTAAAGCTGCTATTTGTGAGAAAGCATACAAAGCACAGAAGGGCTTATTTTTCTGAAACCAGAAGTCAATAAAGTAAGATGGGTGCAGTTAAGAATCACAGCGTACTTTGATCAGCCAAGTGGGTAGTGTTTTGTCTCTGAAGAACCACATCTTCACTGCAGATAAGCTCTATACAGTTTGGAAGATTTTGACCACTTGTGTACGAGGGGGTAAGATTTTTAACACTCCATGAGTAGATCTAACCTTGAAGTCAGAAATGAGGGCCATATAGCTACAAACAATTCAGGGTGTTTTTTTGAATATCCTTCTAACAAACTCTTAGTAACTTGCTGGAAGAAAGAAACATTTTTTTGAATCCAAGGACATAGTCCATTCTGTTACTCACAGTAAACACAACAAGGAAAATAAATAGCGTATTTTGGATGTCAGTACCACACAGGAATGTATTTGCTTCTGTGTGTTTCTGAAGAATGTGTACCAGTACAGAAACTCTGTGAGTCTGCTCATAGCAAAGCATGGACAGTCTATATACATTCCAAAGCAGTGACTACATTCCTCAGTGCTATAACTGCGAAATTAAATTGTAAACTGGTTGCAGAGCTTTTCTCAGAGTGGTGGTATTACGAAAGCAGTAATGGAGAGCAGTTCTCTAGTTGTCAGTGTGAGCCAGGGCTCTGGTACAGCCCATATGAGCAGCACAGATCTATATGCTGAGAATCTTTAATGGTTGCTTTAAGAAGTACAGGAATATATGTTCTGTTCTAAAATTTGTTCATAATTACGGGTGATTAATAGAACTTTTTTGAGGCATTTTTTCCTGCTTCTTACAGGCTCTCATTCCAGGGCAGATTGGCATTGGGGGTGCCTTTTTACGTGTCTGCCTGTGTGATTACATGGTGCCTTGGTTAGTTTGAGTTGCTGTGCCATGTATTGGTGGCTAATTTCATGCCCAGGTGGGCCTTAGTGGGTAAATGCTGACAGAAATTTGTAAGATATCTTCTCTGAGAGAGCAGCAGAACATTTTATATTTTTTTGCTGTTTGTCTGCATTTATATAATTCAGTAGAAAAATGATTTTTTAACTCCATTTTATATTTTAGGCTGTCTTTCTTCCGTTAACGGAGCTCTAACAGTTTTGGATGTATTTTTTCATGTTTCTTGCATGTGCAAATTACAGCAGTCAAGCATTTTGGGGAAATCAGCAGATACTTTCCTACTCTGCTTGTCACCGATGGTAATATTGTCCTCAGATGCGGTACCTCAGAACTACAATGAGATATCATCTGCATAAATACTTCCTGGCCAGTGCAGATTCCTGCTGTAATTCAGAGCCAGGGATATGTAACTCAGAGCTTTAAACAAGGTGCAATTGCAGGCAGCAGCATCTGTGCATGCTGTTACTCATGTAAGAGCAGACACACATAACCCACTGAACGTCTCTGAGAGCAAATCCATTTCATGGGAAGTGGGGCCTGACTCACAACGATGTTGTCAGAATCAAGCAGTTTTGCCAGCACGTCAGTCACTCCTCCACTGCTAGTACAGATTTGTAAGCAGTTACTTAGCTTACTAGTTACATAGTGTAGCAAATGGCATCTCGGAGATTTGTTTTTCAAAAGCATTTTCCTCCTTTGAGCTTTCTCTCTCTCTCACTGCTTTTGATTGTACTTCCAATGTGTCTACACATTGCTGTGTTTTCAGTACTTTGCCATACTGGACTTTGTCTATAGGAGTTTCATAATGTCACACTTGATAAATCAGCAAAGCCTCTTCATTGGATATGGAATTCAGACTTACCTTTGGAGTGTATGTCACACTCAGTGAGAGTCAGGAGCAAGGCACAAGCATCAAAAGTCTGGAGTCAGTGGAGTCTGTGGGAGACTGTCCTGGGTAAGCAAAACAAGACTTTACAATGTTGGTTTTATTTTTTCCAGTACAAAGCTAGATTGTAATTCACCGAAGACTGTAACGGTAAAGTCCTATTCATGAGACATGGCATCAAGTCAAGAATCCATTTTGAACTCTTTCATCCCTAAGCACTAAGCAACTCTGTTATTTTGCTAGGATTAATAGCAGTGCTTCAGCCATTCTTTTAATTTGGAGACTATCTTCCTAAGCTAGTAGACCAAAAGTTTTAGAGCTTTTCTTGCGTGCACATTAAAACAATGCAGAACGTAGAGTGGCGCGGGATCTCGGACACGCTGTAGCGTAGCCTGTCGCCAGACGCAGCCCTGGCCTGGGCTGGGGGAGAGGAGAGGAAATGCATTGCCATGGCTACATTATGTGATGCTTGTGTTGCTTTTGTGTGGGGTTTATAGCTTTGATTAATATTAAAGAAGCAGAGACAGAGGAGCAAGGCAGCTCCTTATGTCACTTGGAATGAACTTCTGTGAATTATATGAGAGTAAACAGGGAGTGAACCAATAATGTGATTTTTTTTTTCAGATTACACTGTCTTACTAGAACAGTTTGGTTTCCAGAGAACTTGGTTTAAACATAATATGTAACTTTTTTTTTGTAGCTTTAGAAAATACTACTACAGTGATTTTGTAAAGAAACACTTCTGTTGTTTGAACTAGCAAGGGCTTTTAGTTATGGGAGACATCATGGGTAGTGGAAGCATCATGGTTCTGTATACTTCGATTGTGGCATGTAAATTGCCCATCTCCCTCGCCTTATACAGCGGGAAATAGTATGCAAGACTCCTGTTCTTTCTCACTAGCCTCAGTCTTGGAGATTTTACTTTTTTGATTGAAACTGGATAGGGATCAAAAATACTATTTCTTGATCATGAACTGATCCTGCATTACAGACCTGATTTAGATCTCTCTGAAAAATAGTGATTCTAGACTTCATCAGATTCTTGAGACTAGATTTCATCTCCAGCATGTGCAAAAGCCTGACAGTCACTTAAATCCCACTCATTTTTGCATCCAGCAAGGAATCCAACATTGAAAGCCATAGGAGTCTCATTCCAAGTTCAGTATCCCCTTACTGATCTGGTTCATTCAGTGTTAAGTCCTCTTAGCTGAGCTCTGTGTGAGCTTCAGAACATGAAGTTTTTTCTAGCCCTCTGCTGACAATCTTCAAGAACCCACATTTTGGCTGTAAGCATCAGCCTGTTCATAGGTGCAGGAGGTAGTGTTCATCGATAAGGGCAGTTCCTGAATGCACAGACTTTGTTTCCCCAAAGTGAAAGGCAGTGGGATGGATTTAGTCTCTTAGGTAGTTTGTTGGACTACGTTATATGTTTATGGGTTCAAGAGAAATATAGGTATGATTACATGTGAAGTTGATCTGTTGATCTATGTATAGGGAAGAATACTAATTAAAAGTCCATGAATGGATAATATAACACTAGCAGATTCTTGTGTAAATGCTCAGTTACATGTTCTGGTTGAAGGCTGCTGCCATGACCAGATTTTCAAATGGTTTATTGTGTATTAATTTGCAGGCCTGGACACTTCAAATAACAGTGGACCACAAATCTTTCCAAATGAAAAAATTGTAGAGGAAGGCTCTGACATCACTCTTTGTTGCATTGGAAGGAAAGGTCATATCATTAAGGAATTCTTTCTAGTCCCAGCTGTTCATGTTTTCAATCACACGAACAGTCAAGTTGGACTGCTCACTGTGAAAAATGTGGCACATCAAGAAGTGCCTCACATCACTGTCTACTGTCAAGAGTCTTGCAATGAAGAGCAATGCTATGATCATGCAGTTTTCTTTGTGGGTAGTAAGTGAATGCTTTATTACAGTTATATTTTCCTATTGCTATAAAGTCAAGAATGGCTGTAGGGAAGGGGGGGGGGGGGGGGAA
>Ga0065711_1040349_pt1 | contig 17042 bp, 7 predicted proteins | sample Hoacrofraction12_FD_59098 | JGI IMG/M metagenome (GOLD analysis project Ga0065711, IMG submission 59098) | Hoatzin crop microbial communities from Cojedes, Venezuela - Epithelial fraction 12 v2 (version 2) | ecosystem: Host-associated > Birds > Digestive system > Esophagus > Crop | place... | reverse complement strand
GGGGGGGGGGGAAGGGGAGGAAAAAAATCGCACATAGCTATTCAAGCTTGATGTTGGTTTTACAACCTCATTTTGGGGGAAAAATAACTTCACAGTTTAACTGCAGATTAAATCTGATCTGATTCAGCTCTAATCATCTCATTAGAGGCAAATGAACGTAAATTGTGAATCAACTTGGAAAGAAGGGTGTGGAAAGGTTTATGATAACTCCTTTCATCTATACTATATAGACACAAACATTAACCAAAGTATGGGAAAAAAGAAAGCAGTAAGCACCTGTTTAAGGCCTCGTTTAACCTTTTTCATATCTATGAAGAGACACAGTTTGATCTGAGAGTAGGTGAATAGATCAGTCTTTGAATTGAAGAAGTGTAAAACAACAAGCTAAAGAGGTAGGTCTCATGTTTCTAAGTGCAATGTTCAAAACCAGGTATGATAAATTGCAAGGCTAAGCTTGGGTAGCTATTTGCTGGGAACAAATCAAATTTTGTGCAATATTTGCACCTAGTTCCAGATCACTGGCATTCACCTGAAACATTTCTAGATGTTCACTTAACTACAAAATGTATGTATTTCATATAATCTGCATTTTCAGAAACCTTTGAACAGCATTTGCATGTAATAATGGGGTGGTCTGCCAGAGCACAGCTCATCTTCAGCTTCAGGGGTTTATATCCAAATAGGTCAAAGTAACATGTGATTGTTATAAGAAAATATGCTTCCTTCCTTTAGCCTCATTTCTATGCCTTGAAAAGGAAACTGACAAGTATATGTTACCTCATGTACAGGTTTCTCTTGGTCCATTATAAACATTTATTCCAACTTACACATGACAACATGCATTTAGAAATATTTCGAAGGTATGTTAAAAAACATATAAATTATTCAATGCAGTTATTAACTGACTATTCCCACCTCATAAGTGCGTGATATAACATGTACTTATTACATGAAGATGTGCCTTTTCTTTTCACAAACATTTGTTCATGTCAGGCATTTTGCTTGCCTTGAGTCCTACCAGAAATGTTACAGAAGTGCAAAGGGAACAATTGCATAGCAAGTCCTGCTTAATCTTTGCAGGCCTAATATGAAAATCTTCAGGACAGTTGGCATAGGGGATTTGTAAGGCATGGAGTTTTCAGCCGACTGACAAAAACTTCAGAAAATAATTGCTAATAATTACTGTCAGTGTGTATTGATCATGTGGGAAATGAAACGCCTGTGTATCAACCACCTTTGGAGAAATATGAAGAGAGGAACTATGACACAATCATAGTTATACCGTTAAATGTAGTATTTTGCTATAAAACACAGATGGTCCAGGGTTTCTGAAATACACTCATATTAAAGAAGTATTATTTTGCTGTTTTTTCTATTTCTTTAAATATTGCAAAAAGCAGCCTAATTTTTCTTCTTCTACTTTGTTAATACAAATGGCTAACTTATTCTAATTGAAATTTCATGTAACATAAATAAAATAAAACCAATAATAACCCAGACACATGTAGCCACCAAGGAAAAAAATAGAAAAATTGTTGAAAAATAATATAATACTGATACTACTGAAACCATGAAGATAGAAATTTTTTGTAACAAAAAGTGATGGGAAATCTCATTTAGTACTAAAGTAATCTATACTGTCTGTAACTTGAAGTCAAATTTCTATTTGTATGGCATGAAGGATTTCAGAAATCTCTAGAAACTCACCAGAGACACTGTATCTTGGAATGCAGCCCTCCAAAAAATTTGAAAAAATATTAGACTTTTTGAAAAAGGCATTAAACTTTATTTGTAAGTATAGACCATACGTTAAACACATATAGTTCATATTTCCTATCAAATGTGAAAATCCAACAACCTATAACTCTTTGGACTTTTGTTTGTGAATTATCATTTTGATTATGATTTTACAGTTTACAATGTCTCTCCAATAAAAGTAAGCCTGCCATAGGAAACAGCCTTCATGTTCAAATATCTGCCTAAGGAAAAATTTCCTGCATACTTTAATCAATAAAAAGCAGGGTCCAAAGGGTCAGGAAGAACCATTGTGTTCCCAAATTAATAAGAAAGACATTCATTTCAGCAGGACTGGCCATCTTAAAAGATTGTCTCCAGTGCACCTTAGAGGCCTCAGTTTCAGACTGGCTTGATGTCCTAATTGAATTGCCTTTGCTGTAGGGTGTAGAAAACAAAGCCTCAGAGAGTTTCCCAGACAGAGAGGAAGAGGTGCGTGAAGGGAATCCATGACACTGGCTCACTAAATAGTGATTGACAGATTTCTCGGAAGTGTGTTATTTTTTGTATGTATTATATATAACATGTAACAGTATGCAATAGCAGTTATTATATGACTTTATTCTTACCTAGCTCTTCTCATTACTATGTCTCAAAGCAGCTTATAGAGAAAGTTTCCCTCACTACCCCTGTTATGCAGAGAAACGACTTGATCAAGGTCACCCATCAACTAGTGGCACAGCAGCTATTAGACTGAAGCCTCTTCACCTCATACTGTATCTTCCAGACTACAGCATTATGTGTAGACACATGTGTATGTGTAATCTACATGTGTACCGTGTCTTGACATTGCTTACGTGCAGACAATCAAGGAAGTGATCTTTTTTATAATTTTTCTGTCTGCCACCACCCATCCTACTGGTGTATTACTGCATAGTCAATTCTCTACTCCTTAATTTTACCCTCAATGACTTTAGGGATGGGTTCAAAGATGAAAAAGTCAGTGTCTTCTCAATAGCGGTAGGAGATACAGCTAAAGGCAATGGGGATACATTGCACTTTGGGAGGTTCACATTGTGGACTAGGAAAAGTTCTTTCCATAGGAGGGTAGTGCGGCACTGAAAGAGGTTGCACATGGAGATTATGAAATCTCCATCTGTGCAACTCTGCACACTGTGGATGCAGTAGCTGTAGCTTTGTAGTTCTTGTGCCACAACCATACTGGCTTACAGTACAGGTGCATTAGCAACAGTACCACTCCTGCCCCTGGCTGAGGTAAATGTTGTGAATGACTCTCTGTATATAACAATTAAAACAGAACTACCAACAAGTAAGTGGAAGAGGACACTGAGATGTGAATAAGGGGTAAAAAATGGGTCAGTACCTTAGAACAGTGTCTTGTCATGACAGTGCCTGCTAACCAAAATACCTGGAGGCCGGTAACTAGTGGCGTCCTCCAGGGGTCAGTAATGGGCCCATTCTTGTTCAAATTCTTCATCAACGACCTGGATGAAGAGTTAGAGTGCACCCTAAGTAAGTTTGCTGATGACCCAAAACTGGGAGGACTGGTGGATACACCAGAAGGTTGTGCTGCCATTCAGCATGACCTGGACAGGCTGAAAAATTGGGCAGAGAGGAACCTGATGAGGTTCAACAAAGGAAAATGCAGGATCCTGCACCTGGGGAGGAACAATCCCATGTACCAGTACAGGCTTGGGGCAGACCTGGTGGAGAGCAGCTCTGTGGAGAGGGACCTGGGTGTCCTGGTGGATGACAAGCTAACCAACAGCCAGCAGTGTGCCTTGGTTGCCAAGAAGTCCAATGGCATCCTGGGGTGCATCAAGAAGAAAGTGGCCAACAGGTTGAAGGAGGTTCTCCTCCCTCTCTGCTCTGCCCTATTGAATTCCCATCTGGGGTACTGTGTCCAGTTCTGGACTCCCCACTTCAAGAAAGATGAGGAGCTACTGGAGAGAGTCCAGCGGAGGACTACAAGGATGATGAAGGGACTGGAGCATCTCTCCTACAAGGAAAGGCTGAGGGAGCTGGGCTTCTTCAGCCTAAAGAAGAGAAGGCTGCCAGGGGACCTTATAAATGCCTCTAAATATCTGAAGGGTGGGTGTCAGGAGGATGGGGCCAAACTTTTTTCAGTGATGCCCAGTGACAGGACAAGGGGCAATGGGTACAAATGGAAGGATAGGGAGTTCCAGCTGAACGTGAAGAGGAACTTCTTCACTTTGAGGGTGATGGAGCACAGGAACAGGCTGCCCAGGGAGGTGGTGGAGTCTCTGTCTCTGGAGATATTCAAGACCCACCTGGACAAGGTCCTGTGAAGCCTGCTGTAGGTGACCCTGCTTCAGCAGGGGGGATGGACCAGAAGATCCACAGAGGTCCCTTTCAAACCCGAACATTCTGTGATTCTTATGCAAAGGAAACAGTTTGGCATGGATTTGGAGACTGAATTAGAACATTTCACAGCACACAGTGCAGGTAATTTACTCTGTAGCTGTACAGTGATTGCAGTGTGAGTAGAATAATTGCATTTTACCTGCAGGACATGCACTTATGGCATGTTGTATTTGTATTAAATATTCAGCATATACATTCCAGACCAACTCTTATTTGTTGCAGCTCTATGCTGAAGTCAGTGAATATCCTACAGGAATTAATTTAGCTCTCAGTATTTTAACTCGTGCAAGTTGCAAATTTGTTGGAGATTCCCATTTTTCAGGAAAAGATTTTTTTACAAGAGGTTGATGAATTTGGTGGTGAAAACTTGCATAGCCTGGGAGTAGTTTGTCCAGTCAAAGTTTAACTTTGACTCATTTGAGTAACAGGCAAAGAAAACCATACAACAACCAGGTAACCATTCACTGCAGAGAGCAATCAAGCAATTCAGTTCTGGCGGTAGCCTTACACAGATCATACTTTGGGGTTAAGCCAAGGCCTCAACTCCAGCTGCTTTGTGCTAATGAGGCAAGGAAAAGCAACCAAAAATCTGCCTGAAAGGAATAGCTGTAAATTTTCCCCCTACTCTACTGTAAGAGAGTTTTTGAGTGGCATGGACCTGATACACTTGGCTCTCCTCCGCATGACCTCTTGCCCCTGCATAAGGCCAGGAAAAAGCCATGCCAAGAGCAGCAAGGAGTAAGGTATAGCATACAGGAGGAAGGATGAATACATGGTTAGGGCAGGAATTTGGGTCACTGTAGATCTTGGTTCAGTCCTTGCCCTGCAACAGCCTTTCCACACAACCTTAACCAAATCATTTAAAATTAAAGCCACAAGAAGTCCAGAAAAGCTAACGTAAGACAGGTAAGAAATACTCACACCTGTTAAGAGCCTAAAATTTCTGTATTATGTATCATGAGATTGAAGTCTGAGAAAAGAGCCAGCAGCCTAAGCAGAGAGCTAATCATTAAGAGAAAGGCATAGTTCGAGCAGCATACTTCCAGACACAGATGTTTAAAGCCAGATAGGGTTGTCCCAGGTGTAGAAAGTTCTTTACTTTTCACAAAATACTGGCCTGTTCCTTGGAGTAAGGAATAACACCAATACTTTTACCTTTTCAACTTGTGGACACTTGTTGCTCAGTTAGAACATTTAAAAAAAACAAAAACAACCCTGGATAATCATTCTAAGGTTAACCACGCTGGGATTAGGACAAAGTACAATAAAGCCCATGGACCACATGCTTTCTATCCACATGGTTAGCCTAGCTGTAGGCAGGACTGCAAGAAACTGCACTGTGCTGAAAGAAGCCAGAAGGTGATACCTATAGAAAGATTTGACCATGTTATGTTTGCCTTACTAATCATACCGCCTAAGCTGCTTTAAAATAATTTTTTGCTATCACTAAGATACAGATCATAGAGACCTCCAAAGTTCAGCCTATAATATAGATACAGGAGGCAGGTATGACCAAATCCAGAAATAACTATGGTCCTGGGCTTAACCACCAGGACCCTATAGTCTCTCTCCTTCTGGCTAGTCCAGTGGCTGGACAGCCCAGATATTTCCAAACTGACTGGAGATATATGTAGTAGATGTCATCCCGTCTTTTTCTCACAGTTCCCTTAAAATTTCTGCGCTCTACTTCAGAGCTGTCTTGGCATTGGCAACAACTACAAATTTCAAGAACAAAAGAGAGACAGTTAAAGTTAACAGTAAGAAGTCCTCCTTGGCCTTGATATGATGTTTGTCTGATGATAAGTGTACAAGTTAGCATGGAAAGTTTTGCTGTGAGGCACTGGACCATGACACTAATCTGCTTTTCCTTCTCTCCTCTTGCAATTCTTTTAGTCTGTTATTAAGTTTGTGCCTCGCCTTCTTCAAAATGTGTTCCTCCTCCAGTCTCCATTGTTGCTGTCTTTGAAGGTGTCCATTCAACATGCTAATTGCTCTGTCTGTTTGCAGAAGGAGTTCCTCCAGAGTCCCTTAGATCCTAGTCCTTTCTTAAGCTAATTACTATGTGCCATACACTGGAGCTATGGGGCCTCAGGGTGATCGCTTTGTTGACAATGTGCAGCAATAACTGTATAATCACAGCACAATTATGGAGCATTTATGGAGTTATGTGTGCCGTGTCTTAGATGAAATTATCAAATGTAATTTACCTCTACCTCTGAAGAGAACAGTCTTAAGGTTAAAGGCTGAGCTCTCAATAGAAACTTGGTTTCTTAAAACCGTTTCTATAACAGTGAGATCCCTCATATCAACTGAAATGATGATTGCTGGGCTTCTTTTTAGTGTCTGTTTTCATCTACTCTAAAACTCCAGCCCAAATTTGTTGACAGGAGATTAACTTTCACAACGTGAAAGAAAGAATATTAAAAAATCTCAAAAAAACTCCCCACAAAAACCCTCTCACCCAAATATTCTAAATAAATAAATAAATGTATTCATACATAAAAATATTCCCCATCAACTTCTATCTGTCTCCTGATGCTACTTATCTGTTCATATAAAACTCCTACCAGGTGCAGAGTGATTAAGAAGACCAAAAATAAAACTATTATCTATCAAGCTAACATTTCCTCACATCATCTGTAGCAGTACATTGGCTGCCGCCTGGATGCTCAATCATGTCTAATGTTGTAAATTGACATTTGGATAGGAGCCATTCTGCCACAGATTAGGAGAGGAACCAGGGTTTAGCAGAGTGGGTATGATCAGCTGAGAAACCTGATGGATAGAGGAAGAGAGACAGGAAACTTGGTATTTATGAAAGATGCCGTACAGAATAGGTCAGATTGGGCAGAAGAGGGCAGGCTTTGGAAGGTTTATGAGAAAGAAAAAAAAAATTGTGGTATTGCCAGTCCTTTTTTCAAAGATTGGTATGTATAAATATGGTAATGGAATACGCAATAGATGCATACGCAGATTACTGTATTACCATATATACATATGCATATATGTTCATATGCATAGAAACACACAAAAACTAGCAACAGACCACCCTATAAATATATAGTATGTAAGTACATAAGCATATAAATATAGAAATAAAGATATAAATATACAAAGTATTTTGTTTATCCAGTAAAAGAGGATATAGGCTCTCAGACCAACTTTCATATATGGCAGCTTAGAGAAAAAATGTTTTATTCATCAATGATGTCTTTTTTTTTTTTTATAAACACATAAAAATGTGAAACAATAAAAGTGATATATACCTAATAATGAGTGAGCCAATAAACCCCACCAGGCAACTTAGCCTTGGAAGTGGAAAAATTGACTTTGTATAACAAATTGCAGAATTATTAATCCTATTTGAAACCCTTTTTATATCAGACCATTTACTTTAATTCTTGCTACTTTCAACATTATTATACATTATGCATTTTTCTTTGTAAATTTTTCTTCTTTCTGCAAGTACAGTGCGCTCCCAAACTTTAAAGGGCTGGAAGCATTTTAAAGAGAAGCCTACTGGGTAAAAGAAAAAGCAAGGGATAAATTATTTAGGCCTTTTTGAGGTACTCATCCCTGCAAAAACTCCCTCACAGTGGTCCCTCACAAACTACTGATGAATTAACTTTGCAAAACCCCTGCAAGCAAAGGAAATATCTTCTCGTTATGTGAGCAGAGAAGTGGAAGCACAGAGCTACTGCTGGGTCTACACTAGGCTGGGAGAGAAGACTCCAGAGGGGCCCTAAGATCATTTTACTTGCCCTTCCTCATATTTTCTGTCCACACAGCTGCCTGGTGAACATCCTCTGGGGTTTCTGCAAATGGTGGAACTGCAAGCGGAGGAGATAAGGGGAAGCATTACCTTAAGGTGTCCTTTTTAAGGGTCACAAGCAGCGATTAAACTGAAGCTGGCAGTCGGTCTTCAGTCTCATCTGCAAAGAAGCAAGAAAGACATGTGAACTGAGTCAAAGGGTGGCTGATGAGAGCAGAGGTGGCCTTGGAAGAAAACTAGGAAACCCACTTTGTTTTGCCATGATTCTTCCTTGAAGAGCCTCTTCCATGTACCTGGTGATATGAACACACTGTATATGGGCTTAGACAGGGAGGATCTTTTATGGGTGGGAAGTTATGTAAATGTCAGGCTACATCTGCAATACATAAAGCAGACGCATCTGGTATCAAGGGTGGTCTTAATGCTACTCTTACTGGGAAGCATCCATATAACAAGTATTTTCCTGAAAGGCAACTTTTATATGCACAGTGTAAAAGATCATCCACCTGAAATAGTCTAGAACCTGAGATTCGAGATCACTGAAGATCCACAGCTTCCGTCTGTGACCTATGAGAGTCCTGTATGACTTGAATAAGAGTTCAACAGTGAGGCTATCCAGTCTACTGACTATCAATCGACTGGCAAAAATTAGACTAATATTTACTCTTGAATTGCAATGGTCAGAATTATGACTAGCAACATGCCAAAGCTACATATATGATACATAGGTTTATCCAGCACACACACTTTTTTCTCAGGAGAAAACTCCAAACCCTTGCACTGCCCAAAACTATGCCTTAAAAGAAAAAACAAGAAGGAATACGCTCCCGGCTGTAATCTACTGTTGGTTCCTGGATGGATACTTTTCCATTCAACACCATTGCCTCTCTCACTTATTTCTGTGTTTGTTCTTTTTAATGTATAAGGTGCTTGCTACAACAGTGGCAGGAATAATGCAGACTTTTCCTGCTTGCAGTCATTTTAAGCCTGATAGAACTTACAATTTCAAAACACTCAGCCAATCACAAAACAGACAATCACAAACTCCCCATTGCATTTGATAGGACTGAATTTGAACTGTAGCCCCTCTGCGTTGAGGTAATAGAATTAACTGATTACTTTTTGTAGTTCAATATAGCACTATGTCAATTCTGGCTAAAACAGTAATAATTTTTTTAGTCAATCATACAGCTTTGCAGTAAGAAGATATACTTGCAGTTGGCAAGCAGCTGTCCCAGTTAGGCAATCAGAGTGAGGTCATGTTTACATAGTGGTCCTTAAAGCATGAAATCCCTTAAACTCAGCTACAATAATGCCCATCTTCCAAGTGTGTTTAATCCCTGCTTTCTTCCTCCTGACTTATAAGCAATGCAGTTCAGGAACACTAACAACAGCAGCTGCTGGTTAACTTCTATTACACTGTTTGGTTAGCAAACTTCTAAATGCATTAGAAGTCATGTTTACAGAGAAGTCTATTCTTGAGGAAACATTTTGGTGTGTTACAAATTCTATCTCTGGGCAAGCCTTCCTCTAATCTTCCTCTGAATATATAATAATAATAATCAGCTTGAAGAGTCCTTAACAATATCAAACATTTCTTTTCAAGTCCCCTCCTTTGCCAAGATTAACAATTTCAAAGTTGCACATTTGCTCACTATGTGTAATGCATTTCTAAATGCGAACACTTACTTAATCCAGTGTATTCTCCAAAAAAAGATTTTCACTTCAAGAAATCTGGAGTTCCAACCACATAAACTCCCAGACTTTTCCCTAGTACTTTGCCACCTGTTGCCGTATTTCTGTCAATCTGTACAAAAAGTCTGATACGATGTGAGTTACCACCACAGAAAATAACAATTCCAGTATCCTTTCCTCAGTTTCTCTAGTAACTTGTATGTCTGTGACAGATATTTTTTTCTGCCTTATTTTCTAACCATTGGCATCCTCACTGAGGCATCTTTTAAAATTAATATTCAGCTCTGCATTAAACTGAATATTAATTTACGTCTGTAGGCAGGGAAGGAGAGGTACCTCCATTGGCTGACTCTAACAGCACCTCTTTTTCCCTTTTCTCATCACACATCTTGTAAAATTATAGTCTTAAATTCTACATCTTATGTAGTGAACACTGTATGTGTCACGAGTCCATGAAGTTTTAACTGTATGTAAACATTGTCTCTCACTTGTTATGTAAAGAACTTAGTCCAAAGCAGACTTAATAGCATATGAATTTTGGAACAATGACCAGAATATCTATCATTCATAACAATCAAATAATAATTTTTTGCATTTACGTCTTTGATACTCTGTGTCTTTCCTGTCCTCCAAAACCCCCATTATTCTCTGTCCATGCATCCCTCCATAGTCCCTTTCTCCTGTAACTTTTTTAATAATCTATGTAATACTGATTTTGAAGCTTTGAACACAGTTGATGTTGCTGATAAAAAACTCCACCCACACCCTCCAAGCCTCCACGTGATGTTATTGCAAAGGAATCTGCACTGTGCTAAAATACAAAGCATGTTAAAAACTGATTTATACAGATTATTTTAAAGTTTCCCTTTCTAGACATGGAGGGAGACAGAAAGAGTAATAGGGGACTGTGACAGAGGGGCACTTTCTTTAATTCATGGTTTGAAAACATTTCTACTTAAACTTTTCCTCACAGAGGGTCAGCTGCATAGAAACAGGTTCATTTGCGTGAAGTGCTAAAGGTATGAGCCCCTGAGCAAGTCAGCTTTCAATGCTCAGGCACTAACCCTCCATCACGGCACAGCCTTAGGTAGGAAGGCACTAAGGCCTAAATGAAGCTGAGCACTTTTGTTGAGGTGACCCCAGCATCAGGCAAATATTGAACAACATCTTGTGCCAGCAGCCAAAGTGATTTACATATATTTTTTTTCTTCTCTCTGAGTGGACAGCTGGTGAATCCTTACGCCTATTAATCTTTCAGTGAACAATCATCTCTTGGTATGTAACAACTATTTTTCAATTTTTAGGGCATCAAGTGAAGTAATGAATAATTCTGTTATATTCTTACAGGACTGATGGGCATTACTGAACAACACTTTAGGTTTGAGGGTGAAAAGAAGGAGAGAGAGGGGAAACGCTGGCATAAGGCAAACAGCCTGTTACTGCTTTTTCATTGCGGCAAACAGAAAGAATCCTTTCTAATCTGCTCCTTAGGGGATCTTCATAAAACTCCGACCATCTATATATATTTTGTGTGTGTGTGCATGCGTGTGAGCGTCTGTGTTAAACTTTCTTGCTGTCAGGTAGGATTTTTAGTACTTCAAAGCTCTTGGTGTCTCTAGTCTTAAACTAAATTGGTGAAGCTATAAAAGTTTTAATCTCTCTTGGCTCTGAAACTGAAATTTCTGTGCCAGCTGCACAGAACAAGTCATGGCTGTATATAGCACAGAATATAAGACACTATATGTGGTTGAACAATGAACTCAGGCACCTAGTTTTGTGCAAAATGGAAAGGAGATGAACCAATAATTTGATAATTTAATCAGCTCTAAATTTAAAAGAAGATATGCATTTGATGGAGAAAGGGCCAGTGAAATTTATGGTATTAGGTCCTGGTGTGAGAATTTATAAATTTCTTATTAATATATTTAAAATTAGGATCTGGATAATAATTCATTAGACATCATATCAGTCTGAAAAGTAGCAATAGCAGGATAAGAAAAAGGATGGACAAGTTTCTCTATGTGAAACAGGGATCCTTATTCCGAAAGTTTCTGCTTTCCCTGAATTTTGAAGAATGTTTAGAGAGTTTAAATAACTTTTCATCATCCGTCCCAGTGATAGGTCCCACGTACAATCCAAATGTGTAGTCTTTAAATACAGTGAGTGGAGGATCGCAGTACCTCCCATATGCCGTATTACAGGAACATCAGTACTCTTGAGACGCCTCTTCGACCTCTGATGGGTTATGATGTGCAAATACTTCAGATCAAGATAAAGCAGACTGGACCAAAATTTTGAGACTACAGACTGATCTGACTTAACACCCTTTTGAGGTACACCTCTCAGCTTTGCTGTCTGTCTCTCTTCACCTTTGCATTTTCTTTTACTGCCTTTCCTTGTTGCAATGTGCATAAATCCCCTTTGAGGGGAAGCCTTTGAGTCTATGACAGCCAAACATGATTGAGAGAAAGCACCCACTTCATTTAAACAACAATAACAAAAAAATCAGTCATTGAACAAAGAATAAGGCTGGACTCCTGACAGAGGCAGGAAGATTTTTCTGAGCACGAAGTATATTAAATAGAATTGTTTGCTGTGTGTTGCAGAAAAGAAGAGAGAGAAAAAAAATCCTATGTTCAAAGAAAACCCTGTCTTTAGACTTCACAAATGTGTTACCAATTTGATTTATGTATTATTATTATTATTCTGTAGCCTAGACCTTTTGACAGCTTAAAAAAGAGGAACGCAAATGGAATAAATCATTTATTTTATTGCAAAAGAGAAGTGCTTCTGCAGAATAGGATGCTGAGAACTTTTCAAGACGTTACCCCACAGAATGCTGATTGACTCGTCCTGAGATCCCCCTTTTCAAGGTATGTAAAATGCAAACACAGAATTAAATGTGTATTCTCTGATTATCAGTCAAAGACTCATTGCGAATGGTACCAACCCTTTTGGAAGGCACCCAGCCTTCCAAATTTCCAATTATAAACTACCTGACCATAAATAATTAAAGTGTATTGCATACAGTAAATAATGGTTCTTGTAATAGTGTATTTCAGGAGCTATATTTGAAGGACACCATATATGTTCCCTGTATAATAAGCTCTTCCCTCTATCAGTATATCCAGCAACCTTTCAAATCTAGAGAGCTAAAAAGATTAATACATTGGGTTATGTATTTTTCTAAATATTAACTAGTTGTTTTTCTTTCTCCATCTTTAAAATTAAATTCCTTGTTTCTACATTCCTATTCTCCTTCACTGTAGAGAACAACCTGGAACTTGAAAGTACTTTTTTCAGTGAATAAAGAAAAATGATTCTCATTTTTGGAGACGTAACCTTAATGCATCTACGAGCATGCTTATATGGAATGTATATACATGTCTGTATGATGTGTGTTTGGTCTTACATTTATATGTATGTATGTATTTGTATATATATGTATACAAATAAATATATTATGTAGATATAACACTAAAACCAGCTGCATTAAGTGATAATTACACGTACTGGATAGTGGATATTTTATGATAACTTCTTTTTTTTAATAAAGCTTTGGTTATTCAAATAAAAGGCATTATGCAATTCATTACATACTAACTTAAAAAGGAAAAATATGTGTGGAATTATTGGTAAAAAATTTGGTAAAAATATTGGTAAAAAAAACAGGAATGCGATTCTTCCACAGCCTAGAATATACAATAACCCTGAAGGACTCTTTTTCACTGTGAGTTCGGGGTGACAACACATCTGAATGTGTGTGTATCTGATTACTTCAAGTAGGTGAATTTATCTTTTTCCTATCGGAAAAGCCTCATCTCAGGAAGAGGAAACACTTTTTCCATACTGCTTTGTTCAAGATCCTACCGCGTAATGAGACAAACTACTGGTTTCATAAGAAATCTTAATTCCTACATTTCAGAATTTTTTAGTGCTTAGACCTTTCCCCACAGAGATGTCTATTTGTACATACACACAAACATACATAAATACACCTTATACTTTCTACATTCAAAGTCTTCAAAATATTTTACAAATTATGTAGAAAAGAAACTGATTGTCTCTTACCATTTGTATCACCCAGAATTGAAATTTATTTTAAACAGAAAAAGGAAAGAATATAGTTGCCATTCACAGCTTGAAGAGGAAAATGAAAAACCTTCAAAGTACACTTTGGACCAGATAGCAGCATTTATATTTCCTCTCTTGAAAATTGTCGTGACTTATCTGTGACTTCAAGCTGTCAGGATCATGACTTTAATTAGGAAGAAACTACACTAATTTATAGATTATTACATACATGGCTATTTCAGAGTTTTCATAACTTTCTGTGCTACAAAAGCACAAAACAATTGAAAACAAATTATGAAGAGAAATGTACCAAAAGCTGAGAGTGGTGTCTTGAAAGGAAAACAGTGAGGATCTACCAAGGACAGCCATAAGATAAAGCACTCTGGTTTCCAACAGATTTGTGAGTCTTTTATTGATTGATTTTTTACTGAATGATGTTAGAATATTCTGTTATTCCCACATTTATTGAGAATGTTATTTTTTCTTGTCCTGCTATTAGATGATCTGCAGTGATTCATGCTTATTCATAACAATATCAAAGAAACCAGCCATTGAGCTCTTTGCACTGGTGAAACAGAGACAGTTTGTACATTCTTGCCATGAAGTCTTAGTATTTATACAACCAGGCAGTTCTGCTACTTTTTTTTTCAGCTGTTGTTGAAGCCATATGCCTTGATGGTTTATTGGCTTTTGAGAAGACTAAGACTTTGAATTGCTTTGGTTGTGAGAAGGGCTTTATTTGACTTCCACAATGAAGACCTCACAAGACAAAAACATTCTTGTGTTCTACTCAGCTACTGCAAATTTCTCAGCTGCTTTCTCTGTTATTATTATTTTTCAAATCTGTGAGCATCTAATTATCTTGAGACCATCAGTCCTCAGCCCCGCTGGTTTTAAAACACTCAAGAAGTTCAGAAGGATATTATGGGAGACCCAGATACACCTACAGACCAATTGATCATGTTGCCTCATTCCCACAGGAAAGCAGCCTATACATGATTATAATTTACTGCAAAAGAGACTGGACACCCCATGTCCCACAAATAAGCATCTAGGCCATGGAAATGTGTCTCTGTGCCTGCCTGCATCTTCTGATCATCTGCCTCTGTTTCTCTATTTCTCTTGATTTCCAGCTCCCGTATAAACTAGAATAATTCCAACAACAAATGCTCAAAAGGAAAATAGTTTCACAACATTACACATTCTTTTTTTAATGGTGACAGTTTTAGGTCTCAGTGCACCCTAAGGAAGAGAAGAAATCTGATACTAAATCTTTTGTAAATGTGTAACCTCACTGTATAAGAAGGAGCATCGAGTGCGTAACCGTCTGTAAACATTGCATTTTTCTTTCTGTTCTTCAAACCTCTTGAGGGATATTTCCCAGAAGTGAAGCAAGTAGCACAGGGATTAGATCTCAGAACAGACTGAGGTTTCTAGTACAACTGGAAATTAGTCATTGCATTTCTCTTTCCACTGTATTAAGAAAGCTGAGTATATAATGGGAGGTAAAACTGTGTCAGGAAAAAGCAAAGAAACACTGAGGATGGTAGTATGTTTGAAAATACCCCTTTTTTTAGTATCTGAGCACTTCTCTGAACAAGCCATCTCCAGGAGCATGGTCTCCAGAGTATAAACTAGCTTCCTGAAATTAGCCACTTACAGTATTCCCTTGGGCTGCCTTTTATCGTTACTTTGTTATCCGAGGAAGAGAAGGGCAAGATGGTGTAGCAAACATTGAACATAACATCTAGCCGTTAGAGACCTGTACAGAAACAGACACATATGGGCTTAGTTCAGATCTCAACTTCTATGGATTAAATTCTATATCTGTGAGGAAAGTTGCTCAAATGTATAAACACAGAACAGCATCTGTGACCACGCTATCCGCCTCTCCAGGTGAAGCGAACATGTAATACAGCAAGAGCCATAGATACAGAAGGAAAAGAATGAAACATTGGCTAGTGCTACTTAGCAGAGCATTGTTTGAAGGAGACCTGGATTTAAGACCAAGTCTGTATTTTAATCCTCACTATTAGTGATTGAAATTGCCTTGTGCAGGGACCATTAACTGTGTCCTACACAGAAAGCCCCATGAGCTGGCAGCAGAACCCCTCTGCCCTCTCACTGAGAGCTTCCATGAGAGGCGCATCGTGATCAGTTCATCTGATGAAGGAGAACACCTCCTGTATTCATTTTTTGCCTCCACACAATGTAATGATGTGAAAGAAGAGCTTCAGTTTGTCGCTGCTTCACATGTCAGACCCCCGTGCTTCTGATCACTTCCAACAACATCTTAAAATAAACCCAGAAATTTTTGAGAAGCTTGTCCTATCCCTCACTCAGGTATCATGATCTGATGTAGTGAACCCTGCTTTGTAATACCGCTATGCACATCATCACTATGACTACTACTCAACTTGATGTCCTGGGTTCGGCCAGGACAGGGATAATTTTCATCAGAACCCATGAAGGGGCACAGCCAGAGGGCGCAGACCAAACTGTGCCGGTAGCAGTCGCCCCCGTAAAACTAAAGAAAGACGCAAAGAGAGCATATTTCTCCGGGAGCGATGACGGAGAGCCAGGGTCATTGCAGTAGACAGAGACAGAGATCATCAACAGATCCCTGACCCTGAGCCCTGTTCAACACTGTTCAGTGCCTTAAAGGGGAAAGGGGGGGAAGGAAAGCGGCAGGCACTGCGACTGGCGCTGCCCCCCAAGCAGGCCCTGCAGCCCCTCCAGCCCAGCAGGCAGTCACAGCCCCCCCGACCCGCAAAACTACTGCCGCTGCCACAGCTGCAGGGTCTGCCTCAGTTTCCCTGGAGGGCACAGCAGCTGCTCCAGCCCCAGTTCCAGCTGCAGGCATGGCGGCTGAGCCCAATGATCAACCTGTGCCAGTAGCAGTCGCCCCCGTAAAACTAAAGAAAGATGCAAAGAGAGCAGATCGCTCCGGGAGGGATGATGATGAGCCAGAGTCATCGCAGGAGATAGAGACAGAGATCATCACCCAGTCCCTGTCCCTGGGCGAGCTGCGAGACGTGTGGAAAGATTCCAGCTGCCACCCAGGTGAGCACATTGTCACCTGGTTGCCGTGCCACAGTGTACTGGATGCCCCTCCAAGTGAAAGCAAACTGTGGCCTGCACTCTGCTGCCAAAGGGATGGAGAAGAATGCATTAGTGATGTCAATTGTAGCATACCACTTGGCTGCCTTTGAATCCAGCTGATATTGAAGTTCTAGCACGTCTGGCACGGGAGCACTCAGCGGTGGTGTGACTTCATTCAGGCCACGGTAGTCTATTGTCAGTCTCCACTCTCCAGTAGATTTTCTCACTGGCCATATGGGACTATTAAAGGGTGAGCGAG
>Ga0065711_1040348_pt1 | contig 17043 bp, 13 predicted proteins | sample Hoacrofraction12_FD_59098 | JGI IMG/M metagenome (GOLD analysis project Ga0065711, IMG submission 59098) | Hoatzin crop microbial communities from Cojedes, Venezuela - Epithelial fraction 12 v2 (version 2) | ecosystem: Host-associated > Birds > Digestive system > Esophagus > Crop | place... | reverse complement strand
AACAGGCTGCCCAGGGAGGTGGTGGAGTCTCCTTCTCTGGAGATATTCAAGACCCACCTGGACAAGGTCCTGTGCAGCCTGCTGTAGGTGACCCTGCTTCGGCAGGAGGGCTGGACTAGATGACCCACAGAGGTCCCTTCCAACCCCTACCATTCTGTGATTCTGTGAGTGAAGGTTTACTTCGCTATTACTTTGGGCTTTTGTGTTTCACCTAGTTGTGGGAGCACTGGTGCTTGGGTCAAACATCTGTGTGCCAGCTTGTGGTGGTGTTGACATGAAGTCCCTTATGCCAGAGCATCCACAATGAGGCATACACTGGCATAAGGGATTTCATGTCGTTGTGAGCATATCTCAGGGCATTAGAGACCGTGTCCTCCAATTTAGAGGTATCCAAATGCTAATTCTCCTCTCTCACTTGATTTCTGATGGTCTGCACCAGTTTTTGTGAAGATAACTGCATGCATTTCTCTCTGGATAATGTGAACTTGAAATTTGGCAGTGTCATCGTTGTATATATCATCCGTATGCGATGTATGTTATGTGTGAGGCTTGTGATGGGTCAAGAAAAGGCTTGGATGGTATTGATCAGCAGTCATCAGTTTAGTTGATGACCAAGTCTGTGGGGTGGATGGGGTTTTTTTATGCCTCAGGTCAAGGATGAATAAATTTTGATGTTAAAAGCTTAGGGCGTAGCTGCAGTGGACCGTTCATGGCTTTCTGAAGACAGTCACTGAAGCATGTGACCATGGAGGTACTTAGTGGTTCACTAATTACATTACTCACTTCAGCTTGCTTGGGCCATCTGTGGTTAATGTGCTGCTGGCTCTGTAGCAAGGTGCTGAGGTCTGACGGCTGCAGACATTGCTCGCTCAGTTCTCCTGTGGCAATGCTCAGAAGAAGAGTGGGGCTTCAGCTGTCTGCCTGGCTCCTACAGAGACACCCTTCGACAGAGAGCTGTGGGACAAGCCTCCAAACATAGGATGCTCCAGGCTTGTAGGAAGAAGCTGGGTATGAAAAAAATTCGCAGAATGCTTCTGAAGTGTTAAGACTTCAGGCAAAGACTGGTGGTTTACTGAGGAAACTTTATCTCTTATTTGTTTGTCTGCTGGCACACAGTCTTGCGTGCAAGTGTGCCCGGCCCCCACCAGCTGTGGAACAGTGGAAGGGCTACAAAATCACAGGGAACAAATGGGACAGGGACAGGGAACAAAATCCAGCAAAGAAACACTGGAAAGCTGCTATGGGAGCCCTGTGGTAAAAATGGCCCTGCGCAAGTGCAGTTAATGGCAGGTGGAGGGGGTGTGTGTGATAGGTGAGTTTCTTGGAAGTTGTGGATGTATAACATATGAATAAGGTCTTCTGAAATGACAAAAACATCCCTTGCTGTACCTTGGTTTCTGTCTGTGTTAAATTAGAACACACACTCTGTTTTTAACAAAGCAGACTTTCTTAAAACAAAAGCTGTGAGTATGGGTGCCCTTCAGTTAAACTGAGAAGAAAAACCCGTTTGGTGTTTGGATGCAGTTGTGAAGCCAAATGTTTGACTTAACTGAGGGATCCCACACGTCATCCCCCTTCCTTCATCTTTTCTCCCCATTGCTGGAGACGGGATCTGCCCTGGTGTCCTCCAGCCGTGGCCTTCTCCAGGGGTGAAAGGGGGTACGGGACAGTGAGGAGGCATCTGGAGAATGTGATGGATCCAGGAGGGGTGGACAAAGTGCTTGGAGGTTTGGCCAACAGAGAACAGGTCTCCTTGTTGGTTTTTTTTTTTTTTTGTGTAACTAAGAGTGACAAAAGACACTGCCCCCTCCTTTTCCTTCCTGGAAGAGAAGAAAAAACAGCCTTCTGAAGGGACCCCTCAGGGTATGGTAGATAAGCTGTCTGCATTCTTGTGGTGGGCAGAGGTCTCCTTCCCTTAGCTCCTACCCCATGTAGGCCCTTATCTATTCCCTGTCTGAGCCCTAGTGCTCTCCAGTTTTGCTGACATTTTTAAAGAGAACTGAACTGTTGGTGAAGTCCTGCGAAGCCTCGGGTGACTGGATGTGACCGTGGCTGCTGTTGGTGGGGTCCCGAAACGCTGGAGGGCTTCTCCTGTCTTCCACAGTTTTGCAGAGGTCCGTGTAGGGCCGGTGTGTTGGGACAAGCGCAGGGCGCTGCTGGAAGGGAAAGCAAGTCCTTTGCAAGGGCTGTTCCTCCTGCGGGACACCTGAAATGCCGGCTAGGTCAGCTCGCACGCTTGCTGGCTTGTTGCTGAGCTTCTGGAGCAGTTTGTGGTCCTCGCCCCTCTGGTTTGCTTTCTTGGTTTGGCCTTCTGTTGCTGTGGAGCTCAGATGTGAAATGCGGGCTTGCCGGGGTAATATGTACCCTCTCTTTGCCTAGGATTTATCCATTCAAATGGAGTAGTCTTACAAGTTTCATGACCTTTATTTTTTTCCATCAGCACCTTGCCTGTTGCCTCCTTTTGTCCTGAGGTGGGAGCAGGAGAGGCAGCAGCAGCAGAGAGGACTGAATCCTGTGCCCAAAACCAAAACTTTCAGCTTGGTGTGGCTGAAGCAAATCCATAATTTTTCTGCAGAGTACCCAAGTTGTCTTGAAATATGGGCAGAGAGGAAGAGAAATTGTGATTCACTTTGCTCTGTTCGCCACTTTGTGCTGGAAGCATGGGAGGTTGTCCTTGGGCCTGGGTCTTGCCTGTCCGGTTTGCTCCATCCTGGGGTGAGGAAAGGGGGAAAAAAAAAAAAATAAGGTATCGATGGAGCTCTGAACCAGAAACAGAAAACACCGTTTTTCTGGAACGATTTGAGCCGTGCCGCGTTGGCACGCTGCAGCAGCAGTGGACACGTGGTTTTGCTACCGGTGGAGAGAACCCCAAGGATGCACGCTGGCTGAAAGCCTGGCCGAGGTCTGCGCAGCAGGTGGGTGCACCCCAACCAGAATCATCGTGCGGCAGAGCTGGGAATGGCAGCATGTGAAACGCCGCCAGGGGTTTGCCTGCCGCCGGGCCTCCGGAGTCAGTGAACAGCTGCGTCTCAGTCCGCTGGGAGGTAATTTATTCCTGCTTTTGATAGACAGGAGAGGGAAGAGCTCATGCATGGTGTCCCTCGGCAAGTGCAAGAGGAGGCGCGCGGCAGCCTCCTGCGAGCGTCTCGGGCTGGGGATCCCGCTCAGGGACTTGCACAGCCCCAGGGCTGTGGTCCCTGACGCCAGCAAGAGCCGCAGCCCCGGGGCAGCTCCCGAGGCTTCGGTTCGTTGCTGGGGAGTGCGAAGCTGGCGTGTCCGTGTAACTGACGGCGCCCATCAAGGCGTGTGCCGGGGGGAGGGAGGCCGCGCGAACGAGCGTGCAGACCTGCTGTGGGATGAGATGTCCTGACCCTGCCAGCTGGGCGGATAAAAAGGACTGAGAGTGAACTGGGGCTGCTGGGGCAGGCAGGGCTGGAAGGCTGGAGGGTTGCGTGGTCTCTGAGCTATGCAGCCCATAGGCCAAGAACAGGCTTGTTTGTGTCAGCAGAGTCCTGACATATCTTTGGGGGCTTTCACTCATGACCGATAGCAGTAAATGTTGCTCTCTTAGATCTGCCCAAATCCTTGTTGACAGAAGGAATGTGCGGGTTTCTTGCCTCACGCCGCCTCTGCTCCAGCATACCCTGCATGCACACGCAGAGGGGGACCTGTTTATCCAGCTTTCCTCTGGGCCACCGATAATCTTTAGGTGTTGGGGCTGGGAAGCCTCCTGCTGGGTTTCAGTTCCTCTCTTGAGCGGGAAAGGCTCATATGAAGAGGTGTTTCAGCATCCAGCCGCAAACGTGGGGAATTTTGCAGTGTTGTTGCTGGGTGGGGATCTTCTGAAGACATCTGTATTGTGTGACCCTATTTGTACGCAGACACGGTTTTCAGCGGCAATGATGCTGTATATTGAAGCTGCTGAGAGCACGCCCTGCGTTGGAACAAGGGAAGAAAAGTGATGGAAACGATGAGGATTCAACATAATATCTGTGATGGAAAGAAGTCTCTCTTTAGGGCTGGTGGCTGTGCTTGAAGGGATGTGTGGCTTCTCTCAAGCAGAAGCTGGAAATTGCTGTATTTTTGTGCTTTTGAAGAGTTTCTGAGGAAGCAATAAGAATTGTCAGGCACTTTGGAAGTTAGTCACCCAAGAATGTTGCCCTGCCCGAAATCCTGCATATGGCTTTTCCAGCACCAGTGTGCTTGTTAGCTGATCTGCTAAGCTAAGCATCCCTGTTCTTGTCACTAAATTATTTTCTTGGTCTTGGCTGTCAGTTTTTCCTCAGTGGTGAATCTTCTTCCTTTAGAGAGCTGTGACAAAAATTGCTTGGAGCTGAATCTGCATTAAGGGAGAACTGGGTATAGTCTGTAGGAGTTAGTGAGAGAAGACCGATACCTTAGTCGTGTGGTTATGACAAGTGACAAACAACAGGAGAAGAGTAAGACTGGTAAGGCTGAGCTGCATGAAGGAAATCAGCTGTCACCAGCAGGTCGAAATATGGGCATACGTGTGTTTGAGATGGGGAGAAAATCTGTGCTCGGCTTGTTTTGTTTCTAGGCCTGCTTTGGCCTTTGTGAAAAGGAATAATTTAGTCGCCGTTACTGTAGTGTTAGCTTTATATGTATTGTTAGGCAAGTTTTCGGGTGTTAGGACGACCTTTATTTCTGAAGTGATTATGAAAACACATAAGCTCTTGAGTAGAGAAGGAGTTAGAAGTGTCTTTACCTGGCTTGGGCTGGCAACTCTGGATTTATCCTCTGTTTGGATGGAAAGAACAAGTTGTCCCAAGGTGATGACTGGGTCTCAAGTTTTATGAAAATAAAAAAAAACCTTTTTTTTTTTCATTTCTAGTATGTCTGTGCATTTAATCTTCGCTTCAGGTTACCTAGGTATTTAATGAAGTGCAGTCTTAGTCTGAATAATATTGGAGTGGCGTATTTCACCATGTTTCTGTATGCCAGCCTCCCGTTTCCCTCTCCTGTCCTCCTCCTCCTCCTCCACTTGCCATGATCACCGACCTGCCAGTGTTAGAGTGGTGCATGTGTGAGGCTGTAGAAGACCTTCCCTCACCCAGCAGCTCTGGAGTCCCGAGTCTGCGCTGCCGCTGGGTTCGGTGAGGTCTGTTGCCTGTTTTCACTCGTGCATGGTAGTCATAAGTGTCTCTTTAATAAATGTGGGTACACAGAAGTATTTATACCATCAAAGTGTCTGATGCAAATGTACAGTCTTCTCTCCGCACAGTCCTTCCTTCCTTCCCCCAAGTACTTTAAAGCCTTCTTGAGATGGTGGGAGGAATTGCATGTGAAATGCTCTTTGTCTTTCTAAGAGAAGGTGTCTGAACCTGTTTATACTTCAGGGGCAGGTGCGATACCTCCATCTCTTATCCCAGTGGAAGACCAGCTTTTCTTCTTTTGTTTGCAGGATGCCTTGGGCTTTCCCTTTGCTAGGTGGTGTCACAAGCCACAAGAAACAGGAAGATGCCAGAAATATAGGGAAGGAGAGGCAATTGTGTGTGTGTATGTGGAGGGATGGTTGTTTTCTTCTTCCCTGTGGTTGACTGTGGCAAGTAAATAAATCTGATCCGTAGCAGTATCTGGCCACTAAATGCTTGCCTGATGAATTTTAACCAGCATGACCTCTGAAGGTAATGTGTTGAGAAACGTCACTTGCCTCTCGCCCTCCCGCCCTGTGGGTTGAGGGTGGGGGAGGCCCGGGGGTGTCCCCGAAGCATGGGTGCAGCACCGTGCACACTGGGCTTTGGCAAGGCTGTGGGGTTGCCCTGACCTGCTGCTTGCCAGCTGCGCTGGCTGAAGCTGTGAGAAGAAAGCACCAGCACGTACGGGACAGGCTTTGTTGAGGGGGAGATGCTTTTGCTATAATTCACTAGGATGCCGTTTCCAGTCTTATCTTCACAGGAGGCACTCGTCTCTTCCCTCGGTGCTGTACCCTGTCTGCTAATTGCTTTCCTTCCAGGGGTTCCTGATACGTGTTCCCTTCCCTCCCAATCTTTAGATACCTGTTGAAGAGAATTGGTCCTTTTCTCTCTCATCAAGCAGTGACAGCTAAATGTTGCTGGAACGGCCTCTTTACTGAGGCATTAAAGGAGACTGCATTTCTGAAAGAATTAAGGAGTGCTGGGATCTGATCTGTCTCCCGGATCAAGTGGAGCATATTTCTTGCATGTGCTATAGTGTATTTCAAGACCGGGATGATAATTGTTGCTGGTTTGACTTGGTGGCATATTGAGATGGAAGATTTGGCTGAGTCCATAGACTTTAATGCTTCAGTGGGACATGCTGTTCCTAGGTAATACAAGCTCAAAAGTGAGGTCACGTTGTGCGGCACCATAAAACAAGTCCTGGCTTCACGTAAGCGGTTGATATCAATGGAGTTCCTCTAGCTTGCCAACAAAACTTAATCTAGCCTTAAATCTTGTTTTTCAAGTTAGGTATAGCAGTGTCACTCGTCAATGTATGCTTTCCTTTAAAATAGCTTCCGTGGTGCTTGGTGGAAGAAGATAATTTCTGCCCTTCTAAGCTTTTGAACAGATTGATTCAATTTGTCTTTTGTTAAGTAAGCCGTGCCAATGTTTTCTGTGTTTGAAATACTGTTTCTCCTAGCTGAGATGAAAATGTTGACTTTCCCATTCTCATTTAACTTAAAAACGTTCTGAATTTCAGGGGCTGAAAGTGTGTGGCATTGCCAGAGGAGACTGAAGTGCCTGTAACCTTTGTTGCAGAGAAAGCATTCAAAAGCAAAGTAGAGTCATTTTGTGTAACTTCTTTTTATGGAATGAGATAAAACTTGTAGAAATCCTCAAGAGAATTTAAACACTGATACCTATCCATCCCTCTATATAGCTAAAGCGTCAATGATGTCGAAGTGATTGTCAGACCCTGGGTTTCTCCCTTCATATTCCTCAAAGGTTTGTTCTGATGTTTGGGTCTGTTTTAATCTCCCTGTCTCGTTATCAGAGTCCTGCTGCCACTTACAGCTCTATTTGTACTTGGGTTGTAGTACCTGCTTCCACTCTAGATGCCTAAAGTAAACCTGCTGCTACTTTTGTTCAAGTAGTCTCTTTAGTTGTTTTTTTGGAGGTGAATATCACCTGGCATACTCTCAGTATTTATTTGTGTTAAAGTGGTGTCAGGCTTGTGACCTGAAAGCCCTGTGTGCTTAAGTGTTTCACGTAAAATAGCCCCTGTCTCATAAAGAAAACACTAAGAAATAAAATAAATCAAAGTCTAACCACAAAGTTGTGAGGAACACAAGATGCTGCTGCCCCACGGTTCAGTTTCACTGCTTGTGGCACTAGGTGACGACCCTGACAGGGGCTGCAAGATCACTCTTATACTGTGTAATGAGAATAAGGGAGTCGGCTGCTTGTGCTGGGTGCTTTTGTTATCTGACACAGTGAGTGAAACTTGTAGTGGTACCTGGAATGCGGCTGCCGCTCCAGGCATCGCAGCCAGCCCTGGCGAGGGCACAGGAGACGAAGGCAGCCTCTTGCCATGCCGGCAGCTGATGTGGGTTTGCATGGCCCTGTGGCTGTCAAGGGGGTTTGGTGCAGGCGAGAGTCTGTGTGCCCCGTGATCTCAGTGGGGCCTCTTCTACAGAAGGAAATGGTTTTGGTTTTTTTTTCCCCTGCTGTCTTTTGAAAATGCAGCTGGTGGTCCCTTCAGGTCTGGAAAGCTGGTCTTGGAAAGAGACTACTGAGCTTCCTTAAAATAGCTAATTAAGTATGAATTTAAGCTTGTCTGTGTGAGAAACTAGCCAGCCTAGCTGTAACAGGATTGTTCGGGCTCATTTTAATTGTCCTGATCTAACTTGTGTGGATGCTTTAATACAGGGGAACATTTGGGAGCAGACTTCTCTCTGAAACCTGCAGTCAGACCAACCCCTTGTGACTGTTTGAACCCTGCTTTGATGCCTGGTTGCTTTGAGACCTACCAGCAGTTATGAGTGATCCAGGTAGCAAAGAACCGTTCTGATGCTCATTCTTGCTAGTCCTAGCTGCTTGTGCTGTGGAGCTGAGTGTCTTCACACTGCGGATGACCCGTGTCGGGGGTAATGATAATAGTCTTTCGTAAATATTTAAAGTCAGGAGTTACTCATGCTTACAGTATTCAATTTTATTTATTTATTTCATTCAGTGTTAAAAGCAGAAGAGTTGAACACTCGGAAGTTCATGGGAAATCCAGACTGAAGACCCCTTCTGCACATTCATCACAGCGGTCTTAAGTAAATAGTATGCAATTGTGTAATGAGTGTATTTTTTTGCTTCCAAGGACCTTTTTTCAGGATCTTTCCTTTTAGCAAAGAATTAATAGATTTTTCTTTTTTTAAATGCATCTTACGTAACCTCCAAAAAATATTTTAAGCAGCGGTTTGTTTTTTCTTTTCTTTTTCTTTATAAAAGTAGTTTAGTTTGTTCAGAAATAGCAGGACACATTGGTGGGTGGTTGCTGTTGTTGCTCTGTTTTGCATCGCTCTTGTGGCTTTGCGGAGTTGCTGTTTCTCTCCCTTCCTCGGCCATGGGAATTCCCTGTAGAAATGATGTAGACGCTAGGGGAACCTGGGGTTTGCTTCATGTTCGTAGCTGGTCCTCTCCCAACTATCAAGTCTTCTGTGTTGAGCTACAGAGGAGGTTGTCCTCTTAACTATTAAATTCCCACGCTATGAGCAAGGAGACCAGCACTAAGCCCTAAGTCCTAGAGCAAGGGGGGCTTGCGTGAGTGTCTCGCTGACAGAAGAAGCTTTTAGCTTCTTCACTAGGGGAGCAGCCTGGCTCTGTGGCTGGGTCTGCTGCCTGATAGAGAGGTCCAAAAGTCTCCTTCTGTGGCTTAAACAGGACCTCTACTGATAATTTCCCCTTTGGGTTTTAGATGAAGCTTTTGATAAAATAGTGTCACAAACTAGAGAAGAAAAAGAAAAGTACGTAAAAACCCCCAAACCCTACCCCTGAACACTTTGCTGCAAAAGTATTTGACTTTAACGGCTTGTTTTAAGCCTTGGCTTCTGAGCTTCTTTTAAAGCAGATGTACTGCTGAAACCGGTTTGCAATATTTATAGAGTTTTGCCACTGCATTTGCTTGGTGTGAGAGGCAGTTCCTTTCTTTTTTTCACTGCAGATGTATTGCTATCAGGTCGGTTGTCCTTTTTATGGAAGAAGGTTTGTTCAGAAGACTAAGAGTATAAATTCGCTGTCTGATATTTGACTTGAATGTGCAGCACTGCTAAAAATTAATGGAATGGAATAGCCTGGGTGATGATTTCTGATGTGAGGAAGTTTTGTATTCTTCTCTTCTTTTTAATTGCCTGGTGAACTTTCTTCTTAGCTATCCATATACCTATCTCATGTTTCTTTTTTCCTTTGCATCCAATTCCCTTGGATCCTGGTGCTCGTAGTTGGTTTGGCAACTTAGTCTGCCAGCACTGGCATTGCTTTCATAGATCTGACTGGGCCAGCTGCTATGGCTCTGTACGTTTGATGTTCTTGTGGACAACCTCAGGCAGTCTGGGATGCTTCAACTATGTAGAAATGGAGCTGAAATGAAAAGTTTTTATACTTGAAGACAGTTTTCTGCACTGGAGCAAACAGCGATTTCAACTATGTATTTTTTTTTTTCCCTGGCACCTCAGCATGACCCGTGGTTGCCCGCCACTGTGCTATGAGCAGCTCTGCTGGCTGTGCTGCTGGTTCCCGTGGGAATGGGCAGTGCACCCAAGCTGCTAGTCCGAAATCCGTCCAAGGCAGGCCCGGGTACCTCCCCAGCAGGCGGCAGGGGCTGGACCGGCTGCGGCATCATGGGGTGCCCTGGCATTTCGGGCACAGGCAGTGCCCCCTCGCACGGGGGCTAGGGGGAGCACGGCTCTTCCTGGGGGCTCCTGGGGAGAGAGGAGACTCAGCCAGGGAAGGGGAGAAGGGGCAGCATCAATGCTTTGATGAGGTTACCCACTTCTTCCTGCTCATGTGCACACACAGGTTTTTTTTCTAGGGAGCAATGAGGACAGAGCAGAGGCAGATTTCAGTCTGGAACAGTGTTTTATATCACTTTGCAACAGCATTTACAAAATGGTAATACCTTTTAGATTGCAAAGAAACATTAATTACTGTAGCATATTCTTCTCCTTGGCTCCACTTTCGCTGTTTTAAGAGCCTAGGTATGGTGTTTTGCATCACTTGGGTTGGTTTGTGTGTAAAGTCAGAATTCTATAATTAAAACAAACTTGTTTTCCAGCAAAATGTTTTCCCTTAAATAAGTACGGTCTGTAGCTGGGTGCAAATAAGTAATGTCTTCGTTGAAGTTCTTTTTCTTCTTTGAAGCTTTTTTTTTATGTACTATGCCTAATTTGCAATTTCCAATATTTTTCTTTGTAATTGTTTTGTGGTCATTGTCTGCTCTGGTTTGGAAAGGCTCGTTAGGAAGAAAAATGCTTCATCCCCAGCTGAGGAGCAGTATTTACGATGTGTTATGTGCTCTTGGTTTGGTGAGGGTGGTTTGCAGAAGGTGTTTTTGCTGCTTTGGGTCCTGTCACTAACAAAAGTGGTACTGACGAGGAAACTGCTTTTTTCCTGTCCGTGCTTGAGCAGTTTGTGTACGTGCTGCTTGGAAATGGTGCACTGTCTCGGGTTTTGGCTTTCAGAGTTGGAAGGCAGGTGGCTCTGCTGCAGTCCCCTGACCCGAAGCTTGGGGCAGAAATTAGGGTGGGAGAGCTGTTGCTGCATCATTCAGACCAAGCGGGGAGCTCAAGGGGTCTCTTAAGAAAATGGGAACCCATGTGGTTGGGATTATCCAGTATGAAGTGAAACAACAAACATGCAAACAAAATCTTGGTGTTCCGCGTGTCACTTACTGCTTGCACATCTCACAGGCTTATGCTGCACTGTGGCTGGTCTGAGTCTGTCCATGTGCGGCAGTGTTTGTAGGTAGTCCCGTTAGGTCATCTGGTTTGCATGCCAGGGGTGGAAGGTGAGGAGACCTGATAGCAGCCTTCCAGTACCTGAAGGGAGCCTGTGGCAAAGATGCGGAAAATATTTTAAGCGGGACTTGTTGCGATAGGACAAGGAGTAATGGCTTTAAACTAAGAGAGGGTAGGTTTAGACTGGATATAAGGAAGAAATTTTTTGCTGTAAGGGTGGTGAAACAGGTTGCCCAGAGAGGCAGTGGAGGCCCCATCCCTGGAAACATTCAAGGCCAAGTTGGACGGGGCTCTGAGCAACCTGGTCTAGTTGAAGATCTCCCTGCTCACTGCAGGGGGGTAGGGCTAGATGGCCTCTAAAGGTCCCTTCCAACCCAAAGCATTCTGTGATTCTGTGATTCTGTGTGTTTTGCAGGAGTGGGATCTGATTTGAACTGGGCTTCACACAACAGTGCTTTGCAGAAAGAGCTGTGTTGTCAGGGGAGCGTGGAAACGTCTCCCTTCTTTACCACCGCCTGCGGGGAGTGGGGCGATACCCTTGCAGGCAGAGCGGTGTGGACTGCAGGCATGCTGGTTTGGGGTCCCTGCCCAAGGAAGGCCCTGAGGCAGCCCTCGCAGGAGGACCGCTCGGCGGACGTGCGCTGCTCCACCGCCGTGGGGATCTGCCTGCGGGGCTGGGGCGCAGGGGCAGCACGTGCCTGCAGCGGCTCTCTGGAGATGGGGCTGGCGTCTCTTCGTGCAGTGTGGGCATATGGGTCATGGCTGCGGCTCTTGGGGTCTTCAGGAGGACAGATGCCTACAAATAATAACAGAGCTGGCTTTGTTGGAGGAGCCTTTTGCTTTCCTCAGTGTCGCAGTGACGTTTATATGCAGTACATCTTTTGAGGTACGCCTCAGTTGTTCACTTTTCACACTTGTCTCCGTATTTTATAGTGTCCTCATGCTGGCATCAATTTGAAGCGCCTTTCGTATAAAATTACGTAGTTCATTCCAGCTGAAAACCAAGAGCTTTATTCAGCTCTGCTGCGGTCACCAGGCTTGCTGGAGCCACGTCATATTGGAGATACAGAGATAAGCTCCTTTTGGTATGGCATTAAAATACCAACTGTAGTCCTGCTGAGATTGGGGCATCTGTTTAACTCTTGTGCTCATGGTGTGTAAATATAGAACACGCGTAAATATGTAAAGCCAAGCACGTGCCTTGGCCTCTGCAGGTCTTAAACCATCAGATGCAATGTGGAATAGCCTGAACTGAAATGGAAAAAGTAACTGTTTTCATTATATCTAATGGATATGTTGCAAGAAACAAACTGTGGGTTTTAAAAACGAACTATTCTACAGAATTACTGTGCATTTCTTTTGGCGTTCAATTATATACCTCTGCATGTGTGTCTGTAGGCATTTTGGAAATGCTAGCCCTCTGAACTGTGTTTATGGAGCAGCTACCCATCAGGAATTGACCCGGGGTCCTGCAGAGCTAAAGGCATGAATTACGACAGCCTGCAAGACATGGATCCTTAATTGAGGTTTCTCATCCTTTGTGCGTCAGCGGCAGAAGGGCGCTTACCAGTTGGCTGGATTCACAAAGACAGCAGGTTCATGGAGATGGGCGCACGAGGAAGAGAGACCAGACGGAGCAGTTCTTCTTGTTCCTGCTATCCGCAGTCTCGATCTTTTCAGAGCCTGCTTTTTCAGCAACAAACATGCCTGTGCTGTTACTTGCCTTGGTGGTTTTTGTCTTGCCAAGTGAAGACCGAAAGGCTCCTGTGAGGTACTCTGAGAAGCCTCCTCATGTTCCCTCTGTCAGGAAAAGTTGTGTATACTTTTAGGACAGGGATCAACTCAGCCCCCACTCACTTCAGCGAGATGCGAGTATGCTTGGGGAGCAGGGGAAAATTTAGCCCGAAAACTTTCCTGTAGTTTGTGCATCGTTATTTTCGGCTGCACAGAATCAGAAAGGTCGTGTATATTAACCTTTTCTTCTTTGCTTAATTTCAACATGGCTATTACCCTTTCTGCAATCTGGCTGCCTGGATGAGTGTGCTAATGTCTCGGGACACGTCTGTTTTCTGGTCTCTTTGAGTAGCTGTGTACAGACCATCTCCCTACCATCGTCTCAGCCTAAATATCCCTTTGCAACTGGACAAAGCAGTAGCTGAATATAAGGGAAAAAGAGCCTTTTACTCTCATAATGGATTCTGATACTAACTGCGTTGGTGGGCTATCAGGGATGGGAGGAAGTTGCCTTTGAAACTGTCACCGGCATCCCCACCACTGATTCAGATTCTGCTTTGCTATTGAAACAAGAAGCAAAAAACCTTTCCAGAATCTTTCCCTTCTGAGTTAATCAGAAAATGTTCATGGCTGTAGTACGTGTTGCAGTATTTACAGCAGGGCTCTGCTGTAAATACAAGGCTGAATTCAAGGGTGGTGTTGATCTGTAGCTTGCTCATCCCATCTCCCTCCCTGACTTTCAGCCCCTCAAGTGAATTACGCCTTGTGTTCAGTGCTTGGCCATCTGTTTCTCTGTATGTTCTCTGTTTTGCTGCAGCCTGATTTGAATGGAAAGGTGAGTTTAAATACATATGAAGAGGAGCAGTTCTTCTGTGCTTCAAACAGCTTGTTTTCCAGCAGAGGAGCCAAGCATTAGAAGAAACTCTGGGTTTTTAGCTGTCCTGCAAATGTGCTCCTAATGCAGGAGTCCAGGGGATTATTTGGAGCGATGTTGAGGGGCACCTGAGATTTGGGATTAATTTGGCACCTTGTACATAAAGATGTCTTGTGCCTGGGCCTGAGCAGCTCTTCAAAGATGCTGAAATCTGTATTTATGACCTAAAGCTACTGCCAGATAGCCCCCACCCCCACATGTCCTCCTGATTCATGCAGAGGAGAGAGCTGTTGCTGCTGTCTAGGTTTTTCTGCGCTATCTCCTTTTACACTGTAAATGGTAATTTAATTTCCACATTTAGAGACCTTAATTAATTATGAATAAAATAATTTGTGTGAATTTTAGAGCTGATAGGTGATGGATTAGTGGCTCTCTGGAAACATGAGGCTGCTTTACCAGAAGGGATTCAGCACAGGAGTGGCTGCACCAGCTCTGCCCCGTGCTGCCCCACATGCATCCCTACGACATGGGGTCGGAGGAGAAGCATTTCCATCCCCTGGCATCCTGGGAGGCTGGCACAAGGGAGAGGACAAGGAAAATGCTAGCGACCATGTGGTGAGGTGTTCAGGGAGCCAGTCCGCTTGAAACCACTCTTGGTAGGGTTGGTTTTCACCAAGGGTTCACTTCCACCTGCACACCCTGAGTTGTGTGGGTGCAGGAGCATCCAGGACTGCAGAAGGCAGGGTCCAGCACACGGGGTGTAGATGGGTGAAGGAGGTGTCAGCTCTGACACTTGGGCTTTGACTGGCCCGAGAGACCTGGAGTAGCACGCGTCTCCATCTCCGCTGTGCTACGGAAGTAGGCTTGTGCTCTCCTCTTCATTTTCTGCTGTCTCTTGTGGGTGCTCCTGCCTGCTGCCTCTGCTGCCCCAAGCGCCCCGGCCGACTGAGTTGCCTGGTGGTTGCTCGTGCTGAGTAGGTTGAGGGTCCCTTGATGGTTGGTTTTAATAGGTCAGATGAAGTAGGAATTTGGTTTCAAGTGCATATTGTTATATTTTATGCATGGTTGGATTTGCTTCCTTTCCAATGAAGTAGAGCACTGTGCAGAGCAGCTCTGGTTGTCTCTGTGCTTTTTTTTTTTTTTTGCTTTCCTTGTTTTCTTCTTCTTTCTTTAGGGATCATGGAGTTCACTGAAACTTCTAGGCTTGGTTCTCAGGTCTCCATACAGGCAGAACTTCCAGCAATCTCATCAGTCACCTCCGCTTTTGGTGTGAGGCCAGCTGCCTGATGCCTGCAGGCATCAATCGTTTAACAACTGCAACATTTATCAGGTGCCGCTCGAAAGGCTCTGTTCCTCCAAGAAGTGTTTTACGTTTTGGAGCTCTTCGCAGTTCCTTTTTTCTTTTGTTATCGTTCGGCAGAGGCCAGTGGGCCTAAAATTACTTCTGCCGTCTGTCTCCTGGCTCCTGAGCAGCAGCGCCTGTTTGATACCTGCGTGCACACACACATTGCCTTCTCCTTCTGCTCTCCCTGCCTGATCCTTTTTATTCTTGGGGACAGGCAGGGTACTGAGCTCAGTCCAGGTTTTGTACTCCAGGCACTAATAGGACCGAAAGGGGTTTGTTTTTTTTTCCTAGAAGCTTTGCTTGCACAAGTGAACAGTGAGCAGTCCAGCTCCTAGCAGTTTTATTTGGCAAGGTTTCCCTCTCCGGGTCGACTCTAGCTCTTCCTCTGCAGGGCTGGTGGAAACGTTATTGTTTAATCCCAGCAGCTTTCCCAAAATCGCTGGTCTTGTGTTTCTGGCTCGTCACCTTCCCATGCACCGTGGGTATTTATCTCCAGTTAGCAATTCCGCTGGGCGATGCCTTGGCTTCGGATGCAGGTCGGGTGTTGCGCAAGGTCTGTCTGTCTGGAGGGCAGATTGCCATCAGCAAGCTTCAGTATTTTTTCATGAAACAATACTTAACTTCCAGGGGTCAGCTGGAGGTGATGGTATCGTGTTGCTTGGAGTGACTGACAAGACAGTGACAAAGCTTTATGCTGCATAACTGGCTTTAGCATAACCAAGTGCGATAAACAGCTCGCTCGGACCCCCAGAGCAGCAGCGGAGGCAAGCCGAGTTAAGGTTTTAAGTCCTTTATAACGAACTATCAAAAATAGTCTAAACAAAAGTGGTCAGATTACTCATGGGGCCCCCTGGTTTTGTATGACTTCCTCATGCTTAATCATTTCTTTTTCCAGGCTAATAATTTCATAGTGTTTTTTTGCAAGGTTGTAAAGCAGTGAAGCAAGCGCCAAGTGTTTGCGGAGCGTGTGGGTGACTGCGGTGGCGTGGGCAGATGTACTGCACATCCCTGCCTGTAGGCTTCAGCTGGTGCTCAGAGGGGCGAAAATTAACGGGTGGTGAAGATGGAGCTATGTCCTAGGACTTACTTGTCGGTCTCCCCATTGCCCTGGCCCACCCAGCAGGAGGGAGGGTGCTGGTCAGGGGGAAGACTCAGTGGTGGGGAGCCCCGTTTCTGTCCCCTTACCCTGTTGGGTGTCTGGACAGAGCCACAGAGCCTGACCGGGTGATGGCCGCCAGCTCCATTGGGTGGGTGCTCTGCATAGGGTCCCTCTCTGTTTCACTCTGTTGACCTCTTGATCCTCGTACCTCTGCTTTTTTTGCACATGTTGTCCCTGCCAGTCATCTGGTTGCCCAAATCTTTCTCTCCCTCCCTACAAAATGTAGCTTACATTGTTCTTTAAGCCAGCTCTGTTACTCCTAAAACGTTGGTATTGTAGCTTAGGCTGCTCTTGGTGAAAGAAGATTCCTGATGGTAAAAGAGAGGCACAAGCTGGAACCCTTTACTGGTTTTGCGTGTATTTACCCCAGTACTTGTTGTGCTGTGCTGTTCTTAAAGTGTTCTTGAAGTTTTAAAGAAAAAAAAAAAAAAAAGGCGTGTTTGCATAAATGTATTGAACTGATACACAGCCTGTTCTGAAAACAAGAAAACAAGACATGTTCAGCTGCTTCAATATCCATTCTGGCATACAGCCACAGCTTCTCTTACTGAATTGTTCAGCTGCTTTGTGAACCTGATCATAAAGTTCTAATTTACACTAGTTACACTAGTAACTATAGTTACTACTATAACCTACACTAGTAGGTTATATTAAAAAATAAAAAGGCAGAAAAAGCAGAACTTCAGACTTTTCCTGACTGCATGTTCCTCTCGTATCCTGCAACTTTTCCAGTTCCCTCTTGACAAGGAATGTGTTTGCTCAGTCTTGCTTCTTTTTAAATCTGTAGCATTTTTACCACTGGTTTCTATAGGACAAAAATCAAGTTTCTATAATTAATAATGATGTGCTATAGTGGTTGTTAATGAGATGGTGATACGTGAGTAAAATACCAAGATGAGGATATGTTTCTCTGAGAGGACATGACATGGTAAGTGTTGCTTCTCTTTTTCAGGGTATTATACAAAAAAAAAAAAAAAAAAAAAGAGAGAAGAAAAAAAACCCAGAAA
>Ga0065711_1040347_pt1 | contig 17044 bp, 10 predicted proteins | sample Hoacrofraction12_FD_59098 | JGI IMG/M metagenome (GOLD analysis project Ga0065711, IMG submission 59098) | Hoatzin crop microbial communities from Cojedes, Venezuela - Epithelial fraction 12 v2 (version 2) | ecosystem: Host-associated > Birds > Digestive system > Esophagus > Crop | place... | reverse complement strand
GGGGGGGGGGGGGGGGAATACAGGGGTGGCTTCTGTGAGAAGCTGCCAGAAGCTTCTCCATGTCTGATAGAGCCAGTGCCAGCCGGCTCCACGACCAACCCACTGCTGGCCAAGGCCAAGCCCATGAGTAATAGTGGTAGCACCTCTGGGATAACACATTTAAGAAGAAAAAAAAAATCTGCATAATGGCATTTGCAGCCAGAGAGAAGAGTGAGAACTCTGCAGAATTCTGTCTAAACATCACAGCTTTGTGCAGATTGCTGAACTGTGGTCTTTTAATAAATGAAATGTCTTTCCCTGTACTCTTTCACACAAAACTTTAAACCCTTCATATTTCTCTTTTCTTGCTGAAGTTCTCTGGCATCAGCAGAGTGAAGGGAGTACAAAAAGTAGCCAATGTACTGAACGGTATCTTAATACTTATGGAAATCGATACACATACTAATGCATACAACAGATCTTGCCTTTCACCTTTAAATCCTTCACCTGACACGCTCTGAAAGGCAGTCACACTTTAAAACCGTATATAATTTAATACAAAGTCCAGGTTAAAAGGATGAGGAAAATTGCATGAGTTTAGTACAAATAATGTTGAAACTGAGATGCATTGGTCTTCCCTGTAAGTTCTTTTCCTGTTCTCATAACACTCAATTGCAGCACCGCTTATAAAAGAACATGCTTTCAACTCAAAAAAAAAAAAAACAAACCAAAACAAAACCTGAAAAAATCCAGACAACCCAAAACATACAGAGGCATGCTAAGGAGACAACAGACTCAGGCTGAGGCCTAGATAATGAGATGGTCATTTGACATTACAAATAGAACTTATGAAGTTTTATGCAAGGAAGTCATTCACAAAATTTTTGATGGACTAAGCAAAGATGCAAAAACATTCACTGTTTTAACACCTGTCCCATCTGCAGTAGGTAAAGTGCATGGCAGTCAATACAGAAGTGACCTACAGTTCTTGCCCTGCCAACTCTCCAACTAACATGTATCAGGCTTCAACAGTATTTAGACATGAAACTTGCATTACTGGAACACCCAGGAAAAGCAGAGCTGGCACTCATCTGAGACTGTGCAATTTGAGGCCTCATTTTGCCCTCGCTGGTTGCTTTGCTGCAGAAGGTAATTTTCAGACGAAACAGAACATTAACCAAGAATGTTCTGAATATGGGTAAGAGCATTTTGTTTCTAGAGCATTAAATAAGACAGTTCATTTCCTTGCTATATTTCAGTGCAAGTATTTGTATGCGGCCTTCCTAAGTTTCCCCTAGCAGTTCTGATTCATAGCGACACTTCTTTTTTTGCCCAGCCTCAGTTTCTCCCCTGCATTTGTCTGCACATCAGACTGCCTTTTGCTACAGGATCAGCTATTTTTCAGTGGCAAGTGACTCAAGATCTAAAGCATGCCCCAGAGCTTGTAAATCATCTTGTCATCTTGACAAAAGAGGTTAGAGATAACAAAAAAAAGCTTTTTGTAGTCTTCACATTCATCAGAATATTCTTAAAAGTACTGAAAGGATATTACAAAGGTGGGAACATACCTAGCTGTTTTATAGTTACGCTCGCATCCATGAACAAGCCTAGGTGTTTATTACTGGTTTTATTTCATCCTTCCCTTAGTCATTTTGTACGTTTTTCAAAATTCTAGAGACTCTATAGCTTTGCCACTCACTCTTTACAATCATTATAACATGGAACACAATTTTGAGTTTATAATTGAAAGATCAAAAAATTACCTCTTTCATATTTTACAAATCATTTGCACAAAAGAGATCAGCAGTTAAACACTGAAAACTGTAGAACTATTGCAAAACAAACAGCTCTTGCAAGATATATTTATGCACAAAAGCCCTAAGATAACAAATATGAATGACTACAGACCTAAAAAAATACATGAGTGAGTCTTGATTATAGATGGGGTACAGTTACACAAAGCTCTGCCATCGTAACTCCGCATCTTTGCCTTCTTACTCAAGTATGTCTCCTTTAGTCAAGATGTACACCAAGGAAGAAAAAAATAAAACCATCCTGTTCCTATTACACCAGAAGTAGCATCCACATAAGGTTTTATGCTGCTGTAAATCACATGAAGTGATGTTTTGACCAAAAATCCTAGCCGTACTGAAAGGAGGGCACATGCTTCTGCCAAAGTTTTGTTCTTTGTAAGCCAATATTTTTCAATTACAAAAGTTTTTTCAGAAGGCTCTTGAAATTGTGCTGACTTCCAATGAATGTAATTTCTTCCTGTTCAAGTAATAAATTATGGATCTCTGTTAGTTCAATGGGACCAGCTCTCATTAAGTTGAGAAATAATCTAATCGGTATGTCCACTGACTAAAGTCATCAAGAGTTTTTCAAATTTCTGTAAATATATCCTAAGAACATAGCTGAACAACTTTTAGTCTACAGATTGATTAGCAGTGCTTTTTGGGGATGAATTCCTGCTCACAGCATAACTGGGGCTCAGAGTATTTCTGGTGCTTAAAGAGTTGAGCAAAGTGGTGCAGAATCTGTAGAACACAATATTAGAGCAGAAAAAGTAAAGTGAGATGCAAGAAAGAACGTGCTCCTCACCAGTTTCATGTACACTGCAACACAGGAGCAAACAAATTAGGGCAGTGAAAGAGGGTCCCAGAGAACTTCCTCAGTCTCCTTGCCTACTTGTTCCTCTCTGTTCCACAGTACCTTCTGTGCTTTAAAATAAGATTTATTGTCTTAGATATTAAGAACATCAGCAGTAAGCTGTTAAATTGATTTCATGAAACAAAATACGAGGAACATACAGCAGCATTTAATTGACTAGAGGTGCAGAGAGAACGTCTACTAAATATTTCTTCACCACCTCAGGAAAGCAAATGAGTTCACATTCTGCCTTTTGGGCAAAGAACAGGAGATTTTAGCATGCCTTTCACTTAGTTTTCAATGTATCCATCTTATACATCAAGCACCACTTTAAGGTATACACAAATTTTTACCCTTAGGTATTGAATAAGGGCTAGACAGGAAACTTCCTCAACCACATTTTAAAGAATAAACTACTCCATTACTTCCTCTTGGAGACTTACCAAACATTTAAGTAAAGTTTCCTATTAGGCTACCCCAATTTTTTCTTTTCTAACAGAAAGCCACTTCCACCCAGCCACCATAACGGAGTTTATGATCCCTTGACTCGGAGATATTTTCCCCCGTCTGTATTGGGGCTCATGTGAAAATACACACACAAGCAAGCAGTAGTTCTTTCTCTAATACAGTGTCTCACCAGTTGCAACTGGAAAAAGAGCAACTTCCCAGTGCTTCCTTTTCGCCTTTCCTAAACTAACAAAACAAGAGCTGCTGCAAATATTTTAAAAATTAAAGAAACAGTGGTAGAGTATCAGGCCATGCAGTTCCATAGGAGAAGGGCCTTTACTGGAATATTTTCTCAGTCATCCATCCAAAGTTCTACTGTTTCTCTGCTGAAGAAATTCAGCTAAGTGTTCTCATACATGCTTAAAGAGAAATGTCAAACAAAAAAATTTTTTTATTATTATTATCAGACAGAAGGTAACACAGCTGCCAACCACAGAATACAAAGCCAAGCCACTCGCAGCCCCTGCTGGTAGTGAAATACTTCCCACGTGACAATTAATTGATTTTTGAAGCAAAGATACACACAAGTCATACACATTAAAAATGAAAAAGCCATTTCTTATCTGTGTAAAATATCCCTCAGTTCTGCAGCAGCTGGAATGCAACCTAAGTTTATTAACAAAAGAATAGCCCCTTGAGACACAGACTGGCTCTGAATTGATTACCGAGTACCGTCAAAAATATTATGAGATACAATCCAGACACTAAATCTCCACTGTTAAGAGATCTTATTTAATTATTTTCTTGAATGGGGCATTTCTTGACATGGTGGGCAAGGGAATTCGCTGCTGTCAAGAAGGCAACATAATTAATTCTGTGGCAAGGAACATGACCTTTCCATTATGTGTTCATCATCGTGCACTTGAGATGTCGTATTACAACCTACTTGTATTTCTCTCTTGGTTTCTCAAATGTTCTCCAGGATTCTCTCCTCTCTTCCTTTCTTTGGAAGGTGAAAGCTATGGAGATGATCACCTTTACATAAAATTGCTTCTACACTAGCCTCAGCTGATCAAAAAAAAGTAGAGCCTTTTAGGCCAGGGAAATGATTAGTTATATCAATTTCCCAGAGAATTTAACTACCTTATGTAGCATTAGCACAAGCAGGTTGGTCTGCAGTGAAGATCAAAGAGACAGCCATATAAAGTTGCACAAATTTGATAACTGTAGCTAAGGCACAAACCTGACATCACGACATCTTTGGTCTTGATGCACTCATTCCAAGGTCAGCCTCCACCCTCAACATTTCAATTCATCAGAACTAACAGGTTACAGATTGAATCAACTGATAAGAGGCCAGAGTGCAAGACGCAGAGTAATAGCTCTCCCACGTCAAGGTTATAGCTTTTGACTCTCACTGCACAGCAGGTCAAATCTAATATTCATGTGAGCCGTAAGAATCATTCAATAGACTTCATCATAAGAAACATGAGAGTACGCTGAAGAACTAAGAGGTGCTCTTATTTCCTGTTGTACAGTTGCTGTGATAGCAGACACATTTCTCAGTAAGCTCTTATCACCCATAAATTACTCAGATAATAGAAAAGTGAGTAAAAAAAAAAGCTCTTTTAACAAAATTCTGAGTCTTCCAGACTTGCACTGATTTTCAGAACAGGACAAAATCAGTGTTGTCCTTTATATCGTATTTAACTGTATTTTTACAATGGGTAGACAGGGACTACAGAATAAAACTGTGCATGAAAACAGGAATAATGACACTAGTGAAGAAACTGCCCTTCCTTCGCAGGCATGAAGACCATAGCTGTAATACAGTGAAAAGGCAAGCCAAAACTTCGCACAAACTTTTGAAAACAGCAGCAGACTGCTGACCACAGAAGATGACGCTTCTGTTCAAATTCTGCTCTCCAGCAGCTACTTATGACAACAAGAAGTTTTAGCCAAATTCATCCCTGACATAACTCATCTGATGACAATATACACAAACAAATTTGGCACGTGATTTTCAGCTTTTTCCTAATTACAGTGCTTTGTATCAGCAGTGGCAAGTATATACACAGACATGAGAGCAAATTCCATAAGGTCAGCTTCTCTCCTGAATACCGCCTGTCAGTACCTGTGATCCCTACAATCCAATAGTGTTAAGTTTAGCTGTTTTGGCAAAACACTTCAAATCAGCGCCAGAGTATAACGTGACCAGCAAGCACAGGTCTCACTATTTTGCTAACATTCAGTGTCTAAGCACAAAACGGTGAACAACAAAGCCAATGCAAAGCGTCCCTTAGAAAACTGATTTAATGTTAAAGGTATGCGCGTAGACTTATTAAGCAGCAGTTTGACTAATCACAAGTTAAAGTTTGGTTTCCACTGACAACACCCAAGGAAACCACCAAAGCCTCTAAGAGTGATGCCTTCAGTTCTCCAGACAGCTCTGTCCGGGGCAGCAGCTTGCAATTAAAACCACAAAGCTATTGCTATCAACAGGTTAACAGTGCCCCTTCGCAAAAACTGCCAAAGCAGGCGAGAGAAATATAGAATTACTGAGTACCACAAACAAAAAGCCGCCCAAAGAATTTAACAGCTGGGAGGCAGAAAGCAGGAATATTTCACAAAAAAAAAAATTCACTTCTTTTGTAACCTTCTATTCTTGTTATTAGTGGTGGTATTTATGATCCAGTACAGGGGTTTTTTTCCATCTAATGGGTTATGCTCTTTTTGATGAGCAAAGTGTATGAATTGTCATTTGTCACACTGCTTTCAAGTACAGAAATTCTGATAATGCATAAATTCAAAATTATGATTCATTGTACAAGCAAACAACAGAATAGTATATTGTGTCTGGAAGGCTTTTGAGAACATGGATTTTAAGCAGTAGCCAGGGAAAACAAAAAAACCCCACAAACTCATGATAAAAAGCCTTGTGTTTAAGCACTACACATTTTCAAACTTTCCCAAGAGAGAAAATTCAATCTGAAAGCACTCTGAATGATGCTGGCAGGAATTCATCACCTGCTGGCTGGCTTATTGTGTCACAGCACTTTCTGATTTCCTTCTCTACATCAGTTGTAATAAGCAGCTATTACCATAAGCAAAGTCACATTTGTAAAGCTTTAGCATAGCAGATGATCAGCTTTTAAAATAAAAGCTGTCTGTATGGGAGAGGCAGCATAGTTAAGTAAACTGCACAGTGGGCTGGGAAGATTATTTGTTACTGCTCCACACAATTTTGAAGACTTAGCGTTACACCCAGTGAAATGTTTTAATAAGTAGGAAACGCAGCAGATAATCTGTCAGAGCAAATCAACAGCTCTGCTCCTAAACATTGGTTATGATTCTATCGCCCTGATAAGAATCACAATTTTCACAGCAATTTCTATTTTCTGTTCTGTAGCCTTTTTCCTGTCCCCCAATGGAGTCCCACTACAACCCCCTACAAAATAACATAAATGCCCTGATATTCTGTGCCTGAGACAGGCAAGCATAATTCATCAATGGGACACAAGAACCAGCTAGAAGTGAACCCAGGAAAGGCACAAAGACTATTCCTAAGATCTTTCCTTCGTATCTCATTCATACTGACCTTTGGGGGCCTTGCGCTTTTGGGACAGAGAGGTTTTAAAATAATGGGCAAAGAGAAAACACAGCAGGCTACCTTGAGACACAGCGCACAATTTCACTGAATGCCTACTTAAGAACATGTGGTAGCAATGATTTCTGGCTTTTCTAGAGATCACATAAAATTGTAAACTCTATGCAAAGTTTAACTTTGCATAAATAGTTCTTGTGCCTGAAGCAAGGCTTAGGATGCTGCCACATCTCTGAGGAGCTATTAAAAGGCACCTGCAAGAAAGTTGTGTCTTCCTTCTCACTGCCTATTACCAATCTAACTCCACTGACTGAATCAGCTGGCCAATTTATAAGTGCCCCTTCACCTTTATAATGAATAAAGTTGCTAAGTCTACTTAACATTCCTTAGGACCTTGTACATGTCTCTTCTTGGTGCCTATCCATTCTTAAGAACTGCTGCTGAACAGAGCCAAATTGGAAAGCCTCATGTTTCTTTTACTTTACATGCTTCCACAAAGAGTGGAGGTTTTTACAGATGTTAAGACTGAGCATCAATAATTAACCAGCAAACACCTTAGGAAGTATAGCTGTTTCACAGTAAAGCACCTTTAAAAACATTACCCAAAATTACTGTTAGGCCCTGCTTCAGGCACATTCTAGGAGAGTTTGCTAAGACAAAACTTTAGCACGAGCTGCTCACAGGACTCTCTCCAGCTAGAGGTGCAGCTGCAGCCTCTCCTGCCCTAGGCTGTAGCCTCATTAACATATTCTGGCAAACATCTGGAGAGATGCACTGTGATACTAAATACAACATTGTACTTAACTACATGTATTAATTTCAAGTAGGTCATGTCCAAATGAGCTGCACTGCTGCCACCAATGTGAGCTCAGCATTTTTGAGGATGAAGTTTAGACTGTCCATGAAAAGATCCTTGTTTTAAAAGGAATTCAAATCATTAGCAGTATATTGCACTAAAGGCCACATCCAAAATTGGCAATAAACACTTGAAATTTTCAGGCCAAAGTCCGGAATAATTGAAATAAAGGTTGCTTACTACTTTTCATGGCTTTCTTACACCCTGTTCCAACCTCCTCCTCCTGTACCAACAGGACAAAATTTAATTCCAAAATTTCAGCTTTGCTCCACAAGCTAAATATTGGGAACTGTAGGGGAAATAAAAGGGAACAGAAAATGCTGATTTTCCTTACGATCTATATTTATTCATTAGTCATAAGTACCTGTGAATTGGAAGTGGATGGAACAACGGCACATGTAGCCAAGAAAACAGGTCAGTACCACAGATAGAAAATGCCAGACATATCACAACCTAAGCCTCCATTTGCTTTGGGATTCAAGCAGTCTGAACAACAAACATAAATCTAGTCTTGAAAGGAAAAAACTATACGTGGAAAACGTAACTGCGGAGTATTCAGAGAAGACAGATTTATCACGCAGACTGTATTTAACTGATTCATACTTCACATCACAGGAAACTCTTCCTTGCTGGCTCAAAGTAAGGTAACAGAGCCTTGTCTCCCTTTTCAACATAAACAACACCGGACAAGCCTCTTAAACCGATTAAGATTTTGCTTCTTATTGTGGAGGTAATCCAAGACACTTGATGCAACACTCAGTCTTGCCATATATTCTGCTCCCATTGCAGAATGGCAGCAGCAGCATACTGCAGAAATAGGCCAGCAAGAGCAAAATGTGAAGCACCATGTCCTGAACAAGCATCCACATCACAAGCTGAAAGTAAACCCAGAGACACAAAAATCTTGCGGGAACATCAAAGCTTGAAGCTATGAACAAAGCGATTCCTCCAAGTCCTCCCATGGTCAGAGAACAAAGAATTTGCACATAGTTCCCCCATTTGGGGGAGGCAGTTGCTGCAGGTTTGGAGGTTGGGCTATTTGTTTCATTTGGGATTTACACGGTTATCTCTGAAGATCTGCCATGGCATCTTTCACACAAGTCTTACTGGGGCATGAGAAGTCTCACATTTGGTGCCTCAAAACCTTTACCTAAGTTCATTATTTCCTGAATTTTGTTATTTAAACCACCCCTTATTAGCTGCAAAAAGCATATGGGACCCTGCTATAAAGAAGCTACTCAATATTTTTAGCTGTTTAATTTTGGATCAGCATATAGTCTGGAGCAATCACCCCTCACATTTCATTTTAATTGGGCTATCTGGAACAGAAGGGTTGAGAAAGCCACACATGTTCCGTTTCCAAGCAGTATGTTCAACTGGCTTATGAAAGGTTAAAATGGGAAATAAGAAAATAGCTTTATTCCCCCAGGAGTGATGTCAGTCGATCAGTTTAAACACAGATGTTTTAAGCTCCACATCTAATAAAAAGTATACCAAGGCTCCAGAGATCTGCACAAATAGGGAAATTCCTTCCCTTCAAAGTAGATTTTCTTTATAACGTCTCCTACTATGCAAATATCTCACAAATTATAAAAGCCAAAGCTGTGGGTGGTCTGCTTGGGTGACAACACTGATACATCTCTAGTCGATGATAATATGTGATTTGTTACTGATAAAGAGCACTCATTATTCTCAAAATGCAAATGTTTACGTAGCCAGACATTCAACTGATCAGTCCCATACAGACTGAAAGATTAATGGCTATATATTCTTTACCAGGCTTCTGAATGCCTCAAGGGAAATAAAGACTCATTGCAATGCCCAGCTCTCAAGCATCACTCAAATAAGCAGGCCAAATGCCTTTTTTTTTTAAATCACAAAACTTGAAAGCTGTCTTTTCCCCTGAAGAGATTATCGTAGTAGTTCAAGTCATTATATAACACTGAGCAAATATTTGCATGTGAATAAATCACGCTCATAAAGATTTTATGAGCTGAATTTCCTTAAACTAGTCCTTAGTTTAAGTGTAAGGAGCACCCCAGGGCTCTACGTTAACAATCCAAACTACCACGGTAACACAGTGCTTAAAGAGTGGTTCTGGATAACTAATTATAGGGCACTGGCAGTCTGTGATACATCCCGCTCCCTGACTAGTTCCTTTCTCCTTTCTGTTCATTTTTCCTACTTCATTTTCAGACGATTGCTTTATTAGTTGGGTGGTTGGTTTTCTACCACCTTGAAGATGTAAGGAAATATCTGGATGTAAAACAACATAGCACATCTTAGAGATTCATCCTGGAAAACAGTGAACCTTGGACTCATTCTCAACAGAACTGGTAACTGTAATTCAGGTATTTCCCAAAATGTCACAAAAGAATTCCTAAATAGGGTTGATATTTGATGACATTTTATAGCAACATCCTTGGAGAATCTGACAGGCTAATAGGTCCCCACAAAGAGTCCCTCATTCCCCTGTAGTATGGGATTCTGTGTTTACAGGTAAGAAGTATTAAATGGAGGGAGAGAGGAGAAAAGGAAAAGTTAATTAAATTAGATATTACACCCTGACTTATCACAGCTAAAGATGTAAACAGATACATTTGTCTTGAAATAGCATTTCTGGTTAATAGCTAAAGCTGATATTGAACAGGTAATATTATTTTCCTGAAGTTATCCCTGCACTCTGTTTTTCTACTTTATCCACATTCCTCAAGGGTTTGATGCTAGAGAGGCTTAAAAGAGTAACTATCCGTGAGCCACATCAGGCTCCAAACACATAATCATGTAGTCCAACCAGACGGATGCACCAGGAGACAGCACTCAGAGCAATTGCAGCAGCTAGAGACAGGTGTAATTCTGAATATCAGTATGACCAGCTCTTTCCAGTCTTTCCATGGTCATTCCTGAATGCTGAATCTTTGACGTAAATACAAACTACCTTGTCAAAGATTAACAAGGCTGTATTGACAGTCCTGAGCATTTAAAAACCATGACAGTTTCATCACAACACGATGAAGACCTTCATTTGCCCTACGATATGAGTGTGTTAGTATCTCAGGTATTTGTCATTTAATTATAGGTTATGCTCCTCTAAGACTGATTGAATCTCACAGACCCCTGGAAGACAGAGGATGTGCCACCTGCCAGGAGCATGAGCCTGCTGGGAGGACCATGGGCACACCAAGAGAAATGGGCTTCTTGGCACAGGGCTGGCAGCCTGCATTCCTTCGCTAGGAAATACCGGCAACTCAGCCAAGTTTTATGGGTGACAAAAGAAATTTTCTGGGGATGGAGAGGACTGCCAAATTTCCTCCAACTACAAAAGTCATGAAATGAAGGACCGCAACATACAGGTCTGGCTGAGGCACCAGTCTGCACGGTTGTAGTTTACACTGTGGCCCACACTGATTTGCAATAAACTGCCCAGAAACCCATCATCTTCTCACTATTAATTTACGGGTTTTGAGAACTCACAAGGTGAGAAGCAACACAGGTTCCCTCCACTCGCTCCTGCGGTGTCCTCCAAGCTGCCCCAGCTCTCAGTAGGGTGGGTGGGACACCTGTCCACTGTCCTGTCCACACACTGCAGCAGCAAAACCCAGCACATCCTTCTAGAAATGCCAGCACCACAAAAGCACTGCTGGTCACCAGAGCTAACAATCCCTCGTCACCCTGCGCAAACCAAGTTATAATGCTATATTGAATGTTGTATCCAATAGGCTAGAAACATGGGTTTGTTTTTGCTGAACTGAATTTAACATTACCTTCCAAGAAAACTATGCTTAGTTATGGGCCTGTAGGCTCAGCACCTTTGTTCACTGCACAAACGCTTTTTCATTAGATATATTAATTATTACATCTAAGGCACTTTGGCAAACAGAAGTCTTTTAGAAAATGCTAAGCAGCAGTCTGCATATGTGTAACCTACGTTTGTGTTTGACACTAAACTAAGAACAAAACATGGTTTGACAAGGTCAGAAGAGAATGCTGAGTACAGCAGTTTGAGAGAGAAACTTGGATGTGGCAACATAACTATGCTGATGTACTGGCAAAGGTGTCCCTCCAACAACCCTGCTTACTATTCAATAAAACCCATTAGTACAATCACTTTGACTTCTAATATGCTTTGTCTTCTACATCACTGGGTCATTATTCTTTGTGAACATGTTGTCAGTATTTAATTCAACGAAGTTTGTATCCATGGCGATAGTTAGGAGTAGACTGAAGAAAAAGCAGTGTAGTCATAGGCTAGCAGCTCAGTAACAAAAAAATACAGCAGCCCACTAGTGAAGTGAAAGGAGGTGCACAGGAGCTAGGAGAATGCCAACAAACGAGTGGGGAGTTGTAATTACAGTTGTGAGGGAGGACAGAGAAGTGTACGAAGCTGTTGAATCCCAGTTAGACTGTAAATTAGCAAATCGTGTATTTTCAGCATTACTGATGTTTGGTTCCAGCATTCAAGTAAATACAAACAAACTTCGATGGAGATGCTAACAAATTCCTCACCACATTAGATATCTCAAACCAAAATGCTTATCTGCATAAGCATCTTGTGCTGCTTTATCTTCCACGGAACAGCAAAGCAGCATGACCCTTACCTCCCAAGCAATTTCACTTAGACTGATTTGAAAGGTTTCAGAACTTCCTTAAAGAGTAATACAGTTGTCAAGAAGGTAACAAGGCCCACACTAAAAACTGCACCACTTTCTGAAAATGACTGACAGCAGAATAAAACTGTGAGCATCTTTACTAAGTAAATAACTTATCATTAGCAGCTCAAGGCAAAATCCACAGTTGTGAATTTACACAACCCTGATGCCAATCTTTAATGAAAACTAGATATCCCCATTAGTAAACCACCAGAAAGGGGCTTTAATGAAATTCACACCCAAACTGGAAAAGCATTTGAGATATTTTCCAAAATTACCACAGGCTACAGTGGTTAATGAAACACAAAGCATACAAGCATCTTCTAGTTTCAGGTTTCATTACAAAAAAGCTCTCATCCAGGTTTTAAGGCAAAAAGAGTACCTCAAGCTGTTACTAAATCGCTCAGCTCAAAATCAGAGTTTATAATTGCATCACTTTCTAACAGCACCTTATGCCCTCCAGGTTTTGATTCTGAGAGACTGAGTTAAAAGAGATTAACACCAACACAAGATATACTACCACGTTGTTATGCATCTCTCAGAGTACAGTTTTTAATATATAAATTGCCAGCTACTTATCCCACTTTCCAGCTAAACGGGTTAACTATTTCTTTCATAAGGCAATAAATGCTCTCTAGTAACAAAAAGCACCAGATCTGCTTCGCACATGAAAACAGTCAAATTCTGTATAGTTAAAATTCCTTCTGCATGACTGCTCTTTAAACAACATATCTGAAACCAGCTAAGCAAAACTGCAGAGTCTGTGAATTGAAGCATCTTTGTCTATGTGCTGGTTTTAACTGAGATAGAGTTGATTTTCTTCCTAGTAGCTAGTATGGGCTCTGCTTGGGATTTGAGCTGGAAACAGCGTTGATGACGCCGGGATGTTTCAGTCATCGCTGAGCAGTGCTTGCACAGAGCCAAGGCCTTTCCTGCTCTCGGCCCACCCCACCAGCGAGCAGGCTGGGGGTGCAGGAGCAGCTGGGAGGGGGCACAGCAGGGACAGCTGACCCCAGCTGACCAAAGGGATGTTCCGTACTGTATGATGTCGTGCTCAGCGTGTAAAGCTGGGGGATGAAGGAGGAAGGGGGGGGACATTCAGAGTGATGGCGTTTGGCTTCCCGAGTAACCTTTACGTGTGACGGAGCCCTGCTTTGCTGGAGGTGGCTGAACACCTGCCTGCTGATGGGGAGTAGCGAATGAATTCCTTGGTTTGCTTTACTTGCATGTTTGGCTTTTGCTTTACCAATTAAACTGTCCTTGTCTCAGCCCATGAGTTTTCTTGCTTTTGCCCTTCCAACTCTCCCCTCCATTGCAGCAAGGGGGAACGAGCGGCTGTGTGGTGCTTAGTTGCCAGCTGGGGTTAAACCACAACAACCTCTTCTGCAGTGAACTTGTGTGCAGTGCATTTGTTCTAATGGCCCACGGCCGATGGAGGTGAGGTGTGACTACTGCTACAGTGGTAGACTGCATATCCACAATCTTTAAAGACAGAGCTGCTGTGCCCCACTGCGTGCCACAGTGGCAGTGGTCTGGGGCTGAAGGGCTGAGTGGGGAGCTCTGAAATCACAAAGATGTCAAGACTCCAGGACTGATCTCTCCCTGGTCTACTCCTACATAAAGACCTATGTTGCCGAGCTCACCGTGAAGTCATAAAATCAATTACAAATTAAAGACCAGATTCATGAGTTCACTTCAGCTGCTCTAGTGGTACGAAACAGCTGCAAATTCAGTTTTTATGCTGTTGTTACTTCCCCCAGCTTTTATGTGTTAGTGGCTTTGCCTTTAAAAGCATTTTTTAAATGGTTTGAGATTGATGTGTAACTTCAAAGTGCTAACAAATACTGCACTGCAAATTCCTCCTTGGGCTACTTGATTACTTTTTTTTTTTTAATAATTTTGAAAACAAAGGATATTCTTCAGGGAAATGCTATGCTAAGGTGAATGATGTTTCAGAGCACACATCAGTGCAATTTGAACAGAGCATTGCAATTCCAACGGTCAGTTCTAAACCCAGGAATGGCGCAATTAAGTGCGCCTGTTGTGATGTGTAGTCCTGTCAGGCTAAGGAGTTCTCAGATAAAACCAAAAGAAATCTGCCCTCTCACAAACCAGTACCATTTGTCTATGCAAGTTAGAATGCATTGAATCATGAGAGTTTGATTTTTTTTTTTTTCTCATTCCTATTTTCATACTCTAAGTTCCTCTTCTCGCTTCTTTGAATAGTATTAAGCAAAAACATAACAATCATGATTAAGGCTTAAGAACCCAGATTAAGTAACATATTTCAAAACATAATATATCTTAAAAAAAGCCTCACATTATGTAACTACTACACAATTTAATTTTTGGATGGTTTCATTGTGCATTTCAGCTTGCAGATACTGCTAGCTTTTCTTTCCAGTCTGGTATGAAAACTTCAAATTTCCTGATCTCATCATGCATGTTCTTGCCCATGCTTTTAAATATTTCATCCAAAATTGCTGATATGCCTGCTTTGCTTTACAATGCTTTTTTGGGGACTAATGACAAATACTTAGGACTTATAGGGGTTTTCTCATGTTTAAATTGGTAAGTACTTTTCCTACTTAGCTTTGTCTTAATGTATTTTTATGGTAACTGAAAGCTTCTGGTGGGCAAAATAGCCCCTGGGCCTGTAGCTTCTCTAGTAGGTCCTTAAACAACTAACTTGTATTAACCAGCAATGTCTGGGGTGTGTGTCTGTAACGTAGGTCGGTTTGTGTTTCTGTAGCCCACACAGTGAAGTGGAGAAGACAGAACACTGCACAGACTAATGCACTGTGTTCCTGAATGGCTTTTCTCTAGAAGCATCCTAGCCATGGCTTTCAGAAGTTTATAAATGACTGTCTCTATACGTATGCCTAAGTCAGGTATAAAACCATCCAACAAGCTAAATGGGAAGTCGGACAAAGAGAGAGGGGGCAAGGGAGGAGAGATCATACAATCCGCTTTACTGGAACAAGTAAAAAATCTGGCTATTTTCCCCAAATAAGCAATATGCTCTGTCAGCACAACAATAAAGTGCGCGTGTGCATATTCATCACAACCTGTATAGCCATACATTTGTATAATTAATCAGGATTGGGGGAAAACACATTTGCATCTACGCAAATGGTCTTCCAAAAACTGAAGCAAGGAGAGGCTGTTCCAAGTAACCACAACTCCTCTCCTTGCTCAGCGCACCAGGTTGGCTGACGGCACTGTGAACGTCCACAGGGGGGATGAAGGAAGGGGACTTGGCCATTCATTAGTAAACTGAGCAGCCTTTGTGCCCCCCCGGGCAGCGGTGTGTGGTTGTGGGGGGCAGGAGGTGCGTGTGTGCAGTCAGTGTGTTGTGTCGATGATGGCTCCTTTTGCTCTCGGGCAGATTAACCTATTTTTAGACCAAGCTGTTGGTGTGAGGCCAGAAGAAACCTTCCATCTTTTAGATTTATGGAGGTTGCCAGGCAGATCTTAAACACTTTCTCTAAGGTGCATTTATTTGTATTTTGGCTTCTTTTTGAAGGCAAGGTTCCCTGTATCTCCTTGGATAGGACCCTCAATATTGAAATGGGTCTGGAGTTTGTCGAGTAATCTAATTCATTCAACACTCGGAATCACCGTGCTAAAAAAAGTAATTTATTTTCTAATTATTCCCTGTCTCGCACAACCGTGCATCGCTGAAGTGTCGCTATTTAAAATATTTATCTCTCTCTGCTGCGTGATCTGCTTGGAGGCCGTGGAGGGGCGATGAAATAAAAGCGTTCGTTCCCAACGCAGGCACATTACTTTGACTTGTCTTGGGCTGTTTTGACGTCTCCCTGTAAATACATTTATTTTTCATTAGGATGTTTCTGGGTTTGTGGCATCCAGGAAAGCCAAAGCCATTATGCTGTTCATCTGTTACAAGCAAAATGAAGACAAACAAGTGTAATGAACTCCTGCTGAAGCCATTTCTCTGTTGTCTTTCCCTTGCTGCAAATGTGTGTGCGCGGGTGCAGCCTCGCTCGTGCAGCCTGGATGGGTGTTAGCTGCTGTCGGCGCTTGCGTTATTCATTTGTGAGGAGGATTCAAGCTCCAAGTGCACTGTAGTGCTAAGGTTTTGCTGTTGTGTCTGGAGAGCTCAGGCATGGGGCATCACACGTGGCTTCCTTCAGGGAGCTGTGGTTTCTGACTTGTAATCTTGCTCCCACGCCTGTTCCCTCCATCCCTTTCTGATGTGTTGCAAGGATAAATACCCCGGAGATGGAAGTGTGAGGATGTAGGTGAGGTGCAAGTAGGTACTGATGGGGTTGGAGGAACCTGCAGAAGATGATGTGCTCACTGTGGGGATTTCTTGTGCAGGCTGGACAGCCTCATCCCAGTGATGGGCTCAGGAAAACTATCGGAGAGCCTGTGGCATAGCAGCAAATATCCAGTACAGTTGGAGGTTGGTGGATAGGGAGTTAAATACAGCCAAAGACAGGAATATTGTTTGGAGATCAGCGAAAGCTTGGAAAGGATAGAAAGTAAGCTGCAAAGAGGCATGAAGATGAGAGTAAAAATGAAAGCGAATATTGAGCTTTCTAGGGTGGCAGATATGCTCTTCTTCTTCCTAGTCTTTCAATTATTTCTTATTTATTTGAGCCCTCCCTCCCATGCCTGTCCCCACCCTCCCAAACTGACTTGCTCATTGAGTCCGAGCAAGTTTATGCTGAATTTTAAAATAACTTATTTTTCTCCATCTCCAAACTGCTAATCTCCCAGGCTGAGGAAACCTGGGACAAAGAGGAGTCCGCAGAGTGGAACTCTGTAAAATTAGCTTTTGCAGCATTAGTGTTTGCACAGTTACAGGCTGAAGACCTGCACCCCCCCCCCCCC
>Ga0065711_1040346_pt1 | contig 17044 bp, 16 predicted proteins | sample Hoacrofraction12_FD_59098 | JGI IMG/M metagenome (GOLD analysis project Ga0065711, IMG submission 59098) | Hoatzin crop microbial communities from Cojedes, Venezuela - Epithelial fraction 12 v2 (version 2) | ecosystem: Host-associated > Birds > Digestive system > Esophagus > Crop | place... | reverse complement strand
AAGGCCGGCGGCAGCGGCCGGAGCCCAGCTGCCTCCCGGGGCCGCAGCGCTGCGCGGCCGCCGCTCCCGCCGGGTCCTCAGCTGCGAGGCGGGGTGGAGCGGGTCCGGCGCGGCTGGCTGCAGGCTGGGGAGGTGCCGAGGTACGGGCTGTGCTGTTCACTGAAAGGCGCATTGGCTGTCAAACGTTATTTGCTTTCTCTTTTGCGACGCAAATCTTAAATACCAAAAGGCGGCGTTTGGGCTGCGTTTTGAAATGTCAGTATATCATTTCCATGTTCACATATTTGCTTTTGCAGTATGGATTTATAAATACATGCCTGAAGTCTTTGGTGGTTGAGAAGTATGGTGAAGAAACGTGGGAAAAATTAAGGTAATGTGTTCCCAATAAATGTAGTGTATGGGAGGAAAACGCGCAGGAGTTAAGCAGCTGAGGATTACAGATTCTCGCTGGTAAATGGCAGCTGATGTGTATCGCAAGTAATTATTAGAAGCAACTGGTAGGACAAAAGCAGGAGTTTCTTACTTTGTAACACTTCATACTCTGATACTAATTTGTCCCAATTAATTTGTTATATCAGATAATTAAGGATGACATTTAGGCTTATAGACAACTGTGCAGTAGGCTCACTGGCTCACTGTGACACTATCAAAAAGTAATTGCACTGAAAAGATGTCGTCCTTGGTATGAAATCGGTTTCATTCCAGTACCTTCAGAAAAGCAGTAAATATATAGTCTTTGTTTTTTCTTTACTTGATGAGCTTTGTGGCATTTTTCAAGAGATAAAGATATAAAAATGGTACTTATATACATACACATGGGAGCCTTTGGAGCCAAAATATAAAAGTGTAAAAAATCAGCAAGTTTTTGGTCAAGTCTGTGGCGACCCAAGATCTTGGTATTGTGGCCACACTGAACAGCAGGCCAGTAGACCAGGAGACAAGCTAAGGCTCCACTGACTTTAGCCCCCCCCCAGAATGATGCCCTCATCCTCGAAAGAGTTCACCATGATACCATAAAGTGAAATAGTGGAAATGGGGAGGTGGACACCTCCATTCAGCTGTGCTAAAGCAACACTTAAACCATCAGGCGAAGCAGTGTGTTCCAATATCACGCGTGAAGGAGGCTAAGGAGTGGGCTGACAGCAAACTGTGCTTAATGAATGCCAATTGGGTCACCAGAACACGTTACATTTACAGCACTGCTGAGACAAGAATATTGTCTTCTCCGTTACAGACTCCAGGCTGGAGTCCAGGATTCTTTCTTGACTTTTGAGGTGTACAAAGATGAGATCACGATGCAGCTTGTTGACAAAGCCTGCAAAATATTAGGTATGTGTCACCATGCCTCAAAAATGAACCATCCTGGGTCAAGCCTGAGACTGCAGCCCAGGTTTTGGGCTCCTGTGCTCTTTGGAATGTCCTCCCTATGTTGCACATTTTCTGCATTCACTCTTAATCCTCCTGACAGCATTGCAAAAACTTCCAAGCCTTTTGTATTTATTAAGGTGTCTTTGTTTTGCTAGGTGTTCCTGCTGACATGGTTCTGAGAGAGTTTGGAGAGTATTTCTTTGAATTCTGTAAACGCTCAGGCTATGACCACATGCTGAGGACACTGGGTGGAAATCTCTACGAGTTCATAGAGAACCTAGATGCATTGCACAGCTACCTGTCCCTTTCTTACCAGGCAAGTTCTAGTAGTAATTACCAAGCAGGTATGCGTGGACTCTGCCAGAGTTCGCAACACAAGGAACAGCATCTCATAGGTGTTAACAAATCATGGAACAAGATGCTATAGCAGGCTCTCCTATGTTCTGAAAGGATTACTCCAAAATGTTAGGATAGTATTTTAAAATATTTTTTTTTCTGAGTAGGCCTCCACTTTATAAGTTATTTAGTACATTGGTTGCAATGCATACTAGATTTTCCTTCACAGGTGAACATACTTCATTTTTTATATTTCAGTTTATTCGTATTACTGCTTATTTTATTAAGACATGGGATACTTTTGTACAAGTGGAATTCACCAGTATTCTTAATTTCTTTGTCAGAAAAAGATATTAAAGTTTTGTTTTTCTTTGTTTTTTCTCAGGAGATGAATGCACCATCCTTTAGAGTAGAAAAGAATGAAGATGGGTCAATGCATTTACACTACTATTCAGATAGAAGAGGTCTGTGCCACATTGTGCCAGGTAATCAGATAGAATGCAGAGTACAGGTCAGCTGGTAATGCAGTATATATACAGAATAATCATGTATTTGCAGATATACTTTGCTCTGGTTTCAGAATCTTTTTTTCAGATGAGGACTGGCCATGGAATTGAAGCCTGGTAGAGTTTAGTCACCAGACATCTCACCCTGGTATATCCCTACTGCCCAGTCACTCCTAGCTCCCAGTAGCTTCATCAAGATTTACGATATGACAACCCAGGCTACAAGTCTCCATTCCTGCTGTAGATTTCCGATAGAATTCCCTTACTGGAAGAAAAATTAAAGTTCATGATGCTTATTGTGTCTAACTGTTGATTAGTTCTCAGTGACTCATGCTCCTTAAATTACAGTGAAGTCAAAATTATAGTTGAAGACGTCCATCCATCCTGTAATAAATACTCCTGCAGTACCTGCAATCTGTAAAGCTACTGTTGAGCCCTGCGCAGTTGTACTCGTGCAAGGGTTAAACAGCTTTAAGTCCGCAAGAGATGGTCATGTTCCTTTCCTTCATAGATGCTGCTGAATTTAGAAGTTTATCAAAACTTTCCCTTTGTCAATATGCATTTCATGTTCCTATTGAAGCACAGAACTATTTGGAATTGCAGACAGAGCTTTCATGTCATTGTCCAGTATTTTGCCTAATAGTTAAGCAGAAATGAGAGGAGTGATTGTGCATCTTCAGGAAAGATATTTCCTTCCTTTCAAAAGAAAATACTCTGCAACAACTGAAATAGATTGTTATACCAGAATCTCTTTAGACCCCCTGCACTTTTTGGGTTAATGGGAATTCATATTATTGCTATGTATGACTATTTGGACACATTCTTCAGGTATCCTGCTGGGCTGCTTCTAGGGAAAATAAGCATTTGTCATCAGGCAAGACAAAGGAAATGGTAACTTTAAAGATTATCTCCTATGCACATATTCTTACCACAGCAATGGTAGTAGGAATGACATAGGTAACAACGGGTTGCTTTCTTCTTCCAGAGTCCTTCAGAAAAGTGATTTCTGAAACAGTGAAATTCCACTGTGGGCCCTCTAAAAGGGAAAATAGACGGGGTTTGTTCTTTGCAATACTTTGGTTTTTTTGTTTCCCCTTCAGGAATCATTGGTGCAGCAGCCCTGGATTTTTTTAACATTGAGATTTCAATGGAAATAGTCAATCAAACCGAGGAAGAAGAAAGAACTGGGAAAAAAGAACATATTGTTTTTCTTGTCACTCAAAACCCTGTATTCTCGTACAAGGAAAGAAATATATTTTCTTCCTCATCTCAATATCTTACTGATTCTGAAAAAAAAATTGAGAACCAACTGAATAAAGAGGTATTTTAATATCCATTATCACTATACTATTAAAATATGATTAAAATAAAAACACTTTTGAATTTCTCTTTGGATTTATTTTGACAGGGCCTTGAAAAAGCCAAGAATACAGTTAGAGACAGAGGAAACTCTGTTTGTCCTGTCAAGAAAAGTCACTGGAAAACAGTAAGAGGAATAATCACACTAGGAAAAGGTGAGAGCTGCTTCAGAGGCACCTTGTCATCATTTCTGAGTCTCTTCAGCAAGAAAGTCAGCAAGCCTCCCTATCTCCACCCACCCATCCATTTTGAAGTTAGCATTCATATTTCCTCTGCATCTTTTCAAAATGTTTCTGGTTAAGTTTCTTTCAGTTAGACACCGATAATCAAAGAAAAATTGCAGATAATAAGCATGCTTAGTAATGACAGATACTTAAATGGAATATGACCTGTCACTTTCATCTCTTAAACAGGGTTTTTTTCTGAAAAGTATTTTTCTATAAAATGTCATTGTGTGGTAAATTTGATACTTCCTTCTCATGTCACTCAGTCTAAGATGATGAATTTAAGAGAGTGTTTTTTATCTTGGTAGCTGCTACTCCTTTACAAAGTTATCAAATGTAGTAAATTCTGAAAGCCAGATTTCACCCTCCACTGCCAAAAATCTACTGCTAATCTAGTAATCTCTGTTTATACCTTTATATAGTATATGCTTATATATGTTTGGAAAATGGAAGGATTTTTTTCAATTAGGATCTTTTGATTCCCCGAGAGGAATGAGAATCCAAGCTGTCTGGATTCTGTGAGGAGTGAAAAATTGAACCTGATATAATCTGGTGCAATGCCACATGCATTACAAGAGCAGATAGATTGAGTAAGGATTAATATATATTAAAAATAAAAATTTAGAATAGCATTATTACGTAAAAAAAATAAAATCCTTTAAGAATACATGCAAGAGTTCTCAAGAGCCAGCCTTTGAAAAATGAAGAACCCACATTGACTTCCCTTGAAGCAGTAAGAGGTCTAGAAATTGGGCCCTAAATTTGTAATCTTTTTCACTGGTCTCCTAAGTGACTTGAGCATTTGTTATCAAGCAGAGTTTACTGGAGTAACTGTCATAGCCACCTTCTAGGGGAAAAAGATCACTTGAAATAATCATCCCTTGGATTGTTGTGGGTTACTGGAGATTCCAACTTTATACTGTGAAGATGAAAGGCTTTGGGTGCTTCAGTCAGATGAGCTCTTTTGACTATTTTACCCATTTTATTCATTTTACCAAAATATCTGTTCGCTAGCAAGCACAACCTGCTCTGTAGATTTGTGACCATTCTGAAAAAAAACCCGCAGGGTAAGTAAAATGGAAACCGAACAGTAATTTGGTCTTTGTGCTACAGACTAGAGTTCTTTGTACAGGAAACTGAAACCAAGATCATGCTGCGTTTTTTTCTCCATACGTGTTCCTTAGTAGCTAGCAAATTTTATTAAATCCACTTCTGTGTACATTTTTGTGGGATATGGCTGTGTTATATTGCTATGACATCTGCAAATTCATAGAGCAACATCTACATTTGTTCATCTATTATTACTGTTTCCACATAATTTCATGCATCTAATGCTCTGTGCTTTTTGTGTGGTGAAGTTTTAAACTCGCAGCCAACTCGGATTAGTTGCTAATCAGTTGTGCATTAAACTGCAGAGCATTTAGCACAGATGCATGCACATTTCTGGACCCACACCCTGTTTACTTTGTCTTCACTCATTATGATATAGGATCGTGTCTCACTGAGTGTTAATGTTGACTGGTTTTACGAGGAGCAACACAACTAAAAACTGCACATTTATCTTGCCACAGGTAAGCTTCTGAGAGGATTTGATCCTGTTTATCCCAAGAGCCTCTGGATTGACACAAAAACATTTTGCAATGGACTTCCTTTTCATATGGTTTTTGACAAAGAGGTAGGACAAGCATGTGGTAAGGGCCTTTACTTTGCATAAGCTATACAGTACTTGTCTTCTGTTTTGGCTGTCCTACAGCTCACTGCTACATGTGCTCGGTATACAGGGCACGCTCATTTGTAGGACTTGCAGAAGTGCTCTGTACAGAGACATGCAATAAAAGTCACTCATACAGCTGGATCCGGATCATTTCAGAAAGGAATCTCCTTTGAATTTATGGAGATTACCATGTGTGAAACAGCTGCAGATGTGCCAACAAGTTTTACTGCAGCAGTCTATCCGTTACCAAACACTGAACAGAGTTTTCTGAGGTTTCTGGCCACCTTCCTGCCCTTGGATGTGCCAGAGACACAACCCATCCTTTAAAGTTGCTTTGTACTAATAGCTAGTCACCCTCTCCTCCCAGTTAGCAGTCTATCCAAAGGATTTTGTAGGGCTTTGCTGGCAATTGAGGCTCTGCTTTCTTCCTGAGTCTACCCCTGCATGGTTCTGCTGGGAAAACCCAGCTACCTACTAAATCAGGCAGCATGCCAATTAGTTCCATGTAACAGAAACTGGACCAAAAATTCTCTTTATCTTCCAGAGGAGGACTGAGTCTCCTCTCCTGTGCACACGTGCTCTGCAGCAATGGAATTGCCCTTCTCTTGGCAGGGACTGCCCTGTGTCTGATTTCCAACTAGCCTGGGTTCCTACCAGGCTACATTTTCTCTTGCTCCCAATTCTGTGCAGAGAATATGAGCTTAAGACAGGAGGAAAGAAAGGAGAAACTGAGAACAGAAGCAGAAGAAAGCTGAATACAGCCACTCAGGGAACCTATTTTGGCATCATGCTGGTAGAGATTCCAGAGCACATAGTCTGCTTTGTGCCACTGTCCACATTAGCCAAAGCTCAGAGGTTTAAACCTTTCAAGACATCCAGTCTGCATAGTTTGATAGACTTACTAGTGTGGAAAAAAAGGCAAGTCCTGCACCCATTATTGGTAGCTAGGTCAGAGCTTCAATATCTCTGATGACAAGCAGTGAAGGCAGAGTGGACATTTCTGCAAGAGTTAAGAGCTCATGTATGGTCAGCAGGCTAAAAGAGAATGACTAAACCTTCACACAGCAATAGTTAAGAGAAGGTAACCCATGGCATCCATTAGAAAATTAATATTTGCCAAGACGTTTTATGCCACAGTTATTTTCTTTTTGGAATGCAGGATACATGCTGGGATCTCTAATTTCCTCTTGCAGCTACCTGCAAGGCTATTCTTTAGGCCTACACAAATGAAAACAATGATGATAGCAGATAGTTTTGTTTTGTTTTGTTTTTAACAATTGATACGGAAGATCATTCGGATAACAGCATTCCTTTGGGGGGGCTTCGTCTTGCTGTGAAGGACACTCATTCAGACCTTTGCGGTAATACACTAATAACAGAAAATTTGCTCAGAAATAATCCATGTAGTACAGCAAGGCTAAGTGTGTGTACATGTATAAACAGTGATCAGCTGTAGCTTGGCCTGAACCCCAACAGGATACGAATTATAACACATTGTCCGTATTTTCTTTTTAAGCTCAAAGTGAAGCAAGCTGGGGTGAGCATTCAAAAGATTGTACCTGGCCTACAGACCGTGGGCGTCTGCTTGGATCACTATTTCAGTATCGTTCACCCAGAAGTACCCTTCACCATCTCTAGCATTCAGAAATTCATCAACAGCCAATTTGTTTTCCAAACTAGAAGAGAGATGATGCCACAGTCATGGAAACAACGGCCAATGCTAGAGCTAAGAGGTACTTCACTGTTTTCAATAGCATAAGTGTTCATATTAAATCAGGAATTACGCTGGAGTTGAACTAATGCCTTTCTGTGGGCTCCTGTCTTCACACAAATCCTATAAATGGACTTGTCTTTGTGCAGTGAGAAGAGGATTAGATGGTTCTGTTTAGAGAAGCGTTACTTTAAGATGCTTGTAGACAAATTCTGCTATTACCTCACCAGATTTTAAAGGCTTTCAGTCAGAAATAACAACTGTGCTCCCATTGGAAAGGCTTAGAACGACAGTGTTTTTCTAACGCTGCAAACCCCACATCTTTGCAGGTTTACTGAGTAACAGGGGCAAGGCCAAAGGAGGATTAGATTGTTTTCTGAACCACCTCTAGTCTCAGTTATTCACAGAGTCGTAGAGTTGACTCAACTCCAGTTGAGTTTGGAAGGGACTTCTGGAGATTGTCTAGTCCATCCCTGCTCAAAGCTGGGTCAACTAGAGCGGGTTACTCAGGACCATGAATAGTTGGGTTTTGAAGATGTTCAAGGATGGAAACTGCATGACCTCCCTGGGTGACCCATTCCAGTGTTTAACCACTCTTACAATGAAAAAGTTTTTTCTTATGTTTAAATGGAATTCCTTCACTTCAATTAGTGTCCATTGTCTCTTGTCCTTTCATTGGATACCGCTGAGCTAAGTATTTTTACTCCCCCCTGTGAGGTATTTGTACATACTGATAAGCTCCCTCTGAGGCTTGTCTGCTCTAGGCTGAACAATGCCGGCTCTCTTAGCTTCTCCCTATATGACAGATGCTCCAAGCCTTCCCACGTCCTCCATCCTTTACTTCGTGAAAATAGGAGTGACATTTACTTTCTTCCAGTCCTTAGGAATCTCCCCCAGTCACCATGACTTTCAAAACTAATTGCGAGTGGACTCACAATGATGCCGGCCAGCTCCTTCAGCACTCCTGGATGTATCACACCGGGTCTCCTGGATTTCTGAAGGTCCAATTTGTTTAAATGTTTACTAACCTGAACCTCCTGTGACAATGGAGTCATTGCTCCAGGCTTCCCCACTAGTCTCAGGGTCCTGAGAGTCCTGAAGGACAATTCTTATCAACAAAGACTGCAGCAAAGAAAGCACTGAGTACCTTGGACTTTTCCACGTCCTTTCTCAGCAGATCCCTTGCCCCATTCAGCAGCAGGCCCACATTTTCACTGGTCTTCCTTTTGCTGCTCATATACATGTAGAAGCCCTTCTTGTTCCTCAACAGATGCAAATCCAGGTGGATTCTGGCTTTTTCAGCCCTGTCTCTTCCTCTGGGGTGGTCTGACCCAGCTTTTGCCTGTTGTATTCTTTGTTTTTTACGTTTGAGTTTAGTCAGGAGCTCCTTGCTCATCCATACAGGTCCCTGCCATGTTTGCTTGACTTACTGTACATTGGGATAGACCACTCCTGAACTTGGAAGAGGAGATCCTTGGAAATCAACCAGCTCTTCTGGACCCTTCTTCTTTGCAAGACTGTATCCAATGGGATTCCTCCAGGCAGATCCCTGAATGGGACAAAGTCCAGTCTTCTGAAGTTCAGTGTTACGATCTTGCTTTTTTGCCTTGTTCACTGCTCTCAGGTTCCTGCACTCCACCATCGCACACTAATTGTGGCCAAGGCTGCGCCCAGCTTTCACATCAGTAGTTCTTCACTGTTTGTAAGTATGAAGTCTAAGCGGGACACCTCCACTCATCGATCACTTGTGTCAGGAAGCTCACCTGTGTCAGTGCCCCAGTGCACTCCAGAAACCTGAATTGCTTGTGGCCTGCTGTGTTGTCTGTCATGCAGATATCAAAGTAGCTAAAGTCCACCATGACGTTTCCTCCACCTGTCTTGAGAAGGTCTCATCTGCTTTTTCTTCCTGAGCAAGGCATCTGTAGCAGGCACCCGTCACAATGTCACCCATATTGGTCTGCCCTCTAATCCTTATGTAGAAGCTCTCAGCTGGCTGATCACCCAGCCCTAGTCAGAGCTCCATGCATTCCCTTGCTCTCTCACATAAAAGGCATCTTCCCCTCCTTGCCTGCCTGTCCTTGTGTTCAGCCTTTCCAGTGCTCCAGCTGTGTGAACTACCCCACCGCGCCTCTGTGATCCCAGTGACATGGTAGCCCTGAAACTGCACAGAAACCTCTGGTTCCTCCTGCTTTTTCCCCATGCTGTGCGGAAGAGGTGCCCAGTCATGCCCATTTCCCGGAAGAGGTACAAGAGTTTCCCGCATAGTGCTGCCCCGTGTGTTTTTCTTTCCAGAGGTTAGAACTAGATATATAACGTAAGGCATTACTCTGGGGGTGATCCCTGCAACTCGGTTGTATTGTCACTCTTGGTTTTGGTTGGGATTCAATGCCAGTTGCTCTGTGAATCTCCCCAGCCCTCAGTTACGCCCTTCTGCTTCACTGGGGACCTGTGGAAGGGACACGAGGCCAGCCCTCAGAGCCAGCTTCTGCTCGTAGAGCCACCGGGCTCAGCATGGCGATGCACTGAGCTGTGTAAAAGTACCTGTCCAGGCCTCACCTCCCCATAGCTCTACACATCAGCCTATGCATCCGACCCAGAATTGCTTCGCACTGCTAAGAATTTTCTTTGCCAAAGAAATTACTGCTTTGTACGTGGAACAACATTTTAAACCCAGCCACCCAGCACAGGCAATGCCAGTCCACAGATCTTGGACTGCATCTTTGGCACGTACAGACGAGAATGAAACATGGGGCGAGCATTGCGTTCCTGCAGTAACGCTCCGCAAGCATCATTCCTGCCAGCGCCCGGTTCCCGTCCGCCAGCTGAGGGGTGGGAAGGGGCAGGGGGACGAGGGAAGCGCGTAGAGACAAAGTCCTGATAACACTGCTACAGCTGGAGGAAAGAAATGGCTGCCCCGGCACCTCCATGCATTTTGAGTTCTAAAATGTGAATATGTGATTCATTTTTAATTTATGCCTTCGAGGGGAGTTATTTGCCACTGGCTGGGTTTCAAATGTGGATAAAAATAGATTAGTTAGCTGTGCTTTTATTTTTTGTAGTTGGATTTGCAGATTCGGATTTCTGTCTTCGCTTCCCCCTCACTCCCAATGTTACGTAAGAGTTTACCACATTAAATTATTTTAGCAAAAAAGATACATTGTTTGCTTTATTTTTACTGAGAGGAATGAGTATGGAATGATTCTCTGCTTCATGTAATTAACTATAATGGCATTTAGTTTAAACGTTCTGTGACCTCAGTTTTGCCTCTCTGAACTATATAATATGACTTAACTTTCCCTTCTCTCCTTTCACCTTTATATAATGAGTATCAAATCTGGTATTCCTGAGATTCAGAAAAAATTAAGACTTTAGGGAGGCCTTGAAAAAAATGATGTTACCAAAACAAGGAACTTTAACTAGTCACAGGTACAACGTTACTTCCTCTTATGCTGTCAGAGTTAATTCACGTGGTATCTCTGATGTTCCAATCCTGTTAGTTTTCAAGCTGTTTATCCAGTTGCCCTGGGTATGCGCTGAGGGAGAAAGAAAGAAATAGGCATTCCTAGATTGCTGTTCAGAAACCAAGGATACTTTTGAAGCAAATAAAGAATAATAGTAATAATAAAATATAAAAAAATCAAAACCATAACCAAATCTCAACAAAGAAAACAAAAACTCAGTCCTCTACCAAAAATCCCTTCTACCTTTCAGGTGTTTTTGTACCTGCTTATTTAGATGATCATAGTGACCAAAAGCTCCAGCCTCCAGGAAGGAAGGCTCCGTTGACTTTACTGGGGCCACTTATTACCCACTGTGAAATTAAACATTTCACTTAATCTCTGTGAGTCTCAGTTCCCCATGCATGATGCTGACTGACTGGCTTCAGGAACAGCTCAAGAACTAGTAGCAGACGAGAAGTGAGATATTGCGAGATATGGCGTTCCTCATGAAGAGGAGGGACCTGTAGCATGGTGGGGCTCTGCCTAGCAGTTTCAATGAATGAGTGACTGCTTTCTGGGTTCTGCCATTTTTTATTTGCCTAGCGTACGTCCTCCAAACAAGTCCACCTCTAATTCCAGAAAACAGAGTGGTTGCTGTGATGCCCCAGATCCTACAAAAGGCACTGTCCTTAGAACTCATCCCCTAAAATTAACCTCAGTAATACTGAGCATCACGTGAAAGTCCAAGCTGCTGAAAACTCTTACCGACGCTTGTTTCAAACAGGCCAGATGATCTGGATGGAGTCCTTGCAGTGCATGCTCTATCTCTGCTCACCTTTGCTTCGCACTTTGCACGAGCTGGAGGAACGACAGATGCATATTGCAGACATTGCACCTCATGACGTGACCAGGGATTTGATTCTTCTCAATCAGCAGCGACTAGCAGAGATGGAGCTCTCTAACCAGCTGGAGAGGAAGAAGGAAGAACTGCGGATACTGTCAAAGCACCTGGAGGAAGAGAAGAAAAAGACTGAAGCTCTGCTCTATGCCATGCTTCCTCAGCACGTGGCCAACCAGCTGAAAGAGGGGAAGCGAGTTGAGGCAGGTGAATGAACAGGATCCATTCGTGATACATGATTCATGCACCAGGGGAAGGTGGTAGAGGGACTGGGGTGCTGGCACAGCCCCATTGCCACTGTCGTGGAGTACACTCTCCACTTGGTGACATTCATGGGTGGGAGGAGGACCACAGAACCTTAATCTCACTGATAATAAAGATTATACTACTCTTTCAAACAAAGTTTTGGAAGCTGTTTGCCAAATTTGTTCTCTAGGAGGTGAAAGGTGGTAGCAGCTGCCCGTTCAGGGAACAAAATGTTTCAACAGTAAACTGAGATTTTGTTTTTTAACGTGGGTATACAGAGAAATGAGGGCTCAAAGATGAAAGGAATAGACATTGGTCTTTCCTAGAAAATTCTCTTAGTTCCTCTATGCTATGTATAAACCTAGAATCACCATGATTCTGATTGTGATTAAGGATAGCAAGTAAGAATATGCTTAAATTCCCTTTAGTAAGCACATACATGAAGTTAGCTGTAAAGAGCTAAGTATATCACAAATATGGATTGACAAAAGGATGTATTCAGATGTCTGGATTGAGATGTGCGATGATTCTTATCTTTGATATACTTTTATATCGACATCTCTCTCTCGTATCAGCACCCGTACAACTGATAGGTCATATGTCCTAAAAGCATGTCGAGAAATTAGTCTTTGCAAACAGGTCTCAAACAGATGTTGTGATTGTCTAGCCATTACAAGTACTTACTGCTGGTCTTTCTGCTCACAGGAGAGTTCAAGGAGTGCACTATATTGTTCAGTGATGTTGTGACCTTTACCAACATTTGTGCCCAATGTGAGCCTATTCAGATAGTTCTCATGTTAAATTCAATGTACCTGCGATTTGACAGACTGACCACAGTGCATGATGTGTACAAGGTATGTACTGATCGATAAAAGCTGTAGAAATAGCCTGGAAAATTATTTTGTTGTTGTTTTGGTTTCTTGTCTTTAAATGCACTTACATCCTCTTCAGTCCAGCATGATTTCTGATATACCATAAAATATTGCATGTTTGTAGTGGCCATACAGAGAAACTGAAAAACAGGCAGAGGTTTGTTCAAACGTGTTTAAAATTTTCGGGCAGGAATGTAACGTCTACAATGGGCTGGAGTCTCATTCCACAATGCTAATACCATAGTGGCTGTGCTGTCATACATGTTGCTCTCTCCTCTCTCAAATGTGTACCCAGCATGGCAGTATATCCTAGTGTATGGACCAATTTGAATAATTTTCCTAGCTCTTTTATTCCAACCTGTTGTGAATAGGTTGCTGTGTCATTAAGTGTCTCCTTTGGTGGGAAATTACATTATAAACAACACCCAGATAATACCTAGACATTCTTTTACTTCATGGAGATCTTGGGCAATGGTGTAGATCTCCTGCTGACCCCAAAGAACATTGATTAGATCTAGACTGTAATGTACATGGTGTCTCCAAAACTGTGCTGGAAGGATCAGAACCCTTGCTGACATAAAATAATAGCGTTATTAACATCTCCAGAGCTACCCAGGTTTGACAAGCTGAAGAGTAAGTCCAAAGTTTCTGTCTGTCCCCAGCACATGAAGTATTTAGGAAGGCAGAAATAGTAAAGGGTGAAATGCAAATCTCATTCATTCCTTGCTCAGGCAAGGCATGAAGTTCATCCCGCAATAAATTGTACTGGGAAATCAGAAGAATCTCTGCCTTTGCAAGGAAACTATAATTGAAGCATCCAGGATATGGCCCACAGATTTTAGGATAAATTAGCATCGTATTCTATCTAAATCATACGTCATGAGTAAATTATCTGTCACTATAATAATCTCCTTTTGATGCCTGCATAGAACTCCTATTAATATTGAAGGAGGTTACTAAGGTACAGAGAGGGAGGACAAGATTACTATTTCAGGGAATGGAGAAAGAAATGAAATATTGAAATTGATCAAAGGAACTTGGCCCAAGCTTATAAATGTCTGAAGCTGTGAATAAATCCTGTTAAATTAAATCTCCAACCACAGCCTAAAAATAATTAGGGAATCTATTTGCATTAGTGGCTTTTTACAGTTGTTTTTAATTTGTTACAGAAAATTACTGGCATTACTGTGGGTTGGCTATCTCAATAGAAGACATATACAGGAACAGATTTTTTGAGACTAGTGCGCTGAACTGGTTTAAGATATTGTGTTAATGACCAAACCCGAAGATTAAATTATGTTACCGCTCTCCTATTGGTGTTCATTTTTAAGAAATCCAGTTAATCTAATTTAAACTAATTTCCTATTTACTGATGGTAAATGTAGCAATGAAGTCTCATAAGAGCAGTTTAGAAAATTTCCTTGCCACATAACAGTCTTTTACAGTGATTTTTAAACATTTGAGAATTCTGTGTTTCAGACAGGCCTGTTGTATTCCCTGCAAAACCTCTGGTATGGGGACAAACTCCAACATATTTCTCAGGTGCCTTATCAGGCACTTCGAGGGAACTGGATGTCTGAAGGAGGACGAACCCTGCAGCGTCTGTCTCACAGGCTGCAGCATGCTGTGGGAAAACAGCTGGTTGTAAGGAAGGATGCTCCTGACCTGCTTAGGGCACCCTTTGTATTCTCTGACATCTTGGAGATTGTAGGTTTCTTAATTGTATGTGAACCCCGTAATAATAATCACCAGTGAATATACTACCTTGATTTGTTGTGACTTTCTGAAAAAGAAATCGCTTTTTAAGAAGAAACGTGCTTTTAAAACCAATTGTGAATTAGAGCTAATTAACAGCACTAAGCTATCAGATAACCTCCTGGCTCAGGAGCCTGTGCTCGGGGATAGGTCTTTGCATATAGGTCTGCCCTGGGTAGGAAGGCAGCAAGAAGTCTGACACTTTCACAGCATCTCTTACTCCTTAGGGTCTCTCACACTGATGTCTAAAATGGGTCAAGTAAGCAGGGACAGAATGCACAGAATCTTTTAGTGTGGAGTCAAGGACTGAATCCCTGTCTCAAGGAACCTCACGCATGCTAGAGCTTTTTAGCGATTGGAAACATCTTTTAGAAGGAAGGGGCAGTCAATGCAGGTAAGAAGAGCCCCAGACAGGAAAGCACTAACCTGAGCAAGATGTACATGGCATGCTCACATGCTTGTCCCTCTCAATTAAAGGTGGAGACAATTGGAGATGCCTATATGGTAGTAGGTGGTGTTCCTGTGCCTGTACCCACTCATGCTGAGCGAGTTGCTAACTTTGCCTTGGGGATGATAATAGCAGCTAAAGGAGTACAGAACCCAGTTTCTGGAAATCCGATCCAAGTAAGTTGTTAATGCAAAGATGCATGTGTGTCTGTCTGCTTCTTGGGTCGGCTTCTGGTAAATGTATTGCAGTAGAACATCAAAGAGCTTCTTTTGACTCTTCTGTGGCTTTGGCCCACATAGGTGCTTTTTTCACAAAGAGCCTCTCCATGTGGATATTTGGTATTTTACTGGTGTCCAGTGCTGTGTTAGGATGATCATTAAGAAAGATGTTAAATAACAAGTGGCATTTTTGGGGGGTGTTTTATGTCTTTGTAAAGATCAGAGTTGGGATCCATACAGGTCCTGTCTTGGCTGGAGTTGTTGGAGAAAAGATGCCTCGTTATTGCTTGTTTGGAGACACGGTGAATATAGCTTCCCGCATGGAGAGTCATGGTGTCCCAAGTAAAATTCATCTAAGCTCCAGTGCCTATCAGTGAGTAACTATGATGGAAACCTTGCCTGTTCAAAGCTGTACAAAAATCCACTGCCTTGGTAGCTGCACCTTTAGGATGTAGATGGTGCTGTCTTTAGTTACTGATTTATGCAGCTTACTTTTAAAGAAAAATCACTGCTTGCAAAGTGTTTTATTTGTTCTGATTATTTAAAGTGCCCTGGTATATGGAGACAGAGGTTTGAGAGTCTCGATCCTAGAGAGCAAAATATGGGAAAAAAATAATTGTGATGGCTTATTTGGAATTATTGATAGAGGGAGGTAGATGCTAGAAAGATGGTCAGAACATTTCATTTGACATCCTGCATAACAAAAGCTTTAAAATCTCTCTGAGGTCAATAATTTTGGTAAAATTCTTATTTGCACTTACTGAGGATTAACTGCATAACCCACTATCCTATTGATACAGTGGGGAATTTACTTTCCTAAAACTCATGTCAATAATAATTAAATGCTACATTTTCAAGAATTTTATGTATGCATGTAATATATATGGAAGAGATGGAAGTGAAGACAAGCTACAAAGGAGTAGTACGAAAGCGTCTGGGCACACAGGAATGGTGTTAGGAAAGCCAGAGTTCAGCTAGTATTGGAATGGGCAAAGAAGGTTCAAAGGCAATAAGAGGAGCATCTGCTAAGTAAGCAGAGAAGTATAAATGGAAACGTGGACCTGCTGTGGCAGGTGATTTAGTGACAGTGCCCTAAATAAAGGCTGAGTTACTCAAGGCCTCTCTTGCCTCCGTCTTCACTGATGAGGTCTTCAAGGTCCCTACACTGAGAGTCAGGGTTCAAGGAGCAGGTGAAGCACCAGTATTGGAAGAGGATCAGGTCAGGGATCTTTTGAAAAAGCTCAGTCTACAGAAGTGTATGGGAGCAGACCGGATGCATCCAAGGGTAATGAGAGAGCTGGGTGATGGTGTTACAGTGCTGCTGACTGTCATCTTTGAAAGATCGTGAAGATCAGCACTGTAGCAACTGAAGAAAGCTGGATGTTACACGTATATTGATAAAGAGCAAGGAGGTCAGGCTGAGGAACTGTAGGCTGCTCAGCCTCATGTCAGTCCCAGTGAAAATCGAGTCCTCTCGGAAGCCGTTTTTGGACACATGCAGAAGGCTATTTGGAATAGCCAGTCTGGATTTACTGAGAGTAAATAATGCTTGATGAACCTGATTGCCTTCTCTGATGAAATAACTGGAGATCGTTCTGTCTAACTGATATTGGCTGCCTCAGTTCGTAATTTCTACTTACTGGTCAGTAAGAACCACAGAATCACAGAATCACAGAATGGTAGGGGTTGGAAGGGACCTCTGTGGGTCATCTAGTCCAACCCTCCTGCCAAAGCAGGGTCACCTACAGTAGGCTGCACAGGACCTTGACCAGGCGGGTCTTGAATATCTCCAGAGAAGGAGACTCCACAACCTCCCTGGGCAGCCTGTTCCAGGGCTCTGTCACCCTCAGGGGGAAGAAGTTCTTCCTCATGTTCAGACGGAACTTCCTGTGCCTCAGTTTGTGCCCATTGCCCCTTGTCCTGTCACTGGGCACCACTGAAAAGAGCTT
>Ga0065711_1009106_pt1 | contig 17044 bp, 14 predicted proteins | sample Hoacrofraction12_FD_59098 | JGI IMG/M metagenome (GOLD analysis project Ga0065711, IMG submission 59098) | Hoatzin crop microbial communities from Cojedes, Venezuela - Epithelial fraction 12 v2 (version 2) | ecosystem: Host-associated > Birds > Digestive system > Esophagus > Crop | place... | reverse complement strand
ATTCCAGACCCGCCTGGACAAGGTCCTGTGCAGCCTGCTGTAGGTGACCCTGCTTCAGCAGGAGGGTTGGACTGGATGACCCACAGAGGTCCCTTCCAACCCCTACTATTCTGTGATTCTGTGATTCTGGCTATTATTATAAAATGTATTTTACTTTTCTGAAAGAATAACTCAGGGCGTCTTTATGAGCATGTAAGTGCTCATGAGCATGCACACACTTCCAAAAATATTTACATGAAGAAAACATTTTCAGCTAAGAAATTAACTGTCTTGACTTGCTTCATGATTTCAGCAAAACCAAGTAGGCTCTTGACTTCAACAAAACCGAGTAATTCTCTGTAGTGGAGTTATTGATGACATTTCAGAAAAGAATGCAGAACTCACTATACCTGAAAATATTCCAAGAGTATCCACACCTAATTAGCCGGCCATCCTGTGAAGACTTGTGCGTGCTCTTTACACACATGAATAAAATTAAGAATGCATTTAAGTCTTCAAAGAATTGCTTTGTACTTTCGCTTGCAAGTGGTATTAAAAGAAAACATAGAGCACATTACCTGAAGAGCTGAGGGTGCTTTTAACTACTCTTTTTGAAAATGCTTATTTTGCATATAATGAGAAGTTCCTGGAATTCAGGTCGCCATGCACTGGCAACAAAGTGGGGCTTGCTTATGAGCCACAGTTCTGTTGATACCAGATACTGCTGAAAGGAGCTCGATTTTACATGTCAAAGTGAAATAAATGAAATGGGCACTCGAATCTCCTTGAGGTAGTAAGAAGCAAACCATGACTTCATGCTGGTGCATTTCTTGGTAAAGAAATGAAGAAATAGTTTAGGCTCCAAAACCTCAGCCTGTGGACTGAATGTTGCTTTTGAGTGGAGAGACTCTTGCACATATTTTAATTGATTCGTAACTGTGCATGAGGCAAGCTTGGAGCTAAACACACAACCTGATCGTCCCCAAATTTTGAAAAGTCAGCACCCAGCTGAGATTGTCATGTCTCCTTCTAATTCCACGCACCTGACTGAGAGGATGTTTGGATACCGATTTGAATGTGGTGATGTGGGGGTATCTTTAATCTGAAATTCATATAAACTTTCCTTGTATGCAATTCTTTAGACACTTCTCAAACCCACCAGGTATGATGGCGTGTCAGATCTTCATCAACGTGCTGGTGAGCTACAACATTCTTTACTAGCAATGACTTTAATGCCCATGCCTGTTTCTCAGAGAGAAAGGAGGTTGCTCCCTCTATGCAGATCATGGTTTCTAGTGCTGATGTCCGTTGTCCACTTTCAGCCTGTCTGGGTGATCTCTTCCTAGTTTTCTGGATTTGATGCTGTAGTGCAGTGCCTGCTGAGGAGGGAAGGAGACAGCAGAGGGCAACTTTCTCGCTCACCAGCACTGTTCCTGTGACCCGAGGCTGTGTAAGAGTGGACTGAATGTGTAGGGCACATGCTGGAGACATCAGGCCGTTGGAGCTTGGTTTCAGTGCTTGCCTAGATGGAGGTTAGAATCACAGAATCACAGAATGGTCGGGGTTGGAAGGGACCTCTGTGGGTCATCTAGCTCAACCCTCCTGCTGAAGCAGAGTCACCTACAGCAGGCTGTAGACTGACTCAGGTTGGTTCTCCGGGTAGCACAGGGAAATGCTGTGCCACATCAGGAGGAAGAAGGTTTCTCTTCAAAGCGAAGAAACCTTAACAGACAGGTGGTCTTGGAAATAAATAAGTTTACATTCCTCTGTATGCGGTCAGATGATGCACATACGTAGTGTAGTATCTAGAGGGCCTCTTCTCTCGAAAAAAAAAACAATTCCTTGTACATTTGTGGTTTTCAGAATACTTTGCTCAGTCTTAAAATCCAGCCAGACATTCCAGGTAGGACACAGTCAACTCACTAACCACTTAGAATCTCCTCCTTCGTTTAACATACATCTAGTCAACAAAAGAATAAAACTCGGGGAGAAAAAAGCGTCGGTGCTCTCCCTAGGAAGAGGCTAGCTGATCTAAATGCAAATGAACTCTCACCCATGCTGAGGTGCCAGACTCAATCCATCTGTGCATACAAAGAAAGGGCAGCACTTGTGACAATTGCAACGCTTCTCCAAAAACACCAGCTACAGACAAGTTCATCCGTGTTTAATCAGTGTCCATGTGCAGTATGACTGAGGTGCCAGGCTGAAGAATGGATACAGTATGCAAGTCAACATATCTTTTCCCACCCCCACTGCCCTTGCTCTCCTATCCTGCTTGCTAAATGTACGCTAATCTTCCTCTTGTCTTGTGTTCTCACTTTTCTTGCAGTCGCTGTGAGCGCTTGCCTTGTAATGAAAATAAGGAGTGCCAGAGCCTGCCTCTGAGAATAACCTACTATCACCTCTCTTTTCCTACCAACATTCAAGTACCCACCGACATTTTCCGCATGGGCCCTTCCAATGCTGTCCATGGGGATAAAATTCTGCTGTCCATCGTCAGCGGGAACCAGGAGGGTTTTTTCACCACAAAAAAAGTGAACAACCACAGTGGCATTGTGGTCATGCAGCGGCAAATCACAGAGCCCAGAGACCTTCTGCTGACAATTCAAATGCAACTTTTCCGCCATGGAACTGTCAACACATTTATTGCTAAACTTTTTATCTTTGTCTCTGCACAACTTTGATCCCTAACTTACAGGCATCATACTTTTTCTCTTTTAAGAGTAGCTTTTTTTTCCCCAATTTTAATAAAGTTTTAGTTCATCTGTTGCATGCTGCACTTGCATTTTATTTGCCATCATCATTACAGTTCTCGACTTTCTCTTATCACTGAATCACTCAGTTTGGGGAGATTCTTATGTGTACTCTGCATCATAAAAAGCAGAAATGAGTGTCCAAGAGCTTATTGCCTGAATATACCAAGGACTGAAAACTATTAATTTACTTCACGCAGTAGTGGAGTTGGTCTCATTTGGTGATACACAGCTGCTTATGTTTAGGTCTAAATTTTCAAAACAAAATAGGTACATAATTTGAGCTGTCTCAAATGAAACATATTCAGAGAGTTTTGTCACTTCCAGGGCAAATACTGTGCGTTTTCTGAAAATCTATTAAAAGGGCAGAACTTAGGCCCTTAGGACCTCAGAGGTGCCCCAGCACACAAGTCACTTTGAAAGTGTGAAGCCAGATTTTCAAACTGCACCAGTTATCATTGCTCTGTTGCAGCCAGTGAGCTTGTGCTGATTTCCACCAGATACAGATCCTAGTTCTAACTTTTAAGTACGGTACAGAAGAGAGCCTCCTGTAAAGAACAATTATTTTAGAGATTTTTTCATCTTCCTTTCTGTGAAATTCCCATTAGACTGAAAAAGTAATGATGGGAAAATAGCAATGAACTTCCTAACAGTATTCAGCCAGTAGCAGAGAGCTCCTTTCCATTTCACGGGCTCGATCCTGAGATGTGTCTACAGGAACATGGGAAAAAGATGTTTAATTGGTCTCGTAACATTTTTATTTCTTCAACTTCCATATCAAAGCTGATAAATTTTTAACGTAGAGACTTTACCCACCACCATCAAAAAAACCCCAGCCAACCCTAGCAGCCCTGAAAGGTCAGCCAGAATTCCAGTATCCAAATCTTTCTTCCTTTACTTCTACAGCTTTCTTCCTTTACTGCTGTGCAATCAAGAATAATGTAGACAATACGACTGGAATTTCTTTGAAATTCCTTTGTGAGCTGGAAAAGGATTTATTTTACTCTTCGGTCCTTGTAACTATGAATATTAAAAGCTCAGTCCCAGAGGTATGATCTAAAATTCTTTTACACCATCCTGGGCTTGGTGTTTCTGCTGCCCAGTCCATAGGCAGAATACTCAGTCCGTAGATGAATGAGGAATAATCCATGTGAATGCACATATTAAAGAAATGCTTCACTCTCTAAATACAGACAAGACAGGCAAAGTACAAGGTTACAAACTGGGAACCGTTTAAACCAAGATCACAAGCCTTAATCACCTGAGCACAAGGAATTACTCTATTAGCTGTAAGCTGCGGGCTCTCAGGCTCCTCATCAGCCAAGGACTAGATTGGGGCATGATCGCAGCACTCTGCCAGAGTATAATGTGCTCCTGAAGGCAAAGTTTATTCCAGCTGGCTGACAGGAGTTCAAGTCTCACGAGGAATACCAATGTTTAATAAGTCTGTTGACACATACTTATAAAGCTGCCAGAAGTTGCCAGTGGGGAGAGAGTCCCGGTTTTAAATATTGAAAGCACAAGCCCGTGCTACTTGAGCTAATGGGGTTTCTTACTGCTCCAGAAGATGCTTGTATATAAATGCCCTCTGGCTACCAGTTCATTATGAGGCAGTAATTAAGTAGGATAAAGATTCAAAAATACACTTTGTTTTTGCAAGCATTAATATATATGTTTGGCAGAAAAAGAAGGGAGTATGAGAATTTGGCCCTCAGTGTGTAAAATGCTACCACGTTAATTGCATTCAGAAAGCAGTTCAAGCACATGGAGCTTAGATTCTCCTGTATTATATGCTTTAATGTCACAGCCTATCTGGAACTTCCAAGAACATGTATGTAATTATGTAGCACCATTTATGTGCGTGGTTCTTTCCAAATGAAAATGAAATCGTGCCTCCTGGTCCAAAGAACTTCCTAACTGAATCCAGCAGAGAATATGGAAAGGAATGACACCAGGACCCAAGAAGAATGAAAAAAATATATTCGGGAAAAGATTGTTTGCAAAATAATCAGAGCAACTGAACTGTTTCTTAACTTTTTTCTCTTTTAAGTTAAAAAGGCCTGGAAGAGCTACTAGCACCAAAGCTGCAATTTTTTTTAGAAGGGGAAAACTTGAAGGAAAGATAAAGTTCTCAGCACTTAGGAAGAAACTTTTGTCAGTCACAGTCACAGTCCCCACTTTAGGACGACATGAACAAAAAGGAAAACATCAGCTAATCAGAAGGTGAAATGCAAATATGATGTGTGAGGATAAAATACAAAGCATGTTGAGATCAGAGCACACCATTAGTATCAAATATCAGGATTTAAAATAGATGCTGGTTGTCGGAGAAGTTGTTCCAGAAGATGTCTAAAGATGTGCTGTCGGAGCAGTGATAAAATGAACTGGTAACCAACTGCACTTAGGACAGGCTGAAGCCATTAGCAGGGATAGCAAAAGAAAGGAGGTTAGAGAACGAACATTTAGGCAGGGGAAAATGAAAGCACAAACTCAAGTTGAGCAGTGTGGACAGACCTTGCAAAAAGAAAAATGGTCGTGGGATTTGTAAGAGGAGAGAGAAATGATGCAAAGAAATAGAGCTGGCACAAACGTTTATCTGTCACATGTATGGTTACAAGCTGGATGGATCTAGAAGCTCGTTTTCGTTAGGAACTAACACAAATCACTTGTGATCGTTGTGGTCCTCCTTTTCTGTATGTCGGGTACCATTCACATCAGCATGCTTTACTCCAGTGAATCAGAAGTGAGAATGATGAATGTAAGTCTTACGACTTCATCTTAAACAAATTCATGGCTTTACTGGATGATAATTTCAGAAATGTTTACATTTGCCAAATTTTGTTCCAGCTGAATTCGAGAGTAAAAGCTCCCTTTCCTTCCCAGGAAGGAGCAAAGGCAGACCAGTACTGAACACTTCAGACAACCCCACCACAAGGTTTTTGTGTACAAATTCTGTTATCTAAATACAGCTATGAAATTTTCGAATGCTCTGTGTCTTGTGTCAGTACTTCATTAGTAATAACATCTCAAAAAGAGTTACGCAAGCTACTGTTTATTGGTGTCCCTAAAACCTTTAGATGATTATATGGTTATTAATTGTGTGTTATATGGCGCAAAGAGAAAAACTTTTAAAGAACTTTTTCAGAATTTGTAAGCACATTATTGGAAGGAAGACCAGTCTGACTTGGCTGGTGTGACCCCAGCTCAGGAGGATCTCAAGGAAAGATACGGTGTTTGTTTGTATGGTTGTGTAGATGTAAGGAAAAAAAAATAAAGGAGAGAGGAAAACACAAATGATGTACATTTTGCCACAATTTTATTTGTTACGTATTTTGAAATAGACTGTTCTATGCTGGAACTAGACTATGTAATTTAGCTGATCCTTATTTCACAGACATGAGGGTCAGCTAGCTGGAAGTCCTTTCTTAATTTGGCAGTGGAGGTTTAAAATAAGGGAATGGAATCTGTTATCATAGGTCAGTATTATATCCTAAGTTCATATTATGCCCGTATATCCAGAACTGATTTGTTCTAACGTGACCAGCATAAGGCATTTCAGCAGAAAGCCCTATTCTGTTCCCTATGAGATGTCTAGGAAATGACACAAGTTTTGTACCCAGGTAAATATGGGAAGTAAAATGTCTCTCCTGGTCGGTCTCAAAACATCAACTACAGAGTGAGAAGAACAAGGCAGGCTCAGCTGGTGTGAATTAACCCAGCTTCACTGCCTTCCCATGGCCTATGCCAGTCCACATCTGTTGAAGCATGATTTCCTTAATGTTGATTCATGTTTTCTCTTTTATCTTTATTTTAGCTTCATACAATATCAGCATGTTTGGCTTTGTTTTCTTTGATGAGCAAATGTGGGTAGCATATAATAAGAACTTACTGGTGTATTTATCGTTAGTACAGCCATAAAGTCCCTTTGAACATCTGAAAAATAATGGCTTGTAGGTGTGGACTTCGGTAGCACATTTTGAAGAGAGCAAGAATCCTTTGTTTCTAGAGGTAGCTGACAAACTAAAACTTCCATTTTTGTTTCCCTTTTGCTCAGTGAATTTTTCTTCCTTTTAATCTTTTCATTCCCCCCCTCCCTCTGACACCGCAGTCTTTTCTTTTTTCCACTTAGAAATATGAAGAAATGGGCAGGTCAAAGTTGAGATCATTTGTGGGGCTTAGTCACATTGTAAGTCCCAGCACAGCCCTTTCATCTCTCACGAGCACAGACTGGGTATTGTGTGAAGTTCTTGAACTGTAAGTGACTTTAAATTCACTCTAGTGGACAAGGGTGAGAAGAAGTCATTTAACTTTTAATAGACTTTCAAGGACGAATGAGCAGCTGGTTGAGATGGAATATGAAATGACCCTGACCGTTTCCCCAAACTCAGAATTCAATCTTTGAGGTTTTAAATAACACGGTTAAACTTTTTTCCTCCCCCAGTTTCCATTCCTCTCTGTTTTCTCAGTTTAGATGGGAAGGGGGGATGTGAAAAAAAAGACTGAGGAGAGGCTTTTCTGGCTCTTGCTGCACTGAAAACTGTGAAAGAAAGTTGGCCCTTCAGATATTTCCTGCCAGATTTCCAGAATGGAAACAATTGCTTCTGCTTTATGTGACTGATACTGCATGGAGTAGCAAAAGGCTTGTGCAAAGAAGTGTAGCTCCACAGAAATGGATGAGAAAACACCAGTGTGCTGCAGCTGAGGGTCCGGATCGAGTTGTTTAGTCCTGTTTGTACTTGGAAAGCAACTTTACATGACATCTTATGCACTGCAGTTCTCCCTGTTCTTCCACACCTGGGTTGAAGAACTGGCTTTGAGGGGGGTTTGACTGCAACTCTTAGCCAAGCCAGATTTATCAGTGGTCCAGCAGTTCTCATGATCTGCATTTTTCTAAGTTTTATAGTGAAGAATGAACACTTATATCAATTATAGTTTCTAGCTCCTCAGGTTGCAAAACACCAAGTAATTAATTTTCAGGATATATGTGCATCTCTCTCTCGTTTCTCTTAGTGTCAGACTGGAAAAGACAGACACTATCCGTTGCATTAAGTCTTGTCGACCAAATGATGTCAACTGTGTGTTGGATCCAGTCCACACAATTTCCCACACTGTCATTTCACTGCCCACGTTCAGAGAATTTACAAGACCTGAAGGTAAGTGGTTTGTTCCTTGTTCCATTTAATAGACTACAACATATAAAACCTCCACCGGAAATCCTTGCCTAAAGCCAGACTAGCTACCGGTGCGGTAAAATGTTTGCACAGTTCCAAATTATAGTGTACTATTCATTTAATTAAAACCCTCGATATCTAGGAGTTCTAATTTTATGGGGCAAAGACAGTCATTCTGAGCTCTAACTCATACAGCTTCCCAGTCCAAGGAAATATTGAGTCTGACTTCCCATTTACTATGTTTACTCACATAATAGCTGTGTGCCCCATGACTTTTTTCTTCCCCTCTTTGCAGATTTTGCCATAGAAAGTGGGTGCTCATCATTGTATTTCTGTCATCTGTTTATGGTCTGTTGTTTGCTATTGATGGGTGACTTGTTCCAAAAATATAGCCTTTCTCTACATGCAAACATTAGTCACAAAAATGTATTATATTGAATATACTATCTAGTACTGTGATTTGCCTATTTTTGACCTGTGAAAAAAAGAAGCGTTGTTTTTTAAAATATAGAATAAAGGAAGGGAAATTCCAGGGACTGAACAGAAAGTGTTTAAGCCAAGATTTTCAAAAAGCATCCAAGTGAGTGACTGTCCAGTCATCCAAAGTGAGTTTTCCAGCCGCAGATGCTGCACTCTCATGGGCACTCATGTATTTCTCTAGTTCCTTTGGCCTCTGCAGTACCTTCAAGTTTTTAAGTCCTGTGGTTTCATAAGGATCGCATTTGGTTTGCTTAGGGCACGTATAAACTAACGGATCGAGAGCCAGTTTGTGCTCCTTGGCATTTGTCTTTATTCCATGGCAGCTTCAGAAAACGTGTAGACGTGGCACTTCGGGACATGGTTTAGCAGGCATGGTGTTATTGGGCGGATGGTTGGACTTGATGACCTTAGAGGTCTTTTCCAACCTGAAAATGATTCTATGATTCTATGATTCACTGGGGATTGCCTCCACACCCCTAGGTGGGATGGCTCCTTCAGCCCTGCCTCTCTGCGGGATGAGCCGCTCTGCAACTTACGGTGTGGTGCAGACAGAGAGTGCAGCAAGGATGGAGGAAAGTAAGATTATTTTGGAGGGGTGTTTAAAGATCTTAAATCCCTGTTTCTGATGCACCCAGAGTCTCAGCCTCGCTATCTCAGAGAGCTGTCTGAAATGAAAGCCAAAGCTGATGCTTCGCTTCTGTACCGGGCAGAAGGAGTAGGGCAGGAGACGTCCCGGTCCTTGTTCGTATAGGAACAGTTTAGCCACCAGTAACGTGGCTGCGTAGAGCTGCTGTAGATTGTGTAGGGCTGTTTTGGGCCTTAGCTGGCCCTGCTTCACAGGGAATGGAGGAATGCCCCATAGCCACTTCTGCTCCCGTACGCAGCCTTTCAGCTTCACCAGGTGTATTGGCAGCAGAGCTGAGGATTTGGCCCAGGGTGCTTCCCAAACCGTTCCCTCATTAGTCCATCCTCATGATTTAATAAAAAGAGATGAGTCCTAGCGATCTGAGAGTACTACCAAAGCCCAGAAGACATTCCTGAACTGTAATTCAGTGCATGGCCTTGGGTGAATTCTTACAGCCCCATGGTTTAGTTTAATCATCTGCAGAGCAAGGATAATAATGAGAATAATAATACTTACCTCCGTCACAAGGGGCTTGAAAAATAGTCTCACTTTTTCTTTTAAACCTAAACCCTTCCTCCAGTACTCAAAAGGAATATGTAATTTATAATGGCAATAGTTTGTGTAAGTGCCTAAGGGCATCAGGGTTCAGGGGTTTATCTGTTTGGTCCCCCTCCACTGCCCACCCTGTGGATCCTCACTGTGGTCCTCTCTGGGTACAGGCTGGAAGTCTGGCTGCTTTCTAACAGGGGTCTTTCTGGACTCTAAAAGTAATAGCATTTTGGTTCAGGAGGAAAAAATAAACTTATCTGAATCCTCCCTTCTCCCAGATCTTATTCTTTCAATTTTAAAGGGCAAACGGGGAGTGGGGGGGAACGGGGTGTCCTCCACCGGCCTTGAGGACAAGTCATTTGGGATCAAATTCTGTGGGGTTCTTCAGTGATGTTTTCAAATACTTCTCAGTACAGTCTGTGATACTCTTTATTTGCAGAGATTATTTTTCTTCGTGCCATCACACCTACATATCCGGCCAACCAGGCAGATATCATATTTGACATAACAGAAGGGAATTTAAGAGATTCCTTTGATATCATCAAGCGCTACATGGATGGTATGACAGTGGGTGAGTAGAGTGTTTTCAGTTTACTTTCTTCTCTCAGTAATATTGTAGAACAAGGTCAAAGAAATTAGCTCAAGGAATTAATTCCCACCTTGATTTTCAAGCCTATATTGATTTAATATTCTCCAGTCCAATATATGTAATTTGAACTAATGTCACAGATAATTTTTAATTCAAAATAGCAGAGGCCTGAACTTTAATTTGAGAAGTATTTTAACTTTTTTCAGAACTGGCTTTAATTACAAATGCAAATGGCTTAGCTTTAAAATGATGAGGTTTGCCCATTATAATCAAACCAAATATAAAATATGTAGTGTGTCAGCAAAGAGACTGTAAATTTAATTAACTGTTCTTTCTTGTTCAAACAGCATTGCACCAATTTTGGGGTAGTAACAACATTTTTAAATCAGGACTGAATTTACTGAAACTGTTACCTGTTTTAATATTTAATGAAATAAATACTGGTTCAGTTTTAAAGAAATACTTCTGCTGAGGGTAAAAGGGATCTACCAAATGCTGCGGTTTAGCAGAAACTTCAGACTGGAACACAGACATTTGCTTTACAGTCTCAGCTTGGCAGGGAGGAGGCATGGCAGGAGGTACACCTGTGTGGACGGGCCAGAAGCTGGACCTGCATCTCCTCCTACGGCGGCGAGGGGCTGCGACACAACCCTCTGCTTCTCTCCGAGCAGCGCCCTTGGGGGGATATGATGCATACTGTGTCCAGTATGTAATGTGTATAGCGTATCTAGTGTGTATATATAGATACATACGTACAGATATGTATTTCCAGTATATACTGTAGCTTGGCTCTCACCCTGGGACCCAACATACCCGACATACCATGTCTATATGTCTAGTATATATACATACATGCATACAGATATGCATTTCCAGTGTATACTGTAGCTTGGCTCTCACCCTGGGACCCAGCATACAACGTATATATGTCTAACATATATATATATGCATACAGATATGCATTTCCAGTGTATACCGTAGTTTGGCTCTCACCCTGGGACCCGACGTACCATGTCTATATGTCTAATATATAAATATATGCATACAGATATGCATTTCCAGTGTATACCATAGCTTGGCTCTCACCCTGGGACCCAACATACCATGTATATATGGCTAATATATATATATATGCATACAGATATGTATTTCCAGTGTATACCGTAGCTTGGCTCTCACCCTGGGACCCGACATACCATGTCTATATGTCTAATATATATATATATGCATACAGATATGTATTTCCAGTGTATACCGTAGCTTGGCTCTCACCCTGGGACCAGACATACCATGTATATATGTCTAATATATATATATATGCATACAGATATGTGTTTCCAGTGTATACTGTAGCTTGGCTCTCACCCTGGGACCCGACGTACCATGTCTATATGTCTAATATATAAATATATGCATACAGATATGCATTTCCAGTGTATACCATAGCTTGGCTCTCACCCTGGGACCCGACATACCATGTATATATGTCTAGTATATATACATACATGCATACAGATATGTATTTCCAGTGTATACCGTAGCTTGGCTCTCACCCTGGGGCCCAACGTACCCAGGAGTAGCTGGCAAGTTATGTGAAGGTTGCAGGGCAGGAGCAGGTCCCAGCTGATGTGCTGCTCTGCCCAGTGTGAGCTGCTAGTGCAGTGGCAGGGGGATGTGCTGCGATTCTCATGCTTGGAGAATGAATATGCCAGGTATTAAAAAGTTGCATTTGATTGCTCTTTCTTAATGTGTATTTATGAAAATAACGCACCACTGCTCCCAGTGAACATCTGTGTTTCAGTATGTGAAGGTGCAGGTTCTGCTTAGGTTTATACATTTGCTTCTGGGCTTTCTAGCAGGACTTGTCTGGGTGAAAAGAAAAATCGCTGCTGCGCTTCTTCCATACTGATGGTTTGTGGAAAATTCGTGTTTAGCATGAGCTGGAGGTGGCACTGTTGCATTTCGGAAGCGTGGTAGTACAGCGTCAGCTGTACAGAGGTTTTATGAACTGTAGATAAAAATCATAAGTCATTAGGTTTATATTTCTTTCTTTATCAAACAGAAGTATACATGTGAATGCTGAGAAAGAGGGAGAGTCTGTTAAAGCAGGAAGATAAGATTACAGATTTCAGGTATTGGGTTGATTCTTTAGGGGAGTATAAATGTTATCAGATCCCACAGCAGTTACAGTAGTTTGCTTTTCGTGCTGCGTGCTTCTTTCTGTCTGAATTAAGAAAGAAGGACGTGTTGAGAAATTTGACTGCCCAAGATATTTGCCCGAGGGAAGCGTTTCCATTTTGAAGAACAGGACTGCATGTCAATGGTGTTTTACTTGGTGGACTGGACATCTGCCTCACAAGGTTAGGAGAGGGAGGATATTTTTATACGCCAGGTTGAGAGGATATGATACATGCCGAAGTACATTCCCAGCTCTGCAAAAGAATTGGGCAACTCTTTCTTCACCTCAGTTCCCCCATGTGCAACATGGAGCTGATAAAACATGCCTCCTACCGTCTTAATTAATTCTTGTATGTAAGAGTCTTAATTAATTCCTCTATATAAAAGTACTTTGAGATTAATGGATGGAAGCTGCAAAGTAAACTGCCTGCAGGAGAATTGGAAAAGGAAAAACAAAACAAAACCCCAGCTGATGTTACCTGGAGGGGCAGAGGTTCAGGACAGCATGTTGCATGTGTGAAATTAGGATTGCAAATGATTCTGCCAGCGGCGATTCTGCTGCTCTCATCATAATATCGTTTTTCTTGTTATTAATAATCAGAATGTTAGGTGTTCCCATTGAAGTGCTGGGAAGTTTTGAAGACAAATAAATAAGATGGGATCCTAGTTCACAGGAGTTATCAAAGTGAGTCCCTCTTGTAAAGAACGGAGAAGGGTTCGTATACAGGTGGAAAAAGACCAAGGGCATAGACAATATCAGAAAGATTTATTGGTTATTAGAAAGACTTATCGGTTATCCCATTAAATTATAGGAACATAAGAACTGTGGGGATGTAACATAGGGACGCTAGCAGAGCAAATGCCCAGCTAGCCCAGTAACCAGTGTCCAACATATGGGCCAGTAACAGACAGATATACAGGAATCTTTCTCCAAGTATAACGTTCCAGCTTCCTGCAATCATCAGTTTATGAGCTTCTGGGCGAGCACACCTGGACCATCATGCTTGACGAACCACTGATGGACGTACACCTCGTGAATCTGTGTAGCCTATTATTTAACCTTAAAGCCTGTATTGCAGAGGAAAGAATACATTTACTCTGATAATAAATCACAGATGTACAGGCAAAAGGAATAATAAGCATGTTTCATTCTGTTATAATATTTCAGGAGAAATGACCAGAGTAACAAAGCTATTTTATCTGCTAATGGAAATCAGATCACCAAATATCTTTTCTCTACAAGACAGATTTTCTCTACAAGAGAAAAGATAGAAAACCTCTACAGGAGAGGGGTTTTTTTAAATAAAAGAGGTGGACTAGCTCAGAGAGATGAAATGCATAAGAGCATATAGAGCAAAGCAGGAAAATAGTTACTAGTGTTATTGAAAGAGCTGAGTGTGATAAACCTTGACTTCATGTCGGAGCAGCGGAACCCAGTGAAGAGATTCAAACAAAGGAAGGAGCACTGGGAAATGAAGAGGAGAAAGGGCAAATCAGTGAAGATGCTCTTGCAGGGGGTCCTCTGTTAATAAAACAGTTTTTTGCTAGGTTGTCACAAACAAGAAGAGAGATGACGCCTTAAGAAGGACCTGCATGTAAACTATGTTTGTGTGAATGGAAAGCAACAAGATGCTCTCAGAAGTGCAACACTAAAAAAAAAGTGAAAAAGTACATGTTTCTTTTGGTAAAGGTTTAGAGAGTGGGAGGAGCTGTTAGAGGTAGAGTTGGAGAAGGAAAGGGAGGGCTTCAACACTGACACAGAATTGTGGACTGAAGAGACTCAGGTCATCAGTTTTAGCCATTATCCCTTTAAGTTGACACGGAGACATCAAGGAGAAGATGTTAGTGGAGCTGAGAAATACGTAGGATTGGATGGAGAGTGGCTGATCAGGCTGTTTTGTGATTTGCTGATGGAGAGATAGCAGCTGAGGTCACAGGAGGAGATGGGAGTGCACAGGGTCAGGTTGTGAGGAAGGAAAAAGAAGAAACTAGAACCAGAGGAAAGAGCTGCCCCAGGGAATGTTAGAAAAGGAAAGAACACAGTCTCCCAAAGGAGATGTAGGAGGAGCGGGCACAAAGGTAGGAGAAAAAAGTGGCAAGGACAATATTGCAAAATCAAGGAGAGAAAATATATCAAATGGGAATCAATGGCCACCAGTATCAGACGTGGAGGAGCCAAAAGAAGTTAAGAACAGACTCCAAAACTGCTATGCTGACCTCCAGAAAGTATCTTCCCATGGCAGAGAAGGAGCAAAAGCCAGCCTGCTGCAGTGGCAGTGCATGGACTTCACGCAAGCTGAAGAAGAAGAATAGTGTAAAAAGTTGCCTCCAATATTTCTACCCTGTTGTATTAAAAAGAGCTGTGAAACCCCGTTCTTTCTTGGTTCAAGAAGCGCTGTAGACTCGCTGTTGGCTGATGTGGTTACAGGCCAAGGTGGCATCGAATCCAAAAGATACTGTTAGCAACTGCACATCGCTTATTAGCAAGGGCAGGAGAAAAACAGAAGTGCAGACCTATCCAGTTATTTTTTTAAAGCTTTTATAGACTTTTCACTGCATTCCTCCTTTAACCAGCTGTCAGCAAAAAATGAAGAATGCATTTTCAACCTGTACAAAAATGTCCTATCAATGCCTAAGGTATTATCAGATCCTATAAAACATTTTCCCCCTCAGCTATGCATTCATTTCCTTAGGTGACTGTAATACCCCCTTGTAGTCTGGTAAACTTCAGGAAGATTTTAAAAAGTCGTAATACAGCTAAAAGTAGTTTGGATAGGCTGAAATCTTCCGTAGTGCATTTTATACTAACCTAAGCATATATTCTTGCCTGTTCAGCAGAATGGTACTATTCTTATCAAAAACACCCAGAGCCAATGCAATTATAAAATTTCACTTGTACCTATAGAACTTCTCAGGGGTGTTTTGCTGGTGCTTGAATACACCGGTATCAACGGTTGCTTGTAATTTTACAGATAGGTGGTACTGCTCTCCGTTGGTGTTTGCAAGGATTTCACTGCCGTCTCTGTCCTGACTTTCCAGCCTCTTTCACACGTGTGACAATTCATGGTGTTACCTTTGAACCATTGCAGAAAGTGTCTCAAATACTTACTGGATTTACTAGTAGTCTGATTTCTGCTGTGGTGTCGTGATCGTTCAGTATGTTCCAGAGGCTGGGGAGGGACTTTGGAAAAATGATCAGAAGGTAGACAAAAACAGATACCATCAGAAAGTGCGCTCATGGGATCTCGTATTGGTTGGGGGCAGGAGAAGGAAACTGGAGGTTTATTTGACTTTTTGGGAAAACTGTCCTTAGCACAGGGGTAATATTTCTGTATCTCATCAGTGGTTTGGCCATTCACTGTGTCTTTTCACAGTCTGACGTGCAAATGTTTGTCTGGTCTGACGTTAAATTCAGAGTCACTGGGTTGCAAAAGATTTGGTTCTGAACTTTGTCCCTGGTCCCACTCTGCAGTGCTGGGCAAGTGCCTTCCCATTCCTCCCTCCTTCTCCCTTATCCTCTGTTGCTCTGGGCTCTTTATCTTTGGGCCGGAGGCCGGCTGGCTCTTACCCTGCATTTGTTGCAGTGTTTAGCATGATGAGATCCCCAGACTGATCCGGGCTTTCTGGCACAGCCACGATGCTGAAAGTCGCAGTTCACCTCCAGTTGCTGTTCCGTGGGGCAACGGAGGCGAGGTAGAGCCAGGGCGCCCAGGAGAGCTCCGCCGTTCACAGGGGCGAGGATTTCAGCACATACGTTGTGTCCCCTTGTGGATACCCTTCCTAGAAGGTAAGCAACAATAGCCACCTTTTGTCACGGCTGTAATGTCATTAGCATGAAGTGACAATGGTGGCTGGCAACACAAAACCGATGCTGCCCGGTCATTCACCATGAGCACACAGAGCAGGGACATAATTCAGCAGGTTTTTCGACAGGGTCTTGCAGCCTTCCTTTAAAAAAAGACACAGTCCCTTTCAGTATCTTTTGTTCTAGGCTTGCCCCTTTCACAAGAGGAGCCCCTCAGCAAAGAATATTTTGTGAGGTTTTTCTCTATGCCAGGTTGCCCCGTCGAAATTAGCAGCTACACATTCGAGACGAGGGTGCCCAGAAGCCATTCAGGATTTACTGCCTGAACCTGCCCTTTCGGGATGCTGATGACTGCGCTGTTCAGGAGTCCAATCTCTCAACACCCTCCCTCCCCTCCAGAAAAAATTTTCAGGCTGGAGAGCTCTTCTGGAGGCAAACAAGCAACTCGAGCAGGAGGTGAATTTTCATTTCACATCTGAGAAATGCTGAAGGTGCTTTTCTGGTGAGAAGGAGTCTCGTGCTCTGGTGGAAGAGCCTATTAATGCCAAATTTCACTCCAGCATATTGCAAGTATCTGGTTAATCAGACACTCTTCCTTGATCAATGTTCAGCTCACCCCTCGGGTAGGAAGGTGTAGTGTATTATAAAAACATTCACACAGACCACCTTCGGTTACAGTTTCCATAAAGCCAGCAGACAAATAAATCACACTGCAACTCCGACCAAGTTTTGTGAAGTGTAAAACCCACCAGCTTGGGAAAGAAGTGGACTAAGTCAGGGAACAGGGAAGGGGACCGCCGAGGGTCCTTGGGTCAGATGACGTAGCATGCAGTTTTTGGTATTCATTTTAAACAGAATCACAGAATCACAGAATAGTAGGGGTTGGAAGGGACCTCTGTGGGTCATCTAGTCCAA
>Ga0065711_1040345_pt1 | contig 17045 bp, 11 predicted proteins | sample Hoacrofraction12_FD_59098 | JGI IMG/M metagenome (GOLD analysis project Ga0065711, IMG submission 59098) | Hoatzin crop microbial communities from Cojedes, Venezuela - Epithelial fraction 12 v2 (version 2) | ecosystem: Host-associated > Birds > Digestive system > Esophagus > Crop | place... | reverse complement strand
CGCCACACCACCGCTCCCCCCTCCTGACATGGACCTGTTGGAGCGGATCCAGAGGAGGGCCACCAAAATGATCAGAGGGCTGGAACAGCTCTCCTGTGAGGAAAAGCTGAGAGAGATGGGACTGTTCAGCCTGGAGAACAGAAGGCTGCAGAGACACCATAGAGCAGCCTTCCAGTACCTGAAGGAGGCCTGCAAGAAAGCTGTTGAGGGATTTTTTATAAAGGCATGTAGTGATAGGACAAGGGGTAATGGCTTTAAACTGAAAGAGGGTAGGTTTAGATTAGATATAAGGAAGAAATTCTTTACTATGGGGATAGTGAGGCAGTGGAAAAGGTTGCCCAGAGAAGTTGTGGCTGCCCCCTCCCTGGCAGTGTTGAAGGCCAGGTTGGATGGAGCTCTGAGCAACCTGGTGTAGTGGAAGGTGTCCCTGCCCATGGCAGGGGAGTTGGAACTACATGATCTATAAGGTCCCTTTCAACCCAAACCATTCTATGATTCTATGATGCCTGGTCAGTGAGCAAAGTCTCTATTGTCCCAAAAGGCAAACGCCAAATCTCTTCAATGTGACAATACCTTTGCTGATACTTCTTATGTATACATCTACACATGTTGACTACCACTTGAGAATGATGGAATAGCAGCCTCAGCAACTCACTTTCCACATGTGCATTTGATGGGTAAACAATGTACACATGACTACCACTGATGACCTTATTGACACTTGGGAAGTCCAATTCCAGACAGCTGCTATTTCAGGGATATTTGAAGAATTGTCCTATAATGAGAGGTGTCATTTCAATGCCTGACTTTGTATGGTGCTACTCTAACAAATTAATTTGAAAAGGGAATTGGAGTGAAACATGTGGCAGTAGAGCTGGGCCTTGATGCAAATAAAAAGACAGATACAGATGAGGAAATGGACAGACCTTTCTGTCTGTGAAAAATGATGTGAAGACAAAGAGAATCAGAGTATAATTTTATGATGTGGAATTGGGGAAGGATTCTCCCAAAGAGGATGGGATTTTTTGAGAAGATGTGAATATAACATTGCCAAAATCATACTGATGTTGAGTCTCTTCAGCATCATTCACCTGTCACCACAGCTGTGTTCCTTTGAGCTGTTCCGTCGTTAGAGAGGTAGGGCACAGATAAATCTAACTGTAGCTTCTGTTACAAGTGCAATACAACCACCTTTCTTAGAAGTCTGTTAAAAAGGGACTGTGACTGAATATTCAATTAATTCCTTTGGAACTGTTCTGGAGTTCTCCAAGCCTTTAGAGTTACTCTGTAATGTAGCTTACCTTCTCCTTTCTTTTTGCTCCCTATGATACAAAATTTGGATAAATCAAATACCTTATTCAACAAAAACATTGTGTAAGTCTTGCAACAGTTCTAGACTGACTGTTCAACAGAACGGGCACTTCTGAGGAAATAACCTCTCAGAAGTCTCATTTTGAAGTTATCTTTAGCAAATTCATGATTCCAACAGATGGACTACAGAAGAGATGGGACTAAGGTGCATAGTGGTGGAAACAGGACTGTGATGCAAAAAAGAGTTCCCCACAATATTCATGTCATATGAGTTACACCTCCTAGACAACTATGCAACCCAATCACTCAGCATATGGCAAGTCATTTAGGAAACAAGAACTAACTAATAAAACAAACATGACAATGCATTTTATAGTTCTGTAAAATTTATTTAGAACAAAACTGGCCCCATAGCCAATGCTGTGTTGCTAAGAATGCAGAGTGAGGTACATAAACAAATAAGTAGTCAACAATAACAAAAAATGGTCACAATTCCATGGTAAATTCATTACTACAAAAATTAGATTGAAAGACTGTTGAGTAGGAGTTTCAAAATGTTCAGTGTTTAGTGGGATCTCATCTCCTTCTGGTAAAATGGACTCGTATTTAAATAGATTGTTTTTTTCTGATCTATCTTTCATGCACTACAAGCTTTTAATTCCCATCTAATTTTGATGTTCATGCCTCAATTGCAACCAAAGATACTACTTCAGCCTGACTGGTATTCTTCAGGTGTACAGCATCAACTATACCATCAGCACAGGCAGTAGTTTTTGAAGTTCCACATTGGTTTTGGCCTTCAAACTCACTGTTAAGACCTCTGAAATTAATCATTTCATAGAGTTTAAAGTCAGACAGGACCGTGACATGAACATCTGTGCTGATATATCATGACTCACTGCATTTCATTATATTTATCCTTGTATTGAGCCAAACACATTTTGACAAAAGCATTCTTTCAGAAAAAGTAAGTTTGATTCAAAGATGATTATTCACAAATCCCCTTGAAAGCTTAATTTCAGTGGTTATGCTCAGTGCTGTGCCTTGTCTCCAGTTCAGGTGTGTCCACTTTCATCTCCTAGACCTTAGTTCCTTTGAACTTTTTCTCCACTAAACTAGAGACCACCATAATACCTACCTTTTGCTCCCACGGGAGATAAACACTGTAATCAAGTAATCTCTCAAGACTCACCTTTTTTCTCTTTAAATAACTAAGAAGGCATTTTCTTCAGTTCTGAGGTATCTTTGTGGCTCTTTTGTGCATTTTAATGACTCTTTTTCTGAAATGAGGATTCTTTGCTTTTGTCTAATGTGAGACTCACCAGCACCATATATGAAAATGAAATCGCCTCTCAACTCCTACTCACTAATCACCTGATTTTTATACATGAGGACTGAATAATTTGCTTTTGCAATAGCATCATAGTTTTGAGTTTGCTGTCCTTAAAATCCATATAAATCTCAGAGTTTTCCAAGACATCTCAAAGTTCTGGGGCAAGGAAGACTTCCCCTTGGTGGAGGAGGATCATGTTAGGCACTATTTAAACAAACTGGACATGCACAAGTTCATGGGACCTGATCGGATGCACCCACAAAGGCAGAGAGTACTGGCAAATGTCATTGCAAGGCCACTCTCAATTATCCTTGGAAGGTCATGGCAACTGGGGCAGGTAACTGAGGCGTGTAAGAAAGTAAATGTCAGTCCTTCTTCAAAAAGGACAAGAGGATCCAGGGAACTACAGGCTGGTCAGCCTCACCTTGATTCCTGGGCATGTGGTGAGGCAAATCCTCCTTGATACTATTTCGGTGCCAGGGCCAAGCGGTTCTGCTGCTGCCGTGTTCGATAGTGCAGCTCCAGGTTAGCGTGGCTGCCTGTCTACAGTGCAATAAAGCAGTGCTCCTTGGGGTCTCATGAAGCAATTATCTCATGAATCTAATTATTTCCTCTGTTCTTAGGTATGCCAGTAGCTTTAAATTGTTGGTTTTGGATTTTCTTCATATACTGTCACTTAATTTCTTGGCTTGATTTTCCATTTTTATCCAAATAAAACCAATAGTTTGTCCAGGTCAGGCCAGAAATATTAAAAAAGACTTCTGTATTCTCTTGGTTTTTATATTTATGTCCCTGGTTTGGCAGTGAAAAAAACTAGCAAAATCTGAATCCTGCTTCCAAGTGGCAAAACTACTTATTGAATACACTGTCTGGTAGATCTGATGGATTAATGAAGTTTTGCATTGCCAAAAAAGAGAGCAAATGGAATGGTTATCTCTTCAAACATCCAAGCACTCCAAGAAAATGTCTTTGCTGACTTTTCCACGGTATTCTGTAACACATTTGCTCAGAAAAGGTGTAATTTACATAAAAAAATCAATCTGAAAATCTTTCTGTAGAAAGTATTATAAAGTATTTAATTTAAAGTCATCTGATCCTGCAATCTTTAATATGTAGTGGCATTCACACAATCACAGGTTAATATGCTGTCTCTGTAAATAAGCAGGGAAGGATTCTGCATCATGGTGGAGTCTTGAAATACACCTTCCTGTTTCAAGCTAGATACTGCAGGTTTCCTGAATGGAAATAATCACTCTTCTCAAATGCCCTTACTGTCCCTGACCCATAAGCAAACCAACTCAGGAGAACAGACTGCTGGGCGGTAACCCAGGGATCCGAAGTCCCCACATGTCAGCTACTGAACAGTATCTGCCTAAATGCCTACTCTCACCTTGTGGTAAAAGTGGGTTTGCTGAGGGGTGAACTATTTGCCACGCTCCTTGGAGGTTAAACCAGACAGTAATTCACGGTAACACGAGCAATTATGGGAGAGCTGATGCACTGTAAATTCATACCCTACCTCAGCCCGCAGTAACTAGCTGATACATTCATCTCTTCAGCTTACCTTCCTGGTATTAATACGAGACCACATGTGGTTTCTTCTCAGAAGAAATGTAAGGCAAGGACTAGGGCAATAACAGATGTGATGTTCTTGTTGCTCTGCCAGTCTTCTGGCCAGCTAGTTTACAACACTGTGGGATTTTTAGATACAGAAATTCAGATTCCAATGAAACAGTCATTGTGGAGTGTAATGGCTTGTTACGTGAGAAAATTTTGCGATGTCTGTTTAATGTTGGGTGAGAACTCATCGGGTTTTTTTAAGGTACTTTGCGGTTTCCGTGAAGAAACACAATGAATCAGGCACTCAGCTGCCATGCATTTCAGAAAGACATCAGGCACGTTTTTTGGACAAAATGAGACTCGGTATTTCGTAGAGCGCTCACAGAATATTGTAAGCTATAAGGCATTGGAATTGTTCAACCACGAGCGCTTGATTCTTTCAGTTTAACATGGAGAACAAAAATCTTCCTCCTTACCCACTGAGATTATATTGGATTTGCACGCTACAGTGAATAACTCACTATTCCTGCTCTGGTAGGTTTTTAAAATTTACCTTCTATTATCTGAAGTTGTAATTTATTTTTGGAAGGAATAACACTGGTGGATAAGGCAATTTTTATTTGTGTTCTGTTTTTTTAAGGTATCTTGAAAGTATTAGTTTACATTTTTGTGTGAAAGAGTTGGTACTGAGACATGAGACATGCCTTTATTGGTTAGCAACTGGGTAAGTAGGAATACCTGTAAACACTCAAATGTAGGTTTTATCTCTGTTCTCTTCACAGAAACGATAATCATCTGCCAAAACCGCTTTCAACATCTGTAGAGTAGATTTTTATCTCTCATTGATAGGTCAGATTAATTGCTAATTCAAACATATCCCAGTCATCTCCTCTGCACACTTTTCCTCTATGCTAGCTCAGTCCTTGATCTTTGCTGCTACCTTGTTCTACACTCACGCCATCTTCAACGAGTTCAGGACTTTCTAAATATGCACTGGGATTTCAGATACTGATGTCTTGAAGTTCTTCAAACAGTATTAACTTGAAGGGTTCTTGACAGGTTCCTCTGTTTGGAAGGCAGTCCTTGCAGGGTTTTCTTGGTCGTACAGGATCTTCCTTTTTGACAATCAAGATACTTCATTTGGTCATAATTAAATTCTTACTTTATTTCTACTTACTACAAACAGGCACAAGCTTTTCAAACTACTTTTCACGCAGAGTCTACATAAGCATATGCTAGATCACCCTTTGGCAACATCAACGTAAGGAACTACTCACTGAGAATGAGGCTAAGTGCCAATGTCCTACCAAGTGATTACTGTAGCCAATAATCAAGTTCTCCTAGTATGTATGAACTGGCCGGCGTAAGTAGGGTCAAAATGTCAACAACTTTACCTGTCTGTGACTGTACTTCAGTTCTGAAGGATTTAATATCAGCAGTTTTAAGATCATATGCTCACTTAAGACAACGGTCTTAAGGTCCTCTAAGACATCATAATCTTTGAATTTCAGCTTTCCCATGGCATAAGGTAATAAACTGGACAACTGGTGTGGTTTCTCACATAGACAGCATCAGCAATGTGCACGGCTGTGATGACTCCCTTCCTTTATTCCTTATTTTTCTCTTTGGGGACAAGTTCTCTTGTGATGCACTCTAAGTATAGAATAACTGGTTATTCTCACGTCTTTTTGCTTTTAAAAAGTTTTGTTTTGTTTTACCTCTGGGTACCTATTTCACGCACAGTGAAAACAAGTGTTACTGCAAAACTACAGCAAGTAGATCAGCCCTTGCAATGAGCCTGGAGTTGCCTTGGCAAGTTTAGCCCTCCGGGTAGCACACCCCGCTGTCTCCACCAGCCTCTCCACATGTTCACCTACAAATGGGATGCACAGTGAGTACTGGTAAGTACCACTATGTGGGCTGTAATCTGGCTAGCGCGGTTAGCCACAGCGTTGATAACTGTAACATGAGCAGTAGCAGGGGCTATACAATGAATACAGAACACATTGGTTACTGGCCCACATGGTGCTGCCATGTCTTGACCGCTACATTACCTCTACTTACTGGTTTAAAGCTAAGTTGTGCATGTCTGTTAATGCTGCTCACACACCCAATGGAAAGCAGGGTGGACAAAGCCTTCTAATCTCTATTTATCAGTATCGAGTATCTGGACATTTGCTAATTGCTAATTTCAACTCTCACACCTTTGACCGGATCACTCTCAGTGGCTGGTTCCTTTGTGCCATTAATCGATGGGTTCCTTTCTGAGTAACCTCTTTCCTTGAGAAACCTTGGGAGGAGGTGTTGCTGCAGTAAGTTTACACAAGTACAGCTTGCTACCCAAGCCATGGTTCCTTTCCTAATTTTCTGCTGCTTTCATACCCCAATCAGAGGAGTCTGCAGCTCGGCGTGCACGATCTGATTCCCAAGGAAATGACCTGGTTATTCATTATCAACCTTTTAGCAAACCTGTCAGGACAGAATAGAGGAACCATCTCTGTACAAAATCACGACCGTCTCTTAAGTTACAGTCAGATTCTTGTGAAGCAACCAATACTTCCTATCAGACAGTAGTCTGTACCGTGCTATGTATTATAGGTATTCCCTAAAAAATGCTGTTTGGGTACCAGAAGCAACAGTGACAGCATGGAGAGCCATGCAGGACAGCGCACGGCTTCTCAGCTCGGCAGTTCTCAGCAGCGTATGGGAGCCCATGTTGTTCTCCGTTGCTGCCCTTGGACTGCTTTCAATCACCAGGTTAGCTCATTTAAGATGAGCTAAAATTAAGAGCTTTGACGAGGATGTCCTGAGGTGGATCTTCTGGCTCTCATGCTGCTATTTACAGCTGTGATAAAAATCAGTTACATATTTATTGCTAGTAATAAGATCTTAAAATGCACCTCATGTTTGGCAGGCTTAGATCACTTTTTTCTTCTGAATATCTCCTGAGGCTCTGTGCTGGGCAATCTGCCTAGAAACAGCTTCCACTAGCTTTCCTTCATTCTGTCACCTTGAAACACATTTTTGGCTGAAAAAGTCAGTTCTTTTTGTGCAAAATATCATCCAGTATCATTATTTTAGCCCTTTTTAATAACTGCATATTGGGGACCAGACTTTTTCCTTCAGCTTCAATTTTAATTTCCTTCATGCTTTACAGAAACAGTATTTCAATAAATTTTGTGTCTATTTTGAAATTTGAGTTTGCTTCTCTTTTGCTGAAGTTTAAAACCTATTTTTTAATTCCAGCAATGGTAACAATCTGTGATATTTCAGATCTTATAATTTTCTTCACTGTTCACATGGTCTTACATTATGAAAAGGAAAAAGGTCTTTATTTCTATTTACTGGGACTTATCCCAAATATAGCCAAAGAAACATTCAGTTCCCTTAAACACTTATTCTTCAGTTGATCAAAGTTTTCTTTCTCCATTGAACAGTTGTAGGAAAATAAGCCTTAATTTAAAATCTATCACACTTTAAAAACTTCCGGAGAAAATAGTTACTAACTTTCTTGATATATTAAAAATCAAACCACAAACTTCAGCTCAGGGGAACTACTGACTACTTTGAAGAAAATAAATTGAGAAAAATAATTTCACAGCAGAGAAAATGAAAGAAAACAGTTTCTATGCTCTGTGCATTTTGCGGAGAGTGTTGATGGGATTATTGGGCTGCATTGGTAATTAAAAAAAAAAAAATCTACGTAACTTCAGCTTAAGCAGTATCCACAAGCAGGTATCTTTCTGAGACTGCAACAAACAGTTTGTATCTCAGGTTCTGTCTTCCTCTCTGGCAAGGTCTAATTAATCTCTATTTCCAATATGGTTAGAAATAACAGGGTCCACCTTCTCAACAATACTGATGAACAGTAATTACAGTGTACCTCCAAAGAGCGGTCAAGATATTAACATCAAGGTGACGCAACGCAAAGCCGACCTATCTGCATGGTACTAGAATCTGTTGCTTCTGCGTGTAAGTTTAATTACTCAGTCCAACCAAATATTATAATACATTGTTACTTCTTGTCAGGCTTCACTAATAAAATTCATTCAATTTTATCCCTATGTTATTTTTTATCAACTGCCTACATTTTTTAATGCTTTTTTCCTGAACTCTTTCCAATTTGTAAATAACATAATAATTTTGTGATAATTGGGAGCTGCAGTGATGCTTTTGATGCAGTCTGTCCAGGGCTGTTAAGAAGATAGCAAAGTCTGAATCTGATCTCTCTGCTAATTCTGGCAGCAAACGTATTTGAATTCATGTCCCTGCCATCCTGGCTGAACTAACAGGCTTCTCTGTCGGCAGATCATTGAGCTGTTGTATAGTTGTAGCTTGTGCATGCTCACAGTTCATCTACCACATGAAAATCTCCTGTTGAAATCAGCAGATAAATGTTTCATGTCACTGGAGTCTCTGACTAATGCTAAGTGTGAGACAAATGTCAAACGCTGCATGTTGTTAACATTTGAGTTGTCTTCTCCTTATTATTGGCAAACCAGCGAGACCCTTCAAAGTAGAAATTATCCATTTCCAGTGGTAGGAGATGATTTTGAGAGTAATTGGCCCGAACGTTTTGATCATACTCCTGAGCAAAGAGGTGAGCCAGACTGAGAGATTCCCTTCATCCCACGGCCTGAGGTTGCTTTCCCTGTAGCAGTGCACATCAAAAGAAATGCGTATTTCAGCTGTGCCATTTCAGTCGAGCATCCCGCTTTCCCTGGGTTTAAAGAACTACGCTGCATTCTCTATCTGCATTATGGAAGTAGTGAACTCCAACAAAAGAGGGAGAAAACAGGTAAGAGGTGAAAAGCAAGATTCATGAGAACTCTGTCAGAGTCCTTAATTGCTTAAAATGGCAATTGCTTTTGGGGGCAGTTATGACATACTTGTATCCTTGTGTAATATCATCTGTACTTCCCTTGCACCATTGCTGACTGTCCATGTAGCTGCTCTTTTTGAATGCCTGGGGAGGTTTTTTTATAAATTTATTTTCTGTTCTGGTTCTACTTTGTGTTCTCCTAAGGCTGTTTTATTTTACTCACTTCTGTTCCAACTCCTCCCATTCACTTATCAATTTCACTAATATTTTACTTCCTTCCTTCTTTGGGTCATTCATAAAGATAAAGATGGGTCAGAAGTGCCATATCTGTGGCATAATAACACATTGTTTGGATGCATTGATAATTCAGAGGGTGGAGTATTAATGACTGGCTACTTAAATAAATTTTGAACCCTGCTTCTTCTAGTCATGAGGAGACACTTAATTCCAGTACAAATATATTATTATTTATGCAATAATAACAATAACTGCATTTACATACTTATAATAGTATCTTCCACATGGGGAACGGCAATGATTACAAATCCATTAGTATCATCACTTTTCACAGATATGGAAGAAGAAAAAAAGCAAAGCCCTATGCCTTAGCTAAATGTCAGTAAGACAGTGGAAGACTCGTAAAGAAAACACAAGTCTTTTCCCTATTAGCTTTTTACCAGCTCAGTTTTTATAAAATTGTTGAAAAAAGATGCTGAGAAAAGAAGTAGTTGCCAAGTAAAAGGTGACATAGATATGGGGTCGTACTTACTCCTGAGGGGCAGTGGAAGCGTGCCCATCTGTTGGATTTACCATCTGAAGGCCCGATCCTGTCTAGGTTTGCTGGACCTTGATTGTTCCTTCTTGGATGTACTTATCCTCAAAGACTCCCTACCTCTCTTGGTCTACTCTTTTTTTCCAGCAGATGATTTCTGGAAAATCAACCCATCTGGATTTTTTTTGTTTTTTTCTTTTTGTTACCAAATATCATAGTTACATGGGCTTATAGAAGCTGCATATGAAACCAGTCCGATAAGAACTGACTTCTTGGTATATTTACAAGTCACTTCATGTTCTTCTGGTTAACAGTATCATTTAGATTACCCAAATCTAGATCTTGCCATCATTTTTTCAGGACTGAATTCACAATTATACGTGGTATCTTTTCCTGCTTTCACTGGTTGTGGTAATGGAGTAATCAAAGGAGACTTTCAACAATTGCAACGGTCTCAACAGTTATACAGTCTGTGGAGCTGCATGCCCAGCATTTTGTGGATCTCTCTAAAGACTTTACACAGTTACATGAAATAAGCAGAAACAAATCCATATCCTGTTTTCTCTACAGGGGCCTGACAATAAACAGATGTGGTTCGGTACTTCTATTTTTCAAGACACTGAAACAAGAATTGTCTGGTACCATAGCTGTATGTCATATTATAGCTATAATGGTGATCACTGTTTAGATGCCTGTTACACTTCTTTTCAAAGGTATATGTTAAAATGACTGATGCATGTTATTGCGTTATGGCCACCTACTCATGGAAATATTCTAATAACGACGGGAACAATGGTAACATGTTGTCTTAACTTTAGGCCTTGATCGTGAACAAGTGCATCTTTCAACCATGCTGATTCTTAAATTTACTACTTTGAGCTGCCCAGGTAAAACTACTTTTACTCAGTTCTTTCTGATAGTCTAAGTATTTTCTTCAAAACCTACCAATAGCAAAGCCTCAAGTCAGTTACTTATGAAAAAAGATGTCAGGAATAGACGTTGAACAGACTCAAGTCTTGGATTTCTTAAACTGGCAGGCATTCACAGATTATGTCCCTCTGCCAACACCCTTTATTTTCATTAAAAAGTAAATTGCAGTCTCTCAGGGCTTTCTAAGGGAGAGGTGAAAAATAGATTCATGTTTCTCTGGCCAAGCTTAAGCTAGTCACATAGAAACCACATGCATTCTAAGGGTTGTACAGAGGAACGCTATGCACAGACTATCATGTGCTGCATCTCAGGCAAGTTTCAGAGGACCACTCCAGTACAATCATCTTTTCTGAACGGGGCCCGGTTCATGTCCAGCTGGACCAGAATGTAGGCAGAAAAGATGGTAGCTTGTAGCTATCTGACTAATTTCCCTTAACCGACCGCTTTTGCCAAAGCTTCAACCACAGAAGTAGTGGTCAGTATTATCAACAGTTCTAAAAGTAAAAACTCAGATTTCACATTTCACTAAGGAACTGATCAGTAGCCAGTGTAACAAGTTTGATAGGTTTTATTGCAGTCAATATATATTACCTGACATTTTTAGAAATATTCAAGAATGTGCTTCTATAAAATGTACTGCAGTAAACATGGCAACTGTACCATGCTTAGCTGCTATAAAACGGACACCCATACACAATCTCTGACAGATATACGTATAAAGTATGTTTTCTTCTGTTCTTTTTACATGGACATCCAACAGAACCTACGGATCCAGCATGACCCGAAGTTGTGAACCTGCACAACAGACTGTTCACATGATTTCTCAACTCTCTTCTTTTCTATTTGTTTCCAGCCCACATGAATCTGTAACTCAGTTTGGCCATATAAAAGTAAGCTGCTGAACAGCACCAGCTGGATCTGATGAAATCAATATGTGCAGCTGGGTATTATCCTCCTACTGAAGGTACCACAACTCTCATCACGGATTTCCTGTGTGGCCTCATACATACATTGCACTGGCCAGATAACAGAACAAAACACAGGCGAACTCCAGCTGAAAAGTCATCCATGGCAGATTAGCAATTATCCAGAATGCAGGTGAGAAATCACCTACTATTTGTTTCCTTGGTGCCAACCTGTAGAGGCTGACACTATAACAGGTCTACAATTATCATCATTTGAAGTGGATCTATATAACAACATACTTTTCCTCAAAGATCACTGCAGCTAGCAAGTGCCAAAGAAATTCTCTAAGAAAGTTCTTAATGTGCTGGAATTGTTATTGGGATCTTTGGGGTTGATCCCTAGATCTGTTTTGGGCATCCTGTATGACTTCACGTATGCCACACTTTTCCGTGCCTTAGCTTTCCAATATAAGATGTGAACTATACTTCTCAGTCTTACAGAGGTGCTGAAAACTAAATTCTCAGATATTTTCAAAGTATTCTGATAAGATGGTGATGCACAGAAAATAATCTGAAAATGAAAACGCACTGACAGGATGAAAATGGGTTTTTGGAATGTGCAGCAATTCATCATAGAAATATACAGGCTGCCTTGTTACTTCTAAGGGGAGTAAGTTAAAATCTGGAAAGAAGGTGATCAGCTGAATTAAAGCCATTCAGTTTTTAACCTAAAAACAAAATACAGATTGTCCAATGACGAAGTATATCCATGAAGACAGGATGCTAGTAACAAATTAGATTAGGGGATACGGCAGAGAACAGGATGAGGAGAAATGGTATCTCTTGTGGAAGGAAGCAGTTTAGAAAGAATTCACTTTACCTTGTTTGAGTGGAAGTTACGCATTTAGACTAAAATAGATGCAGACATTCCCTCAACAGTCAGCTGAGAGGACGGAAGACACCTCCAGAAAGTCCCTGACCTCATCTGCGGCCTGCAAGGACGTAGGGTTGGAGAGTCTCCCATGTGCTGGCTGCAAAGGGAACATGGATCACTAGCCTTGTCTGGCTATCTACCTTTCAGATAGCTCAGAGGAGGTAAAATTAACCCTACCCTCCTGTTTTGATTTTTTTTCAATAGTAGCCAAAAGCTTAATGCTAGCAGTTATCTCAAACTGTAATAATGAACAATCAGACATTGCATTACCACATGAGTCAAGATGTGTCTTTATTATAAAAGACGTATAATTAACCCTATCTTCTACATAGCTTTCTCTTGTGCAACCAGTAACTGGTTTTTGGCAAACAGCAACGGTTTGCCTTTGCCTATATATATATATACAGATTAAGCAACTCTTGTCTGATGGATTTTGAGTATTATTTGAGACCAGTATTCCTTAAGCAGCAAACCTGAAAGAGACCAAAGAGCGAGTAGAAAGAGGGAGAATAAGAAACACAGACAAGCAGTAAGAAGATTCATCAGAAATGATTTCTTCAATTCCCCAGGAAGCAGATGCTGTGAACAGATCTGAAGGAAAGAAACTACGTAACATGAGACCCATACTTTCTAAGTGATAGAGAATGCTGGTCGATTCTTGAACACCAAGGGTATGTCTCTCCTGAGTCCTGTGCATTCACGGAGTTCATGGTGGAAAGGATCATTCGATTGTCCAGCCTGATCTCTTCTTTGCACAGCTTAAGAAATGTTCATGTAGTAGCGCCACTATTGATCAGAGTAAGTTATGCTCAACATATTTTACTGTAAACCTTAATTGTCAAAAGCAGGAAGATATATGCATTTCCATCCAGAGCTTATCACCTCTTTTTCTGCTTCTCAGCTCTTCATCACCAACCTTGTGCCTCCCTTTCTCTGTCTCAGTCTCCTCCCAAATAAGAACGTGACCCTTAATTCCTTTTTCTCTGTTCATCCAGTTTTGTCAAATCTGTATTCAAATCTGGTGTGTCTGGTACCATTACCTAAGCGATCTCATACTTACAATGTGGTTATGTTGGTGCTCTTAGTGTTGTAAGATTACACTTCACAAAAGATGCCCTTTCCAAGGTACTCCCTGTCAAATACCCGTGAAGTCTGGCTACTCCTCACGTAACTCCCCCATAGCCACATGAGATCCAGCCACCTTTCACGGCATGATCTGTAGCTTTCATCAGCTTCTCACGAAGTTATTAATGTTCAGCAATCTCTCACGTCACGTTCACTAGATTTCCCTTGGTCAGCTTAACTTCAGGCCAGGACCTAGTCAACAGCCCCATCATTTGCCTGCTGCCTTAACACCACCTTTATATCAAGTCTATTGGCAGCCATTTTATGCTAACCACTGTGTCACCAATATAATACTCAAAATACATCACGGTTCGAGGCAATCCCTGAGGTATCCTTCTGAAATGAACAGCTTGAACACTTCTCAGTGACATTTTCTTTTTGGAATCTGTTGATTAGCCAGTTTCTAAATCAGTATTTTGTGTGTGTGCACATCTGTGCATTTTACAGACTTTCAGCAATGGCATCAGACAACAAAAAGAAGCCCAGGTACAACGGTTCTCATTATTTTAGTGATCGAACGTGTCCATCACCATAATAAAAAAGATTATTTTCAAAGTCCAGTCACAAAGCATCATCATTCACAAATGATGAAACACCATGGGACAAGAGCCACTGATATAACTAACTATTCTCTATTTCTCTTCATTAAAACCAAAAAAAATTACACATAAATCTCAAAGCAGTCAGTAGCGACAAACAAGTGGTATGTCATGGAAACATAACACCTAGGAGGAGTGGGAACACTGGACATCTGGTGATTATTCTTGCTGCTGAAAATCTTAATGGTTTGTTAATTACTTGCTTATTATTTTCAGAACAAATTCTCAGTCGTTGAGGTGACTCTGCCATCGAAAACATTTGTTTGCTTCTTGTGGACACCCACAGGTTGTAGCAATGCATCAGCAGTCAGGAACAGTCCAGATACTCTCAGTAAAAGGCATCCATGAAAATACCACAGAGAGCTTTCTCCAAATGCACTGTCCACCAAAGCAGCTACACTGAATGTTGGTCGTCAGCTGTAACCAATGAGCTAACACCTCTTCTCTTCTAGATCAGCCCATCGTATTAGAGATGTTAAACCTCAAACACCAACTCGAGAGGATGGGCTAGCAGCTGCCAGATTTTCAGTTACAAGAAGGCGGCCTTTCTCCTATATACATTTGCAGAAAACACCACTGTAGTATAAAGATTTTATCAACGTTTGAAAACTCCTTTATGACTCAGTTGTGCCCTTGCTACATTTGGATTTGCAATACCATCATCCAAACTGGTACAAAAGCTTACCACATGATCAGAATAATGAAACAGGACTCCCCTGATGGCAACTCATTACAAAGACTGACCTCTCTTTCGCTTGTCATGCAGTCTTGTCCTTGTTTTTGTGATTCACACATCACTTTTGTCATTCAAACCGGAACCACCTTTAGGTGGAGACTTCAGCTGGTATACTTCTTAAATTCCCTGTAGATCTATGACTTCATAATGAATAACAAACATAAGCATTTATAAGCAAATAAATGATGGCTCTACCAACAATGCAAACACCACACAAATTTTATTTGTTGAGGAATACTAAAAGGGGGGTGCTTTGTTTTTTCCTTTTTTTTTTTGTCTTGCTTTAACCCTTTTCTCTCTTCGCTGCTTTTTTCAGAGCTGTACCCTATCTTCTTTCTTGCGTTTATTTTGGTTCGTCTTTCAACTCCTTACAGCATTATTCACTCACTAGAATAAAACTCTCTTCTCCTTTGACCTCATCAAAACTCCCGCTAATAAAATAAATTATGACTATGTCCCTGAAGTGAAAACAGATACTGAGCAGATTCATGCAACATGTGATGCATCTTTAAAAAATTTTCACTGGAATCGGATTCTGAAGGAACATGAGAGCTCCAGCACAACAACAAAACCATCACACACAAAAAAAAAAGTGTATATGCAAGGAGGAGTAAGGCATTGTAGAAAAAAAAAATCATTTCGCTTCATCTTACATAGCTAGAAGCTAGAATTGCTCTGTACTTAGTACAGAAACTCTGAGACCTCCATGGGATGATCCATTATGTTCTAAAGCAAGTGTTTGGATTGAATTTCTCTCTTGAAATGCCTCTTTCCCGTGACTGTAGAGTGAGCTTGTATCACCGGATTAGACGAGATACTTAAATTCTAAATGGATAAAGATGAGTGAGATAAATTTCAGTGAAAGGCCAGTTTAGGTATCACTAACACATCATGTGTGGTGTCTACGGAAAGCTAATCATTAGTAACCTATCAATTTAATAAGGCATATATACATACTTCACTTTTTTATAGCATTAACAACCTTGAAATTATGACCAACAGAACCACACCTGCTACAAAGACCACTAATCAATAGGCACAGCCAGAATGTAAACTGACAGAGGCTGAACTGTTCTACTTGGTGCATTTGCAGTACTATAATCCAACCCCAGGAAGCAAGGGACAGCTGAGAGACAGCTGCTTTCAGCAGCCTTATGCAAGCTGCAGGTAAGGGACCATCTTATGAAAAATCCGCCCGAGAAAAAGGCAGAGGAAAGACGTAAGCTTAAGGAGCTGGTCAGGACACAGAGTCCTGCAGTTCCGTTACCGCTAAATGAAGCCTCAAAAAAAATAACCATTTATCGCTTAAAGGGGAAAATATTTACAGATCTATTTCCAGTAAGTTCGCACTATCTCGTTCTTGTGCTCCGAGCGAACACGGGCAGCTCAAGCTGCCCTCTGCCCCCAGCGGGAACGGGAATACCGACGGACGCCATGCCACCGCCCCGCCCGCCGGGGAACCGGCCGCCTCCCCTTCCCGCTCCGCAAAACCCCTCAGGGAAGCGCGGCCCGCGGTGAGCCGGCCCAGCGGGACACACCCGCCGCCGCCGCCGAGGAAAGGCCCTCCTGCGCTCCCGCCACGCCAGCCGGGCAGCCAGGCGCCGCCTCTGCCCTGCAGAGCAGCGCAGCGGCCTCCCTCCAACCCCGCGGGCTGCAGACCACGGCCCACCGCGCCGGCCTCCCGTCGCCCCCTCAGCCGCAGAGGCGGCTAACGGCCCGGCCGCCCGCCCACCACAACGCGCCTGCGCACAAGCCCCCTCGCGTTCCCGGGAAGCGCCATGACTGTTATGGATAGCGGCGCTGCTGCCGCGGCCCTCCTCCAATAGGCAAGCGGGCTCCGCTGTTTTTCTCTCTTCCGACCAATCAGCGCTCGCCTCCTCCCCTGCCCCGTGAGCCGTTCCGACCAATGGGAAGCGGGCTCTTTGGGCGTCGGTGATATTCAAACCGAGAGCGGCGCGAACGCCTGGCTCTGAAGTAGCAGCAGGCGGCCGCGGTGAGTGCGGCCGGGCCGGGCCGGG
>Ga0065711_1040344_pt1 | contig 17045 bp, 6 predicted proteins | sample Hoacrofraction12_FD_59098 | JGI IMG/M metagenome (GOLD analysis project Ga0065711, IMG submission 59098) | Hoatzin crop microbial communities from Cojedes, Venezuela - Epithelial fraction 12 v2 (version 2) | ecosystem: Host-associated > Birds > Digestive system > Esophagus > Crop | place... | reverse complement strand
TTGGCAGCACATCAGCCTGTATGCTACTCCATACCATCACAGCTAGTGGGGGCAGGCATCAGCAGCAAGACAAGATGTGACTTTCATGCTCACGTAACAAAAGCTTGAGAATAGGTTGAGATCGTTTTGGCCCCAAGACCTCTAATCATTCACTTTACCGGGTAAAACTGCCCACGGCCGAGTGCCAGCTATCCTGAGGGAAACTTCGGAGGGAACCAGCTACTAGATGGTTCAATTAGACTTTCGCCCCTAGACTTGGGTTGGACAATCGATTTGCACGTCAGGACCGCTACAGACTTCCACCAGAGTTTCCTCTGGCTTCACCCTGTCCAGGCATAATTCACCATCTTTCGGGTCCTAGCATGGACGCTCACGCTCCACCTCCCCGGCCAGGTGGCGCAGGGAAGACGTGTCAGTGGTGCGCCCGGGGCTTCTCGCTCGACCGCGCCCCGGGATCCCACCTCAGCCGGTGCACACCAGCCCTCACCTCCATTGCGCCGCGGGCTTTCGGGACAGGCCCCTGACTCACGCCCGTGCTAGACTCCTTGGTCTGTGTTTCAAGATGGGTCGGGTGGGTAGCCGACATCGCCACGGACCCCAAACTCGTCCCCAGCTCCCCCAAACCCAACCAAAGACTGCTGTGTCAGTAGTGGTGCCATTCAATCCTGGGGTTTAATCACATTTGTCCGATGTAAGTTGAACTGACCTTGCTTCTCTGACCAGTCTCTACTGCAGAGTACACGTCTCCAGTACTTTCAGGAGGAGAGAGAGTGATGCAGTTACTGTTTTGTCTGGCACAGCCTCATTATCCCTGAGTGTCCATTTTACACCTTTGTCACAGAGTGGTCCTGCTGATTCCCAGGCTGTCTTTCTACTTTTGAGGAATGTAAGAGTGTCTACCATCAGCTTGACCACCCTTTCCAAGGAGGTCTGCAAATTGTTTCAACCCTCCCCATCTTTTGCTAACACCTGGCCTGCCTCACTTGGGAGATCCCTGTTCTGCTTCCCACTGTTGAATGCTGAGCTTTCCCTATAGCATATCCTTAGCTTCCCAGCTAAACTATAAAGGAGCTTCTTAAGACTGCTTTTCTGGAGTTGCAGCACAGGCTTTACCTGAGCTGATAACACAGTAACTTTTGAACAGCCTCCAGTTTACTGGTAGGCCTCCTTGTACCCTTCGAGCCTGTGGCCACATGCTCTTCTATACAGCATGCCCCTAGCGCTCCTTGACATTCAGCAGCCTTACAACAACTTTTTCCACTGATTATCCTCACTCCACCAGGTCTGAGAGCCCAACTGTACCAGGGCTATCTTCTCACCTAAGGTACTGTAGTTCCCCCAGTCTTACCTGTCAGGCTCCTTGCACTGGCAAGGTCTGCCCTCATCCCTTCCCTTAATACTACATGTTCTACTCCCCTGGCGCTGGAGGCAGTTTGATTTGACATCCCTGTTTATTGTAGTTGTGCTGCTCACACCTGCCTCAGCCTTTCTAGGACATGCCGAACATCACACACATCTTCCTCAACAGCCTACCAGCTTCTCCCTGCCTTCTCACCAAGATACTCCTCCACAGCCCTAGTCCTCAGGCAGTTGCAGGGCAACCCATTCCACATGCACAGAGTACCCCTGCCTCAAAGACTTTCAGTTCTCCTCTCTGCCCCACTCCTCAGACAAGCTCCAACGCTTGCTGTCCCTAGGGCCTCATGGCAGAGAAAGACAGGGATTGAGGGGCAGCACCAATCACAGAGCTCCTGCCTGGCAGCCAGCCCTGAACCACCAGCACATCCCTGCTCCCTTGTTTATGGCATGCTATAAGTATCCATGTGGTCCCCAGCTCCCCCAAACCGAACCAAAGACTGCTGTGTCAGTAGACTCGTTTTGGCAGGCACTGCCACCTGCTCACTGGCTCTCCTGGGGCCAACAATCAGCCCTCCACAATCACTCGTGCCCCATCCTTTTGCCAAAGGTCCTCCAGTACAAGAAAAGGATGATGCTTTCAAGCCTCCTCACCAGCACAGCCACCTCCTGGCCCCAGGCTCCCTGTCCTTAGCATAACAGGGTCCATGCAGGGCCATGACCACTCCACATCAGCCACTAAGGCCACAGTGAGGGAGCTTAAAGACCATCTGGTATGCAGCTGCCCAAGCACCCTGGTCCCAAGGGAGCAACCCCATCCTGAGGGCCCAGAGCACCTCACCTGGTAACCACCCACACTGAGCTCTGTGCAAAAACCTAGGGGCTTCCAACTCTATTGCTGGACTGATACTGCTGTTCTGAGCTCTGATTATTTTTTAGTTTTTAAAGGTTCAGATTAATTCTGTTTCCACTTTGAGAAAGGGATTAAAGCATCACCTGGCCCTTGCTCTAGCAACACTACAACATTAGCAACAAAACAAGATCTGGCCTTGCTGAAACAAACCTGTAAGCAAGTGCATGGGAAGAAATCAGCTCACCTGAAGCTCACATGCTTTCTTACAAGTTATACATACTCACCAGAGATACCACCCTTTTATTCTGTCCTGAGTTGGAGGAAGTCCCACTCCCTTAGCAAGATTAAGGCATCATATGACACAGCCTCCAGCCTCCACTCCCTAATCAAATAATCAGCAAATTCAGCTGGCCCTTGCAAAGTCCCACACACTCACCTGGCCTATAGCCACAGCCACCCCCACTGATCACACAGGCCCCACTCTCCCAACGTTACTCACCTGAATGAGCCGGCACTCCTCCCTTGCCTGCCTTTCCTGGGCAAAATTGCATTGCCTGGGCTTGTTTGTCACTTGATTGTGGCACATGTTTCACATTCATGGGTGACTTATGTGATGGCCTCAGTGGTCAGGTCCATTTCTTGATTGTGAGACCATTATGTTTTTTTTCTCTTGAGATGTGTGAATGATTCACGGGCCCACAGAGCTACCAACAACTCACCTTTATGTTTCCAGTCTAGGTCCACCTGAGCCACTTCATTCTGGTAGCCTGATCTACCTGCTTGTTGTTTTGGTGTTCTTTGATAGTGCTTTTTGTTTTTTTTCCATATGAGCATCTACATGACATAGCTTTACAGCAATGCTTTCTACCTGGGCAGCGATGTCTTGCCACAATTCAGCAGCTCATGTGGGTTTACGTCTGCATTACCAATTAGTGTGTTTACATTGCTGTGGTCACCCCCACATGACACTTGCCACCATTCATGAGTCAATACAGAGAGAGAGTACTGGCCACCTTTATCATCCAGCAGGATGGCTTTCACTTTTGCAAACTGCAAAAAAATAATTTAATTTATTGCCAATTAAAATAGATGTGGATGATGACAAACAAAGACAAAGCAACACCACTCCCCACTCTCTACACCCTCCTTTTTCCAGACTCTATTTCACTCCTTCATTCCCAACTCCTCTTTTCCCCCTCCACACCAAGCAGCGCAGGGGGTGTGGGGAGTACGGGAGTTACAGTCAGTCCATAATGGTTTCTGTCTTCTGTTGCATCCTCCTCACACTTCTCCTCTGCTCCAGTGTGGGTCCTTCCCATGGACACCACGACCTCCCTGGGTGACCTGTGCCAGTGTCTGGTCACCCTCCCAGTAAAAAAGTGTTTCCTGATGTTCACATGGAAAACCCTGTGGTTCAGTTTGTGCCCTATGCCTCTTGTCCTGTCTCTGGGCATCACTGAGAAGAGCCTAGCTCTGTTTTCTTTGCACCCTCCCTTCAGGTATTTATGTGCATTCGTAGGATCCTCTCTCAGTCTTCTCCAGGCTGAACAGTCCCAGCTCGCTCAGCCTTTCCTTTATAGGAGAGATGCTCCAGTCCCTTGATCTTCTTAGTGGCATTTTGCTAGACTCTCTCCAGTAGTTCCATGTATCTCTCGTGCTGGGGAGCTCAGAAGTGGACCCAGTACTGCAGGTGTGGCCTAACCAGTGCTGAGTACAACGGAAGGATCACCTCCCTCAGCCTGCTAGAAACACCCCTCCTAGTGCAGCACAGGATACCATTGGCTGCTTTTGCTGCAAGGGCACGTTGCTGGTTCATGTTCAACTTGGTGTCTACAAGGACCCCCAGGTCCTTTCCTACAAAGCTGCCTTCCAGCTGGTGAGCCCCCAGCTTATATAGGTGCTGCGGTTATTCTTCCCCAGGTGCAGGACTGTGCACTTCCCTCTGTTGAACCTTGTGAGATTCCTGTCTGCCGTTTTCTCCAGCCTGTCCAGATCCCTCTGGATGGCAGCAGCACCCTCTGGAGTGTCAGCTGCTCCTCCCAGTTTGGTGTCGTCAGCAAATTTGCTGAGGATACACTCTGCCCCATCATGCAGATCATTAATGAAGATGTTGAACAGGATTTTACCCAGCATTGACCTTTGGGGTAAACTGCTCATTACTGGCCCCCAACTAGACTTCATGCCACTCTTCAGCATCAGAACACCCTGGGTTCAGCCATTCAGGCCGTTTTCCGTCCACCTCACTGTCTGCTCATCCAGCCCATGCTTCAAGAGCTTCCCTTTGGAGATCTCATGGCAGACAGTGTTGAAAGCCTTACTGAAGTGAAGGTGGACAATATTCTTTATTCTCCCCTTTTCTACCAAGCCACTGATTTCATCATAGAAGGTGATTTTGATGGTTTTGGCTGGGAAGGAGTTAATTTCCTTCACAGACACTCATATGGTGCTATGTTTTGGATTTCTGAGGACAACACTGTTGATAACACATTCATGTTTCGGCTGTTGCTGAGTAGTTCTTACACAGTTTCAAGACCTTCGCTGTTTCTCACGCTGCCCTGCCAGCGAGTAGGCTGGGGGTGCACTAGAAGCTGGGAGGGGGTCACAGCAAGGACAGCCAACCCCAACTGGTGAAAAGGGCTATTCCATACAATATAACATTGTACTCAGCAATAAAAGCTGGGGGAAAGAAGGAGGAAGGCTGGGAGAAATGTTCAGAGTTAGAACATTTGTATTCCAAAGTAACCTTTACACGTGACAGAGCCCTGCTTTCCTGGAAGTGGCTAAACTGCTGCCTACCAATGGGGCTAGTGAATGAATTCCTCACTGTGCTTTGCTTGCACATGCAGCTTTTGCTTTACCTGTTAAACTGGCTTTATCTCAACCCATGAATTTTCTTGGTTTTGCCCTGCTGATTCTCTCCCCACATGACTTGGGGGAAGGTGACCAAGCGACTTTGTGGAACTTCGCTGCCTACTGGGTTTAACCCACAATGGTACTTTTTGCCACCTAACAAAGGGCTTAAAGAGTTGAGATAACAACAGATTTGTTTGGAGTGTGCTAGACCAAATGTAAAGCTGTGGTAGCTGTTTAGCTACTAATTGGCAAGTTCCTGTGCTTGCCAAGGGGCTTGCTTGCCTTACTGTATATTAGTTATGTGCTTGTTACTGGCTGCTTTTTGCTTTTGTGGTGCTGCTTATCATCTTCCGCTGCTGTGGCTGAGAACGTGTTAACAGTAATGGCAATGTATCAGGGCTAGGGCATTGCTGCTGTTCCTGTGCTGCTGTACTGGACAAGCAGGCACTCCAGTGTGAAATCAAGTGAAAGGGACTATGACCTGTAGCTAAGTCCATGCATTAGTACACCCCTGAAGGGACTGTGGCCCATGGATAAGTCAAGGATAGAGCAAGTACACCTTGAAGGGACTATGGCCTGTGGATAAGCCCAGACTGGAGTAGGTGCACCCTGAAGGGACTGTGGCCCAGCAGTGACCCAACCAAAGCCGGCTTTGATGCCCAAGAAGTCCACACAACACACAGTCTCTTCTGTCCTGAGCAACCACTGTAACACATGGAACCCTAGTCAGGGACTAAATGAACTCAATGAACATTTTATGGGCGTTTTGCAGGGGTGGCTAGACAACTGCTTGCCAATGTGAAGCAGTGAATGAATTCCTTATTTTACCTTGCTTGCACATGCAGCTTTTGCTTTACCTATTAAACTGTGTTTCTATCAGCCAAAGAGTTTTCTCACTCTTACCTTTCTGACTTTCTCCTCTGTCCCATTGGAAGCAGGTGTGTGGGGCTTAGCTGCCAGCCAGAGTTAAACCATGACAGCTGTACAGTGCTGTACTCAAGAGTCATTTGACTACTGTCAACAGAAAATGCTCCCCTGAGCACTGCTTCATCTTAAAAACTGACCACTAACAGAAGTAGTCCTCCTGATGGACAAACATCCTTCCCAAATCTGGGGAAATTGGTTAAGGATCCTTTTTTGCCTAAGGAGATTACAATGGAAGCTTTTTTTGCACATAACCGCTTACAGGCATAGGCAATTTCACCACCTCTTCCTCCTTTTTTCCCTCCTCTTGAAGAGAATAAAGCATTTTCTGGATTTAGAATTGTGCTGGACCGGGGCTGAAGAGCCTGCACCACAGTATCAGAAGTCATCCTGGGTTACAGCTGCTGTTGAAAAGTGTTTTGTACAGTAACATCTTGGTAGAATACATATATGAGTTCACTGCAGTCCTACACCAGAACCCAGGTACCTATATATTATATTGTTGCAATGATGTTGAGTGCTGTGGCAGCCAGACTCCTTACAGGGCTAATATGTTCCTGAAAGCACTGGCAGAGAAACTGCTCTTGGTGGTGGTGAGAGAAGACCACTGACTGTGAGTGCCTTTCCACTTTCTGGAGGGGGTAGTGTTGGGACCAGCTCACAGCTTCTTTCAGGATTAGATATACAACTCTGAGGACCACTTACACCTGGAAATCTTTTGGAAAGAGATTGCATTGCATTGCAATGTATTTTTAAAGTGCAGCTCCCAGCTCTCTAAGCAAATTGGAAGCATCAGTTTCTAACTTGCTACATGCCCTTCAGTGATGGCTATGTAGATAATTAATGATCTGTAGGACTACCACACAAAGCCAACTGGAAGTTGCTTATCCACACTGTGGCCCATTTCTTAGAGCCTCAGCCCAGCAGGCGGTATCATCTGATCATTTTCTGCCACTGTCTTATCCCTGGCTGGTACAGTTCATGACCTTAGTTATACTAAAGGAGGCTGCTGAGTCCATTAAGTCTTTGAATGAGCAAAGCATTTAAGTAAGCATGCACTTAGCTAGTTTAGTTATCCTGAACAATCCTTACCTACCCAAACAATCCCCTAGCAAAGGAAATAAGCCGGGGTTTACAGGATATATTTTCCTTTTATGATTTGCGAGAAGAGTCTTAAGTGGTTTCACTTAAGCTTTTGCTGGTGTGATTCTGTACCCACATTTATAAATACTTCTGAACAACAAAATAATGGCAATAGGTTGAAAGGTTTGATATAAGCTTGTCTTAGTCTGGGTTTCAGAAGCTGTGCTGGGATAAAACCCCTTTAATATGCACAGCCAGAAAAATGTGCAAATAACCGTGACCACAGGCCTGTCTTCAAAGTTCAGAAAGGGTTTTGTTATTGCCCCACACACAAGATAATGAGAATCCTCCTTCCTTTGCTCAGTCAGTGGATGTTGACTGCCACGGTCTTACAAAGCTACATGGTGCCCAGGAAAGTTACTTGGTCTGGAGCTGCCACCACACAAGCTCAGCCTGTTCTCAAAGACTGCAGTGCCCCACCTATGCTGGGCAGTTCTGGGCTTCATGGTCTTACAGACAGTGTTTTGCTACTGACCTGAAGTGTCCTTGTCTCAGGACAATCCCACCACAATCCACTCACTATGACCATAACCCAACATTGTTCCTATCATCTTTGCAGCACATTTTTCCGTGTCCCTCACCTTGGCAGCAATTTCAGTCATTCTTCATTAAAGATGGATCTCTCTTTCTTTATTTTCTAAAATAAGTGTGTGGGGTGAGTTTTTTTAATGGTTTGAAGTATAAAACCAGCTCCTTGTACTCTTCTTGTCCAAACATATGTAAATTCACATGACCTGATACTTTTGACACATTTCTGTGATCTGAAACATTTTTATGTGACAACAACAGGTATCAAATACTTCAGAACATGCTGTAAGCTGGGCAGAAACAAAAAAGCACTCCAGTCCCTTGTCTGTTCTTAAATGTTGAAATTTTGCACTAAGCCCATGATGTTGAATTTGTTTAGAGTATGGTAGGTAAAAGTACTCAAGTGCTTATACAGTATAGTCTTTTATATTTGTAGTGCTGTAAAAGACTCTGTAAAAACATCTGAGAAGAAATAATGTTATTCTATGTTTTCATGATCTGATTCCCTTTTATTTGTTAATTGCATTTTTAATTCAGGTCCTCAGGTGTGCTTCTGAAGCTGTTCCAGCATCAGAGAGGAGACTCCAGACATGGGACAACAGGGAACAGATCACACCCTGGTCGGGATGACTGCTCTGTACCAAGGACCTCTGACAGCTGTTTAAGTTAAGCAGCAGATCCTGGGTATTGGCAAAGCATGGGAACTGCACTTTCCTGTATCCCGGGGCCTCACGTTAGACAAATTCTCTGCCTCTTTAATTTCTGTATGTCTCTAAACAGTCAAGCAGTCCTTTATGGACTTGACCTTATCTGCAAATTCCAAACCACATTCAGACCTGAAAGAAGATAGCATGTTGCCATGGATTTCAGCAAAGCTATTTCTAGCTTGTCCAGCTCTTAATTTTGCTCCTTTTGCTTATAGCATTAGTAACTTCATAAAAGAGGCTAATTAATTCAGAGAGTAAGCAATCTACAGAGAAACCAATGCCTTCATCAAAACGAGAATAGCTCTCCAGGAGATGACCTGGTCAACTGATTATACTGAGGCTCCATGACTTCAGAGAAGATCGAGTGATGGGTGGTGAACCCTACGGCATGTTTTAATTCTCCTTCCGGCCTTTGCCTTTGTGAACTGCCAGAGTTATCTTGCAAGACTTTCCTGTCTTGCTGCTGGGATCCTTATCAGTTATTGATTGTGTCCTGCAGATTAGAGGAGTTGTTTCTGTTCAGCAAAAAAATTCATTCTTGATCAGCACCATATGGGAGTGCTTCTGCAAAGTGTCTCACTTTCTGTGTTTCTCCTATGCCTTTGACAACAGGATGGTATTTGAGTTACATTGTCTGCCCCTGTAGTCCAGAGACCCTGAAACAAGAGAATAATGCTATGGATTAGAAATTCCACCCCAATAACATTTCACAACTTAAACCTTTGTGCTCAGAGTTCTAAAATCAAGGAAACACTGACCATTTAGGCTGTTTGATAGATTTTCTTGTAAGCCAGTTGCTTGGTATAAAGCAAAGAAAATAACTGATGGGGTTGACTGGAAAGTCAGATGTATTAAATATACGTTTTCCATCTCTATTTCACCAAAGTTTTGTGTATCCAGTTAGCATTTTGCAACATACAAATATAAAAAGAATATTGTTAAATGTTTCCACCAAAGCCAGAGTTTTATGGCCATGAGACCACATTTAGCCTAGACTCCCCTCCAGTATCATTAGCACAAAGCAGCAAGTTACAACACTGAAGGTTAAGATGGCGTGAGCCAGCAGCAGAACCTCAACCTTTGTCCTGCCTTCAAACTACATATTCCAGGCTCATCCTGCCTCCCACTGTCCAACACAGTCAACAGCCCTGTGAATGTGGCCACAGCTCTGGAGCTTACAAAATACCCTGAACCTCTTTTGACTTAGCTCAACAGTGCAGCGTTCCAGTATGTGTTGGGAAAGCCAAAGGCACATTATACAATGTGAGGAATCACTGAAGTATGGGAGATACCTGGTTGTGAGTCCTCTGTCTCAGTCTGTAGCAATTTTAGTAGTGGGGTGCCATTCTTTGATATTTAGAAGATAAAAAATGTGTCCTCTCAGTTACTCAGAGCAGCGCAGTTTGCTATACTTAGCAGATATTATGGGGAAACATGTCCTGTCATGAGACACACCAGGGCTGCAGAGCCAGAGAAGGAAAATAATGCCCAGGGTCCTTGCTTAAAAAGTAATTTTTCAGTGTATTATTTTAGGTAATTTTTTGTGTTTGGAATTTACATTTCACTGTAGCCATTTGAGGAGGGAGTATCAACAATTATGTTCCTTTACAATATAGCCATAATTATGTGTACTTTAATGTCCTTTTCAGGGTCAGAGTAGTATCTGGAGACTTCATGTGTCTGAGACTAAGCCTCCCAGTCTTTGTTTAATAAACTTGTACAAGAGATTTTTTTTGTTTCTTACGACGTCCACACACTTATGTGGAAATTTTCATAAATTCTTTTGGTTTGCTATTGGTATTGTAAGTAAAATAAATGTGTGTATTATGATGCAAAGAAACCTGCAGATATTTTGGGAGTTTCTGCATTCAGTAGTCCCATGCATCTCCGGATGTCATTTATCAAAAACAGATGTTCTTTATATCACTGTGTCTTGTATCAGTGTCTATTTAAAGTTCAACTGAGAGCAACTGAAGCCAAAGAAGCATGCTTTGATTTAAATAAATCAAAGCATATCATAGTCCTAGCAATTAATAATCCAAGACTGGAGCAAACATGAAGAGTAGGAGAAATCCATTCAGACAGGATTGTTTTTGTTTCTTGCTGCTTTTCTAAAGATTATTAGAAGCAGCAAGTCCTTGATTAAACTAGATCAACTTCCACAAAAATCCCTCAGTTACAATACATATTAAGAGGCTCAATCCTGGCAACCTGAGCAAATAGCCCATGTAAATCAAGGCTGGGGTTTTGATTATAATTGTCCCTCATTTATGACAGGTCACAGAAAGAAATTCTTCAGTTGAATCATTCACGACATTAAATGCAAAGGCTCCTGCTAATGATACAGGATGAGGTCTCCAGCTGTAATTATTTTACTTGCATCATGTATCAGGCAGAGATATTAATGAACCACGACTCAAGTAATTATAGCTGCAGGAGAGGGAGCCGTGGATTATAAGACAAACTTCAAATGGTACTGGAGCAGCAAAATCCATGTCTGGTTTTATTCCTGTTAAAGTCAGTTAGTATTTTGTGTGCCTTCAACTGGAGGGCATCTTCTTCCCATTTTCTCCAGCACACATTTACCACAGTACCAACTGTAATCTGACCAAATGCTGCTGTCCAAAGAGGCATCACTGGGAAAGCAAAAACTTGTCTGTTTTCAGAAACATAGTTTTTGGGAAATGGTGAAAGAGTGTCCCATTGGAAAGAGTGTCTTGTTGAGAGGGCACCAGTCTCCAACACAGATGTAAGAGAAGAACACTGGGGAAGAAAAGGATTGCTGTAGAAGAAAGTTGCTGATGAAAAATAGCAGAAGATTCAGCTTTATGTCTAGTGTAGGTGAGAAAGTCTTGTCAAACTTTTCATCTCTTTCTACAGAGAAATTTTACTGTAGTAGTAGAAGATACACAGTGCATTTCTAAGGAGAAAACACATTTTCTTCTCACAAAGCTGAAATGGACATCTGTTCTGTGAAACTCTACAGTGATAATTCCATTTTCCTGTAGGTGTGATTACTTTGGAACTAGGAATATATGTAATTTTAGATACTTGTAAACATTCCCCAAAGATTTAAAAGAATGGTACAACACCACCACTGGTGTTTTATCAGTACACATGAAGGCTGGCTTAGGAAAGATGTTGTGTCCACAGGCCGAAATCCTGCCTTCTGTTGCATGCAGACAAGACGGGCTCAGCAGCATGCAAGCCAGCATGCAGGAAGAAGTGTGGCGACATTAAGCAATGTCATCATATTTTCTGCAAGCAATAGGTTCACCATGTTTTCTACAACACATTATACCTTTGCCTGCCTTTCCTTCATTAGCTGTAGCCCAATCCATTCATTCTGAACCTGGGAAAAAGAACATTCTGTGTTTTGAGAGAGGATAGCTCAATTGCAAGCATTCACACCACATGGTCACAGTTTTTTTAATGCTTCATTTTTTGTTCCAGGACTTTTCTGCCTGATTCTATCTCCAAGGACAAGTCATAATCCTGACTGGCAAGTAATGTTACCCGATCTCCTTTAACAGCAGCTCTTTGCTCTGCATCTGCAGAGCCAGCACTGAAATCATCGAGCATGTGAGCCACTAGGTAACATGTTGGTAAGGCTTGGGTATAAGCCTGTTCTATCCTTACCCGCTAAACAAGAAATTAAAATGATTAAAGAGAGTATAGCTGCACCTAGTTTAACTAATGACCCAAATGGCAAATATGAGGCATTTACTTGTTTTCGCCTCACCGCTCGGATGGCAGCGCCTTGCTCTATCAGAGATTTCAGCCATTCCGGAGCCGCCGTGATGGTGCGTCTCTCAACACAGCGTGTGCCATTGTGTGGAGTGGACCAGTGCATGTGGCCCATCTGCTCTCCAAGATCGCACGGGCACCCAAAGGGACAGCAGAGCAGACAGCAGCTTTTCTCCTCTTTTCAGCAGGCACTCAGAGGTCTGGTACTTATTATCTTGTGAAGAAAGGGCACAGGTTTCTGCAAGCAACTTGAGCCCATATCAGCACAGAGATCACAGTGCATGATGTAACTGGTCAGTTCAGAAAGACAAATGGGTTTGAAGAGGAAAACGAACACAATGCTGTGACCCTCTGGCTTAATTACTTTCTGCTCCCATTGACAGGCCAGGATTTGGCAGCCAAAACATGAAGTGAGGCAAATGGAGACGCTTCGTATGAAAGGAGGACATAGCCCCATCTAAGCCAGGAGATGATATATTGCTTGCAGAGCTGGCTGTGAAAACAACGGCGCCTGAATAAAGCTGTGAATCATCCCTCTGTCTCACACCACTTCCACTGGAGTAGCTTCCCTTCTGAAAAAATGTGGCAAAACTTTTAATTGCAAACATTGCAAATAAATATGTCAGTCCTGGCAACTCTTTGGGCAGACTGTAGGTAAGTGGGTATGTGTGTCCCCCAAATCAGGGGGGGACATCAGGATGCCTGCTCCCTTGCAGTGGTGCAGGATGGGGCCATCTCCACTGTCTAATTAAAGTGAAAAAACATCTTGCTCCTCAGTCCGACTCTGAGGCCTTCCAGATTCTGAAATGACTGATATTCTCTGAGCAGAAAAAAAGGCATGTGACATTTGCCTTGATTAATGGTTGATGCTGAATATGAGTGCTGCTGGTGGTGTGATTAGGGATAAGTTTTAAAGTCAGTCCAGTTGCCTTCAGGGCTTGTGGTACAGGCTCTCAAACCAGGAGAAAAACATGCACTTTAGAAATTGTGAGTGGGTACTATATATATGAAGGTCAATAAATAGACTACTTGTTAGTGCTACTGTGATTTTGAGAGGTGTTCTGCTCTCCCAAGGTAGAAAAATACGTTTGTTTTTTTGTAAACTGTGTACCTTGGAAGAAAAGAATATGATTTTAAATGGTGGTGAAATACACTTTTCTACCCTAAATTAGCAAGCAAAGTCAATGAACCTGAAACAGACTTTGCCAAATTAACAAAACCTCAAACACTGCAAAGTTTGCCCACTTGAGCTCCAGGGCCATGTGAAGGGGCTCCTTGAACGGTGCAGTGTAAGCCCAGGAACTGGAGAGGGTATTAGAAAGATAAATATTTACTAAATATATGAGTGATAGAATGAGTGGAAAGTTTTGGCATCCTGCATCAGCTATGAAGTTTCAAAAAAAATCCAGAAGAAATGCTGTTTGAGCATTGGCCAGTTGACAGAGATCTGGCTGAGTTGCAGGCTCTGAAAATCCTAGAAGCTCCTTACAAACAGAGTTTAAGTTTAGTGCTGCAAAACTGCTGGCTCAGGGTTCAGGAAACTGCAACCTTAGCAGTACACCTGTAAAATCCAGCAAGCTGAGCTGATAGAAAATGAAAGATACTACAAACCTGCCTACAAAGGCACCACCTCCTGTCTTTGATGACAGTACAGTCTCACTTGATACAAGAGAGAGTAAAATAACACCCCCCGGGAGCCTTGCAGCTTGGTGCACACAGGGCCATTCCTCTGCGCACACAATCACTGCATGCTTTTGTAGGCACATCTGCAAGCTAGAGGTGGTGTACCCTCTTTAGCAGGCATTCTACCCGTAGGCTTTCTTGCTTTTCACATGGGACAGTGAGATGCTTTTTGATATTCTGTGAATTCATTGGTGGAAGTCAGCAGAGACTTTTTTTCTCTCTTTATTTCACTGGGGTAATATCAAAAAGGACTGGAATAAATTGTTAATCACTGACAAATTCCCCTATGGTTCTTACTTTACATGGCTAGAAGGAGCTCAGTTGATGCTTTGCGAGAAATAAGGGGCTGTTTTTGGGTTGTTCGAAAACATGTTGACTGTCACTGTGAAGTCTAGCCCAGGACTCACTCTTTTTAATGTCCTCGCAAAGTCACTACACATTCAATGGACAAGAGACGAAGCTTTTTGTAGTGGAGAACTGCAGGTAGAATACGTCTGAGAGTTCGGCAGGGGCTAATCTGTGATCTTCATTTAAAATTTGATCAAAGGTACAATTTATTAAAAATAAATTGGTGCAGCAAAGCCATGAAATTCAGGGAGTGGTGCCCCGATGAGGTGCAAAGGCTGAGCCAATCTTTCCAGAGTTTCTTAAACCAGTCACCAAGCATACAAATGTATTTTTACCATAAAGCTGTTTGCTCTCAAATTCTTTCCAAAGTACGGTAGACCATGGATGCTTAAAAATTTGCTCTATCATTAACATTAAGAAAATGTATATTTAAATGCTGGTTTAATTGTGATAAGTAATAGAAAGTAAGTCAGGACAGAAATGCTGGCATTGCCTCGAGCGTTATGTGTTTTGTCCCCTCTCACAAATCGTGTGTTTTTCAAACTGTTAGCTGTAGCTGGATCTTGTCCCCATTTCAACCATTTGATTGCTGAGCTGGACAAGCCCAGCACTGTTAATCTTTATGCCAAAAATGCAAAATGATATATAGGATGCACATAGGAGAAAGAGTCATCAAAGATGTGGGACTGTTTAAATGATGTCATGGCACTAAAGGACAGAGGAACAGGGACCACCTGGAGGACTTTTATTCTATCCCTCCAGCTTTCTCCTTCTGAGCACAAAGAGCTGTGAATTAGTGTAACTTGCCAGTTTGGGGAGAAAATTAGAAGAATGACAGCTCACATCTTTGTTGAACGCTGCCTCTGTGGTGGAGGGAGAAGTGTGATCAAACACTCTGTGTAAATAAACACAGGAGGAATTTAATATAAGTGACTCCATTTTTTGGCAAGTTATTTCTTGCAACAGTGAAATAAATACTTCACAGTTACAGGCTCATCGACTTCTTTCATCACGAGTAATAAAGGTAAAGCTGTGGCCCAAGTTGAATTTTTTTTTTGCATCGCTATTTCCAGGAGAAAAAGAAACGTGCTGCCTTCATGAATTAAATAGAAGTATCACACCTAGAGCCAGGGAATACATTATTTTTTCCAAGTCATTTACTCCAGTTTTGACATCCGCATATTATCCCGTTGCAATATCGAGTAGGAAGGCAAAATGGGGAAAACATAATAAAATTTATCAGATGACTCTGTAGGAGAGCTGGAGAACAGACTGGTTTTCCATCTACAGCTGGATGCAGTTTTAATAAATGCCAGGATATCCAGGGGGTTTGGGATAGCTAACCATGCTAGAAGCATTTTAGTGGTAAGTCATTAGGAGAATGAAATTCTCCTTCCTGTACTTAAATGGGATTGTTAGAGATGGTTAGAAATCCTGAAGGAATGTAATGTCTCCCATTAAAAAAAACTGCTTTTGCTAAATTTTGCTGAGCGCGTTCCTTTCAGAATTGCACATACTTATCTTAAGTGGAGAAGTGGAGAAGCAGAAGTATATTATTAATTCTAATTTGACATTTTGCTTGAATTTCAAAACAGAATATCTTGGTTAAATAGGAAGCTTTCAGCTTGCTTCCTGCTTTCTCAGTGGAAAGGACAGAATTTTGCTCTTGTGCGAACAGCACAGACTTAACCAGGTTAAAATCGTATTCATCCTGCGAAGAGTTCCACAAAAGATATGGCTGGAACTGCATCTGTTGCCAACCTAGTATGGCCTTCTCACAGTCAAATGTTTTTAAAAGGCACTACTAGGAATATAAAAGAAGAAAAGGAAGCAAAGCTTTGCATCCTGAGCTTTGAGATGTGGTACATGTGTGGTCAAATACTCAACAGTTTTTTTGTATAAAGCCTCTACAGCTTTATTGCTAACGCAATATGTGGTGAGTGGGTTCATACCAAATACCCTTTAAAGGCTGTAGTAAAGTTGCTTCATGAAGTAGGCTCATTAGGAGAGAGTGATGGGTACTCAGAAAGGCTGGCATTCGCTCCGTGAGGCTGATTTTCTTAGGTTCCCCCTAGAGTCAATGCCATGAGAGAAAAGAAGGTGACAGAAATCCTTTCCCTGCAGCACATCTAGTTGTAGATAGACTGCTTTAGAATAAATGATAGTGGTATTGCAAAAAGATGTGCTTTCTCATATGTTGGAGGGAAAACAAAAAAAAAAGCAAACAAACAAAATAAAATCCAATCACACAAAATTCCTTCCTTTCTTAATTCCTCCCCAGAGCATTGAGAAGGTCTGCACAGGAGGCAATTAAAAGCATGCTTTGCATCAGCCCTGATGCTGTGCAGCTTCTTGGCCTAAGACTAACTAAGGGGTTTTTGGAGTTTGTTTTTTGGTTTTGTTTTTTTTTTACAGGACAGACTATGCCTATTGTAGAAATGGCACCTTTTACTCAAAAGCTGTTTCCTCCTCTTGTATTTATGGCAGTGAACGACAGAAAGCAGATCTTCCTGCAATGCAGCAAGCCTGGAGCGGTTCTCACCCCATCCTGGCACACAGCAAGGACATGCTAACCAAAACCTGTCAACATCTTGAGCACTGGGGGAATTGGGACACTCAAGCTTATTTTAAAACTCTTTTATTAAGGTGTGCAGTTTGCTGATTGATTTGCTTCCTTCCTCTGTAGGGTTTTCAGCAAAACATGACTGATCGAGAACAGCAGCATGTTATCTCTCTAAACAGCCACACATAACAGCAGTGTTTCCATCCAGCATGTCACAGAATCACAGAATCACAGAATCACAGAATGGAAGGGGTTGGAAGGGACCTCTGTGGGTCATCTAGTCCAACCCTCCTGCCAAAGCAGGGTCACCTACAGCAGGCTGCACAGGACCTTGTCCAGG
>Ga0065711_1040338_pt1 | contig 17045 bp, 9 predicted proteins | sample Hoacrofraction12_FD_59098 | JGI IMG/M metagenome (GOLD analysis project Ga0065711, IMG submission 59098) | Hoatzin crop microbial communities from Cojedes, Venezuela - Epithelial fraction 12 v2 (version 2) | ecosystem: Host-associated > Birds > Digestive system > Esophagus > Crop | place... | reverse complement strand
CCCATCGCCACACGCACGCAGACACACAGACACAGGCACACAGACACACAGACACACAGACACCGACACAGACACATACAGACACACATACAGACACACAGACAGACAGACACACAGACACACACAGACACACACAGACACAGACAGACACACAGACACACAGACACACAGACACCGACACATACAGACACACAGACAGACACACAGACACACACAGACAGACACACACAGACACACAGACACACAGACGCACAGACACACACACAGACACACAGACACACACACAGACACGTACCGTCCGACACGGGTGGATCCCCCACTCCACAGATGACGTGGTGACACCGTCCCACTCGTACCGTCCCCTGGCCCCCTCCCGCCGTCCCCTCCATGTCGGACCAGCGCTCTGCCCACCCCTGTCAGAGTCGGGCTCCGTGCGGGCGCGGAGGTGGTCAAGGCAAGGGGAGCAGCGCCGCGTTCCCGCTGCAAAGGCGCTGGTGTCCCTGGCGTCCCGGTGAGACCCGCCGGAGGAGCTCCACGCAGGGCCCGGCGCTCAGGCAGGCGCGGTGTCCGGCTGCAGTCCCAGCCCTGCCAGGCTGACATTTCTCCAGCTTTAGTTCTCGCTTTGCGGCCAAGGCCACTTCCTCAGAGCCACCTTCATCACTTACCTTGTGAGAAAAGATGCTTTGGGCTGGGCTCTAAATTGAGGGTGAGAAATTTCCCGTTATTGCCTAAGACATAGCTGAGCAGCAGAGTTTTGAGGTGGTTTGTGACTTCTTTGTTCTTCGGTTCAGCGCCCTTTCCACTTACAGTCCTCAAAATCATGGGGCGTGCGTTGGGAGGAACTTGTCCTCTTGCCTGGCCGCGTGGCGTCTGCTGCACCCTGCCAGCGAAGCTGCAGTGGACAGTGATCTCTGGTAGTGCTATGTCCCTCACCCACTGGTGTGGGACGCTGGACACCCTTCCTGAGAATGACGACCAAAACAGTGCTGGGGGGCACAGGCTGTCTCCAGCCCTTTGACCAGAGAGGGCCGCCCCAGCTCTGCGGGGAGAAGGTTATCACAAAGGCACGTGGAGCCAGAGCCAGAGGGCCTGGGCTGGGCCACCACGCTGTGACCACCGACGCCGTGGTCACGCAGCAGAGCTGACTGCTCACGCACCGGTCCCTGCCGCGGCGCCTGCCGTTTGGCAGTGCCACCCCTCTCCGGCCGAACCGGAGCCGACACGGCACCTGGGCCACGCCGGGATTCATCTGCGGGGCTGGTGCGGGACCATCCCACCAAGAAAACAGCAGAGAGCAGGCGTCCTTTACGCCTGCCGCTCGGACTCCTGCTGAAGAGAGCCCGTCTCTGCCCCTGGACCTGGGATCAGACGTGGGATCCCACCCAGCGCTCGCCCCACGGGCAGCACTGCTGCCCGCAGCCATCCAGCTGTTGCCCCCTTTCCTCGGCATCCTCCAGCTTCCCGCTGCGCTTTGGTTTTCCACTCCGAGGCATTTTGCTCTTTCTGTGCTGCGTATCTCACTTGTCTTGAGCAGCTCGCTGGTGGTTTCCAGCTGCCATTTGTTTACCTCACCCCCGAGTGGGAATGCCCGTAAGCGGCTGCTGGTTCTTCTCCCGCTGGGTCACAGGCAGCATCGCGCTGCCAGGCCTGCAGTGACCCTCTGACTGCTCCCGGCTGCGGGCTGCCCGCCGAGCCTTGCCGTCACCAGCCGCCGCGCGTTGCCCTTCTCCGGCAATCAATGCTCTGCTCGGAGCAACTCCTGTACTCAACCCTACTGCTGACATAAGTCTTGCTGGACATAATGTGCTCGGTTTTGGTTCTTTCCAAGCTCTTCAGGTAGTCTTTCTTAAAGGAAAAAGGATAGGAGTATCCAGAGAGGCATTCCACTTAGTTTCACACAATTACAGCCTTTAGCAAAACTGTATTTACAACTACGTAAGGGAAACAATCACACGTAAGTGGGCAGAGAAGCAGAACTGTTTCTGACGGAGTTACGCTAGCATCTTGGAGCCTTGGAGCTATCACCTTGCCGTCGGCAGCCAGCTGCCCTCCTGACACCGCAGCGGGCTCTGTGCTCCCCTGCACCAGCCGGGTGGGAAAAGCGAGGAGGCAGCCGTCCATCAGAGGTCCTGCCCTCTGTCACTGCCTCTGCTGCAGCACGAGCTTCCCACAGGCTTCCTCAGCCTTCCTCGGGGCCAACGCTGCTGTGCAGAGCACTGGCAGAGCGGCAGAGGGGCCTGGAGCTCTTTGGCAGCAGGGAAGAGAACAAAAAGAAACTCTAATCTGAGAGAAAAAGGACAGGGAATGATGTTAACTTTCTCACATTCCCAACCGGGAGGGTGAATAGCTCTAAACGGTAGAGTCTGCACACCAGCAAGTCGCAGCTCCAGCCAGCTGTCACGGACCCTGCCGCAGGGTTACGCATTCAGCTTTCTTACCTACATCGCAGTTCAGTCTAGAGCTCAGATTCTGAGTCCTCTACTAACAGCTGACATTTACTTAGGGACCACAGCAAATAAGGGCTTGTTACAGCTCCCACTGCAAAAAATCGGTGCACAGAAACCACATGTGCTGCTGTTCTCCCTGAGTATGTCTGGTGGGCCATCACCAGGACACTCCGAACTGTCCAGTATCATTACTGCCCTGCCAGTGGAAAAGGCCTAAAGAGATAAAGAAACAAATAGATCAAACAATCAGAATGCATAAGTTGGCGAGCCCCAAGCAAAAACGAACCTGGCAAAACAAAAAGTGCAAAATATTCCCCCAGTAGGTAATTATTATTCTGACCGCTGGCTCAAGGACAAGGTGGCATGAACCTGACAAAAAGGACCACATGCAGTTGGCCAGAGCTACGTAAAGCTTTGCAGGTACAGGCGAGGACTCGATTTAAGAGAGGGAAAGACTCCAGACAGGGAATTACCGAAGAATAGAAGAATGAGCTTCCAGGGCCACGCCAAAGGACCCTGCAGCCCGGTACCCTGACTCTGACAATAGCCAGATGCTGGGACAGGAGGAAGAGAATGAAAACAGAGCACAAACAAACACTTATTTAGTAAACCTTGATGGAATTCTCTTCCTTGATCTCTCTGGTTTGCTCCCAAACCCGCGCACAAAAGTCGCATCCACAGAGCCTGTTGGTGAGGCGTTTCACGGTCAGCAGCCTGTTGCGTACGGAAGCAGCTCCTTTCATCTGTCCTAAACTGGAAACCCAGAGCTTGTCTGACAGCCTCCCGTTTTCACGTTACAGGAGGAAGGGAGCAATCCATCCCCGGGCACCATGACCAAGCCGAGGAGCAGGAGAGAAGAGATTGCTTCTTCAGGTACACTGCAGCCCAGTCCTACTTGCTTATTCTGCTTCTTGCTTGCATGACTGGTGCTGCTAGACTGCAGCTGCAAAAACAACACTGCTTTTTATCTACATCTTCCAGTCTGCTCTCGGTAAAGAGCAGAGCTTAAGCTTTCTGCAGGGAAGGATTTCACTCGTTGCCACTGCGTCCATCTGATTTCGCAGACATGCGACTCCTCTGGTTTCAATCGCATGCAGTCCATTTGCAGCTGAACACAGCCAACCTTTAATGTGTCCATACATCAGGTGCCAAAGCTGGCAGTCTAGAATAAATAATTAAGCAGAAACTCAGCCATGGCAGTAGCAACCTGCTGCCTAAAGTACATGTGTAGGCATGAATGTAAATTGACTGTTCTTAACCACCTGGCAATAACTATGGCTGTTACACAGCTACGGCGTTATTGTACAACTAAATAACATTTCAGCCTTTGACAAATGAATGTTGCAAAGAACTGTTTCAGGACAGCCACAGCATGAAGTCCGCTTAAATCAGTGCAATTTTTTAACATACCAGGCTCTTTGGGCAACCTTTTGTTCTCACTGGTACCCACAGCCTCATTCCATGTCAATTGATTACATTCTTTGAATTGATTTTTCAAACTTCCTTTCAAATCCGTGAAACAGCTTCCTCTCCATGAGAGGCTTGTTGGTGTTCAGGCGCTGCAGGCATTACTTATTACTGTTTTCCACTAAAACCTGAGCCCTGACCTTGCATCTTAATGTTGACCTGTGGAAGCTAAGGAAGAAAATTCTTTCTTTTTTCAATCACTAAAAAATTTCTGGCCAGAAAAGGCAAGTTCTCTTGTCGAATAAAAAAGTGTTATAAGCACTAGCTAATATACCTTACTCTTACGGAAAAATTCAGACTTGTTTATAAAATGTCAGCGAACTGGTGCTGCCCGTTCCCGAGGAGTGCGTCACGCTGCAGGTGAAGCCACCGAGCGTCCCGCAGCCGCGGGCTGCACCCCGCTGCGAAGCTGCGCGGCCGCTGCTTGCCCTGCAGCACCAACAGTGGCAACGAACCTGCGTACACACGACGGTGGCTGTCCGGACAGCAGGGCTAGAGGTCTGCTGCATACGTTAAAAAGCAGATCTTGCTCCTCTCTTCCCTAAATTTTCAGCTGTTTTCACATGCACGAGAAGCAAGACTCAGTTTTCAGTTTTCTCTGTCTCACGCACAGAGGCCCCAGCGCAGCGGAACGCGGGAGCGAGCTGCCTTTTAAGTAGAACTGAGCACTGCCAGCTCCTCTGAGATCCACTGGCAGATGGGAGCATTCAGTAACTAATATTTTTGTTGAAAAGTGTTGTTTTATTAACATCAAAATACTGCTAGGAATCATACTGATTCAGAAGGAGTTTTTAGCAGCTTTCTGAGGTGCTCTCTCAGTGAAGGACAGATTCAAATTAAAACACTAGCTTTTTGCTTTTCTAAAAGAGGTATTTCAGCACAATATCATGTCACAAAAACACTGGAGAGATTTTAATTTTGGGTTCAGGATGGACTTTCCAAGCTGGATGCCACGTGTACGAGAGAAAGCCTGTAGTTATCTACCACCCGTCTCTGTATTTATAGCCTTCGTTTATGGCTATGTTATTGTTTGGTGGCCTTTTGTCTTTTTTTGGCAGTGACAACGACTTTTCTGCTGTAATATGAATGAGAAGCCGTGTCCATGAGCGTATTCCAGGTCATTTTCACAGCACAGTGGTTGCAAACACTGGGCAGGCTGCTTGGCAGGACGTCTCTGCTGGCCTGCTGTGGGGCAGGCAGCTCCAGCACTGCCACGCACGCTGCTATGTGGGTCTGCAAAAATAGAAAGCTGCTTAAAGACGGGCCTGGGCCATAATTTCTCTTGATGTATTTCATGGAGGAAGGGGTCAGAGTGTGAATCTTCTCTGAAGGTCGGGTGGACACATTTGCGCCAGGACCTGGTGCACGCAGAGCTTCAAATATTTCTCAGCCCAGGCTATTGGAGCTCCCAGGGAAGCTGCTTAGGAAATTAAGCAGTGTCACTGTTTAATTTGTTTCTTCCTAGGCTCATGTTCTTTTGGAAGAACGAAGCAAACCAGATGATCTTCTTTTCCTCCTGCCTCTGGCCTCTTCTCTGGCTAACTTCGATCTGAGCACTTTTGACACAGTTCTTACTTCACTCACCTAACTGCGGACTTCACCTTTTCTGCTGTAATTTTTGGCTCGTTGAACAGGGGACCTCCAAGTACTCGTGCTTTCGACTGCGTTCTATTGCATGGATATTTTTGTGGACAGATCTCCTGCCTTTTGTGATTTTGGGCACAGTTCCCCTCCCAGTGGGACCCTCTCAGCATTCCTAAGAACTGCAGCTATTTTCTACACCAGGAAATAGGATCGGAGGAGCTAGCTAGCCAGATGAGAAATAAGGCAGTTATTTTTGGAGGATAATATGTGTTGGAATTTATTTCACCTCTAAGGGTATACTATCATCAAAAAGTGACCATTTGTCCGTTTTTCACAAAAGTGTTTACCCTATTTTTCCAGAAATGTTCCTGAATCCAAATTTTAATGAGGCATTTTGTCTTTAAAAAACTCCAAATAATGGCTCCCATGATAAGAGTAATAAATTTTCTCATTGCAAATTAGTAAAATAATAAATGCTGTTATGAATTCTGCAAAGAAAATATTTTCAAAGAAAATTCGGCAAAATATACTGCAAAACTATTATAGCACAATGCTGCAAACTTTTCTGAGGTAAACACTACCTAAAACATTTGCATTTAAAAAAAAGACTTTTCACTCAAAAAAAAGTGTGGAAAAGCAGCAACTGCTTCCCATGAGAAGTATGTTACCGGCTCTTTTTATCACGATACAGCCACTGAAGATCAGCAGAGCAGGCAGCAGAGGAGGACGTTTCTCCTAGTCACCTATCCTCCCCTGCCACAGGATGCAGCCAAAACCAGCCCAGGGTGCTCAGAGCTCCATCCAGCCTGGCCTTGAGCCCTGCCAGGGAGGGGGCAGCCACAGCTGCTCTGGGCAGCCTGGGCCAGGGTTTCACCTCCCTCATGGGGAAGAATTTCTTCCTAATATCTAACCTAAATCTGCCCTCTGTTAGTTCAGAGCCGTTCCCCCTTGTCCCATCACTATACACCCTCGTGGAAAGCCCCTCCCCACCCTTCGAGAGGCCCCTCAGGCACTGGCAGGCTGGTTATCCTAGCTGGTTAGGGTTTCTTTGATAGTTCGTTGACAGCGGTGAAGGCTGGATTCAAACAGAAGAGTCTTCTACACAATTTCTTTCCTAGAAGCCCTTCAGTGCAAGTATCCTTAATTCTCTGCCCTCTGTCCTGCCTGTCACACCAGGGAGTACGTGTGGAAAGCAAACTATCTTTTATTGAGGGGAAAAAGGAAACCAATCACTGCGTGCATACAACTAGTGACTAATCTCCGCCCCTCCGTAGAGTTTGTGATTGCGATTCCCCAGCTGCCGGCATCATGTGCCATCAATAAATGTCTCTCTAATGTCATGTTAAATGTCACTCTTTCTTCCACCCCATCTTCCACTACTGATCTTTTCGTGGGAAAATCGCCTTTGCTCCAGCGATGTACCTGGTCGGTCTCCAGGCTCCTGGAGATGAGCTGCTCCCTGCTCCCCGCACAAGCCACCCCGCACCGATCCCCGCCGCCCGGCAGCATCCGGTGCCCACTGCCCACCCCACTGGGGAGCGAGGTGTCGTGCACGCGGCCCTGCAACCATCTAGCAAGGTGGCACCAGCAATGGCAGCGTGCCCCCCCCCAGCATCAGCACCAAAGGGTCCTTCGGGCAGGGCTGCTGCCGGGCTGCAAAGGACGGGCTGCCGCCCTTCCTTTCTCTGCCGCTCTTTCTCCTGATTCCTGCTCTTTCCCCGAGCAGTAGGTGGTGACAGAAAGCAGTTCCCTTAAATCCTCCTGCCAAAATGCTCTGGCAATCTAACATCTGCAGAACAGTAGCAGTGACACAAAGGAAAGTAAAAGTGGTTTCTCATTGAATTTACTCAGCCAATTAAAAAAAAATCCATCCTGTTTATGGTAATCCTTTTGAAGACAAACATTGCTGTGTGTTTCCAGTCCCACCTATTTTCCTCTTCCATTTCCTCAGTGACACGCATGTTAATATGGCACTGTCAGCTGTGTCTGTGTGCTAAACTCCTCTGTTTTCCTTCCATTATTTCCTTTAGAGACGGAAAGAAAAAAACCCAACCAAAGATTTTGGCAACTGTTCTGAAAATAAGAAGCTGCATTTAATGACTCTGATTCTATAAAGAAATTTATATATAAAGAATGGGCCAAATTTTAGCTTTCTTAATCTTGGCAGGCTCTCTGTTAAGCGTAAGTGATGTTTCCTTTCACAGCAGACTAGGCTAGATTTTTCTTTGCCTTGTTACACGGCAACCGTGAAAGATACAAAGCAACCCCCTAAGCATTTTCCCTTTCTCAAATCCATCTAATATACAGATTTTACTGGCAACAGTCATGTAAGAAAACATACCAAAGAATGAAGCATTACCGACATCAAAATACGTTGAATGGACAAAACAGGGGATCTGCGATGCTTGTGGTGTGTGTTTAATAAGAAGACCCTTTGCAGTCACATCTAGCTCACCAAACAGGCCAGTTTGAGACTGGCGATACCAGAGTTCCTTTTACAGAAAAGTTTTAAATGATCCAGGTTGTGGGTTTTGCAATAGATGCGTTAAGCCCAGGTTTCTGACTGTGTATTCAGATCGCTTTCTTTCATATTCAGTCTATTTTCCTTTTATTTAACCTTCCACTTGCATGTTTTAATCTTCAGGTTCTAGCCAAAATAAATTAAATTGACAAATAGAACTTGGCCCAAGTATTCAGCTAGTGGCATGTTTCCTTATTAAGGAAGAGAGAGTGAAAATATAGAACAAATTATGCAGATAAGTATCAGTAAAGTCAAAGCTAATCAGATCTCAGCATGTTCATGGGAGAGACTGGCACAGAATGCACTCTCATTGGAGTGAAATATCATGCTTCCGTACAAGTGTCTATTCATTTTTCTTCTGCTTCTCCTCCTCCTGCTACCACTGAATGACCACGATTGTTCTTGGAATGTTTTTTCTGTTTTCCAATTGCAAATACCAGTGTTAAGGCTTAATCAGATATCATTTATCTCAAAATAGCACATTTCTACAACTTCATCACATCAGTCTTTAAAAGCATGTCAGTTTGGGAACCACAGTCTAGCTGAGAATAAGTTGAAACATCAAACACGTGTAAGCCAGTACACAGCATTTAGACAAACTTCAAACAGGAGTAGCTGTCCTCCACTTTTGTTCTGTACTTTGTCCCCAGTTACATGGAAGTAAAAGCAGGATTCAATGAGAAACAAATCAGTAAAACAGAGAACAGAGTACAAAGACAAATAATAACAGATACTACTGTTGTCTTCGTCAACAGACACTACTGAAAGAACAGTTTAGAGAAGGAGGCAAACCCCGTTGCTTCAAGCTTTAAACTGATTTTTTTATACAACATTGGAATATTTCCCATCTGCTTCCTGTACAGCTTCTTTCACACTTTCATCCGTCAGCGCTGCACATAATCATGGGTGCAATAAGTAGTAGTCAAAGTATTAACAGAATTAGCAGCTGGACGAGGCCGTGGCTGTCCCTATCCTATCAGCACTAACGGGCACAGAACAGGCTCTGTGTCAAGCGATGGGAGGACGGGGTGCCACTGCACAGCGCCTCACATCACACCTGCATCCAGCTCCAGTCTTTCTTTCCCCTTCTCTTCCTCTGCTTTTAGTACAGCATCCCAGTCCTTCAATCAAACTGGTAAACGGCAACATCTACCGTATGGTCTATATGTTGTAACACATTAAAACTTTCCAGATAACTCTTTCAGAACAGCCACCAAGGTGAAAGCTGGAAGCCACAATCCCAGCTTTGGCAGCACATCACTGCTACTGCCCGGTGCAGCGCGTCTGCATGCGGTTGGTGATGGTCGCTTCTTACCGCAAGCCTGAAGCGTCAGCGGAGGCACAAGAGGCCATGCTGCACGGAAGTACAGCGGACACGCAATTCGCACCGCTGCTGAAGATCCAAACGTCAGTCTGGTGTCACCGCAGGACATAAATTCATGAAATGAGAGAAAGTGGCTGTAGATATTAATTGTCATGAAAATCACTATTTTTCTTCTTTTTGCATTTCATGTACAATCAATAGGGCAGAAGCTTGTGAAGTGGCTGACTGTGGCTCTTAGTTCTTCAAAACAGAAAAAGTTCCACAGCAATAACTCTTTAGGTTCATCAGAAATACTGTTTTTATCAGTTCAAAGGAGGAAACTGTGCCTGAACTCCACGACTGGCTGCACCTGCGGAATCACACGGAAGCCAGCAAATGCAGGCTCAGTGGAGCTCATCTGCGGAGACCGGAGCTGAGGGATCACCGTGCAACCCGGATGACAACAAAGGGAAACCTAGCAAGCACCAAGATGGTCTGATAGTACCATAGATGATATAATGGTAACAAAACTAGAAAACAGCCTGATCAAATGCACCAGGATATCCTAGGAGTGCACCACTGCTTTACAGGCAATGGCACTGAATCACAACTTTTGAGTGAGTTTTAACTTCCTCGAGTCTCAGAATCAAATGAATGTCACCCGCTTCAGTCATGTGCCTTCTTCTTAGAACAAAGGCGCTCATTATCCAGGGTAAAGCAAACGATCGTCTCTCTTGGCCAAGGCACTGAAGCATGCTTCTGTGCTTTTGTTGAAAAGCCATTAAGAGAGGATGTGGAACTTGAATTCTAACTAGACCGGGTTACTGTGTATCTTGGTAACTGAAGCGATTGATGGATCCCTTGGCTGCCAGAAAACACCATCAGCTTCTTCAGAACAGCACTCACTTGCCAACTACCATCCCTCCTAGTACAGATGCCAACCTAGCTTGAAAGAAAGTTGACAGACTTGTGGAGGCCAGTAGCTGTTGAAGAACACTGCAGCATGCAACGAACCCACGGCTTACTTCCCGCTCGTGGAGCCGCTGCATGAACAGCAGTGCGAATCCGCTGTTCGGGCTCCAGTAATCTATGCACAGAAAACCCATGTCCACGTTAATTCAGGTGCTGAGTGGATGATACGAGCAGCAGAATTCAGATGTGTTCTGAAGTTTTGGAAGAACTGTGAATATCCCTGACAAATCATGGGAGCTCTGTGCATTGGTAATATGCTCAGGTGTATGCAAGCTGCAGTCTTGTATGAAGGAAAGACGGAAATGATCTTGCACACTATTCCCTCTTCATTATAAAAAATTAAGAAGAGGCGGAAGAAAATTATGCTGCTTGAAATGACATCTCTAACGTCTTCCAAGTAACGCATGATATATTTAACTGCCTTCAGTTAGGGTTAATATTGTGTTTTACATATTGCATAAATTTACAGATTAAGAATCTCTTCTTTGATCAATAAATATTTAGAGCACTGCTTCTTGTAAAATATCTTTTATGTGATATTAGAGCCTTTAAGAACAGAGACATATGTCTTCAAAAATCACCATCAGCTTGCCACTTCAGATGGTACCTCTTCCTGAACCTTTTAACTTGAGTCACCAATAAAAAACTGAAATCTATTCCCTGGTTTTCTCTTTTACTCTTCACCTAAAGTCAAGCTGAACTGGAACATTGCCAAATTGTAATAGTCAAATACTGTTTTTCCCAGTATGCCTGGTCCAAATGAGAAATACAAGTGCCAAAACATTGCAAGGAAGCCTGTCTGCATGTATCTGTGACCCAGCTGGAAGCAGCAAGTGCTAAAACACAGCAAGAAATTATTTTTACACAACATCCCACACACATTGTGTAACACCAAAATTACTCGGAGATGCCTATGACCGTCTCAAAAAACAATCTTTAGGAAGGTCATCCATCAATAGCTCTCATCATGCCCTTTGATCCCCAGTGAATTAATGATTTTGGACACACACAGAAACTCGAGGAATTAAAGTAGCTTATGGCCAACTTCAGAAACTAAGCTTCAAACTTTTGCCATTTCTGAAGAGAACTAGTAGGACCACCTCAGCTCAGCTCAGCTCAGTCAGCAAGCAAGCACCGCTGTCTTGTACGTAGGAGCTAATCTAACATGATTCAGCCATTTTGGGAGAGCCGTGAACGTGTGCAGGAACCGTGTCCTGACCTGCACCCAGCCAGCTGATAACTGTTGACCTGCGGTGGTTTGCAGCCAGGCTCCATGACAATGTAGAGCCTGAGAAGCCTGACCAGCTGAAAGCAGATTATCATCCACGCTGACGGGCTTCCCCATCAACCCCTTACACAAGGAAATGCCACGAGCAGCTATTTGTTAGTCGCACCTCCCTCCATTTTATCAGTGCTCCAAGCGCCGGTTCCTGCTGTAGCCCTGCTCTCCTGGTCATTGGCCACGCCTTGCCCGCTGGCCACGTGCATCCATGGATTTCCCGAGTTTCTGACCTCAGGGTTTGGCTTCACCCTTGGCCTCTGCCTGATTTTCCACATGCCCATATGCAACACATGGCACACCCAGACAGTCCAACCTGGGACACTGTGCTGTGCCTGGCACCAATGACCTTTTCTGCCACTTCCGTTGAACATGACGTGGCACGCTCTGAGAGAGGACTGGAAGCAGGCAGGTTGGTTTGCAGACAGGTGCAGGCAACTGAGGGCAGTACAATAGTAGCAGAAAGGTCTTGGTCATTCTCCAACAAAAGAGAAATACAGATCTTGCACTCCACAAACGTCTCATTTCACACTCTGGAAGATTTAAATCGTGTCTCTCCAAGTGGTCATGAGCTGGGCAAGCCAAAGAAGAGGCATCCAGAGACGCATTTCCCTCTGAGTCAGAGGAATCTCTGGCAGCCAGTCAGCTAGCTGGACAGCTGGGACCAAGGAGATGTCGTGCTGCCGGTGGCGAGCGACCTCCTCCCTTCCTCTGGTATCAGGGATTCCTGGAGTTCCCTTATTAGAGGGAGATGCATCCAAATGAGCCTAACAGAAGCACATGTAATGAAAGATGCCCAGTGAAGGTACAAGAAGCAGAGTTTTTCACTCATCCCATCACAGGCTGAATTAACACCTACACTAATTGTTCTTATGGGAGTCACTGACAAGGACAGTAACATGGGAACAGTACAAAACTGCAAGGCAAAAACCGTAACAAGAGGAGACACCTGCTGCCATTCAAAAAACCAGAACTGACTACCTCTAAACATTCGCCTCTGCATATGCACTAGCGTAGTAAAACAAATTACACAGACTTCCTAGACAGCGTGCTTTGGGGCATATGCTGTCACCACGTGAGGGTCAGGAAGAATGATGAGGGCAGTATTGTACCAGTGCAGCAAGAAGACTTTTTTTCCTGTGCAAAGGGTTAGACAACATCCTAATAGCTGTCTCAGCAAAGGAATGATTCATTTAAGAGGCTGAGACTACCACACAGATGTCTGTTGTGAACAAAGGGTCCACACAGCATGAAGCCTTTTACAGACAGCACCACTTCAAATGTGTTAATTATTGCGAGCGTGCTTCCAAAATGACTGGGGGTATTCCTGGAGCAGACTGGGCATACTTCTGCAATTATTTATTAGCGAACACTGCCAAAGCCCATTGCATTAGACATGCAACCTGACAGTTGGCCCAATTAAATACACATGCAGTAAATCAGGTCTCAGTTACAAAATCATTTCTGCATTTTTCAGCGTGCATGTCTGTCCTTGTAGAATATTCTCGAAAGGCGGCACAGCCCATTGCAAGCTTTACCGCTTGCTGTAGCGTACAGCAGTGAATATATTCCAGAGGCAAGGAGGCCGAAGGAGCAGTATGACAGGAGATGCTCCTAGTACTTTTCAAAAAGTGCACTAAAGTAAGCGTGTATCTTTAATGAGTGCAGTAAGGGACTAGGCACTTGGGAGGTTCTCCTGCAGAAGATACTTTCTGTTGGCTAAACCCAGCACATTAACACTGCTGATCCCAGGTATCAGTGGTTCCAAAAAGTTCAGCAGAGCAGTATCAGATAATTGTGTTTTTCAATAAACAGATGATCAAAGCTGGAGGGTAACCTGCAGGCGTTCAGGGAATGCCACATTCAGAGCTAACAATGGACTGAACACAGGATGTCATTTCACGCCCTGTGCCAGGGCTCCTGCCAGCCAGACTGTTTCACTGATCAAAAAGACTGGAGTTGTACTTTTACCTCTGACCTGGTGATTCCTGCGGAGCCAAGATTTCAGCCCTGTCCGTTCAGAGGCACTCAGTACTCAAAGCTTCCAGTGGTCATAAAGAAAAAACCAACTTGGTCTAAAAGTCAGCTCTGAGCAGACTTTGAGAGGGAGAGGTCACAGCCAGAGAGAGGGGAAACCAGCACTGTGTGTGGCGTTAGTGCACCTGCACGGCTGAGGCCCCCCTCCTCACTGCCCTCTCCTCCACCTCGAGCAAGGCTCCGTCAGTCTTCTTCACACAACTTCACTGCGTCAGAGAAGTTACTTGTCTAGAAAGTCTTGCTGAGAAAGCTTGTTTTCTGCAAGGACAACTGCTACATACCATAAGGGTTAATCCAAGCACCACATAATGAAGAAAAAAAAAAATGTAGCGGGGGGCGGTGATTTCACACACCTATCTATATGAATCTAATGCAAAAGAGCCTGTCTGGGCATACTGTAAAGCTGAGAGAGAAAAAGAGAGATTCCTCTTCCAGCTTTGGCACCTCTGCAGCCCTCAGTTCTGCCTCTCTCCCTCTACGCCGACTGTCTGGGGTACTTAAGGAAACTGGGAACGTAACTCGGACACTTGCAGCAGATCAGGTTTTAAGCCCCACATGAGGACACTGAAGAGCTGGATAATGAGCTGAAGTTTGCTTACATCATTTAAATACCTAGGAAAAAAATAAGTAACTTTCACCTTGCTGAGATAATTTTTTATTTGAGTGATAAAACAGGAACATCTTGGCTTCTTGGCCTGAAGATGCGTGTAAAACTGAGATTATTCTGCATCACTCTTCTGTGTCACTCTTCTCTATCACTTCTTCCTCCAGAAATCAATTAGTCTTGAACGCAGAAACAACCGTGTCTCATAATTAAATCTCATCCTATCAAAGGCATTGGTTTAACTGTTACTTGTGAGTGACAATAACACTTTGAAATAAAAAATTCTGTTAATATGAAAATTGTGCATCCTGTACTTCAAACAGTGATTTCAATATTTAACTGTTATTTCTAGTAATAATCAATAAACTTGGGAATTGCTCGTGCAGGTGTAGAGCATATAAATGATGCATTCATTTCCATTTGCTCATTAAAACCGCACAAACAAAAAATATTGTACCCATATTTCTCCCTGCTATGCATGGATTAACACTGATTCAGCCATGAATATCTAAAACGTCCCTGTCTAGCATTAATGTAGATACACAATCCTACCTCAGACTGAAAAAAAAAACAAAAACATTGTTACCATTCCACAGGTTTTACTTCTGTTTTCTTGGTATTATATAGGTAGAGAAAAACCTACAGAACCACAGTTATAGACAGTATAAAATAAACTGTAAAGCAGGGGGGAAAAACTCAAACCCATATTTTTATATCAATGAGATATTAATAAAAATCCCAAAAGGTTATCTTCAATGAACTTTCTTCTTATCCAGTATCACAAATTGTTTTGTACAGGGCAAGGAATCAGTTAAATGTTTGTAGAAAGAGGAAATACTGAGTTTCTTCAAGACACAGGGGATGCACATAGAGATAACTGTGTGAAACTTGGACTTCAGTTGGATTGCCACTCACTCCATGTTGCCAACACCCAGAATTTTCTCGATAATCATGTAATGCTCAGATTTTGTAACTTCAGCTCCCGGTGCCAGATGACTACATTCAAACATCAGTCTCATTGTTTTGTTGTTTTGAAAGCAGAATTTTAAAGCAAAGCCCTCTCACTTGCACAGGATAACCAAAAAATGGTCTGAAAGTTCAAAAACAATAAATTTTTTTCCTCCAGTGCTGTTTTCAGAAATAGGAATAATGACTGATTTTCAAGCACCGTCTCCTGGTGGTTTAGAGCCTCACCTATGGCTCTGATAGACTGGATAAAAACACTACTGTTTACTTTCCCTGAAAGAACATACCAGCAGTGACTGTCTCTCAACAATGTCTCTTTTTAACCTGGTTTCCTCAGTCAGTAAGGCTTATCTAATTATATTGCCTTTCTGTCCTTACAGCTATTTGTTAATAGCCTCCTTGTTAGCTTTCGAGGCCATTGCTAGCTTCACTCAGATGTGGCTCAACAGCAAAGGCCTTACAGAAACCAAGGCGCTACAAGTTTTGTGCAGTCAGCGATGGTGGTGACAGATGAGACAGACCCCAGGTAATACTCTCACGAAAGGAAAAGCTACAGTGTGAGCTCAGGCATGATCTATTCTGCAATTTGTGTGCTGCTGCCAGAGTGGCAGTTAGGAGAACGTGAGGGATTCAAGGGGATGGAGTAGGAGAAACAGATTAGACAACATGGGTGGACTCCGCAGCAGATGTCAGGATGCTGTTGGGAGAGTTGAAAAGGGATGTGGAATGAACACCAGTGAAGAAATCAGGTGACAGTGCCCAAAAGACAGCTTGTTTTCAGGGGATGTTGTCTCTTGGTCCACATGGCCAGTACTTGAAGCCTTATCAAATTGTTTGTGTTAAGAGGTGAAAAATGGTGATGTGAGTCAGATGTTTTTTTCAGTTTATCCTTTCCTATTTACAGGTGTTGAAAGTTCTGTTTCTGTAAACACAGTACAGGTCAGCAATAGCTAGAAGTTTCCTTGCTAACAGTTCCCAAGCCCACTTTTCTAGCCAGTCCTGTGCCCTGAAGCGCTCTTTTTGTTCTCTCCTCACATCAAACTTCCAAGGAGTTCTCAGGCCCTCCAACTGCCTTCTGCCTCAGACACACAGCCAGACAAAGCCGCAATGCCCCACAGGCCCTGGTAGCCAGTCTCCTGGGAAAACGGCTTGGTTATGCCACGGTTTAGGACTCGCAAAGCAACATTTCATCTTGGGCAATGGTTTCTACTGTTCACACTGTTCTGACAGAAAGGTGTGTAGTGATGCCTTCCACGTATCAGGATGAGAGGCAGCCGCCTCTTCCGTTAGCTTTATCAAGAACTTTGGATCCCAACATCCCAGGCATGCATCTTAACCATCATCAGTATCTTTTGGTATCTTTTTCCATACAGAGGCAGGCTTAAACTGTGATTTCCACCACTCGTAAGGAGATGTGTGAAGGATTTATTGTTCATACTATTAGATGACTGGAGAAACAGTAAAGTGAAAAAATCACTTATTTTCAAAAAATGGATCCTTATCATGCTCTGTAGCTGAAGTATATGTTGGAACATGCACACAGAATCACAGAATCACAGGATGTTCGGGGTTGGAAGGGACCTCTGTGGGTCATCTAGTCCAACCCTCCTGCTGAAGCAGGGTCACCCAGAGCAGGCTGCACAGCACCGCATCCAGGCGGGTCTGGAATATCTCCAGAGAAGGAGACTCCACAACCTCTCCCTGGGCAGCCCGGGCCAGGGCTCCGTCACCCTCAGAGGGAAGAAGTTCTTCCTCATGTTCAGCTGGAACTTCCTCTGCTTCATTTTGTGCCCGTTGCCCCTTGTCCTGTCGCTGGGCACCACTGGAAAGAGTCTGGCCCCGTCCTCCTGACCCCCACCCTGCAG
>Ga0065711_1006543_pt1 | contig 17045 bp, 5 predicted proteins | sample Hoacrofraction12_FD_59098 | JGI IMG/M metagenome (GOLD analysis project Ga0065711, IMG submission 59098) | Hoatzin crop microbial communities from Cojedes, Venezuela - Epithelial fraction 12 v2 (version 2) | ecosystem: Host-associated > Birds > Digestive system > Esophagus > Crop | place... | reverse complement strand
CTTCTTCCCTCTGAGGGTGACGGAGCACTGGAACAGGCTGCCCAGGGAGGTTGTGGAGTCTCCTTCTCTGGAGATACTCAAGACCCGCCTGGACAAGGTCCTGTGCAGCTTGCTGTAGATGACCCTGCTTCGGCAGGAGGGTTGGACTAGATGACCCACAGAGGTCCCTTCCAACCCCTACCATTCTGTGATTCTGTGAACTGCACAGTTGAGTTGGATGGAGCCAAAATTTCTTTTTGCTGCACTGACGCTCATGTAGTTCTTCAGATCCCTCTCTGAAAACCTTTCTTCTGCAGTTCCTCTAACAAACAAAATTGTAATAGGAGTAATTGGAAGTGTTCCCCCTACACACATGCTTCTCAGTTTCCTTTTATCTGGAGGCTTTAAGTTATGAGCTTTTAAGGCTAGGACTGCTTTCTTTATAAAGAAAAAATAAAAACCACAAAACCCACAGTGGCATTGACTGCTTCAAAGAGACCAATACATGGAGATTCTGCAAGGGGCTGGTATTAATTTGTTGTGTTTCCAAGAGGGTTTTCTTCACTGGGTCAGACCATTAGTTCACTGCACCTAGATGACCTCCTCCTGCTGGAAGGCTGCAATCTAGCCAGATGCTGCGAGACCTGTGCTTTACAGCCTGGGTGCCAGTCTATCTTCTAAAGCTTCAGTTTGTTTTATAAGCATGAGGCTTGTGTTTATCCATATAAATGCTTACTCATTTTTTTGAATCCTGTTAAGCTTTTGTCTTCAATTAAGTTTTGTGGCAAGTACTCCCATAGTCTGAATATGAGAAGTGCACTTCCTTTTATCAGATCTAACTTTCAGTCTTTCATTTAAATAAATGTCATCTTTCTTTTGTATTCTGAGAGGATAAATCAAGATCTTGATCCTCATCATTCATTAGTCTGTATACTCTTATCATGGCTGCTTTTAATAGTCTCTTAAATAGCTATATTGAACCAATCTTTTCACGTCATCGATGTATCAGGTTTTTTTTTCTTCTTTTCCTGTTTCTTAAATCGTCAGGTTCTTAATATTTCTGTCCTGTATTTGGAGGGATATAAGTGTTCTGTACACTGTAACACAGGATTCTGGTGCTGGTGGATCTGTCCCTGCCGTTCCCACCATCTTGTCCTTTGGTTGCTTTTGGTGACTGCTGCACAAGAGAACTACTTTTGGACTTTGTTCAGGTTTTCCAGGGAGCAGATAGTTGATTTAGAGTCCTGCTATGTCTGTGATTAATTCATGTTATTTTCTTTAGTATGTATTGTTGGTTTTGTTAACATTGATTTTTCATTTGCCTTTCTATAGTCTGTTCACATAGCAGTCTGAGCTGTTTAAAAAGTTCCTCATAGTATTCTCCAATCTCGTAATCTCTTTAAAACTGCACTAATACTCATTTCACTGCAAATCCTCATTTGAGCTCATGAATAAATATCACAAGCACCACCTGTCTTGATATGAAAAACTTCTGGCTTCCACTGTTAACCTTTTGCTGTCATGAAAATTCATGATTAATTTGTGGTCTTATTTTCTCCACACTACATATTTTAGTCCATGTTACTACTTTATTTCACTATCCAAGCCTTGCAGATAACTCCTGAAAAATGCAACAAGCTTTGGCAAAAGTGTTTGAAATCCTGAATGACCGAAATCATTCTATTCTATTGCATTAGCCACCTCATTTCTAGAGGTGAATCAATCACACATTTAATTCACGCTTGTATCATGGCAGAAGCCATGTTGGTTTGAATCTGTTGTCATGATTTCAAAGACTTGTATCATTTTAATTTTAAATGGTCACTTAAACTCAACTGTTTTTAAGATTGTTACTTAAATCATTGTGGCAGCAGTGGCATAGGGCATACCTAGATGAACAATGTGGTGAGAAACTCATGGTCTGCAGGAGCTGAGCTGCATGGTGCCTACTTGTGTGAATGTTCTCACTCTGCACTAAACATGGCATACTTAGTATGTTTAGATAAACTAGCTTGAATTTACTATAGGGCAAGAAGAAGCAGAGATGCATCTTTCACCATGGTGAACTGTCTGGTAGCACCTTCTAACAGCATACTTGCCCTAATTTGCCGGAAGGTTTTGTAACTAATTCTTCCTATCTAACACTAAATAATATGTCTGGTTTTGAAGGTGAAACTGGTCTTGGAAATAGACATGCTCAAAACCAGTCAATGGGTTGGTAAATCCAGGAGTCTTACTTTCTGTCCTGCCTACACATGCTTTAGAAGTGCTTGGCAGAGAAGGTGGTAGCTAATTTCAGATTGGTACCCTTACTGAAATATGATTGTGGAATACCTTCAGTGTTACTGTTATACAGCTGTAAAACAACTCTTATTTTGTGTAGTCATGCACTGAATATCTTCCATACTATATTAAAACATTTCTGTATTTGAGCAGTAAATTCAGATACTTCCTATCTTGAAGATCCATCATGAAGTAACATTGAGAAGATGAAAGGCATTATCAAAGTGTAAACTATACAACAAACTTGAGTTGCCATTTCTGCCACCTTAGCCCGCAATTTAGAAGTTGGTTTTGGACTTGTGCCAGCCTCACTCCATCAGTTTTGCATAGTTTAGCCCAATGTGTGTGTATATATATATGTATGGAGCTTAATTCTCTTGCTGTATTGACCTTGGAGTTGTTCCTGATATATATCAGCTGCTTGAATACTTACATTGTGCTTAGTCATATTAGTAAATTTCAATTTAGGATTTGGTTGGGGTTTTTAAACAGATCTTAATCTCAATTGCGTCCTAAAGGTTTTCTTTATGTTTGCAGTAATTTTGTGAAACATGAAAGATGTTTCCTTTATTTCATGGTAATGCGTCTTCACTGCCTTTCAGATCAAAAGGGGCAATCTTGAATATCGCCTCAGCTGCTGGGATGTATCCAACTCCACTGCTGACTCTTTACTCCGCAACCAAGGTAAGTGCTCTTTTCCACACTGAAATCGAGTGTCAAACAAGCCAGCGCTACAGGAATAAATGTTTTGGTGTCCATCTAGTGGTGCTTTCATGAACTAAAAGTACCGAGTTTCTAACTTAAGTTTTTCCAGTAGTGGAAGCTGGAAGGTTGAGAGAAAGAGGAGTGCAGGAGTTTACTGGAATGGAAACAACTATTTTATATATTTAATCATGCATTCTACTTTCACAGGGAAAAGGATGCTAGTGTACAAAGTAAGCTTAGTGATGAGGTTGAGAAAGGACATTGACTAAGTTTAACTCTTTCTTATTTTGACTTTGCAACTGTTTTCCCCCTAATCTTACTGAAGATGTGTATCTTCAATATATGTTCATATATATATTGAAGTAGGACTCTTACGGTGCTTGCTGGAAGCAAACACTTGTCCTCCTTTTTTATTAATTGCCTTAAGTTTAGCATTTCAGGTAAGAGAAAGGACAGAGCTCTATGGCCTCGCCACTACCAAATAGTCAGCTTCCCCTGATCTGCTGACCATACATCCTGCTAACGTAGCCCAGTATGTCGTTTAATGTTCTTGCAGTGAGTGGATTATTGGCTTGTCGTCTCCCTGGCAGCCACCATAAATTCCAGGTTCTTTGAAGCAGGGCTTCTAGTTGACCAAAATTAAGGCATGGCGTTATCCTTCTCTGTATGCAGAACTTCACTCTGTGCCAGTCAAGAAATCTCACGATGTTTAACAGTAATCAAGTTTATCAGGGTTTCTCTGGACTGAAGCTCTGTCGTGTCAACTGCTCCATCTAATGGTGTCATCTGCAGATTAGCTGAGGGCGTGTGCCATGTCATCAGCTGGGTTGCTGCTAGGAGATACTGAAGAATGTGGGCCTTGGTATTGATCTGTAGGTTCTCAGCCTGTTATCAGCCAGATGTCAAGCTATTAATTGTGGCCCTTTGAGCCTGGCGGTCCAGCCAGTTTTCAGTCTGGCCAGCAGTTTGTCCTTTCAGCACGTATCTGCTCGACTTCCAAATGAGAATGCTGCAGAAGATGGTGTCAAAAGCTTTACTGAAGTGAAAATATATCTATACACACACACACATAGTTTATATATATTAAAAATCTGTTTCCCTCATCTACAAAGCTAGTCCACTCCATTGTAGAAAGCAATTTAATTGGTCAAACATGATTTGCTGTTGGTAAGTCTGTGTTGACTGTTTCTGATGTATCTTCTTGTCCTTTATGTGCTTGGAAATGAATTCCAAGGGGAGAGCTTCATGATCTTTCCACCAACTGAGTTAAAGCTGATGGAATCATTCTTGCCTTTTCAAGGAGGGCTAGCTATGTTAGCCCTCTTCCAGTTGTCAAAGACCTCCCCTAGTTTCCATACTCTTTCAGATACCGTAGGCAGCAGACTTGTATACATACAGACTAGTTCTTTCAGCACCCTTGAGTGAATCCATGGTGGCTCCATGGGTTTGAATACATCTAGCTTCTCAGATTAGTGCCTAAATTGTTGCTGCCTCTACCTATCCCTTTCTTTAAACAAAACTGGTGCATGCAGAGGCATGTGAGTAGGCTTTGGCTGTGCAAAGGCAAGAGGAGTGTTGCATACCTTAACCTTTTTCTATCCTTTATCTCTACGTTGTCTCCCTTATCCATCAAAAGACCTCAATTTCTCTGAAATTCCTATTGAAACTAGTATACCTGTAGGATCCTTTACTGCTACCCTGAGTGTCCTTTGCTAGTCTTTTCCTAGCTCAGATTTTATTCCTGAGTAACCAGTAGTGTTTTATGTTTCTCTTTTGTTACTTCTCCTTGTTTCTGTCTCTCATATGCTCATTTTTTAGTTCATCAAGAAGCCCTCCACTTAGCCAAGCACTCCTTGTACTGAAATTTCCAGTCTTCTTCCACAATAGGCTGGTTTATTTTACCAGTTCGTAAGTTACTATTCTAGATCTACTGTTAGATGTTAATGTTTGTTAATGTTAAATGTATCTACTCTGGTTTCTCTTTGTGTTACTGGGACAGTTTTGTCTTTCTGCAGCTGGTCTTGTTTTTTTTTCCAAAGATAACTTGTAGGAGCTTCTAAAATGTTCCCCTAAAAGATCTCTAGTTAACACTGTAAAGACGGAATATGAGTACATAGTATGGAACTGAAGTATGCATGATAAAACTAAATGCAAGAGATGTTTATACTGGTATTAAAGCAGTATGGCACTACAGCTTTTTCAGGTGCACCTGGTAATTACCTTAAATACTGCAAGGATTTCGGAGTTTAAGCAGAACTTTGACAGGGTGAAGAAACCTTCAGTAATGTCATTCATGTCAAAACAGACCTGTGTTTCTTCTAGACTCTTAGTAACGTCTCCGTATTTCCAGAAAGGAATTGATGCACACTATTCATACTAAAGGAGGGGATATTTAAGTTCAGAAATCATGAAAGCCTGAATTAGTTTTAGCTGATAAAATTTGCTCTTGAAATAGCTGTTTCCTGAGAGCTCAGTTCTTTGGTTTAATACAAGAGGTCACTTGCATTGTGGCAGTGCCTTCAGCTTTATGGAATGAATTGAGCTTTTGATTTTAGTGATAATATGCCTTACACTGCTTTGGTTAGTCTTTTTTCAATGAGAATCTCAAATATTTCTTCCCCCTTCCCCTAAGAAACTCAATTACACGCTAAGTAATCTGGCTATTCTCAGCACTGCTCATCTTCTACCACAGCAAGATTAGTAAGCATGAAAGTGACTCCCCTAATGTTGCTATAGAAAGACTGTATCTGCAATTTCTAGGTTTTTTTTCCTTATCTAATAAAGAGGGGGATTTAAAGCATAGTATCCTTCAGGTCTAGGTCAATGGCTTTGGCTAATTATCAGGAACAGACGCAGTCCAACTCTTTAACCTTCCCATGGAAATTTCCCTATGTTACAATGAAACGAAACACTTAAAGGAATCAGTCCTGTTTTTTCACAGGTCTACCTATCTACTTGTGTTAATACTAGTAAGTGAAATGTGAGGTTTCTTTCCTCCCTCCCATGTCTTAAGTGTTTGGGTTTGTTACTGGATATCCAAGGAGAAGAAACTTTCTTGCATGTGATGCTCATCTGCTTGTTCAGGGCATGTTTACTTAACGTTCCTAAGACTTTTTTAAGTTAAAGGTTTTTGGGGGGCTTGAGCATCTGGAGGTAAAAAACCCAACTTGTCTTGAAATAAATTATTCAAGAAGAAAAACTCCAAAGCTTATCTGTGTACTGGAGGTTGCTTTTCTTCTCATGTAAAATGAACATTCTCTTTATTGAACACCCTTTGCAACCATTAGAGATGACAGGCTTTTTGTACTGTCTCTCCATATTTGGAGCAGTAACTGATTTCGGGACTTTTGTGTAGAAATAGTTAGAAATTTGAATGATCAAAGCACTTTGATTAACACAATATAGTTTTTAATTTATTTTAATAGATTATTGGTACACTTTGTGCAGTTATCACATATACATCTGGCAGTTGTGTTCAGGGACTGCACCAAAGTAATTTGCATGTCTGTGCAAGTGCCTTACTGTTGCAGCAGGATGGCTAGCTCACTGGAATCATTGCTGCTAGACCAGACTTTCAGAGTCTGGTTCATGCTGAGTACTGAATGTCACTAAGAACTTATACTTCAGGGAGAGGGAGAAGGAAATAACAGTTGAACGGAAGATAAGCTTTTTTGGTTTAATGAGCCTCCTCCTAGCTAGTACAAGCAACTTGAAGGTGAAGAATAAAAGGACCTATCTGCTACACAGCAAAATCTTGTTTTCTTTCAGATCTTGTATATGCTCAGAAGAGTGTCTATAGAAAGTGCCCGATGGTATGGGACTGTTTCTGTTGCTTCTTGTATGGGCTGAGTTCAGTGGGATGACCTTGACAGGAAAAACACTGGGCACTGCAAACCTTAGCTGCTGGTTTCAGAACTGTGTTAATCCACTGGTGACATGGTGACCAAAGGAAGACTGTAAAGCGGGTGCAATACTAAAGCTTTGCCATTTGTTTTGAAACTGCTGTGAAGCAACTGCTTCTTTGAATACTTGAATTAATTTATTTAGTATCTATTTTAGCTTCAAGCATGAATAAGATAGTTCAATTCCTTCAGTTGAAGGTACTCCATTCATCCTACTTGGCTGTGTTGTTTCAATAAAACAAGAAACCTGATATTTTGTCTCGCTGGACTGCAGAAGGGAGAAGTGGAATGGTGGTTTAGAAGAACTTTGAGAGAGGAAATTTATGCTGGTTTGAACTGCTGAGTAGCCTTGGGTTATTAGGGCAATACTTTCTCTGTGTGGTTATGGATGCGGCTGTATCAGATGTGAGGGCATCTTGAAGGCAGGTACTACCCTCCACCTTTTAAGCCCTTTAACTTCTTTCTTTAAACTTCTAGTCTTGTAATTTCTAAAACTTCCAGAAGTTTGGAAGACAATCTGTGGAGGTGGATTTCAGGACTAGGAAGAAGTATCACCATAGGGTGGCATTTCTTTAAAGTGTAAAGGCAGAAGACAAAGTCCTTAAACACTATGTTTTACAAACCGTACACAAGAGAAATCTGCTTATATCACTAGTTAAAAAAATGTCTAAGGAGATAACGTAAGTAGTGAACCATATGAGCATAAAAAGTCTTATATTCCTTTAACTAGGCTTTATGTAACAAATCTAGTTCCTTTTCCTTCTAAAATAAAAGGGTTTTATTTGTTTACATTGAGCCTCACTTCTGTAAAAATACTTTGTAAGCCTGGGTTTTCTATTCAGATGGCATTGCTCTAATGCGCAAAGTTTCTTTGAAAAATTAAGGAAACTTTGGAAACAGGAACTCTAAATAGTAATTCAAATATGGTTACAAAAACCTACGAACTATAGTTCCCGTTGTGATACGTAGCACACTGCATATTTCCCTTCTTTTCTCTCTAGGCTTTTGTGGATTACTTCTCCCGAGGCCTCCATGCAGAATACAAGAGCAAGGGTATCATTGTGCAGGTGAGTAGAGTTTGTTTCATGTGAGTGTGGTTACTACAGCAACATTGGTGTCTTGGTAACGAAATGGAATCAGCATATTCTCTTATTCATGAATATGTGACACAGATTAAGGATAAGGACTTCCTTTGATCCCATTAGCAGTTTTCTTCAGTGACTCTGAAATGTTGTGTCTTAAAGCAACAAAAAACATAGTTTGTTTTTGGTTGGTGGGTTGTTTTTTTCTTAAGCTGAGGTTTAATTGAACCTTTAAGTATAAAATATTCCATAAACCTGTGTAACTCTGTAAAATACATCTTCATCCAACTTCATCTACTGGAATGCACTTTTGAAGTGAGTTTGTACAGAGATTCGATGGGTAACTGCTCAAAAGACTAGAATAGTAGCAGTCCCTGCAGTGTCAGTGAATCAACTGCTAGTGTAAGCATAGTAGCAAGAACAAACAAAAGCCTCAAAGACCCTTTGTATGTAATGGACTGATTTAATTTTCTTTAGCGCTGGGTTTCCACATTACTAATGAGTCTTGCTTTTTTTCATACTGTTTGTTTACCTTTCATGGTTTTAATTATTTTTGTGGGGCATAAAAACAAACCAAGCTGGTCTATCACAGCATTATGAGATTTTGCTTTAATATCACTTCTCTCGCATATTCTTGGTGTTTGCTTCCAAAACGTAGCTGGAGTTTCCAGCTTTGGTCACAAACACTGAGTTGTTTATTACTTTTTACACCTGTTACTCTCCAAAGGAATAGCCAATTTGATAAAGGTGGTATAAGATCTTACTTGTACTCTGAAGACGGTGTTATCTTTTTTAAATTCAGTTAGGAATCTTCTTACAAGCAGGATTAGCCTGTGTGCATGCCTGTCATTCCCTGTGCTGTATGGTGGTTCTCAAAATCACCTGAACTCAGAAGGCCCTGTGGGGAGTAAGGCACAAAGTTGCCTACCTTATTTGTGTCGTCATGAAGTGTGTGAGCACAACTTTTGTTACTGGCTAAAGAGAAGTTGTTACCAACTTAAGGCTGTGTTACCTTTTTGACATGCTAGATTTTTTTTCCCTCCCTTTAAGCATACTTAGCAAAACAAGAATTTATCACAAAGAAATGTCCTGCAGTTTAGTATCCAGATGCTTAGTCCCAGATATTTTGCATAATGTCCTGCCCCAGTTCCTGAGAGAGGACTGTGTTAAGAAAAAAGGCAATTGCAAGGTGAGATATTCCCCTGCAGTCACTGACCCTTTAATGGGAACCTCATTTAAACCTAGATTTAAGCTTTATGCTAAACATCTTAAGGGATGCTGTTTATCTTGGGCTCTGTTGGCAGTGGGAGGAAGCTGGCAAAGGTGGTCCCTGAGAGCATTCTAGCTACTCTTGTTGTGGACCTTCTTGAGGACAGACTAGATGGCATTAGTTTTATGCTGGTAACGGATTATAACTTGCTGCAGAGCCCCCAAAGTGTAACTTCTGCTCTGAGTGCTTGGTGCTGTGCCCTGGCACCCTGGGATGTACCTTCAGCTAAAGCAATGTGCAGCAATGCAGGATGCGTAAAAGGTCGCAGCACTCTGAACGGGTGCAGGTTCAGCATACAGGCTGGTTTGCCTCTGCTCTCAGTTCTTGAGGTGGATTAAGCTGGAGCAACTTTTAGTGTTTTATGTCTCTCTGTTACTCTCACAGGGCTTTCCAATTCTTTCCCTGGCTTCAGCCCCAAACGGCCCTGCAGTGGGTTAATCTTTACCACACTTCAAGTTCCTTACAGCTTTCTTTTCACTTTTACCCTTTTATATTACTTCTATCTCCCCAGTGTGGTTCAAATTGTGTTACTCACAGAAGAGTTTAGCTTCATTATCAGCCAGCTGATCTTCCAATCTGTTTCATTTACATGCAGTGTGGCCCTCTTAATCTGTGATCACAGTCTCCAAATGAGACTGAGGGAACTGGTAGCATATTTCTCTTTTCTACGTCAATAATATGCAGTCTTACGGTAGGATTGCCTGCCTGCCTACAAACTGTGAGGCACAGGCTCCTTCAGCACACAGTTTCACTGGCAACAGAGCTGGGTGTGATTTTTCTGTTTGGTTTGGTTTTGGTTTTTTGGTGGTGTTTGTGTGCGTGTTGCAGCAGGATGTCTAAGCTCTTTCTCTTTTCTGGTGTTTTCTCAGGTAAAGCTGCTGATAGTTACCTCAGTGTGACAGTATTTAGAGACAGGTGCTTGCAGGAGAAAGAAGCGTTACATCTTTGAGATGTCTTGTTCCTATGTGCATTTGTCGTCTCCTCCCCAAATTTTGTCTAAATAGTACTCTGTCAGTTTGAGAAGAGAAGAAAGAAGGAGCAGGTACTGGTCATTTATGACTAAGGAGTACCTGTTGAAACTGAAAAGGTAAATAACCCAGCAACTCATGCTTGACTAAAGGCATTAAACACAGTATGAATGTACATAGTATGGAAAAGATTTTCTAGCTTTTCGGTGTGGAAAAACTAGAAAAATTTTCAGTGTTTTACATTTTTAGCATGATAAACAAATGAAAAATTTAAATCTGGCTTTCTGTATCAACAGTTAAGTTTTCCTGTGCAACATGTCACAGGTTGTGGTAGGCTATCTTTTTTGTAACTCCTGTGTTGGCTAAGGGTGCTGAATTCTTGACAGCACTGCTTTTTTGCCCCTAAGTGTAGACAGTGAATTGCCATTCTGAGTTATGTGGGCCTGATGACCAATAGCTGTCACAGCTTTAATTTGTTATGCTAATTTTATTGCAGTCCATGTCCTTGTCGTCGTGTTTCAGCCTAAGTCACTGTAAACCACTAATGAATATTACGAGTACCTTCCTGTGAAGACCAGCTGACATATCTCCTTCAAGTCCTTAGGAAGGCTGCATTCCCTTTAGATTCTTTGAGGTTCTTCTCTTTGACCTTCAGAAGTGTAGCGCTTTTAATTCCAGCTGAGGTCACCATTTAAAACAGTTAACTTTTACTGTGCCAGTATCTGCCGAGTACAACTGTGTGAAAGGCAGAAACAAAGTGCAGGTGGGATTTTCCCAATTTCTGAAGTTCAACCTAAAGTATATCAGTTTTGTTCAAGTGGATTGCCTTCTCTGTGGAAGCTTAGTTTTGATAGTATATAGTGCTTTTATTGCAATGTAGCCATCTTTAGATTAAAAATATACTCTTTCTGGCTGACAGGCCTACTTAATTTTACAGAAGCAGCATAGTAATAGCATAGGTTAAAATTCTGTATGTGTTTACATGGAGAGAAAGAGATAGGCAAAATAAAAAAGGAACGAGGAAGACGACCATGAGGACTTCTCTCAAGACTTTTTTGGAAAAATCTCTCCCTGTAAGATTTCTGCAGACTCTTCTGAAACTTTTGCTCTGTTTTTTACCCTTTTTTTTTACTCCCCTTTTTTAAACTTCAGTTAGTTACTGGCATTTTCCCTCTGTCTTTGTTACTATGTGTGGCGAAAGTGTAACAGTAAAAGCTTTCACTACCTGTTTTCTTCTGCCATATCAACTACATAAAATATCAGATCACAAAATCATGGAAGTTTTCATTTGAAGGAATCTCTAGAAAGATTTCTAGTCTAATCTCCTTCTCTCCTATCAGTGGGATTGCCTAGCAGTTAGCAGTGGGATTGCTGCTCACACTACGTCGTGGGCTAGTGGTGGCTTTATCCAGCCAAATCTTGAAAACCTTCAAGGGCAGGGATGCTGTGACCTCTCTGGGCAGCTGGTCTGAGTGTCGCACTGCTCTCCTAGCAGAAGGCTTTCTCCTGAGTGTCTAGTCTGACAGTCCACAGCCAAAATTGACAGTTTTACCTCTTGTTATTCTGTCTGACACTACCAAGGAAGAGTTTGGCTCTTATCTTCATAACTGCCCTTGAAATAAGTTTGGTCAGGTGTTGGGTCACTACCAGCTCCCTTTCCACCACACTGAACAAGCCCAGCTCTCTCTCTCCAGGTATTCGCAGCAGTGTGCTGTCCCCAGACTAATGGCGAATGGCATTTTGATGTTGCTTTTTAGATTTCTGTACAGGTCAGCTTTGGTTGCTGTAATTCTTGCATTTCCCCTTTATGTCCCCTGCCCTCCTTTTCACCGCAAAGAAATGGAAAGAAACTTCTTTGGAAACACTGGAGAGTTCAGGTCTTTTTTTAAGACTAAGGTAAAATAGGTGATAAAATTGAGCAAATAAGCTATTCTGGCTTTTGGGGGCTTATTTTCATGTGACTGTAGCATAATTAGTAGAGGCTTCTGTGCGGGACTTGAGATCTGACTTCTTGCATCCGTACAACACTCAAGACCCCAGTTCTGAGTGCCAGCCAATTTTAATAAGCATCAGAGCTGTAAGCAGTAGCAAATGTTTTAAGTGAGCAAGACACATTGTATTGACATAAGCTACTTTCAAGGCACGTTCTGAAACTGGAGAGCAGGCTAGGCTTTCCCTGGATAAAGACAAGAAATTTTCTATACAGTTACTTGCCAAGGTAGTGTGGGTTATATCTGCCTGAATGCAAAATGCTAAAAGGCTTTAGGGAGTGAAATTTATTTTTTTAATCTGTCATGCCAGGTTTAGATATGGTTCATGAATGTCTGAGTTCCTTGTGGGGAGGAAGAAGTGGGGAAAACGAATGCATTATACGGATCTCTTCATAGCTGTTAAAATATGGCACACTTAATAGGAAGATGATAAATCTAATGTCTCTGAAATTAAATACCTGTCTCTCTATTCCTGGAGAGCATTTGGGAGGAAAAACAAAAAATGTTGGAATGTAATCCTACATTACATCCTTCTGTGTGCCTCGAAGTCTGTGGATCAGTAGCTAACAAGTAGTGCTACTGTATGCTGGCTTTTTCAGGTATCCTCATGCACAATTGTTTGCCCCTTCTTGCAATCCAGTGGCTTAACTGGGTACTGCAGTTCACTTACGAAGTCTGTTTTGAGCAGAGGAAGACAGGAAATAAATTTTAACGATAACTACCGTGACACTCTGCATGGGGATGTTGCAGATACAATTTGGTAGTGAATAAAAAGCCTAGAATTGTTTTCTTTTTCTAAAACAGCAAACTAGAGATTCAGTTTAGAAATGTAATCTGAAAAATGGATGAGATTCACATTCTGGAGCTGAAACTAGGTACCTACGCTGTTGTGGTAACAGAATTAGTAGTTTTCTTACCCAAGCATTTGTAGCTTTTAGCGACTTTAAAGGTGATAGTAACTGCTTGCACTTCTGAAATTCAAGTCTCTGTGTTTTTCCTCTCCATTTGAACATGGACTCATGCAGTATATTATTGAAATTCCTGTTTCTAGAGAGGCGTGCACGGTTTTAATGCTCTAAGGTGAAGGAATGAGCAGACATACCAATGCTTCCTGCTTGTGGTGGTCAAATTCCTGTTAAAATGTGCACAGCTATGGCATGGGTAAATAGTCAATGAGAGTTCAAGTGGTTCTTTCCACCCTGTGCTATGCTGCTGAGAGTGTAATGGTAAATGTTTCTGGGGTCAAGCATGCGTGGTCATTGTTCTTTAAGAGACTAACATGGGGAAGCAGGTTTCCAAACTGTAACTTGCCCAAATATACTGAGTTTTGAGGTGGTATTCTCATTTTTGAGATCCATTAGTGTAGCAGAAGTGGACGCACGCTTCTCGGATACCTGCTGTAAAGGTATGTGAATCCTAGCACTCGCTGCTGTGATGGGCAGCAGTGACTGTATGTACTGAATCACTAGCACAGCCACGGACAGCATCTTGGGAAGCCCTTGCCAAAGTGTTGGTAAGCTTGCAACCTTTCTGAGATTGTGAGATCTGGTATGTTTAATGTCTAAGTGGCTATAGACCAGGGCTTTTTTGATCTCTCTTTTAGAGGCCTAGATTGAGAAGAAATTGAAAGAAATGCCAAAACCATGTCTTATAGCATGAGTCAGGGATAGGTGGAACGTGGTTTTGGATCTCTCAGGTCTGTCTTTCCCCACCATTGACATGCCTTTGTGGCACCAGCGTCCCTCTGCCAACAATATGCCCGTGCTGCTTCCTCTTGCTTTTCCATTGTGCCAGGGCTGGGTAGTTCTGAGACCCACCGCCACTTTTTCTGTTTCTTCTAAACATTGCTATAAAAGCCCATTAACTGTGCTCCGTTTCTTCACCCTTTCTTCTGTCCTGGAGGTCTTCCACTCTGGTACCGATACCTCCTCCTTCGTCTGAGCCCTCCTGTGGAGTTACAAGCTCAATGTTCCAAGTCTTCCGGTGTTCCCTTTTCCCCTTTCTCCTCCCGCCTTTGTTTCTCTCTGTACGGGTGCCCAACAGAGGAGCTGTTACTCCAGTATAAAATCTCTGTCTTGGGTTCTGCGCCTCCTTCCCAAGCAAACACTGGGCGTTTACTACAGAAAATCAATACTACAGCATTTTCTGTTAAACTGGAATGAAGTTTTGTACTTACAAGGCAAACTGTAAGAAAGGCCTGTCAACTATACGCTTGCAAGAGTGGTTTTTCAAGGGCCACAACAGGGGACGCTGACTGTCAACAGACCATTGAACTATCCTTCATGTTCCAAATATGGCCCACAAGATATCTGATTAAAAATGGTTTTGATATTGTACGGTGTGATCTTAGAATTGAGAAGAAGGCTGGCTTAAGCTAGAATTCAGTATACAGGTTATCTAATTTTCAGTGATTTTAGTTCCTTGGTGGATCTGTAAGTTAATCTGAAAGCATTCTCTGCTTAACATGATCTTTCCTACGTGCAGAGTGTTCTGCCATATTACGTGGCCACAAAAATGTCCAGAATCCGCAAGCCGACCTTCGATAAGCCCAGTCCTGAAACGTACGTCAGAGCTGCCTTGGGCACGGTAGGCCTGCAGTCCCAGACCAACGGGTGCCTACCCCATGCGCTCATGGTAAGTCACCTTAGGAAAAGTCAGGGTCTGGAATGTCCTTTCTATGTGTCTATTATGGAAGAAGAGTAAAGAATAGTTTTGAATATTAAATATTTTTGTTCTTTAACTTCTAATCATAACTTGGTAATGTTTGTGTGTGCTGGTAACTGTTAGATTTCACTTAGCACAGGCTATAAAAAGCTGAGACTTTTCCCCTGCCTTTTCCCCCCTTTTTTTTATTAGGGATGGATCTTCTCTCTTCTCCCTACATCTGCTGTCATTAATATACTCATGAGAACAAACAAACAAATACGGGCTCGTTATTTGAAAAAAATGAAGGAGAAGTAAGTTGGAGGCAGCTTGATTTCAGAAGCCTGGGACTCCTGCAGGTTCCATACCCATACTGCAGCACCAAGTAGATCTAATGTTTTAATAAACACCTTCAATTGTAAGTGTACTTCCTAACAAGCAAAACAGCCTTGTCTTGAGGATACAGGTGAACCAAGACTGCTGGCTTCTAATATTGATTTAAAAAATAGGTTTCATTTGTTTATAATAGATATTACGAGGGGGGAAGCGCTTTGGACTAAAATTGCACTGTGCTTTAAGAAATACTTACATGGACTTGATCAGACACTGCGCTGCTGAGGAGCAGCTTGGTCGTTTGAGGTCCATCACATCTTTGTATTGCACGCGTGGGTGAGGGGCAGTAAAGTAGTAGCTCGCACATATTCCTGGACCAGGTGGGCAGGAGTGGGAAGGGAGCATATTTACTTAAGAAGGTAGCCTAGCGCTATTGATGGCGTGTAACTTTTTCCCGGCTCAGGTTTTGGGTACTTGCAAGGCTTCTGCATTGTCAGCCAGCTTGTGAGTGCTCCCCTGCCACGGTCCAGTGTGATTTGTGGTTATGAACTTCAGAGAAATGGGCCAAAAACCAAAATAAGTGTAATTTCTCATCTATAAATATATACAGAAAATAACATTGCAAAAAGTATTTAAATTCTTGGTTCTTAAATATGGATTCTAACTTTTCAGTAATGTGTAATCTTTACAATTTGTAATAACATTGTTAAAAATTCAGTGCCTGCTCTTTGCAATAGGTGGTGATAACACAATGTAGATAAATGTCACAGGTTATGTGCTGGTTGCTATGTAAAAGATTATGGGCACTTTAAATGCAGAGCTTGAAATGAGTTATTCTTCTTGTTAGCAATGATGGTTAAATTGTTTTTGAAGTATGTATCAGTCTGGTTTTGGTGAGGCCCTTTGAAATGTGAATCCTGAACATCTGAGACAGCTTTGGAAACGAGAACCATTAAACTTCTATAAATGTAGAACATTTTTAATTTAACTGATTTGTTTCATGGTTCTCTTCCAAAACGGACTGCTCCAGTGAGGCTGAAGTTACCCACCTCCTGGAGACGGGGACCAGAGCATGCGAGAAGTCTGCGCTGCTGTTGTCTCTATTTACCTACTCTATAAATAAAGATTTTGGTCTCTAACATTCCTTTTTATAAACATAAAATGTACTGGAACTTACAAGGGAAATCAAATTGGAAGCAGCTGCCGATGTTTTCTGTGGTGACTTCCTATGGCTGAAGAGCGGAGGTTGTTTTCTGTCTTTGTAAAAGTAATTTCAAGCTCTGGTTTTGAAGTGAAATGTACTGTGCTGAGGCATGACTGGAGGCTAACATTTCTGTACATTGAAAAAACCTGAATACCGATGCAATGGTGCTGATCAAACCCGAGATGTGGATCCTATCCCGTAGTTTTTGTCATTTCTTCGGAAGAGGGATGGAGCCAGCGGTGCGAGTGCTGTGGGAGCGCGGGGCTCCCGTGGCGCTGGAGCTGACCTGGAAGTGTTGGGCCAAACGCTCTGTGCGGTTTTGACTCTGTGAAACAAATAAAATGGGATTTACTCTGAATCTTTAATGTGTTGGTGTTTTCCTTAAAATGTCTGCCTGTGCATTCACGTGCCTGATTGATGTGGCAAAGCAGTGGCAGTCACTGTACTGCTACGTGCCAAACCCAACGCTTTTATTAACATTTTCCCGGCTGTACTCCTATTTTAAAATCACTGGAACACAAAGTAAGCTGTTGATTGGAACTATTAATTAAGCTATTCATTAGCGACAAGCCTTCGCTTTCAGCTGCTGGCTGCCCGCCGGCCCGAGGCCCCCGGAACGGAGCGGAACGGAACCTCCGGCGCGGGCTGCGGCGGAGGCGGCGGGCGGCGCACCGGGCGGGCCGGG
>Ga0065711_1006542_pt1 | contig 17047 bp, 5 predicted proteins | sample Hoacrofraction12_FD_59098 | JGI IMG/M metagenome (GOLD analysis project Ga0065711, IMG submission 59098) | Hoatzin crop microbial communities from Cojedes, Venezuela - Epithelial fraction 12 v2 (version 2) | ecosystem: Host-associated > Birds > Digestive system > Esophagus > Crop | place... | reverse complement strand
GGGAGACTGTGTCGAAAGCCTTGCTGAAGTCGAGGTAGACAACATCCACGGCTCTGCCTTCATCTACCCAGCCAGTCATGTCATCGTAGAAAGCTATCAGATTGGTCAGGCATGATTTCCCCTTGGTGAATCCATGCTGACTACTCCTGATAACACTTTAGCGCATGTAACAACAAGTTCCTTCCCTTTGTTGTCACCTGTCCAGATGCCTTACCCAAAATTACTGGATGCATTTGTGGTGCAGGAGTGACTGCATTTTGACCAGTTAGCAGCTGATGTCCTGTCCTATAATAGAGGAGGGGAATGGTCAGACAACCTTCCCATACCTTCATACAGGGTGCAAGCCATGTCACAGTCAGAAGGTTAGACTCCACTGGCCAAACTCAACAGCACTGCTCTTTTTTAAGGTAGAAAAAAATTTCAAGGCTTTAGGTAGGTAATGCAGGGAAATATTTGCATTGAGCATCATTGTGCACAATCTAGGAACTACCTGCTATAACACTTTGTAAAATATGTTTTAAGACTGAAATGCCAAATGGTATACAGATGCTAATCAGCTAAAATCATCAATATCTTCTTTCTGAGCATGGATCAGAGAACAGTATCTTGGATACAGCACAAACCAACAGACAATATTATTGTCAAGTAGAGAAACTATCAGGTCATACCTTAATTCTCCTCAGCTGTCCAGGGAGTTTATTTAATCTCCACCACAAAGGGAGGATTCACAGATGTATTTAGCTGAGGCGGAAGGGATGTTGTAAATGTATGTTTAACTGCATATTGCTAAGATTTTATCATGCTCACATGTGAGCTTGGAAATGTGAAAGGTGCTACCATTCCTTTGCCTCGGCAAAGAAGATAGTTTTTAACATAGTTTGTGAACTGCAATACATAATCTTTAATGTAGCTAGCATCCTGAAGATTACAGGCTTTATCTATATCTTGGTCAATTTAAAATCTTCTTTTACAGCCTGTGAAAATACCTGTATGTACTTTCATGCATGTCAACCAAGGGTGTTTATAATGTGCAAGAGTATTCTCTTTTTTGCCCTATTGCTTCAGGAGCATCAGGGACCTTTCTGTACTAGAAGATGAGCCTAAAATAGTTGTAGTCTGAAGCATCTCTGTGTAAACCAGCTGCATGTAATCCTCTGATATGTGCCTTTCCTCCTCAGGGGTGTCAAGAGCCAATTTCAACTAAGAACGGTTAAGGTGTCTTCTCCAGGTTTGTGAAGTTCAGATATTATTCTGGAGATGAGCCGTGATATTTTTCAAAGTCGGTCTCTAACTGCAAAACTTGTCCATTGGCATAAAGAAAAATAGAGGTTCTTATGAGGCTAGCACCAACTGCTCAAAAGCCAGGTAGATTTTACTATCAAGTTTTTTAAAAAGCCCCTGCAGGAATGCCACCAGTTCCTTTTCCTTAAGAATTTGCTTTCAGTATTGAAAACGAATCTCCCTTTTGTGCAGGTCTGTTGTTCTGCACAGAAGGAGTGTTATCTTGTGCAGTGTCAAACTACTTGGAAGTAGGCTTTTTGTTATTGTTTTTCTGTGTTATTCTGTTCCATGACTGAAGCTCATGGGCATTGCTGCACTAAAACTAAGCTCATAACAAATATAAAAGCATCCTTTGAAAACCTGCTTCTGCAGTGTTTTATGCTGGCTCAACTCTTTCCGTTTCCTCAAATGTCTCTCAGTCCTGCCACGATGCTACAAAAAGGTTGTTGGTTTTGTTTTTAGCAACAAGCTGTTTATAATTCTTCTGGTATAGCAGGCATAGAATTTTACCATCTCCTTCACAGTGCAAATAGTGATAATTCGACAGGAACAAAAGAGATACTAGGGTCTCTCATTTTTTGGACAACATGATGCATCAATCATGCAAGTTGCCAGCAATTTGATTCAGCTATGAGCCATGAGTGAAACCTGATGTTCAAACATTTGTTATCGATCTTCTGTGGTTTCTTTTCTGATTAACTGCCAATCATAACCTGCTAAATCTGGACAAATCCAGCGTGTCTTTGTTGTACTGCCTGTTGTTCTTCCTATATGTCATCATCCCAGTTAAGTCCAAGATGTTCAGTGTTGCATATTCCTGTTCTACTGATCCACTTCTGTTGTGCAAAAAAAGCCCCCTCTAATGACAACTAACCAAAATAAAACCCACTGATGACATAGGTGGGTTGCACATCATTTTCCTTTTAGGTAAGTTGAGCAGTGTAGGTACACTCTCTCCTCTGGATGAATGTGATGTATCAGGGCTCGATCTTTCTAGCACATCTCTGCCTGAGAAACTTCCTGCATGTAAAAAGGTTCGTTCAGTTTAGTGGGATGGGTTATGTTTGTAGGGCTGAGGCCTTGAAGTGCAAGGGTAACTTTCATTGACAATGATTGCAGTTATGTATCTAAATCCTTTGGGCAACTATGGACAAAGGGAAAACAGTAGTATATCGAAAAAATGAGTATTGAAGAAGTTTCTGATTAAAGTGACAGCTAATACAATTTGAAACAATAAAACCCACACAGAACCCTAGCAGCTGCTTTAAATTCAAATAAGCTTCATTTGACCATGAAATAATACAGTTAGTATCAATGATGTACACCACTGCTGACTTTGTGACCGTAGCACTTTTCACAGTGAAGAAGGTTTCAATCTAACTTTCAAAGAAAAACAGGAGTTTTGATTGTTTTAGGATAATTTGGTGGAACAACAAAGCCAGTGTTAATATTATTGCGTGGTTATTTTTTTCAGGTGATGCTAAATAATACGTTTTGACTGAATCTTTTATTTTCTTGGGGATTTTCCCCTGGAAATCTGCAAGTTCAGACACTCACAAAAAAAGGGGTACATTTTTAAAGTGTGGCCTTTCAGATGTCAGTCTAGTTTGGGCTTCTCACTCCACCGCCATCCCAGCTATGGCAGGTATAGCAAAAATCAGAATTCTAAAGGTTAGCAATTTTTGTTTCAAAAATTCTAAAGGGGAAACCTTGCTAGGTATTTGTTTGTTGAGCTTGTCTAGGTTTGCTTGTTTGTTTAGGGCTTTAATATAGCATTAAAGGTAGGACTAGCAAACTGCTGTCACTGCTCCTCACTCCCATCAGTAAAATGTCATTACAAACATTTTCTTATTATATTAGCATTTTCTTTGAAGTCACTATGCCATTCACACACCCTCATTGTCACATTTATTGTAGCACTTCTTAACTGTGTAGCACAGTTACCACTATTATTGCAACTTAACCTTGAAGGTGGCTAGCCAAAATTTCAACTACTAAACCTAGATGTATCAAAGAAACAAGTTAGACCATCTCATATGCTGCTGCACAAATATCAGAGTTTCTTCCCGATTAAAATAAGAGATTAAAAAAAAAAATCAACCCATATTCACAATGATTTTACCCATGTCCAGTCATCATCTCAGGCATAAATTCTTTGCTTGCTCCTCTGAAAGGTCACAAATATCAAGAATTAATATGCTAACCAGGTGTAAATTGAGTACCTACAGACAGAATACTTGTGGGTGAGCAAACCCCAACTAAAGCCGCACGTACTTGAGGAGTACTCTCCAACTATCAGAACAATCAGTGTTAAAGTTGGGTGGGACAACATTGTCTCTGGTTCTGCATTTGTTAAGGTATCTATCTGCTGTGTAGAGAAAAAATAAGACCACAACTAACAGTGCTATCATGCTGGCTTTTTTCTCAACTCTTTGTACTTGGGGAAGAAGAAAGCACAGAGAAAATTGTTGACAGTTCTGTTGCATAACACTGCAAATGCTGTCCTTAGCTTTTCTGTAATCACTTTTGCCTTTAAACATATGATTTAGCTATAAATTATCACCCTAGCCATGAGCACTACTGTCATAAACTAGCTGAAAAGCAAATTAACCTTTTCTCTCTAGAATGAACTCTCCTATTAATATGAAAATCAATTCAGTCCTGTTTGTTTTGGTTACTCCAGCCTGCCCGCACTTCCCAAGCTGAATAGTGACTATCTAGTTAGTCACTTAAGCAGAATTAATTTTAAGAACCAATTAAAAAAAAACCAACCACCCAATAATACAGTAAGTGATGTTCTGGAAAGCTTTTCATTACCTCATCTGTGGTGTGTAATTGCAAAACAGAATGTCTAATTATTGCCTCGATTCTTCCGTCTTGACCTTGGACCAGATCCACAGATGGTGAACACCAGTGCATTTTAACAGAAGTCAGTGTTGTCTACACACGTTTCAACTAGCTGCAGATCTAGCCCCTATATGTTCCTGGGCGTATCTTTAAGGTCACTTTTCCAATTCATGCCTTTATCAGGATTAAACTTTCCTTTTCAGATTATATACATTATTTAGCACCAGCTCTCCAGTGCCATGCATGAAGTCTTGCTCTCAGAAACACGTGGACCTTTTGTCACCCAAGGAAAAATATATCCAAAGAAGAGAAGTCCACCAAGATCAAAGGAACAAAATCTGCATGCAGTGAAGAAAGAGCTGTGATGAAATCCAAGTGTTGTACAGGTATGGGCAAAGAGGGTAATGGGAAATCTTACCCAGGATTTTCCTTTGTTCTCTCTTTCCTGCAGTCATAGCAGATGCTAAGGAGTATGCTTGTCAGGCCTTGTATCATTATACAAAGAATTTCACCACCCTACTTTATACTATTATCTCTCTCAATGACAGGCAGGTATGGTTAGTAGAAAGCCATCTCTTCTTTCTTTGCTCTCACCTTTTTTTCCTAGACTAAGTGACATAGCCTTAGTTCTCCTACCCCCACTGCAATCAATGAATTCCTCTTTTGTGAGGAAGAATGCAGAGCAAGATGCAGCTATATCGTCTCATTAAGGAACAAGCCCTAAAAAATTAAAGTATGTGTAGACTTGTGACAGTAGCAAAATAACTAAATCTTCGGTAAAACACTGACTCATGTGGTACCTTAGCAAAATGTCAATTTTCATGGTGGGACAGCATCAGTTCTGTCCCCAGGCTCTCAGGAGTATTGTTTCAGGCTCTTTGATGATTCAGAGGAGATTGAAGGCATATTTTTTTTAGGACAATTTTAGGTACATGTAAAAGAAACAAAGCAGAAAGCTGAGATACTGTAGCAAAGGCTGAAGGTTCCTACAGAGAGAAATGCTGAGGAGACCTCTGTACAGGTCCTGCCTACCTGCAGGCTCAGGGACAGGATCCAAAGCCACAGGCAAACCCACCGGTGCAACCCTGGAACACCCCCACTGATTAGAATCCTAATTTTGGATTTGCCCAGACACCACGTGCCACTTTCTTGTGCCCGTGGGGGTATATGAAAAACTGCTGCATTCCTCAATGGTTCATAGCAAAGCTCATGTCAGCTGGGACCTAGTTACAAAACCTCCTTCCAAATGAGGGTTGATCTGTAGGGTTTCTGGAAGACGTGGAGGATACAGAGGCAACAGCTGTTTTCTTTTAAAACTTTGCCAAAGGAAGAGGAGGGCCCACTTTTCACACAACAGCCTTGCTGTCTGGGCAGTCACTCAACAGACAAGAAACCGAGAGTTGCTCCCAGGACTGTTTGAGTTTTATATACTTTGGAATAAGCCAGCATTGGATAAACAACCTTGGAAGTGAGGGACCTTCTCTTTCTTTTCTGTCCCAGTGCACCTTGGGTCAATTTCTGCAGCACACTCACTTTCTCTCTATGACCCAGCAGATATTTAACTATTTCTTGAAAAGCAAAACGTAAAACGTATCTCATTTCCCTGAGAATAATTGTCATATTGCAAGTCCTGCAAAATTGTGCATACTGCAAAAAAGGGAATTGTGAGAGCTCTCCCAGTTCCCGGGGGGTAACTGTGCACCACAGTGCGCACATGGGCTCATGCTGGCTGCCAGCACAAGCTTCTGCTCTCGGGGACATACAACTTTTGTAAGGACAAGCAAGTATACATGTAGGATCAATTTACTTGGTGGTTGGAAAAAAGAGAGGGAACCCTGGTACAGAACAGAATGTTAACAAAGAGGCAGGGGGAGGGAGGAGGTGAGGATGTAACTTCCTCCTATTTCTAATAACTGTACACCTGCATGCTGCTGAATTTCAGGCACAAATGATACTAAACCCATCCTTTTTATTACAGTTGTCTCCTGAAAAAACAGCCCATCAATTCACTGCTTTAAAAGAAATCATTACCTTATTGCCAATGTGTGCGTTTGTGAAGAGAACACATAATTCCTTCCAGAAGTATAAATTCAGTGTCTGTAAATATATTGCTGGCCTCTTTATCTACTTGTTCTACCACTTGTCGTGCGCCCCAGGCGAATGTTACTCTAACAGCCATATTGAGCAGCACAAGCTTAGCATAAGCTTTGAGGTATTTTTATGTCTGTTCACTTGCTAAGCGTGTACTCTGTTTTTCTAATGGTGTCAAACTGAACTCACTGGATTAAACAGTTAATATAGGTCAAAATTAGTCTTCCAGGGATGGGCCAGACTCTGGCCACTATTCCCATTACCTGCAGGGTTAAGCTGAGGTATTTGTCTCCCTGTTTAAATTCTGCAGTGTTGTCAAGTACTTTTCTGTATTTTCAAACATCAGTGATAGCTTTGCTAAAATCATCCTCCTCTAAACCTCCTTTTTAATATACTGCTGCTTCTTTTCCAGCTTTTTCATGCTGATTCAGACCTACGTTATTAAGGAATGCCTACACATCGCCTTTGCACTCATAAATAGAAAGACCTCCTTAAAGCTTTCCAAGTACTTATCTGGCCTGCATAGTGCAGTAAAGAGGGTGAAATGGAATATATTATGAAATAGCATACCCAGTCCAAGCCAGATGAGCAATTAGTGAACTAATAATAAGGTTGCAGCACAGTTTTCTTCAGAAACCTTTAATTTTGACAGCGATAGGCATCATACATATCTCAGTGTGAAATAACTGTACAGCTTTTGTTGGTCTTATGCTAGCAATACTTAGAAACGAAGGCATCTATGGCATTGTTAATGGAACTATTAAAGTTGCAGATGAAAATGCACAGAAGTCAGGATAAGAAAAGTAACATTAGCTAATTTACTTTGTACTTTTATACTGTCTACTATGGGATACTGTTGAAAACTAGGTCTGGTTACACAAGTATTGAATGACTGCCAGCTTGGCACTAGTCGTATTGGTCTCCCTAATCTGCTTCTATAGTCAGTGAAGAGGCAGAAGCCTTGTTTTGCCACTCTCATTAGGCAAAAGTTAGCCTTTGCGAATTAAATCCCTCTGGCTCCCTGCGTATCAGTTTACTGGATGGGTTAAACTTATTACAACTAATCCTCACTATTTCAGTTCCTGATATTTGCACATGGAAATTGAAAAGCCTTGTTTTGCACTAACATGAGCTTTTCCTAGGTTATTTTTTTTGAAAGAAAAAGAAAGGGGACATTGTCCTAGTTTAATGACAGTTTAGCTTTATAGGCCTCAGTACAGGATCTGTCATTAAAATTAAGCATGTGCTTAATTGGTTTTCTGAATATGGATGGATTTAAGCACATGCTTAAATGCCTTGCTCACTTGAGGCCCTAATGGACCATGCAAACTTAGAAGTTCACATCTCATTGAGATAAATGGAGTGGATAATCATAAATTTATCAGAACAGAAGCTGCTGCTCACTATGTGTGTAGCTAGCACCTTGTAGTATTATTCTCTCTTTCTGGCTGGGATATCTAGATCTTGCTGAAATAAAAGAGTAACAGCAGAATAAGACCTTATTTCTCACTCGTATTAGTTCAGCACTTCAGTATTTGACAGTATGATGCCCGTGTTTTTGCCACAGAGAAAAGAGATATTTTTCTATGAAATCTTCTAATTTATAAAATTAGTAGAAATTAGGTGGAAGCAAAAACTGCAAGCAAACAGAAGGGATACTTAGAACCAAAGAATCCACCAGCTACTTCATGGCTGTACACTGTCTTTCCTAGATATGAATTTAAAACAGTTTTATTTTTTTTTTAGGTTTCAAAGAGACAACTGCAATGCTCACAAGAGTTGTCTGTACTAAGGGACCTTGTAAAAATGTCATACTTTTGGTAACAACAGCAAAGCCCTAAAGATATGTCTACTGTAGACTGGATTCGTGGTCATGCTAGCATTTTCAGCACTACTCCTTTGTGTTCTGACCTGATTGTTAAGTGGATAAATCTCCATTTCCATTCCTATTCATGATTCTGTTGTTTGCAACTACCTCCACATTTGTCCTATGTGCTAACAGTAGCAACAAATCAAAAATTAGCAGAAAGCTCCCAGTATGGATACCAGAGTGGACATTGATGTAGGTGGTTGAGGAGCACTACATTGCCTCTTCTTTTCCCTCATCTCTGTTACGTTTTCTGTGTGACAGAGAGACAGAAGCAGATTTGTAGCATGGAACTGCTGGTGCAGAAGGGCCCATTCCTGCTATTCTATCCCCAGTTGTCATACAGTGCAACAGATCTTCTGCACCTCCTGGGTTGATGCATGGGGAATCTGGGAAAAACTGCAGTCTTGTACTGGGAAAGCTGTGGCAAGAAGGTTGAAGAGAGAAATTTATAAAGGTCTTAAACCCCCCTTATCTTGTCCCTATTCATCCTCATTTATCTAGCAAAAATGTTTTCATCTGGACAAGAGTTGTTGCAATAGCTAGCACTCAACACTCTGCCCAGCAAGCCATTAACTGGTCAGCAAGCTGTTCTATGAGCAGCAGCCCAGTGAAGACCAGTGAGACGCAGGATGGTGTCTAGGTTGTGTATGGGATTTCCATGTGTTTGATAACGTTTGAACTCATGTTTCCCTCAGTAAGAAATCAGTATTTTGTGAGATGACATAATCCTATTTTGAATTAGACCAACTGTAGGAAATGGTACAAAATCTTTTTGGAAGGAAGAGGAGACAGACCAAAATAAAATATTCATATAGATATCGTGATCTCAAATGTCATTCCTTAGGAAATAAGACTATGAGATGTCATTAAAGCTGATTGTGTTGGACACATGCTGGATAATCCAGCAATAGGCTCTGGACATGTGATACTTTTTAAAATAAAGCGTACAGAACAGTCCCAACAGTGGTTACCTTTTCTTATACAAGGCTCTGCACCTTAGCACCTTTTTCTTTTTGTCTGTGTGTTAAAACTTCTAGGTTTGTTTTGAGCCATGTTAGATGATAGAATTAAAAATGGTGGAGGCTAAACGAGCATGAAGCACTGTCTTGAGAAAGGACAGCCAGAAAATTTAACACTTTGTCCTTTAAGATGAATTTTGGTACCCTGTACTTGTTACATTACATAACTATTTTGTTATCACTGTCATATAAACATTTTACTGAAGACTGTAAAAGAAAGTGCGGTACTTAAAAGAACTCCAGAATTATTTGGGAGGTGAAATTCATGTTTTACAGTAAAAGTCTAAAGAAGATAAATCTGTTTCATGTCTCTAAGAAAGGTGAAAAGATATTATGCAAGAACTTACTGTGATTATATTGATCTGTAATACCATATTTCCATGGCTAGTAACATGCCATAAGCTTTGCACTGAGTTTGCAAGGTGTCAGAATGTACTCTGTCTGAACTTTCCTTGACCTGCCTGCAACCTTGTTTCAGTTGGTTTATTTGTGACAGCAACTTCTTTAATCCTTTAGAGCTTTATGGCTGATTTGCTTTAGTATTGTTTGTCTTTGTGTGGTACCACCATGCTTTTACCAGTACAGACAAATACAGGTCAGGCAGGACAAGAGAGACCTTGAGAAGTGGAGACACAGGGTGCAGTGTGAAGGGGTACAGGATTCGGATGATGAGTTATGGGGCACAGGCTCAACACTGGAGACCCCACAGCTAAAAAAATGTAGACCTAGACCTGGGCCAAACTGGCTTTTAGGATAAGCAACACGGTAACAACCACAATAAAAAATCGGCTATAACAGGGAGGTGCAGATCAATGAAGCAAAGGCCAGGTGTAAAAGCATGCTAGCAGACATATGAAAATGACCTGGAATGAATCCAAGATAGGAAAACATCGATGTGAACATTATATTCATCCTGGCAAAGGACTGCAGAAGCTGACAATTTGCTGTTAACGTGACCAACACCAGAACGAAACCCCCAACCTTAGGACGAAGAGAAACACCAGAAGGGTGAGCATTAAACCAGGAAAAGAGGCAGAAAATAAGTGCATGTGTAAAAATTTAACTGTATTGCCATTCTTATTACTGAATTTTGCATGGACATATTCTTTCTCTTTCCACAATAATTACATCTGGACTAATAATGATTCTTGGGTTAGACAGTTAATATTTCAATTGTACTAATGATATATTTTTACTTTATGTATGTTTCCACTTTGCCTGTGAACAAGATTTTTAATTACCTAAGGAAGAAATTTTGAAAACGTACAGCTCTTTTACACTAGTAGAAAACAGTCCAATAAGATCCAGTGGTCAGAAAATGATGTGGAAGAAATTATTACATGATATTTTTTATATGCTGCCAGCAATAATAAATACATATCAAAATAGAAAGCAAACTGTGCAAAACAGGAAAATGGTCTTAATAGGGAAATGTTGATCAAGAATGTGCATTTCACTGTAGGAGTTTGTCTTTTTGCCAATGGCAAGCTTTAGGCAAGAAGGAAATAATGTGCTACTATAGCTCATGGAAATAGTTTGCCCTCCCTTCTACATTTGCCAGGGTGTTGTTGTTGCACTGGTGGTTAGCTCTGTCAGGCTCCCTGTTTGTGCTCCCACAAGCTCTTCAAAAGAAGCGGCACTTGTTTAGGCTCGTGGAGGTTTTCCATTAGGCGAGTGGAGGGGGAGATCATCTACATGCTTCTTCACTCACACTTGAGCTTAGAAAAAAATACTCTGTGCAAAGTTCACCGAAAGACCTCGATTTTTCAGGGGCTGTGAAAGCTGTACATAAAATGAATTTTTACTGCCAAAATGAATCTTATTATTTGGAGTGTTTTAGGCTACATTTGTACAAAGCAGCAAGTAACTGTTCTTTGGAGAGATATGGCAAGGCTTTATAAGAACATAGAATGGAAGCAAAGAGGTTGCATTAATTTGTGCTTTCATAGTATCGAGGCTGTATGGAAATATATTTTAAATAAGAATTGACATAGGAGACCTCTATGATAACAGCTTACATTGAAGAGAATCATTCTTATACAATGTATTTCTCAAGGCTCATAAAAGAAGGCAATAACAAACAACATTATGCAGTATCTGGGAAATTCTATTTACTTAAAATGCTTTCTGGTTTTATTATTATCCAGGATCATTCTGTCTGTGGAAGTTGTGATTGCAGCTTGAGCAATGTGTATGATCTCATTACAACAGGGCTGTATTAGAAAATCTGATACTGATAGTTCCAACAATGGCACCTTTCTCTTATTATCTGTCACTTGGTTACAACAAGAGCCACACAAATTTCCTGCCATCAAATTCTGGCAGGTGGCTGGAAACCAGTCTAATATGCTGTACTCATCTCGTATATACCTTACTGTACTAGGGGAAAAAAACATATTCAATATGCTGACCATGGCTGGTTTGGAGCACAGGCTGCCATACAGGCAGTGTCGAGTAGTGGACAGGTTTATGCTTTGCTGGGGAGTGTACAAAAGGGTCATCACGTACGCCATAGTACAGACACACATTAACATGAATGTTTTGGCCGTGCACCCTCAAGCATGTCATAAGCAGCTTTCAGGGCAGTCATTCATTGACTTCTAGCAAGCAGCTCCTTATTTCCACATCATCATGTTTCTACTGCATGTTCATGTCCAAGGCCAGCTAGATTTGTGCCTTTGAAAGGTCCAAGAAGCTAGGTAGTGCCACTTATCTCCAGGGGATCACAAATACTCAAGATATATGCTTCCAGATTTTGGTGTTGCGAGGAGAGAGCGAAGGAGGAAGAGCCGCCTCTCTCTGTCCCTGTGCAACTCTCCTATAGTGTTTCAACATTGTTCTTAAGGTATGCTCTACTTCTTTAGGGTTTGTCAGTACTGACAGCTACAACTGGTGGTGTAGGGTTACCTGCTCACAAGCCCTGCACCAGAAGGGCCATGAAATAGAAAGCAAATCCTTCCTGACAAACCGAAGCTAATGGTTCTGTAGCCTTTTAAATTAAGATTTATTAGGGGAAAAATAAATCCCAACATCTCACACAGAGTAAAACAAGATAACCCTCTAAGCAGGGAAAATTCAGAAGCTACAAAATGATAAATAACACATAGTAAAAATCAATATCCCTCTTGGAAGAATAAGTCCTTTTATCCAGACTTTCTGTTAAATTTAGCAGTTTTCAATGTTTCTGTGGTTGAGAGAAAGTGTCCTCTCCCCTGACTTCTCCTTGGAGTCCTCAAGAAGGTCACTTTCTGTCATTTATGAGGCTTGGTGTAAGTCTGACCTCCATGGCGGATAGCCTCTTGCTCCCTTTATGTGTCCTCCAGTCCCACTCCTTCAGGATTTTCCCTGCTTTCCTCTGCTCCCACCACTTCTCCTGCCCTGCCCTGTCCTTCAGAGGGATTGGCAGTCTGGCTTGCTTGGATGCTTTTAAGGAAGGTGTGGTTTCCCTTTCTTCCTTCTTTCTAGGGTGTTCCCCTTCAAGCCACAGTACAGTCACCAGGACTAATCTTCCTCTCTGCTGCTCCTCTTGACAGCATTCCTGTAACGATATAGCATGATATGAATACAATATGCTCTCGTGTAAGTACCTGCTCAGGAACCGCAATCACATTAACCAGCCTGGCCTGCTCTAAAATCTTTTTGGCAAGGGCAACACAAAGCCCTGCCTGAAGGGAGCATGCTGCCAACTCCCCTGCTACTTTCTTGCCTTTTCTGATTCCATACTGTGTCTCTTTTTGTTGCTCAGTTGATAACTCTTGGTAGAAGCCTCGTGCTGGCCATTTTGAAGACTTTTTCTGACAATGTGGTAGACAGCTCTGCTGAAATAGAAAATTTCCATTTTCAGAATGTTACTTTTTTTCTGAAAGAATAAAGGTATCAGAGCAAAGTTTCTAAAGAAACGATAATGCCTTCCCTTTGTTTAGGAATGCACATCTTGATGAAATTTTTTTGACTAGCTGGCTGCTAAAAACATTTAACATTATGAATTAATAAACCCATGAATTTTGTATAAGATGTTTTCTGGAAGGTCTTTCATGTTACTGATTGCCATCTTTCTTAGTGGAATAAATCCTTCTGCTTGAGGTTGTTTCAGTCTTCACATCTGATATCTCAAAGTAGCTCATTTATTCTGGGGATAAAACAGATTTAATGAACCATGGGAAACACATGATTTTTCAGAAGTGACCATAATGACAATGGTTCATAGATAATAACAGGATATTTACCTGTACCTGAATTGCTTCAGGTTTATCCCCTTCAGACAATTTCCTAACTTCAGCTACAGTAACAATATGATAAATCTATAGGTCCACAAGCAAAATGTTAATTAAAATTAATGTTGCACTTTGAGCTGTTGCATTAAGCACCTCTTCTCAAAGAAAGCATGATCAACCTAACCAAACAAATCTTTGGCTCTGACCAGCTTAAGAGATGAAGGATTTCTCTCTTCAGCTGCCTACAGTCTTCCTGGTGATTATACATACATATAATGAGCATATCCTTAGAATTGTTTATTCTCCTCTGTAAAGTGTAAAGTCTGTTTCCGTTGATGTCTAGGTTATTGGACTTCTGTACTTACCAAAGGGGACTAGAAACTCTTACACTCTTATGTGAGCTAAGCAGATTTATGATCTGGTCAAGTATGATAGATTAGATGGATGGGTGGTTACTGGAGACAGAATCAACACTTGAGATTTTCCTGCATGCCAAATGCTTCCTATCTGGAGTGTACTGAACTCCAGGAGTGAAGAGAAAGTAGAGAGAAATCTGGTTGAAACCGATACCTAACATGGCAGCAGTTACACGATAAACATGCACACATATATAATAACCCAAATATATATGCACACACAAGTAACCAGGAAAAATAAAGGGAAACAAAATTGATTCAGCAGAGGCAATTAGATATCCCAGGTAGGTTTTATGTGAGATTTAGACACTTGAATCCAAGAACATAATTTTCAAAACCCCTGCTTAGTCTCCCCAGCATCCCAAAGACTAAGGATACCCGGGTTTTCAGCAGAATGCTCCCTGGTGCAGCCTGTCTTGCACCTGATCCTGCTCAGAAGTGAGAAAAAGCAGCATCTCTTTCCTCATATTCCCTTGTGTATAAGGGTGGGGGGGCAAGGCTTCTCCTTCCTGCTTTGGGGACTGTCTTGTAATTTCCATTAATGGCCACAAATTCCATCTTTTCTGCCTCCACTTTGGCCCCAAAATCATATACCTTTGTAAAAAAATAGAGAGAAATTGTCCATCCTTAGATGGTAGATTTAGGTAACCAAATCTGTGAGACCACTTGGGTATGAAGTTCCTTTGAGAATCTAAGAGTTGGAGGAGCCCAGTGCCATTTGCTTTCACTGGGCAGGCAGGATTTAATCTTGGGGATCATTCAACGGAGCTTGAATTTACATTAATATTTTTATGTAGCATAAATATCAAAATACATTATACAGTTTTCACAGACAAGCTTGCATTTCAAAATAAGCTCCAGGATCTACATGGCACAATATGAATTTTAAACATTTTTAAGAGACAATTTTGACATTTTTGTAAAGAAAGAAGGATGTACAGAGAAGAGCTGCAGTGGTAGTTTCCAATGAGCCAAGTAATCCTGATACCTTTTTTTCACATGCATCCCACATCTTTGAAAGGATGTGTACTGCATCTTCTATAAGTGGAGAGTTTTGAGATGTGCAACACTTCCTGTGTAACAACATATCAGTTTCAGGTTGTGATGAGAAAAAATTGCTTTCAAATATCACAGGTTCAAAGTGTAGCTGAAATTTTAAAGTATTAGTTTCACATTCTGCTTAAGAAAAACTGTGAAAAGAGAAGCAGAGAGGAGGCTGAGGATCAAATTCCAATAAAAATAAGATATCTATATCTAGCCAGACAGTTGGTGTTATATATATCTATATAATACTGTGTGCATGACGAATACGGTAACAGAGCATTAAGGCTGCATGGTTAGGCAGTCAAAAGTTTGGAAACAGCCTAGTTAAGGTTGCTCACTGTGCTGCTCTGCTCCCTCACATTGTGAACACATAATGTCTTTTTTTAACTGCAATAGTTCTCTGCATACTTTTTCTCAGATAGAATAAATATGTCTTTTGTATAACCTCAGGAAACTTCAAATATTTTTTATTCCTCTAAGCATGCGTGGATTTTCATTATCATAGTGTTGCAGACAGTAACACAGATGCTCATGCTGGTTTTTAACCTTTTGTACCATTCAAATGACACAGAAGGGCCACAAACCAGACAACACCAACTCACCTCTCCACCCTCCTCCCATATTTCCTTCTACTGTGTCTGATGTGGATGCTTTTTCTCATGCCTCCCTCCTTCTGCCTTCTTTGCATGGTTAAGCAAAATGAAACAAAGCAGTACAGCTTTTCAAATGAGGAAAAAGAGATGGCAAGACCTCTCCCCCATCATCACTCCTATGCATAACAGAAGTTGCAAGGCAGCGTCTCCTGCAAGTCTTGTGATTTGTCCTTGTCTCTCTCTAAGGCCAGGGCGAAGACCCTCCAAGCCTAGGGGATCTAGGTCTAACTTTTAGTTTATACCAGTCATGGTCATGTTTTACTTCTCCCACTTGCCTCCCACAGACACATGGTGTCCCTAAGTCCTCTGTTTGGAAGGACTGCTGAGCCATGCAGAGAGCAGCATTTTCCCACTTGACTTCTGAGGTGGCCTTCTTGGCTCAGTGTTGCCAGTCAACAGAAAAGCTCCCCAACTACAGTGCAGCTAGGAGTCAGTCCAACTACAAACTCAACTGCCTGAGAAATGAGGAAGCTTTAACTGCTACTCTCTGGAGTTTTTCGTGACATGAAATACGCTCTCTAAATATAGTTCCTTAAATTTTCATACAGGTGACTTGCGTTGCTTCTAACCTGTCATTCTTGAAACAGTGCACAGCATCACAAATCCTGTACCCACCAAAAAGGGGACTCACCTATTGCCTCTTTAAAGAGAGCTACGTACTACTCCTCCTCCTCCTCCAATCCCTTTGACGCTCATCCAAACCCACAGATGTCAATGGTCTCACAACAGATTTGTCCTGATGCAGACCTGGACAATGACTTCTAATGACAATCTAATTCTGGGGATCCAAATAATTGCTGGAGCATCTTATGGAGAGAGGAAAATATTTATGATAAATTCAAAGATATCCAGTACATCCATGTTCTACATTGTCGGACTGTCTAGAGGGCAAAATCAGAGCCACATGCATATCCCTTCCTTTTCCAGCTAGGGAGTAGGTAAGCACTGTTTTGGACATGGTTAATAAGTTTACTAGATTCAAATGATTATCAGCATACACCTGCTAGAGATCACCGCCCTCATTTCTGAAACTGCAGAACATGATTGTTAGCTCATTCATTTCTGCGTAAAAGCTGCAAGCTTATGTCATTTTCATCATCAGTTTACGCTAAGCTGGAAGTCTTGGCACTGAGGCAGATGAGGAGTAGCCACCGGTAGCTTTCTACCTGGACTTCTGTATGTGCATAACCCCCAGTGGAGAAGCAGGGACAAATGGGGATGGGTGCATACAGTTGCAAAACAAAGGCCTTTGTAAGTCTTTATTGTACCTGCTGGAACCTTCTTAATCCCATATTTGTTTTCTCAGAGCTGAGGCTTCAGCATTAGCTTGATTCTTACATGTTCTCTGTAATGGCTGTGCAGAGGATTCAAACCGACTTCAATGGGGACAATCTTTTTAGCAGAGACAACAGTGACAGGACAAGAGGTAATGGTTTTAAACTAAAACAGGGTAGGTTTAGGCTAGATATAAGGAAGAAATTTTTTACAATGAGGGTTGTGAAACACTGGAACGGTTTGCCCAGAGAGGTAGTGGAGGCCCCATCCCTGGAAACATTCAAGACCAGGTTGGACAGGGCTCTGAGCAACCTGATCTAGTTAGTGGTGTCCCTGC
>Ga0065711_1040342_pt1 | contig 17048 bp, 9 predicted proteins | sample Hoacrofraction12_FD_59098 | JGI IMG/M metagenome (GOLD analysis project Ga0065711, IMG submission 59098) | Hoatzin crop microbial communities from Cojedes, Venezuela - Epithelial fraction 12 v2 (version 2) | ecosystem: Host-associated > Birds > Digestive system > Esophagus > Crop | place... | reverse complement strand
GCAGAGGAAGTTCCAGCTGAACATGAGGAAGAACTTCTTCCCTCTGAGGGTGACGGAGCCCTGGCACAGGCTGCCCAGGGAGGCTGTGGAGTCTTCTTCTCTGGAGATATTCCAGGCCCGCCTGGACAAGGTCCTGTGCAGCCTGCTCTGGGTGACCCTGCTTCAGCAGGAGGGTTGGACTAGATGACCCACAGAGGTCCCTTCCAACCCCGACTATTCTGTTGTTCTGTGATTCTGTGACAGTGAAAAAAGTTGAAGGTGGAAGTTCCAGGCTTTTTTTAAAGATAAAGTGAAATCAATGAGAAGTGACACGATTGCCTGAGATAACATGCAATCAACTCGCAAAACTTCCAGTTCTGCATTCTAGGTTGAACCACAGTTTGGGGGTAATTTTCCCTTCCCTCCTGGAATCAGTACTGACTAACTGCAATTCTCTTTCATATCAGAAGGAATGCTAGCATAGTAAGACTGAATACTTAAGTGACATATATAAAAACATATGTGTAGTTCATTAACCTTCAGGAAAACTAACCAGTTAATGATTCTAAGAGGGCTTTTCTCCAAAGTCAATAGAGAGTTTGTAGGGACCATCATACTTCAAAATCACAAGTTCTGCTGAATTGCTGCTCTAAAACTGACCATTTGTGAGCACACATGGCTTACTAAATACCTCAAACGGCTCAATAGAAATCCTGTCTTTTTTACTTCCAGTGGATGTGAATTATGTTGTAACATTTTCGAAACTACTGCAGTTTTTGGAGTGTTAGTTCTCATACCACAAATGCCTCTCAAGGGCTCCTCTTTTCTACTGCTCATCTGTGAAACCTTCCTCATCCTTCCTAGCTCTCCTCCCCATGTTAGAAATTGCTCAGATGTCATAACCATGTTGAATTTTGCTGCCTGAAATATGAAGACAAAAGAACTTTTCCATATTCTAGAAATGGCGAGGAATTTTCATTGATATCAGTAAAAAAAATTGTGTAGGGTACCCAGTTAAAGAAACATTTCAAAAACAAGCTCCTTTCTCCTTAGAAATACGCAGTTGTGCAATTGTTTGAAACACTCCAACTATTCCCATAATTCTTTTTATATGCATGGGTAGTATAATTGATAGTGTCCTTTACTTTATTCATGCAAGCCTTCACACTTTTACAGCAGGATAAATGAGGACTAGTTAGTAACTGGAGTTTCTGTCAACACAGCATCTTGGTTCATCCTGGTTGCATACACCTTCATCTAATAAACCAACAAAGCTATAGTCCTTCTGAGAAAAAATGATAAAAAAGACGTATTTTTAAAAGGATATATAATTATACAAGTAAAGGTTATTTCATAACATATACTTAAGTGCAAGTTAACATATCTTTAATTATTCAATATAATATATTATTATGTTTAAATAACAAAGTAATATTAATATATTATATATTAATTATACGTTATTAGCATAACATCTGTTTAAGAGCAAGTGGATTACAATTGCATAAGCAGTCTTAATTATGATATTTCCTAACTTCTCCATGCACGGCTTTGCAAGTGGAATGTTTTCAGATGGGTCTTCACTCATTTTTTTAGGCTCTTAAAAAAGGAAACCGAAAACCTAGAAATGCTGTCTATGCTTGTGTTTTCACATCTTTATATTTCTGTAACCTATTTGAGGTTCACGGACCCATATCTTCTTCTGACAGAACAACAGACAGTAACAGTACGTGATTACCTCCTAACTAAAACATCCTGGCAAGGGGTGCTACACTGCTGAAGTAGTTTTACAGGGTCTCCTTAGGGGACTGATACAAAGCTGTCCTTTTCATCACCAAGCTACTCCATCTCTTTCTCATCCCTGGCTTTCATTCAGGTCTCCATTTTCCTGTCTATATAGAAACTTCTTTGCCTTGGTCTCTCTGTCTGAATCCAGCTCTCACCCAAATCCCAAACCATTGTCCCACTCAGCCTCAATTCCCTCTCATATAACGTTGCTCCAGCTCATCTCCATCAGCCACAACCAGCTGTCCACTCCTATCTCTCCTCCCTTCCGTTCACTTTTATTCACCTGAATGTGTTTTAACCTGCTGTTTGTTGGCCTCTCACTCATTCCACCTCTGTCAACCCTTCTCTCTCCAGCTCTCATCTGATCTCAGCATTTTCTTCTCTCCCACCAACTGATCTTAAGTCCCACTGACGCACAAGTCCCACCTCATGCTTCGAGGCATCAGTGCTTCTCAGAAAAAATATTGCCAGACTATTTTAACAACATAAAAATACATATGTTCCCCAACCTCATTAGCTGTATTCCTTTGGCTGGCCCTTCATATAAAACTGTACCCTAAGGCAAAGAACCAGCCTGGAAGATTTCAGCCAAAATGGTTAAAACTTAGCAAAGTAATCAATGCAATTACAGTAAAACTGTGGGTAATGTCACGTAATTTTAATCATAACAGATACATTTGGCCAAGATTGATATAATAGAGAACAAAGTATGTTGTGTTTAAGAATACACAAGCTAAGGAAAGATAAGGTATAGATGCAAAAGTGTTAAATAGGTAGCTATTTTATACAAATAATACCTTTCATTCATTTCTATTATAAAATGTTTGCAGCTGTACAATCTCAAGAGTTGTTTCTCACTGTAAAAATACTAAAAATAATAATTATAAAATACAATGTCACAGGCAGCCTAGATATGTCTGGAAATTTTACTTTAAACAGATATTTTGAGATAGAGAACTAAATCTTGCAGTTTTGCAGTTCAAGTAGCAGTGCTGTGTTTGTAGTGTTTCAGAAAATAAAACTAGGTTTCTCATTGCAGCCACGGCCATAAAGAGGGTTATGGGCTGAGTGCCTCAAAATTCAGATTTGACATTTGCTGGAGAAAGAACTTATCAAAGATATTAGAAGCTTCTGTAATACAATCATTTGGGATTGTTTGTATTTTTTCTCTTTTAAAATAATCAAAACAACCAACATAAAAAGCTTTGAAATAAAATTAAGCTAGGATTGCCTGAACCTCAGTCACCAGAATTTTCTGGCTCTGGTTCAACCCCGAGTCCCTGACAAAGAACCAGGAGATAGGTTAAGCATTGACAGCAGCTGAGGTTATCAGGATTTTCAGTCTTCCGAGGTCCACCTGGGCAGCTTATTGCCTACTTTGCAATTGCACAGTACGGCTTTCAAAAGTTACTGGGGAGCTGACAGAAAACCAAATGTGAGTCTGACAGCACACCCTAACCACAGAGGACTTCCTGTTTCAGGGTTTGAGAGGGACAGACACGACTGGGTGGAGACAGGCGAGGCTTTATAAATGCATTTGGATTTATGTTCTATTTTGAAACACTCCATCCTTGATGAATTGGCATTTATGTGATTAAACCTCTCTTTCTCAGAAAAGTCCAGGCCAACTGTAAGCGTAGAAGCTCTTCCCCTGCAGGAGCCAGTGATGTGCTGCTCTGACACACGGGGAGATGTGCCAGTAGATCCTAATAGTGCCAGATCCACCAGCTTGATTTGTCTTTACCAGTTCCTACAGGGCAATGCTTTCATCTTTATATTGTCACTCTGTGGTTATCCATAGCGAATACACTATTGTTAGGGTAATTCTAGTGTAGCTGCACAAATCAAGCTGTTGTTGGAGTGCTCCCAGAGCACCAGGGCTGATGGTTGCCTGTCCTCCTCTGTCTTTTATTCGAACTGCATAAATGGCACTTCCCCTTTAGATCACGGCAGTGGGGCATCTTGGTGATGCCTAGGGTCATTTAACACATGCTTAGTGGATCCCAGTCACAGAACAATGTTTGACTCCAAAATATTATCAGACTTAAAAATAGCAATAACAAATCTTGGGTCCTGGATGTTTGTATTAGAGCTCATACTTTTTCAGCAGAGAGACTAGAAACTTGTTTAGGAAAATAAAACCAAAGTAGCTTAGTAATTACATAGCTACATAAGAAAGGGCTTTAAGAATAAAATAGCAAATGTTATGAGAGTCCAGAGTACAGCAAGGGCATCGTCGGTGCTCCCTGAAATTGCCATTACTTTTTGAAAGTAATGGACTGGAAATTGCAATGAAAGTAGCTGGTAACTTCTCTGTCTAAGGCAGGGAAGAAACCAAAGGCCCTTGGGAAAGGCTTAGACCCACTGACCAGATTTTTAAAAGAGAATACAGAAAGGCTTAAAAATACAGAGACTGTACTACTGTTTTCACATGATTTTTAATTATTTTTTTATAGCATCCAATATTGTTGCTGCCCACAAACTATGCAATAGATCTAGAGTTCATCAATGCACAATTCACATAAGCTACACACACCACTTCCATTACCTGGTTTTAGCTGACCAGGTGAGTATCTTAATGAATGAATTAGAGCTTCAAACACTTCTGTATTCCATAATGAATTCCTGAAGTTTAAGGTGATGATGAAACCTTGTTAATTATGATGATGAAGTATGAAATGTTTGGCTCCTGTTATCTGGAAAATGAACACAGCCCTTTACATGCAAAAAGGTCATAACTCTTTTTTCTGAAGTGCTCAAGTAATACCTAACTAAACTAACAGTCTATTTTTAATTTCATATAACAGTAGACCTTGAAATATACGCAACAGCATATGAGTGTGTATGTGTGTAACTGCTCAGGATCTTTTTATCGTTCAAGTTGAATTGTACTTCATCACCATGAAGTTCAATCAGTGGTCCGCTCACCTTTGTGGAAATTAGCCAAGTGCTTAAACACAGATTTTTATTTAAGCCTTAGGGACATCTGAAGAATATTGTCTAAACAACTGTTTATTACAATATCTTTTCCATGGCAGTATGGCATTTCAGTATTTGAATGCATGATTTGTAATTTCTGTTTGCTGTTCTTTTTTAAAAACTGTTGTTTAAGGGATTGCTCAAAGGAAGTGCAAATACACTGCTCCTTATAGAAGCTTATTTTTCCCCTCTTAGTCCACTCTATAGCTTTACCAAACCCCCCCAAAAAGTTTTCATGTTTTATTTTTCTTTTTGTTCATTTCATTCAGCTACTTAGAAAGTGAGGAAGAAAGTTACTCTACCATATTCGAGTACTCTTAGTTCTTGGTGTCACACACATCGTCAGTCAGACACCACAGCTCCAGTGGCATCTTCTCAGAAAATCTATGTGCTTCCACAGAAATTCCATTTCCATTCCTTCCCAGTATCAGCTGCCGCTAACATCTCCACTTGTTGTATTCGTAGCTACATATATCTGAGAGGTGCAAAGACATAGTACTTCAGCTGCTTGCTTTCCTTTGCATGCTGAAAACATAAAGGGATCTGTATTTACCATGGAAGTGATCTCAGAAAGCTTTTATAGCCTTAGTTCATCCTGGTCCATGAAAAAAAAAAAGACATTCTCAACAGATCACGTCCGTGAAACACACCAATGCCCAGTGCCAGCGCTAAATATAGGCCTGTGTCATAGCTGGGACATCATACTCCTGTGATGGGACCTGGATGTTATATTTGTCTACCAAGGGAGTCATCCTTCCCTTTCGAAGGAATCATGCATAATTCACAGCTCTGTGGCACACCAAGGCTACTGTCTATTTTGTGGGGGACTGTCAGCTGTCCACCCAGTGTGGATGCCTCTGGTGTCCTATGCTTCTCCCTCCATCCCTGTTTGTTGCATGAGTGCATCCACTTTAGACAACTACTTTTGTCACTGGGAATTAAAACTATCATAAACTCTTGTCCAGACCCAATGTCTCTGCAGATTTCTCTAGAGAACCAGGTTCCTTCATCCAATCCACTTCTAGAGCCAAGAAGCCTCTGGCTGCTAGAGCCCTTGGCCAAGTAACTACCATCTGGAATTGTTCTCCAGAAGATTTTGTTTATGCCAGCTTACTGCAAACAATGCAGGAAGACTTCACAGCTCAAATTTCACAGAAAGAATGCTGATAAAACACAACCAATTCCACTTCAGGCAGGTAAAGCATGAAGTTAATGCATCTGACCACATTCCTATGGACTACCTGCATCAGAGCACATCATTGTAAAAAGAACTGAGAATAAACTGTTTACCTCTTTAGAGAGAGGTGGAATTGCACTACAGAAATGCTTTGGATGTTGTTCTTGTCTTGCTGCCCCGGTTCTGAGAAATCTTTGTCCATTTTTTCTATGGATGGAGGTCAGGATTTTGTAAAATGTGATAGTAGCTCAAGGACATGTAAAACAGGTAGACATAGTGTCACTAAATAAAGCTGAAATGTAATAGCCAGTATCAGGCTAGCCTTAATTGCAAAAGTAAATGTTCTGGAAAAACTACAGTTATTGCTGATAATCTTAAAAATAAACATAAAACTATCTACTTTTTTAAAATATGCATGTAGAAAAATATTTTGCGTGTTACTTCAGTAATAACCTGAAATAACTGGCAACTAACATCACATGTGATGTCTCTCCACTATTTTCAGTCATTTTGTGAAATTAATGGTTTCGCAACTGACTAGAGTATAAATTTAGATCTCTGTGATACACAGCTTTTCCCTATGTTCACTATCTGTTTTTTATTTTTAATACAAAAATTATAGGGTATTTTTTCTTTATATATCAGGATAGTTATATGATTGTCAAGCATCTGTTGACATCAGTTATTCATAGCTGTTGTGTCTATGGTATTTTAAGTAAATTTACCATCATTGCTGGGAGAAGGTGCAAAACATCTTTTTATTTCTTTATACAGAGATAAGGAAATTGAAGAGGGGGAACCCATGAAGCTCCTCTGGGGTTTTATCATTAAGTGTGAACAATGTTGGCATCTCCTGAGTAAGCCATAAGTCTAAGTACGGAGACTGTAAATTCCATGAAGTATCTCCTTCTAGTTGTAACAAAAAGTTATCCAGTCATAAGAGTTATTACTTGAGACTGTTGGAATAAAGTGGTAGCTCTGTACTCTGCCTTCATTTCAGGATTTCTGTGCAATAAAATTTTAGGCTTTTAAATAATATTCATAGATTTTTATTCAAGATTTTACCTTAGAGTGAGCTGCCCAAAATAGGCCATTACATAGTTATTTAAAAGGGTGTTTTGCTTCTGGGAAAACTATTGTTTTGGAACAACTTCCTTTAGAACATGGACTATCTCGCTTCTCTTTCAAAGAGAAATCGGGAAGTCCATAGCTTAAGCATTTAGCCTTGTGCCATCCCTACTGCTATCCAGCTCCATCAGCAGTGTGGGCAAAACAGTCATACTATTAAGGCATTGAGGAAAAAGTCTGTCATAACTGAGCTCTGGCTACCACTTCTACATAGGTGATGTTTATAAAAGGACATCTTTGATATTTCCTGTTTGGCATAACTCATAATTTACCCTCTTCACCACAGCAAGAAGATAAATATTTTCTGCAAAAAGCATTGCAGAAGCAATGCTTTACCAAAGCACCTCTCTGCTGGTAGAGAGACTTTGGAGACAGATGTGCCATGGCTGGAGCAGCAAAGCTTTCAGGAGAAGCCCTTAGGACAGATGAGCTCAAATGGGTAGCAGGGGAAAACCATAGCATGCTCTATGGTCTCAGTGCCCTTCTGCAGCAATATCTTGTCCACAAATCTAAAAAATAAGACTATTATCTTCCACATGGGAGAAGCCCAAGGCAGTAGTTGTAACATGTCCTGCCTTTGGTTGTACTGGATTCTCTTTGAGGCCAGATTTCTAGTGGGTGCACGAAGGGCTAACCTGCTCGTATAAATCTGATTAAAGAGTTTCATACCCATGAGGAAGAATTTTTGTTACATGTGACCTCTACATAACATGCAAAGTGAGCCTTTTATTGCTATTATTTGTAGGCAGGACCCTAGTCACAGGTTTGCTATGATGTTTTTAGTAGACTACGAAACACATGTGCATGAACGGGCCATGACAGCTTCCCATCACGAGATTTCCTTTGCAAGAAAAAAATTACAAAGATTATAATAAAGTGTACAGCAGTGTTTGCAAAATTGATATCAGACTGTTATTCAGATGTCCATGTGGATTTCAGAGACTTTTTTAAGAGGAAGTTCACTAACTTCTTTATAGAGAATGTAATTTCATAACTACGTCTGCTTATTAATACTTTGAATGATGAATTTATTTTCACAAACAGGGAGGTATTTAAAACATAGTCTCTAAGACCAGTAGTTTTCTTTGATGCAGGATTTGTAATGACCTTAATGTCGTAACATACCGTCGCAGTTTGAACAGGGATGCATAACTTGTGATTAATACTGTAATCACAATAGACAGAGAACTATTGCTCACATAGGAAGCTGTTTTGTCTTTCCCTCCATGACTTGCTTACTTTTACATTTATATTTTCAATAGTATTGATACAGATATCTTTTAAACAATACACAGAAAATAAAATGTAACACATGATGTACCATCTATTTCTACACAATTTTATGACAAAACAATATAGAAAATCCCAGAAAATGTAGATTTATAAAGAAAGAAATTTCTAAGCATAATTAATGTTCCATTTTTTTCAGTGTCTTCAAAATATTCTAATTTAGAGTAGTCAAGTGGAGGTGATTTAGAGAGCATTAAAGTTTATTGAGGGCTGTTGTACAAACTTCAGAGGATCAAGCCTCTTGGACACAGAAAATTGAGATACTAAAATCCACATTTTGGTATCTTTTGAACAACGGAGGAGAGGAACTCTAAGGCTATATGAATGAACAACTTAGCAGATCAAAGAAGTGCTATGTACAGACACACAGAAATTGTTAGAAGTGGGTGTTTGTATCAAGCCAGATATGATGTGCTATTGGACATGGAATAATACTAGCAGTCCCAGCAGCATAATCAGGCTGGATTGGCTCTAGTGTGGGCGTAGCAGAGATTTTCTATCTGCCTTTTTGTTGCAAACTTCTGTTTACCCTGTCCAGGGTCTGGATGTACCCTTCCTGGTGCAGTTTCATGACTTGTCATGCTCAGTATATGAAGTCAAATAAGATATACCTGCACTTTTTGGGTGGCAAAGTTACGAAGGCATTTCCTCTCTAGGTGTGCAGTACTGTTTTGTTTCTCTGCCTAAGCATGTGAAAAGCTCTATGATGAATTTAAGAATAAAATTAAATGTGTTTGAAGTCTCTCCACCTCAGAATTACCCAAAGATGATAATTTTTTTCTAGTCAAGACAAAGCATGGACAGGGATTTTTCTGACTTATGGGTTTAATTTAAAAAAATCTCAGTTCATCAAAACCAAACCTCTGAGGAGTAACAGGGAGGAGAAAGTAAGAACACAGCAAGCGGAATATGAAAAATTTCTTAGCCTCCTAGTGCGCTTTATGATCAAAACCAGGACTATTGACTGGTGGTCACCATATTCATTTGGCAGCACGGGAGACAGCTAGAGGCTCATACCTGAGTGGTTCAAAGTGGGTCTGGGTCTTAGTCTCATCAGTTGGAGCCGTTCCATTTTACAGAAATAAACAATTATGGAATTAAGGTTTATCTCTCTCTCCTTGTGCTTGTGCTTATGTCAAGTCTTCTGACTGCCACAAAATAAGAAATGATTCCAGCAAAGGAGCAGAGCACTAGCATGTGAAAAATGGCACTACAGTAACAAAACCCAAATCTTCTGTTCACTATGTGAATGCTTGAGATCACTGAGCTGTCTGTTATCCTGATCTCAGTTCCTTTTTCTCTTCGCTTCCTTCCTCTTTTTTCTAGGAGAAAGAAACAAGCAAACTTTGCAAAGCCTGCCTTTTACGCCAATGTGGAATGAAAATGTGAAGAAAAGTTTATAGACCTGTGTCAGACAGGAAAATAATTTACTGTCTCATTTACATTTTCAAAGTTAGATAAGAATACCCCAGAGATATTCTACATGTAGGCTACTTTATTTACAGTGAGTGACTCCATATATCTTTGTAGATAACAGTTTAGCAGCCATTAGCTAAGTTGTATGTTCCTGAATTTCCTTTCATGTAAATCAACGTGGCAGAAAATTAAGGTGACTGGGGTTTTATGGAGATGAAGATCATGTCTGGTATTTTTCTAACAGAAACAAATTAAAAGCATATCCAATTTAAACAAAGCCTTTAATCTGAAAATGCAGAGAGTGATTTTCATACTTCCTTAAACTCTTGCCTGAATTATGAGTCTTACGTATCCATCATGCTCCTTTCTCCTTTTATACGCACCTTTTCCTTCCATGACCTTTCTTCTTTTTTCCTTCCTAGCTCAGTTGACGGTCCTAGTTGATTCTCTGGTGGGCAAGTGACTAAAAATAAACTCTCCTTCCTGCCAGTAGCCGTTTTGGTGCTTCATTCACTTAGGACAGCATTACTTTGTGAAAGGAGAAGCCAAGGGCTAGATAACATTCTAAGACAAAGTCACTCACGGCAGCCTGCAGTTTCCTAGAGACACCACAGAGGTACAAAACTATGAGACCTCCTTCTTGAAGATGATAAGAGGAAAGAAGCACAGGTAACAGAAGCCTGTGGGGAGGAAGGATTAAAAGACCTATTAAGTTGTATGCATACTTCTGCTAAATTTTATACATTTAAGTCTCTGGTTTTAACTTTGTGCAGCAAGGTTACACAGCAGGGGGTTTCTGCTGATGAAGCTGGTGGTGTATGCATTCCTTCCTGCACTACTGAAATGTTACAGTGGTATGCCCAAACACCATCATGTAGTCATGTAACATTATCGTGTAATGCCTACTTTGTTTTCACAGGTCATTACCTAACATAAAGGTCATGAGATACAGTACAAAAAAGGTCTCTTTAAAAGCATGTGGAAATGTACGGAGATTTTAAATATCTAATCCTGGATGTCCTTCTAGCCTGACATGACTTTTTTTATGTGTTTGTCAGAAACTTAGCAATACTATTGATTTTCAGACTTTTTTTTCAATGAGCTGTCTTATGCTAATTCAGTTAAGATTCTAGATAAAGAAAAAAAGAAAGATTAATTTTATTATGAACGTCCAACAGGTGTTTGTTTTAAATCATCCATATGTGCTACTTTACTCTTTCGACATTTTAATGCATAGTCTACTCCTGTTACCTATATAATGTGTGTAGATTATTTTTTGTTGAGTCTATGATAATTATTTCGTACCTTTTGCTAGAACTTGACAGGCTTCACAATGATTAAATAAAATATTAAAATTTACCCTTTTCATTTTAAAATAGGCTATTATTTTTAAAGTAATGTCCATAAAACAATCTATTTTATACAAAAGGCATTTAACATTCTGAAACCAGAATTGAGTTTCTGACATCTTAAAGCTAAAAACCCAGAAGCATCACCACAGGATGAGCTGGTGAATTCAGCAAAGAAAGAGTTAAAAAGAAGGAAAATATTTTTATAAATTCCTGTACATATTAGCTAAACCTGAAGAAATTCTAGAGATCTGTCTAAATCTAACTGACACCAGTGTGTTTTACAGCTAGACTAACTTTGTGACTTTGAAAAGTGTTTCTTCACATTGCTTTTATATGACACCAATTATACTGTGCACTGGAGGTGACTGTGAAACATATTTTGTTGGTTAAAAATATTGCATTAAATGGTTGTCTTCCATACAATTTTTAGATAGGAATCAATCAAGGCTTGTGTGGTGATGTGCAAATTTTCAGTCAATTTGAACTGATTTGGCTCTTCAGAAGGTTAAGGTAGTTTAATGGTTGAAAGCACATTGCTGTGCAGCAAGCTGCAAAAGTCAAAGGGTTAGAGGATTAGGATTTCATTTCCTTTTAGCCATTGCCATGTCTGTTTTCTGTCCAAACTACTTCTTGTTCCCATTTAACCCATGCTTTTAAAGACAAAAGGGGTTGAGAACTTGTGGGCCTCAGGCTTCATTTTAACAAGCCGTCTCTAGCACTTTGGTGCGTAATTTGTCATAAATGTCATAGGTCAGGGAATGTTAGAAACCTACAGCCAGCAGATGGTCATTATGACAGCAGTTAGGTTTCAGAAGCAAAAGATGCTTTGTGATATTTACTCCAGTGTGTGAATGTTACACCTCTGTAGCATATTTTCAAGTTCACTCTTAAAATGAACTTGTCTTTTTTATCACTCACTTCTTAACTAGAGCTCACAAAAGCCCCTGAGCCAAATCCTCTTCCCACTGCTCACGGGGTTCAGTGGGACTCCTTCCAGCAGTAAAATATACGTGTAGAACAGTCCGTTTCATTTACAGTAATAGTCCAGGATTACCAGCCATAGACAAACTTTTCAGTGTTCAGTTAAATTAGGAAGAAGTTCTTTTTCATCTTCATGCTACTTTTCTACCCTGTTATTCTTTTCAAATTATACTGGAAATGGAGGTTTCAGATAACTATAAAATGGGCTTTTCCTGGCAACACAGTATATCCAGTTAAATAGAAACAAGAAATCTATACTATTTTGTTTCCCATGATACCACCAGACCTAAGAACCTCACACAGGATACTGACCCCGTTATGGCAGCCAGTACTCAGTATTTACAGTTTTAAAGAGCAGGATGAAGCTGTTAGGAGCAATCTCAGGCACAAAAAGCCTGCAGCCCAAAGAAGCAGAAAAAAAGATGAAATTTAATATGCACAGTTCACTACACTCAGATCTGCATGGGAATTGTTTTACAGAAAAAAGAAAGAGCTGTCTGTTCCTTCAAGAAAACTGGCTGAGTAGTTGGCTGATCTCATATAAGCCTTGTGACAAATATTGATCTTGAGGAGAGAGTAAGGTGGTCTTTTTTTACAAATCAGTTCTATGAAAGCATTTTGTGCATCAGGGCTGTAGATACAGAGAAGTGCAGGAGTAGAGATGTAAACTTGTGTGTGACAAGCTGACAGGCAGGCAAATGGGTTTAATATTGCTCATAAGTGAAGGAGGTGGGTGAGCAAAAGGTAAAAGACAAGCCTCTTGTTCCAAATAGTTGTAACTCATAAAGTCAAAAAAGCTCTGCTGTGTTTAGTAGGAAGAAGCTACCTTCTGCAGATATGCTGGAAGCATCATTCAACAGGTAACCATTCAGAATAATAAAATTTTTCTTGCTTGTGACTGAAAAATCTTGGTTTTGCTATGTCTCATCCAAGCCACTTAGTCAAACTTTGCGAAGGTCACCAACAAAAACATTTTACACATGAGAGGAAATAACTACAGCAACAGTAGCTGGGATTTGAAGACACTGCCTGGTTTCCAGGGAAATAAGGCTGTGTCGTCCATCTGTCTGCCTGTTAGTTGCCCTTTAGTAATTTTTGACCAGTTGGACAGTTTCAATAGGTTTCAGAGAAATTTCACACATTCACAAAAGATTAAAAAATAACTCAGTTCCTGCAGGTTTGCTGAAAATTAGTAACTGGATACAGAAGACAAACACAAATTATTCCCATAGTATGATATTATCAGTTAGCAGTGCTGTCAAGCTGCGGCTTCCCAGACAATATGCCAGTGCAGGATCAGTGCTCCCATTGCTCAAAACCCACCTTGATGTGCTTGTTGCCAAGCTGGTAGGTACGTGAGAATGAACTCCTAAAGTAGTCATCTCACTATGGGAAGAGGAGGGGTGCAGTGTTAGTTACTGTGGTAGACTCATAGAGTCATAGAACAGAATCATAGAACCATTTGGGTTGGAAGGGACCTTATGGATCAACCTTATTGGTTGAGCAGGGACCCCTTCCACCAGACCAGGTTGCACAGAGCCCCATCCAACCTGGCCTTGAATGCTGCCAAGTAGAGGACAGCCACTGGGGTTTCCTGGGCCAGGGCCTCACCACCCTCATTGTTATGAATTTCTTCCTTATATCTAATCTAAATCTCCCCTCTTTCATTTAAAGCCATGAGCCCTTGTCCTATCACTCCATGCCCTTGTGAAAAGTCCCTCTACAGCTTTCCTGTAGGCCCCCTTTAAGTACTGGAAGGCTGCTATATGGTGTCCCCAGAGCTGTGTCTTCTCCAGGCTGAACAGCCCCAGCTCTCTCAGCCTTTCCTCACAGAAGAACCTACCAAACTCCCAAAGCAACCATGTTTAATTAGTTTCACTGCTAGTGGGTTAATTTGTCTTCTCTTTGCAATGGTAAGAGTTATCAAATAATTATCTGCCATGGAAGAGGTTTCTTCATCCTCTAAGCTCAGAACCTCATGTCCCCCAAAATATGTTCATTGTGCGTGGTTCATGCTTGTTCTCACTGGTGAGGGTTTTCTCAGTGGTTAGCTTTCAAATGGTGGAACCTGTGGTTCTTGGCACCCTCAGCATTTCCTGGTTTTGTATAGTGAGCCGCAGCTATCAGCTTGTGAACCTTGCAGTTAGTTATATCTTCTTGTTCCACCTTCCAAAATGAGAAGTCAAATATGTAGGAGACTCCTACTGCCTGAAGGTCACGTGAGGCTTGTGAGGCCATCATTTCTCCAGGGTCATGGTAAATGAAACAAGAAATTTTTAATTCTCAAAGGCTCCAGATTAGAGAGATGCAAATCTGAAGGATATTACCTTTCACAACCTGAATTCTATTTTATGCTCCTGCAAGGTAGTAGCCTCCAGAGTCCTAATGACCCCAATAGCTGTCTGTGAGTGAGTGGACTACAATTCCTATCAGTCATTATGACAGATTTGATCAGCAACTAACTTTATTTAAACAATTTATAATTAAAGCCTGTCCCAATGATTGATAAGTATTGGATCCAGCTGCCTCTCAAATAGTTTAGCTGTTGCTGGTCTCTGGATTTTTCGGGTCTTGATAGCAGCAGGAAAGAAACTTCAGTAGGTAAGAGAAAGACACCACTTATGGTACAAACCTTCACATTAAGAATGATTATTTTACTGTTGTTAGCGGAAATATAAGCAATACTTGGGAAAATTCTCAAATTCACACAGCAGGTGATAAGAAGCAGTTCAAGGACTTTAAAAGCTGTACTAGGCCTTCGCAGATTCTAAGTACAAGATGGGCCATTATCAACATGTTCTCTAATTTCAGGCATAGCAAAAGCTATGACTTTCACACAGTAAACTCTTTGTCTATAGCTTTACATAAATTTGGCTTAACATGAACGTACTTTACGAAAGAAATTTTGTATGCTTCTCTTTTCTGTTACTCTTCCATATAGAACAGAATATTCCTTGATATTATTTTCCAAAAGGTAACTAATGAAACCACACCTGTGTTTTTACACAGATGTGTAATATTTACAAAGAATGTGTGTTAACAAAAATACTGTTATTGCCTTCACCATAGTAATAAGAAAGTGGAGAATCAAAACTATACTTTGACACCGGGCAAACAGATGGCCCTTATCAACGTCTCATAACTGATAGGAATGCATGCAATATCTTCATTTCGTTGGCTTTTGTCTTTCTTGTAGTTCCGTTTTAGTAATTTTGAAAAAGAGGGAAAATCTTAAAACACATTATTTCAGTGCCTTATATTGCACCGACAGCTAAAAAATGCTCTTGAGTTTCCTAAGGGAAGAGAAGCTCAGCAAAAACTTAGAAATAAGAAATGTTCTGAATGTTTCCAGCATTGATAGGTAGTAAGTGAGCAACATTCAAGTACACCATTGCTACCACTGTGAAATGAGACCAAGTGATCATTTTATTTTCCTGACAACTGTCTCAGATGGAATAAGGACCTTACTGGATGTAGATGTGTTTGCCTAGAAGTGCAGAATGTGGTTACTAAGACTTTTCTATGAAAATTATGAGACAAAGGACTTTCGTCTTTCAGGTTAAAAATGTCTTTTCACACATACCCAGCAGTTACTACAGTTTGTAGGATGCTTCACACACTGACCCTTCAAAAATATGACCATTTGAGCACACCGCATCACAGAGGAGAAAGTGTTGAACCTGCTGTTTATGCAGCAAATCCACCTCTCTGTATGTTCCACAAGTGAGCATATTTCCTTACAACAGCAACAGAGCTGTGCTCTGATCTCACAGAGTAGTTACCACGACTTCTCTTGAGGTGTAGCTGCTGTACAGAGAGGAGGGAGAAGATTTGTTGACTTATTCAAATCCCAATGAAGCCACTTGGGATCTTTCCACTTCCTACAACAAGTATTAGATTAGACCCTTAGAAAAGGTACAAACAAAAAGAAATGTCCAAGAGCAAAGTCTTTCAAGAACTAAGAACTTCCCTGCGTCCTTTTAACCAATCTCCTGTTTTCTTAAGGACTGATTTGGAGCTATGAGATTTACCCCAGAGTTATAAAGGCATTATGGTAAAAAAGAATGTGTGTTAACAAAAATACTGTTATTGCCTTCACCATAGTAATAAGAAAGTGGAGAATTGAAACTATACTTTGACACCGGGCAAACAGAAAAGCATTGTGACAGGTGAGCCAGTCAGTAAACAGTTTTAAAAAGTAAAGCAAGGTTATTCCGAGAGAGTTTTTTTGTGTATGTTTTGTTTTATCTATTATATTGTAAGTTTTCATTGGCTTAATTATTTGTATTGATATGTGTGCAATAGTTTAAAAATATAAAGAAATTTATAAAAACAATTCAAGAAGCAGCTTAAGGTTGTGCAATCAACGAGAATTTATAGGTTTGTGCTATATTGAAATCTCTGTTAGATCCTGTAGGTATATGGATTAGATTAAAAACAATGCAATGAAAGTTCTTCCTGATATTATTCCCAAGCCTCTTTTAGTGTCTTTTAGTGACAGGATAGTTGCACACTATGCACCATGTTCAGTTGCACTTCTTTGCACAAACCACTTCAAACACAGCCAAGTAGTTAGCAGCAATTACCCACACTGTAAGCCTCACTTTTCTCCTGTTTTCCATTAGTATTTTCCATGTTTCCATTCTACGTACATCAAATGGCAGTAAATTTACGATAAAAAAAATTTTGCGGGAAATACATACCAAAAAAAAAAAGGAAATATTTTTAATTGTCCAAGTATGGAATCTGAAACTGTGGTTCTAAGTCATTGATGGGCTGTAAGGACTACAAATAACTATTATAGAGCTATTTTTCCTCAGTCATTTCTGGGTGGCAGAGCATCCACAGAACAGCTTCAGAAGTGGCGTTCCGCAGCCTAACAAGCAATTAGTACAGTCCATAAAAAAAAAATAAATATATATATATATATAAAATGTTAAAAAAAAAAAAAAAAGAAA
>Ga0065711_1040341_pt1 | contig 17049 bp, 5 predicted proteins | sample Hoacrofraction12_FD_59098 | JGI IMG/M metagenome (GOLD analysis project Ga0065711, IMG submission 59098) | Hoatzin crop microbial communities from Cojedes, Venezuela - Epithelial fraction 12 v2 (version 2) | ecosystem: Host-associated > Birds > Digestive system > Esophagus > Crop | place... | reverse complement strand
CATATCTCTGGTCACCAGTGCCATTACTGTAATTGAAAGGCATTAACTTCTATACAAGAATTCAAATGTACATTAGTTATACAATGGGAAATGATGTACTGATGTCATGTTAAAATCTGTGAAAACACAACCTCAACAGCATCATACAGTTACCAGTGTGACAGCCAAGAAACCCAAGGACTGGTCTTCAGAAACAGCACGCCTGAAAACAATTCCAAAAGCACACTCAAAAAGATTTTTGAAAGCATTGTTCATGATGTGACATGGTTTATCAGTATCTGAATGTCGTCACATTCTGGACGGCTGTGTTTAAGTGTCACCTGGTTTATCTAGTGCTTTCAAGGGTTGTCTCTATCAAGAGCTAGTAATGAGCTGCATTCTGTGTCTTTGCCAGTGAGTTTGTACAATGAACAAGTTTAGAATGACGTGCCATGGAAACTTTATGTATTTAGAGCTAATGGAAACTCAAAAGTGATGAAGCTCTCTTTCAACTACTGATCTTCCAGGGAAAGGCAGATGGGCACTGTGTGAACACATTTGTTCACAACCAGACCAGGTGATGCATCGTCTTATGTCCATCCAGTGAGGAGATGTATCATAAAGGCATCCTTATCTAACAGTGATGAAAACTTTGACAGACAAGTGTCCATCAGCAAGGGAGACCTATTACCTGGTTAGATCAATCAGCAGAGCTGTGGTTTTAGAAAATCTTTAAAGCTGTCTTTAGCATCAGTAGTAACTTTAGTAACAAAACAGTCTGTAAAGGAAATCTTTACTCCAGCTCAGATTTCTGCTGCAAGGAAAGCAATGATTAACTATGATATTTGTCAAGATGCTGGACCTGTGCTCCAAAACTATATAAGCTATTCTGAGTTAACTTGGCATCAGAATCTGTCTGGTGAACAAACACAGAAAACATCCTGGAGCAAAATCAAAGTGACGCCTGCAGTGTCAGAAATGTTCTTTAAGGTGGCAAAGCCAGTTCAAGAAGTTCTGGCCCTGCAATGTGCCAGCTGCTCATTCTCAGGCTCCCACAACTGGTCATGGCACCTCGCTGGGCCAATACAGTGTCTGTGGGACTCCACTGTAAACCAGATCAGGAAAATTTTTATGATGAAAAGAAAAAAGAATCTACAAATAAAAGCTGTTTTTATATGGATCATCTAACTGTCCAACTTACAGCTTAAATACAGATGTGTAGACAGTGCTAAGCAAAGGAAGAATGACATGCAAGTGCAAGAGTGAGTTGAGACGGTACTACCAAGAGGAGCATCCTGTTCAATCGTCCCAAAAAGTAACTACAAAGCATACTATGGTTTATGTTTTGCAACATAGCTCTCCAAATGTAGTAACTAATTTCTTAAGGCATTTATGCATTCTAGATTAATTTTCATTTCTGCTTTGTTTCAAAGGTGGTCAAATATTGAGGGATCTTCGCAAAGCAGGGAAACTCTTTATTTTCTCAGTTTTTTGTCACAGAAGTGGTACATCCATCAGATAGTAGCAATTTGTATTTGCAGTGCCAAATGAACAGCATACAGTACCTGAAAGTTTTTACCTGCTCCTCCATGATTCTGATTACAGCGAGCATCTCCCAGTGACTTGCATTAGTCGGAAACTCTTCACTGTGTTGCTCTATGTGCTTTAGGGCATGGGCCTCAGATTGGGAATTGTGACAATCAGTCCTTCCCTTCTAGGATTTTTCTCTTCTTCCTTTTGACGCCTTCCCAAGTAGGTACACAAATTAGGGAATAAAGGGGCTATTACAATGCAGTGTATTATATTTCCAGGTAGTCATTAGCCTTTGTGCTGGGATACCTGATACAGGCATGGGCAAATCCTCTTTCCCAAAAACTTCTGAAGATTATTAATACAAGTCCAAGAGGGCTGAAGTGGCTCCCAGAGCCACTGAGCTTGGAACTGATGAACATCCAAAGCATTGTGAACAAACAGTGCATGAAAGAGGGCCCAGACAGCTAAAAGCTGGTGTTTGTACTAGGTGAGAGCTCTGTACTCCTTTGGTGAAGGAAGTCCGTATTTATGTTCTGAAAACATCTTTTTGTTTCCCTGATGAGCTAGGTCATTATCAGAAAGATGGTTGTTTGTTTCTTTAAAGCGCGGTATTTTATTCCTAATCAAACACTATGTGTAAGCGATGAGAGATGGTTCATTAGAGAAATCCTAGAACACACTCTTTGGGATTGATAGCTTATTTATTACATGGTGAATAATTGGAATAATTTTTACATAAAAATTTTATTTACAGTTCTCTAGAGCTGTTGATTTAAAAGTAACTTCAGCATTCCTTGGTCAGCTATAGTTCTTTGTAAATAATAAATCTGTTTTCTTTGACGGTAGGATAGGGTCTTTGTGTTATCCACGCAAAGAACATTCCCAGTGTGGTATTCCTCCAGCACTAACAGTAACTGTGTTGTTTGTAGGGTATTGTATACTCACATCTTGGGTAAAAGGACTAAGGCTTTTAATTGAAGTGGATGATTTTGCCAGATGTCACAAGTTCACTCCTTGGTGGTGCTATCCTGTCAATGTGACTAAGATGTGCTATAAATTATTTCTGTATGTATGTGTGAATTGATGAAAGAATGACAATATTGTGCTCAGTGTCATGGTGCATACCATGACTAAGAGCAAAATAAATTATTTGCCTCAGAAGCTAAAGGCCAAAAGAAGATGCTGAGTTTTATTTTACTCAGGAGTTGACTGACAGAAATATAAAACATCATATAAAAACACTAGGCTCATCCCAAATCTTTGTAGTGGAGATATAGAGGTAGCCTACATAGTACAGATGTAGCACTGACCGTGGAAATACTTCTGTGATCTATAATCATATGTCATTAACTGAATTATGATAGTGAAGAAGCAATTTTGCTAAAAAGTTTTGCCTCTCAGTGAGGTCCTGTATATATATGGCAAACCCAGTGCTCTGTTTTGGTTGAAGTTAAACCCAGTCTGTAATACTTGAAATGTATGGAATATGCTTTGAATAATACCTAATGAAATAATTCAACTTGAAAAAAGTACTCTTTGCCCCATGCAGACTGGAAAGATTTAGAGTAAAAGACTGTGAGGGATTTGAGGATTATGTGGGGTTCCTTCATAAGTAATTACTTGGTTTCTACTTGATAGTATTTGTATTTTGCTACCAGTTAAAATCTCCACGAGCAGTTACTTTTATGTTACCTACATCTAAACTTTTTCTGGTATGAATCACTTTTTCGTATGGAATTGTTTCTGGCAGGGTAGGACTAAAAACCTGGCAGAGGTTTTATTTCCCTGATAGGATTATTAACAATGATTTTTGCAGGTATCACTTGATGCTATGCGTGTAGAAGGAGATGATTTAAGCACGTAAGGACTATGATAAACATTTAGTTTGACTCTTTGTAACAAGCATAGGTGTAGCAGGTGAGCACAGACAATGTTTTTGGTGAATTTTCATGACTGTATACCTTGCACGTGTAATGAGAATCCTAAGTCACAGTGGTTAACAAGAGCAAATATTACAGATAATATTTCTGGAAGTTATGGCAATGCATAGAGATTCCTACAGGTGATGTACTGGCATCATCAAACATAATCAAATATGTAATCTATACTTTGCCCTGAACTGCTCATTAACCTCAACACTGTGGAACAATCAGTCTCTAGAAAAATAGGTTGTGGTAGTATGGATGGTAGCTGTAGATTTATGCAAGGCCTCCAAGATGCAAATGGCTGCCCGATCTCAGGCAAATAAGATAATAAAGTATATGAAAAATGAACCCACTAAGCCAATAGTAGGCTCAGATGCCATGGGAGTGTGTTTTTGTAGAATGTCATTAAAAGATTTCTCTATTTTTTTGCAAATTACAAGGATGAATGAAACTAATCCATTGGAAAAGATACCAGTTCTAACAATTGTCCCAAACCAGAATATATGATGAATAAACATGTTTTCTTCAGTGTTCAATGAGAATGTCCCCTTAATATAAACTAAGCAAACTGAAAGTTGGAAGAAAGACATGTTAAGCTTGTCCTTATAAAGGAAGGTTATGAAGTCAGAAAATATGTAAAATGTGGGAAATAAAAATACAGAAAGGGATGGTTAAAATGGAAAAATTTTGAAAGCCTTAGTCAAACAAATCTTTGTTTTCAGCAGGGGTTTTTCTTAAATAGAAAGTGAGTGAAAAATAATGTGTTTCAAAAGTTAAATTATAGTTATTATTAACCACAAGAATATAGATAGCAACTTCAGTTTATGCAACATTCTAATTCCTCAAGTGGTAATAGAGTGGCCCACTATGAAGTGAGTAAAATCTGACTGAGATACCAGGATTTGGCGTGTTGACAGAAAATAAAGTGTTCAGCTTTCATGGTGCTGAAAGTGATATGAACATCTAGACAGGTTTTCCATGCCCTGAATGTAGGATTGTATGTATGCAATATTGCAAGACTAGAACTTTCTGCTTCTAAAATAGGCCATTTTGTATACTTCCAAATGAGCTATTTACAGCAGAAAGCAGTGTGTAAGTCATCTTTACCTTGCTGTACAAACTTCCATCAAAATATTCTTGGAAAACTGTTCTCAAAATGCAGAAAAGAATATCAATTATGTTACAGCTGCATTCTCAGGAGCATATTACTGAACAACATACTGCATTACAAAAAATTGATGAGGCAACAACATTAACTTACTGTCCAGAGATCAGAAGCAGGAAAACACATTTGTTCAATCAAAGAGGAGGCTTACTTTCTCTCTAAATTGATTTTAGAAGTATTTAAATTTGAGTTAAGAATTACTAGCAGTATTTCAGCTGTTCCAAACCTTAGAATATTGTATTCAGATAAGGTGGCTAAGCAAATGAAAACATAAAGGCTAAATTCATTCCAAATTCGTATAACAGTCCCAGAGTCACTGAAAGTGCATTAAAATTAAATTTAATGCCTACAGATCAAATGAGAAATAATTTGTGCACCAATTAATCAGAAGTGAATTTAAATGTTCTTCCATGGAACATCATGACTGACATCTTATAGAGACAAAGTTACATATTTGGAAAGAATGGTCTTGGCAACATTTCAACAATTGGAAAGTGTTTCTTCTGTCCCTCATCCATTCCTGAAGGTGCCACTATAATCTCTACTGTAGGCAAATATGTCTTCCCAAAAAAGAACATTTTCCTAAATAGTTTCAAGTAGAAATGCTCCACTGTATTTCAACAATGCTCCCTCTGCCCTAGGGAATAAGGGAAAAAAAGCAGTAGAAGCTGCTTGCCATCTGCTTGTAGCAACTTCCCCTGAATTTGAATAACTGAGGACAAATGCTTACTTTTCACCGGTGTACTTAGTTATCGTAGGGGAGTTTTAGAGGGGAAAGAGTGTGAACAGGACAAAATAACTCCAAAATCTAAGCCTCATGATGGTCTTTTCGGTTGCTGTGGGATCTGTGGGACCCACTCCCCAGTTCAGCAAAAGAGCAAGTACATTCACTTTAGATAGGCCCTAACACAAAACCTGGGGTAGAAGGGCCACCCAGGTATTTAGCCAGTTTTCTCAGTATGTTGTGGAGTTTCTAGTAGTTGTCAGTTTTCCAAAGTTGTGTCACTATCCAGTTGCCAAGGTAGCTGGTTTAAAGCCTATTTATTTAAAGTTAGCTGTTGTTGTCCTTTTACATCCCTCAAGATAGTGTGTGGATAGGCTGTGCTGGAAGTGCTGCTGGAAGCATATTTTCCCAGGCATTTTATCATGGCTTCACCTGCCTCTCCACCTGAACATTGACTAAAAGTACTTGTGGTCCCCAAATAACGGAAGTAAGCTTATGCGTGTCCCTAACTGTGAGCACATACGTAATATTAAAATACTATAATACGTGTTATAATGCCCACAGGCACAGTTGATCAGGGGAGGAAGCTTGCCCTTGCCTTGGTTCTCCTTCTGCAATACAAGTAATTGAGTTTCAGGGACCAAATCCAAATGCTGTTAAAGTCACTGGAAAAATTCCTGTTGTCTGCAGTGGTCACAAAATCTATACTGAAGTGCTGTAATTCTTTAAGTGGTTTGTTCTGGTGGTGGTAATTAAACTTAATTTCCACTTTCTTTCAATTCATCTTTATTTAAGTTTCTTCCTCCTATAAAAAGTGTCCAAACATGTAAAATGGAAGCAGCTGTGTTTTTATTAGAACTATAAAGTATGGTGTTAACCAATTAGTAAGAGTGGAAAAACAGTGCACTATTATAAATCTTATTTTGGCAAAGGAAAATGTTTTGTGAAGGTAGAAAAAAAGATGGCAGAGTTGCAACTGGAGTTGAAACGAGAAGTACGAACAATTGCAGATACCACTTTGGGATCCCAAACTCTTAAGAGGTATTATCACAAAAGAGAGAATACTTCTGCTCGGCAGGCAAAGAGGGAGAAAGTTCTCAATACCATTAACAAGTTGAAACTGATATGTGTGTTTCATGATGTTGCAGAATAAGTAGGAGTGGAAGAGGTTGGCTTGGTCATCTAAGGCAAGCAATATGAAACATTTTGTGTTGACAAGTAAGAAGTGAAAACATAAATAGGCTTAGAGAGAAAAACCTATATAGAACCATATGCTCAGGTACAGTAAATAGGTTTTGGAGTCAATGGAACTCTGTCTCTGAAGGTCTGGCCAAGGAATTAGATTCTTCCCATTTTACCCCATTATAATTGGTGAAAAACTTGAGAAAAATGATTTCATAAAGGTAGAAAACTGGTGTAAAGAATCACTCCAAGAAACCTCTGCTTTTCCTGGAGGCAGTGCGTCACTCAAGTATTTGTATTCACATAAGTAATGTCAGGGACTGCAATAGGATTACCAGTGAATCAAGCCAAGCACAAACAAAACTGTTTTCAAGATAGAACTTAAAAGCTAGTGTTCCAAAATGTTCTGAAGTAATTTTTAAAATTAATTGTGTTACAGTTGAAGACCATATAAATGGCTGACAGTAAGTCCTTATTGTCATTACCATTATCACTAATAGTGCAGTAGGGAACGGATGGCAGCACAAAGAAGGAGGCAAAATGGTATATTAATGTTGAGAGTTGAAATCCACTCACCTTGTTCTTCTCACAGTTGCACAGAGAGCACTGCTATTTATGGAGATGTTTTTACTGCGGTAAACAGAGTTCTGTTGCTGATGTGTGTTTATGGATTATGTGGAATGAAATAAGCCAATAAAGTGGAATATTTTAAAAAATCCCAGATGTCAAGGGATTGGTGCATCAAAAGAGAATCAGAGCCTTTGAATGGGCCTGATAGGGAGTGATATATGGAAAATCCAGAGTTTACACCACTGTAATACACATTGATTTGGATTTGTATGGCTATCAAAGAATACCGGAGGTTAAAGATTTGGTACTAGCTCTTAGGCAGCATGAGCCATATGCGTGTGTAGATCAGGATGACTGTTATTGGAGGCAAGAATTTTTAATCTACAATGCTGGATCAACACGGTTAGAATATTCCTCAAGAATATAGAAGTTCTGTCAAAAACAGAATTAAAGTTTTGAAAGCACTTAATTTAGCAAATAAAGTCTAAATCAATTTCTTACTGAAGTGCAGTATTTTGATAAAGCCTTTAGGGTTTTTTTTTCTTCTAAAACTGTCTTTTCTCTAAGAGATTCAGCTTTTCATTCTTATTCAGGACTGCTAGCATCTACCTTAATTAAACAAATTAGAAGTCAGTATTTGTTATGAGACAAAGATTCTTACATTTAGCAGGATTCTGGTCTGTAATACATGTTGGTGAAAATGGAAAATGCTACTAGAATCCTTGTATTAGAAAGATTGCAGTCATTATATTAGTAATGGTAATCTAGTGATCAGTGTTTAAGAATAGAAGAGAATAAACTCTTCCACAAATGATCACAAAGTACGCTAGAAGGTGAGCATACTGTAAAAAAGAAAATGCTCTGAAAAACTAACACATTGTTGCATTCAGATTTAAGCAAACCTGCAAACACCAACTGACCATGCCAGTGGGAAAAATGCAACCTGCAAATTCAAACCTGTTGCTACCATCAGCAAAACCTGCTCACAGAAGATCTATCTTAATCATTCTCCACATGCGCACCCCACAATGTGGTACATTTTGCCCCATGATGCACAGGCTTTTGCAGCTTGGGTGGAGGAAACCAACACAAAGGCTGTGTACCAGAACGTACTCATTCAGGGAACTGTGATAGGACTAGTCAATAGGAGACATTATGTTTTCAAAGCAATCATCTGCCTTCTTTAACCTGTTAGTTCAGAGTCCCAAAGGAAACCTTTTAACCTAAATTAAATATGAATATTCTTGTCTGATATTTTTTTGAGGGGACAAGGTCCCAATTTTGATGTTTAGATCATTTTAAAATTACACTTCTATATGGTAAAATATTTTATAATAAAACCATGAAGATTTAAAAAAAAAAAAAAGTTTGATCATCCCAAAGTGAAGTCTGTCTGTTTCTGCATATGATTATTTTCAAATGTTGGTAATTAAAGCCCCCCAAAATTACTGTTGGATGTGGAAACCATTCTCTTGTATTTCAGACATGAACGTGGCAACTTATTCCTAAATACTACCAAAAAAAATCGGTACTTCCACGTATTCCTTTAAATAAAAGAATTTATAACATATACTGAATAGCTGAGAAGCATTACATTGTCTGTACAGCTATACTTGGTAACATCAGCTAAGAATAATTTTGAAGTGGAGTTTGTGGAATACAGGGAAATAAGAAATTCCATGATGCAATTCATATCTTAAATAAGCTAAATCAATCTTTGATGGAAGCTGTTTCTCCCAGCTGACTAAGTAAGAAAGCTGTTCCTAACTTGAGATCTTCAGTCAGTCACTGGTGTAAGACCATGTGGTATCTTTACTCCTCACTCATATTTAGCCATCAGTTTTAGATTGTGCCTGCTATTCGAAAGTGCAGGAAAGTCACAATTTGTCTATGGACAAAAGCTTGTATTAATAACTAATCAAATCCCTCTCAAATGTATTCTAGGAGAGGAATGAAATTTAAGCTTTAGCTGGTGACTGTAGACATGAACAATCAGACTGATTGATTTACCTTTTGGGAATCAATCTCTGCTATTCAAGATCTGACACTGCTGCAAATGGACTACTTAGATCAGCAGTAGAATGAACATGTTCAGAAACACACTGTGATTATAAGTGGTTGCTAACATGCGAATAATCAACTCAGCCAATCAACACTACAGCCAAGTAATTCCACCAGTGTGTACACACACACACACACAGAGACAAGGATTTTGAAATTTATATTATTCTCATATTTGATACTGAGAATGAAAGGACTAAAACTATGATTTATCGTGAGCATCTGTGGACTGAATATGTTTAGCTTAAAAGAAGTTCTTCAAGAATGTGACCATAACCTATTAGTTTCTTCCTGGGAACAGAAATGTGATAGCATTTGAGCCTGGCAGACAGAAGTTGTAAGTCCGAGGGCTGGAAGGGATGCTAGAAAATTTAAAATTAGAATCAAGGTACTGTATTTTAGAGAATGTAGCTAATTAATGGAACACCTCACTAACCTTTTTATGGATTCTCCACTCCTAGATGAACTGGACTTTTCCCTTTGTGATATATACTAGTTGAATAAAAGTATCGGTATTTGGCCTATACTGTACAAAAAGTCAGCCTACCTGAATACAGGTCCTTTCCAGATTTAAAATCTGTGAGTCTTTTATATTCCAAAATGTCTGTGGAATGTTTGTTCTATATATAAATAATAATTTATGTATAAATTATGACCTTTGTGTGCCAGTAAGTGTTTTTATCATTTATCATTTGTCATTTGCCATTTTATAGTCACTAACACAACTTTTAGAAGTGTATTTCCTCTAGTCAAGGAGCAAAAATATCACAATGTGATTCAGGTGATTGTCTAAGTGAAAAGTGGATATTAGGGATGAGCACACATTTTCATAAAAGAGGATACAGTAAGATCCAAGCAGCTGTAAATTAATCACGTGCCAAATTTGTAATGAGTAATTTTGCATTCTGGAATATAAAATGTGTATTATTTGCTCATCTGAAAACTTGTTTTAGACCTTGAACATGAACGTGATTTTCAGAGAAGGAAAGTGCATCTAAGACTAAGCTTAAGTTTAATTTTTTACAAGTTAAAAAACTTAAGAACTGTTTGCTACCTACAAGTCTCCTCGTTTAGCAATTAACTCCACAACTTCTGCAATTACTAATTTTCATAGTTGCTCCTTACGGTAAGATAGAGAATAAAATTTCCTGAAGTTTACATGTACATCTTCTGTGAATACTTCATATTACATGCTTAATCTTGGTTGCTTGTTGTGAGCACCTACTGAATCTAATAAATATCAGTTTTATTCTTAAGAATGAAAAATCTTGTTACAAGTTGTAGTACTGCTCATATTTAATAGTCTCAAACCATCTAGCAATTAATTAATAAATATTTTATAAGAACTGTGACTATTACCACAAGAATTGTCAGGAAAATTAAGGTGCTTTCAATGAGAAAAAGCCTGTCTTACTAGCTATCTCATCAAACACTAAAGCGATAGACAATTTGTATCTGCAGTATGTTGTCTGTACACTTGCATAGAGTGGAAGATAGAGTGGAAGAAAGGTGTTACATTAGTAACACTTTAAAAAAGAAATCAAACTGTTTACACTGCCACTAGTTTGTGGTCAAGAGGTGGGTAAAAGCTGAAGTTTATGCATCAGAGAAGAAATCAGGATCAGTCATATAATGGGTATAGATAGGAAGGTACATCTGAAACAGAGAAACTGGTCATCTAGTATGTTTCCTGAGTATGGAATGATTATTTATTAAGCAAGTCTGTTGACAGTCTTTTTTTTATCAGAACTAAAAGGAAAAAGTACATTTATACTGCGCCTTGATGAAAACACATGAAGGGAAGTACTGGTTTGGTTTTAAAGGAAGTGCCTAAAAAAGAAACAGATTATTCACAGAATCATAATATATTAGAAAGGGGTGTAAGATGGCCTGTTACACTTTAGACACCTAAAAGATTCAGTAAGAATTGAATCATTACAGTTTTCCTACGAGTATCCAGTCTTAGGATGTGTATTTCAAATTATATGGTATAGATTTTCGCTTTAAAATGTACTTGTAACAAAATTACTTTTGCATAGTTCTGTGAAATTAATTTTTAAATGATGGTTAGTTTTCCATAGAAATCCAAATAAATAAGTCCATGCTATGGTTATTCTGTCACAACCAATAATCTTTCATATTTATTCCTAAATAGTTTAATAAAAAAATCTCATACCTGGGAGAAAATAATATTAGATAGTCCTGTTAAGCTGTCTGCTGGAAAGAAGTAACCGTTCTGATGTCAGTGTGTTACACCTGAAAAGAATTTGGCCCCAAATGCTACATTTGTGCTCCTAGATATAGCTGGTTGGTCTGTGGGCCTGTATACTGCCCTTACGGAAGCACTCTGCCGTGTTTTCTGTCTCCATATATACTTTGATGTAAATAAAAGATTTATAGCAATATACATTATTACCTCCTCTATAGTTCATGTAAACAGAAACTGTTCATCTGTTCTCTAATCAGACTGCAAGTAGTGTGCAGTCTTCTACTCACAAATATTATCACTTCAACTGGAATTTCAGACATGTAAAACATCCTCTTTATTTATTATTCCTCTTATTCAAAACTTGTCTTACAGAAGAAATGTGCACATATATATATGCATATATATGTTGCTCTATGCATAGATGCAGATATGTATTTGCTTCCAGAGAGGGATTAGTTTTAATAAGAAATGGAGATCAGAAGATGGTATCCATTCTGTATTTTTCCAGAGTTCCAAGCCTTGACTTAAGTGCTTTCTTGCATGAAGGCCAAAACAGACTTAAAAGGGGCAGATTTCTTTGTGTTGTGAGTACAGCATAGAACTAGCATACAATATTTTTATTTTCAAAATTTTCATATTCATGGACCATGAGTTCATTTTTATGTAAGTAAGATCGCTTCTATGTTACTGACATGTTTTATGTAGCTACAGTCAAAAATATCAGTTATATAGCACTACACGTTGTTAAAGTGCCTGTGGGTAAAAAACTAAAATCAGACTTTCAATGAGGAACACCAGCACTCAGAGATACGACATATTCCCTAAGCTAGACACAGGGTGAGATGCAGTTGAGCTAATAAATTTATCTTCTTACTTCTCCAGACTTTTCAGGGGTTCCCAGGCAAGCAACTCTTATAAGAAGTACTAACAAAGCTTAATATAGGGATAAGGAAATTACCACTCATGGAAGTTATGGTGGTTTCCATCAGGTGCTTAACACTTCAGAATATGCCGTTTCAGTGTATGCAATCTAAAGTATTTTAAAGTAACTTTACCTGAAGCAAAAGCAGTAAGCTACATGTTAAAGGTGACCCCCTGAGGCAAGGCTTCATTTGATTTGTGAAGAGAAGCAAATTAAGTAGCGAACTTGTGTCTACCCTATGAGACACTGTAACACTGAATCTGTAATCTTTTCTGTCCTGGGACAGTCACCTGAAATGCTAAATGAACATGCTCCATCTATGAGCCAAGACAGTGTCTCTAAGGCGGCTTTGGAAAGTGTGTGCTTCCACAGTCCTTGGCTCTACATGAGCACTGCAGTGCAATGAAGTTACAGAAGCAGAGAGGCTGTGTCGGGAAAACACATTGAGAAAAATAAAGCTGTCTTTAGGCGCTTCTTGAGCAAAAGGGGGAAAATTTGCTTACAAAAATGGTGAGGGGGGAGGAAACAGGAGGTGAAAAAAAATTAGCGCCTTGTTAGTATTACCCGACTTGCATGGAAACTACTGCATTTAACGAGCAATCAGAATGTTCATTTAGCCTAGTGCCAGATCTTGTTTTCAAGGAGACATTTGTGCGCTTAGATTGTTAATTAGCCACAGCATCCATAACCATTCCCTGCATGTAGGAGAAGGAGAACAGAATAACTGAAGCACATCTAGAATTGGAAAATCCAAAATGAGACTTCGGGGGAGGGAAAGAACCTGTGAAATACAGGATTCATATCCCTCTTTAGATTTATGTGAACAGAACCTTTGACGGAAAGAATCAACACAGATACCAGCCTTTACCAAAACATAGTGGAAATGAAATCATGTTCTTTTGTTATTTCTTGGAGTCAGATAGTGGAACCATACCCCACTGATTTTTTTAGGGGTTTTTTAGATGTTAGTATGACACTTACTGTGGCAGGAAACGCAGAAAGACAGGAAGGACCAGCCAAGCAGGAATGTATTTGATATGAGCTCAATATGTAATGCCTGGAAGCACACAGTTACATTGTGAACTCCAGCAGGGTACAGAACGTTAACATTTAAACTGTCGGGCTTTAATTTGACTGCAAGACACACAGACTATAGTAAAAAAGTGCATATGGCCAGGTATAGGTTCTATTTCTTTATAAACAAGAATTTACATAGTTTGAAGGAAGGTAACTAAAGTGTCCGTGCCTAAAGTTACACTCGGGGTATCCAGTTCCTTTGTGCTGATCAAACTGCAGTGTCTTAGATACCTAGCTGACCTTTTACAGAGGAAGTAAGTTTACCAGTTTTTCTCTTAAAGACCTGCTTTGCACATTAAATACATAATTCTTCATAACAAAGAAGAAAATATAAACCATTTTTTTGTAAACTGAGTTGTCACAGCTCATGTGGGAAATCAATACAGAAGCATAATCAATAAGCAAGGCACCCTTCTTCCTGGTCCAAACAACATAATTAAGATTGCATGTTCATTCTTTCTCAGCTTCTTGTCTGGAAGGTTATTTATCTCATTCTTGTTTCAGGAGTCTGCATGCAAGTCTGCAGGAACTAAGCATGCACTTCTGTATCATTTTTCAGTAGTTGCTGTCATGAGGACGGGACAACAGCAAGGATTCTCTGGGGTTGCTGTGAATGGTAACCCATTGCATCACATGGCAAAGCACTAACCAACTTTGTGTACCTGTAAGCAAAAAAGAAGGGGGCAGCAAGACATGCCCTATTATCCCAGCCTTTGACATGGCTGAAAGTGAAGAAAGTGGGGACAGGGGAGGCTTCTGAATGCTGCATCTGTTCTAGTCCACCCATGCTGTTCTCTGCTAGTCGTTGAGGAGATTAGGTGGCATCATGCTTTCATTACAGCTTTCTGCTTTACCCTTTCGTAGTGTGAGCCTAGCACTGGGTGCCAGTGGGGTGCCAGGAGGCTCTTTTAGGCATATATCTTGCTGCTGATGCACTAAGGTAGTCAGAGCAGTAGATAAGAACGCTGTGCATTCAGTCTGGGCCACACAAAATGTGGTGGAAGGGTCAGCTCATGCTGTCTGAATCAGTCTTGTCCAGCAAAGTTTCCCTGTAGCGTTTCCACCGGGCTTTGTTCTTGGGGCACTCCCGAGTGCATTGTGTGCTGAAAGCAGTGAGGCTGGTAGGGAAATTTGGCATCAAGGGATGGGACAGAGGCACTGTAACAGCATTAGGTACCTGCAGACTCCAGCAGTGTGTTAGGTGCTGGTGCCCCGGTGCTGGTGCTGGCGGGGGGCTGCAGGGGTCTGTGAGGAGGGGCCGGGACTGCCCTGTGCAGGACACAGCCGGTGCCAGAGAGCTCCGTCAGACCCACTGCAGGACACGGCTGAATCTATTTTAATTGAAAGTAAATTCAAGCTAATTTTCCCCAAGTTAAATCTGTTTTGCCTGCGATAGTAAGTGGTAAGCAGTATCCCTGTCTTTATACTATCCCAGGAGGTTTTTCATCCTATTTTCTCCACTGTTCTGCTGAGGAGGGAGTTTGAGTGGCTAGGTAGGCATTTGGCCGTCTGCCAAAGCGAAACCACACCAAGTCTTCCTATCTAATAGTAGACAACACACCTACTGATTAGTGTAAAAAAATTTGTTGGGTGGAGTTTACATAGCTCTATTCAGTGCCTGAGAGTTCCAGGCAAAGTCATAGCCTGTTAAGCAGCAATATCAACCTCCTTCCAGAAAAGCCTATTTAAAATTTTGAACTAAACTGAAAAGAGAGATAGTGATACCAGCAGAGCAAGGGAAGAGTTCTGAATGGGAGATACGGAGGATCCAAAAGAATTTAAAGAATCTGTATCACAGAACTAGCTGTCCTATTGTGGTTACCTTCAGTGAACTAATTTTTGTTCCCAGCACTTTATTGTGCATATGTGGGTTTAGTTCATCTCTTTCATAATTTGGGTGCCTTGTCTGAGGCCACTACAGTCTTGTGTTACTCATTTAGAACAAACCATATTGCCTTCCCCTTCTTGATGTAAATCTTCAGATAGGGCGTAGTATTAGAAGCAACATACAGTGGTATTTCCAGCTGAATAGTTTTTCCTTTTGTTGTACTGGAACCAGCACTGTATGCATTTATTCTAGATAAGATTCTCACAAAGTAAACGAACAGAAAAAACTACAGAATTTGAATTCAAATAGAAAAATAAATTCAAGAAAAGTGAAACTGGAAATTAGAATAGTACTGTGTAGACAACTGTGGAACCATTATCATCTGACTAGGTTTTCGAATCAGTGAAAAAGGGAAATAAACACAATGAAAATAAGAAATGTGTGACTGACTATTCTAACAGAATTTTCAGTTTTCCCCAGTGGAATGGCCAGTTTTGGAAAAGGCTGTCAGATGTAGTCAGAAGGTAAAAATAAATATTTGCTGTAAAGTAAGAAAAATTATTAAAAAATGCCTGTTGTATTGTTTGAATGCACAAATGAGTCTTCATCAGCAAATTCATCTTCAAAAAAGTGTTAATGTGACAGTTTAGGACAACACAGATGAAAATTAAGTGAGGCGCAGATAGAAAAGTAAGGGCTAATAGAGAATTATGTCTAGAGTTGTAATGTGGTGAGGAAACCACCTATCACTGTAAGGCAAAGGACTGTGCTGGTCACCCTCTAGTCTGTGGTGGCTGGGTAGTAGTATCTAGATACAAGCTGAGGAAAAAAAAAGAGTAAGGAAGTGAGAAAAGTACAAGGGAAATGGAGTGTCTTCTCTTGGGGTTTATCTCCTCAGTTATTAGAACTCTGTAAAACTGCAGAGAGTGGAGATGGAGACAGAGAGAGAGTGGAAAGGGGGAGAGAGAGAAGGAGAGAGCAAAACTTCAGGTCTAAATACTGTTTTCAAGCTGTATAAAAAAGCTAGACCTTCAATCTCTAAATCATCTTGGAAATGGCTGCCCATCAGTGAATTCAAGTTAGAAGGCACTTGTCGTGGTCATTTAAGGAAAATTTTTTTCTTGTAAAAAGCACGAATAAAATAATGTAACATCCTCACAATTCCTTAAATGCTGTTTTCAGAAGGCTGCACCCTATATAGAAGCCTTGGCACAGAAAACTAACCCAGTTCTGTCCATGCAGCAATGTGCTTTACAGAGTAGCAACCTTAGGTCTGAAAGCAATGTAGCAATTAGTGACCTGCCGCACCTGAGCTAATGTATCCTTACTTGCAGGATATTATTATTATCGTGTAAGCACACCAGCAATACGGCCAGCAGCAGTTTCTGCCCCTCAGACCGTTGAATAATATATGCTGTAGGCAGTTTGGGGCCTAAAGCTTCATGGAAGTTAATGGAACTTGTGTTTCTAGGTCTGTTTGATGCCTTCAAACCCTACCTCTGTCCAGCTATGAAAATCTAAGAAATTTAGGGCTTGTAATTTTCTGTTCTACAAACCTTCAAAAAGTGACTAGCCATTGATTCCCAGTGAATAGCCTTCAGCGTTTCTCTGTCTTCTGCCATTCTCTGCGATTATAACAACTGCAGATTCATTTAACTGGAAGATGTCATTAAAAAGAAAAAAAATTAATGGAATAAAAAAAATGTGTATAGAATTACCAATATAACAGTTAAACACAAGGTGGAGGTTTGTAGTTATCACAGAATATCACAGAATAGTAGGGGTTGGAAGGGACCTCTGTGGGTCATCTAGTCCAACCCCCCTGCCGAAGCAGGGTCACCCAGAGCAGGCTGCACAGGACCTTGTCCAGGCGG
>Ga0065711_1040340_pt1 | contig 17049 bp, 24 predicted proteins | sample Hoacrofraction12_FD_59098 | JGI IMG/M metagenome (GOLD analysis project Ga0065711, IMG submission 59098) | Hoatzin crop microbial communities from Cojedes, Venezuela - Epithelial fraction 12 v2 (version 2) | ecosystem: Host-associated > Birds > Digestive system > Esophagus > Crop | place... | reverse complement strand
TTCCCTTCCCCCCCCCCCGTTAATTTGGACCAATTCTCATTCTTTTCCATATATATTTAATAAAATAAATAAAGGATTTTCTTTGTCGTGTATTGCAGTGCCATTTTTTTTTAAACAAACGCTTCATGGCTCAACATTGCAAGGTAATAACAAACAAAAGGATTATACATTAAAATCCTCCCCCTCTCAAGATTCCCCCTAACCCCCCCCCAAACCACGAAATAGAATACAATTCAAGTAGTCTTTTTTTTTTTATGTTTTAAATGTATGGATATATAAGACAAAGCAAGTACAGAACTGGTTAACAGAGTGTCCCCATTTTATTAGCAAGTGAGAGTATATCATAGGGAGATGTAATTGACTCCCCCCTTTTTACGGTTCCTAGACAGATAATATATATTATTTTAAAACCAACCTATTTTACAGCCCTCTGCCCACCTCTCAAACCCATCCGCTCACTGAGTCCCAAGCCTCAAGCCAGAGACTTGCCTTTTCACCCTAGTCCCTTGCAGCGGGTCCCAGCCCTGCAGCCACCCGGGTGCAGCTCTCCTCCTCCTCCGCAGCCCCGGGGGGAGCGAGGGGACGGAGGGTGGGGGGCGCGGGGCAGGGACAGGGTGGGGGGAGTCCAGCGAGAAGGATGCAAAGGGCAAGAGAAGGAAAAGGAGATGGTGGGGCACGGAGCTGGTGCTTCTGCAGGTGCTCGGCGGCGAGGGCCGCCCGCCCGCTCGATGCCATCTGCGTGCGAGCGAGCCGTCAGGGTGGGGAGGAAGCAGTGGGTCCTCCACGGCTCCCAAAGCCAAGCTCCACCAGGGGTCCGTGCAGAAGCAGGGTCTCACGTTGTAACTGGCAACACCTTCACCATTCAGAATAGTTTGTCTCTAGAACAGTTCCCTTTTAGTCTAGATTGTGGTGGTTTTGGTTTTTCTTTTTTCTTTTTAAAAAAAAGGATGCATGTCGATGTATTTCTATGTGTGCGTGCATCTGTGTACATGAGTAACAGCCAACTAGCTCATATGGTCATGACCAAGCTATATTTCAGAAGAGAAAAGAAACACATTTATCACACTTTTCCTAAAACGAAAAGCTAAAATTTCAAGTTCAGTATTCGTTATCTTGTCCTTCCCTCCCCACCCTCCCTTGCTATTTCTGGGTTTTTTCCCTTCCAACTTACTTTAGCACCATAACACATTTTAAACATTACAATCCCTCTTCAGATACTACACAAAATGTCCCATAAAAATAGTGCTTTTTTTGCCAAAAAAGTTATATAATATATTATATATATAAATCAACTAAATCCGTGGCAAATGTGCAATGCAGACGCCTCCTCCATTTAAAGTGAGCATCAGTTCACTTTTTTTTTTTCCTTCTTTCCCCTTTCCTTTTTCTTCTCTCTTTCTCGCTTTCTCTCTCCTCTTCCTCTCTTTCTCACGTCATCAATGATTTCAAAAAGGTGCAAGTCGATTTGGAATCTTGTAATGAAGCACACACACAAAAATGCGGATGGGGGCTCCTCAGAACTTCTTCTCAGGTATGTTTTTCTCTTAAAGGTGCAAAAGAAAGTTATAAAAATAAGAAAATCGAAGAAAAAACAAAGAAGAAAAAAGTGGGGTGGGAATGAGGCAAATGAATTATATCCCTCCATATTTCTCCCCATTTTAATTTCTTTTTTCACTTTATCGTCAAGAAAGACACGGAATGGACTCATCTTCTTGAGAAAAAAAAAATATTTTAAAAAAAATTTAACTTCATATCCTTTTTCCCTCTTGCTCTTTCTTTTGTCTTCTGGCGTTGGCACTAGGGATGTCACGCAGCGCCCGGCAGCAAAAAGTTCAAGTGCCAAACTGTCCCTTTGCAAGTACAGGCTTGGAAATACTGGGGGCGCGGGGGAACGACACAGGCCTGGGAAACGAAACAACCCTCCCCCCCACCCCGAAAGGACGATGCCACGGGAGCGGCGCTGCTCGCCGCCGCCGCCATCCCCTCCTTGCTGTGTCAGTTGTTTGGTTGGGGCCGGAGCAGCGTGAGGGTGCCCTGCAGCCCCGCTCCTCGGCTCGACGGCCCCGGGGATGGAGGGGCTCAGGGGCCGGGTCTCGCTAGTCCTCCCGCCCTCCCCCGGGAGATCAAAAATCAAGACGGCTGGTCAAGGTTCATTTCTGGGGGCCAGCCGTTTCGGGGGAGGCCTGTGCCGCTGGGGGCCTCTGGCTGGGCAGGGAGATGAGGGGACGGTGCAGCGCCTTGGCTTCCTCGGCCGCTTGCAGCCCCTCCGCCTGCCACCGGTACTGGCGAGCCCGCAGGATGCTGGGCACCTCCCTCTGCAGACGCTGGGAGCTCTTCTTCTGCCACACGTTGTACTTGGAGTACTTGGTGTGTGAGGGCTTCTGGAAGCTCTCCTGCAAGGAGACGGGATAGGAACGTCAACCTCCTCGAAGCCTGCCTGCCCTCCGGACGAGGGTGCCCCTCTCTAAGCTCCATCCATCCCATGGACACATTGTCCCACCCCTGGAAACATCCAAGGTCAGGCTGGACGGGGCTCTGAGAAACCCAATCTCGTTGAAGACGTCCCTGCTTACTGCAGGGGGTTGGACTAGGTGACATTTAAAGGTCCCTTCTAACCCAAACCACTTTGTGAGTCTACCATCCAGCCCACCTCTAGTCCTCCACCTTATTAACCGCTGACTTTCTGCAGGGTATTTGGCATGAGTTGCCAATGGCTGCCAGCTCTCGCAGGCTCTGCAGAAGCAGCACACCTTGCAGCTGGGATTTGTCCTCTCCCAGCCATGGCCTTCCCACCTTTCCTCTCGCTGTTTATTTTGAGAAGGGCCACCACCGCGGTGCAGCCCCCCTACCTTGCTGAGCGCTGGCAGGCCGGCCAAGGAGGTGGCCGAGAGGTCGCGCTCAGACTTGACGGACTTGGCGCAGTAGGTTTCCAGCAGAGCCAGGTCGCAGCTCCGAAAGCAGCACTCTTCCACGATCCCCCGGTTGATCCGCCGGTTATTTCGTCCCACCGGTCTACCTGCAGAGGCAGAGACCCCAGGGTTAGCCGCTGGCCTGGACTAGAGCCTCCTCCCTGCCCCATGGCACCCATCCCCTCGCAGGCACACCTCCACCAGCCACCAGAGACCAGTGGGTCCCACACACTTCAAAAACAGCAGCGCTTCTCCCAGACCGGCCGACACGCGCTCGCAGACCGGCCGAGTTCCACGTTCAGACTTTCCCAGACAAACGCTGTTGATGCCAACAGGGGTCCCCGCATGCGCACGGTGCTAATTAAAGGTGCTTTATACGGTGGTGATTTATTCCCCTCCTATACCTCTGGCACGGGCAGCTTTTTTGGGCGCAGCTAAAGCGAGGAAGCTCGAGCCCAGCCCAGCTGCCAGCGCTGCACCGATTACTGCGACCGTCTCCAATGTTGATCCTGGCAAGTGAGTTTTATTAGAAAGAAGCAGTGCGGCGCTGTGGCTGCCAACCTCCCTCCGTCGGGTCGATGCTCAGGCAGGTGAAGCAAACCAAGGCGGCTAAATTTTACCAGATGGGACAGCTCTGAGACAGCTGCAGAAAGAATACAGGCTCCCGCACCCACCAAGAATAGCTATTAAACTTAATCTTTTAATAAGTGTTCCTCTCCTGTTTCTGCCTGCAGAAGGATGCAAAAGCCTGTGTCCGGTGCAGCAACAACTGAGTGCATTTCATGTCACCGCTTAATGATGGACAAAGCACTCCAGAGGAAGAGCTTCCCTAAGTTTTACCGGTTTTCCTCCCTCTCTTGAAACAGAAGAGATGGGCAAATTTGGGTTTCTGACGCAAAACAAGTTTGCTTGGGAATTGCGACTTCCAAAACGTAAACTGGCCCAGAACGAAACAATGTGCTCCGTGCTTTCGCACACGGCAGGTAATGTGCTTGCGCTGTTGTGGGGTTTGCAGCCAGGGCTCTGCACCCTGCTGAGAGCACCTCTTGCCAGCGCAAGGTGCTCCGAGGGAGGGGAGCGGAGGTCGGCACCAGGGGGGCTTACGAGCAGGACCCCGTACCACATCCTGACCAGAAGAATTAGGGCATGGGAAAAACTGAAGGTGAGCAGTAGAGGCACGATGCCTAACGCTGCTCACCACGATGCAGCGAGACCCCATCTCCCAGCCGGACTGTGGGAATGCCCAAAATGGTCCATGCTGGCCCTGTGCACGACCTGTGATCCCCACTCCCACACATTCCAAATGAGCAGGCGCTCAAGTATTTGGCCTTGGTGAAGATTTAAGGGCCCTGGCTTGCAAGGTGCTGACCAATTTGCCCAGGGGGTACCCATCTGGGTGCCCACCCAGATAGCCTCGGGACAAAGTGCAAAGCACAGGAGTTTTCTGTGTACGCAATGCAACCCCATGGATGAAAAGCAGCCCCATATGTGCAATGCAAACGTGCATGCACAATGCAGCCCTGCGTGTGCAACACAGCCCCTCACAGACAGTGTGCCACGCTGACCCTGCGGCCGCACCTCGCTGTGGGCTCTGCAATAGCGAAGCCCCCAGCAGCAGGGCAGCCGCTCTCTGTTCGAATCGGCCATGCCCCCATCGGAGGGGAGCCCTCTGCTCCACGCTGGTGCAGTGCCGTCGCGCTTGGAGGTTGCGAGAGAAAACGTGGCACCGGGGCACAGGGCGATGGGGCAGCTGGCTCCTACCGTGCGGCTCACCTTCAGGAGCCATTTCAAATGCTCTGTTGTCCACATTCATCTGCCCCTGTGCCACCTCTTTTCCTGTTTCTCTGGAAAAATTTCAGGCACAACCTTAGCCACCCCCACAGGAACGTGAAAAGGATGGCTCCCTCTTGGTAAAGGCTCAGCGAAGGGAGCACTGTTAGGCATTTAATTTTCTCTACAGAAATGCGTGTGGGCAACAAGCAGGCTGGGCTGGGCCTCTCCCTTTAAAGGCAGGGCAGGTGTGTTGGGTGCCTGCAGCCGTACAAGCGATGCTGGTGCAGGCAATCTGGGTGGCGATGCCCGAGGGAGACAGGAGACAGGAGCTAGCCCGGGCCACGTGCGTGTATTCTTCTATGTGCATGCGATGCCCAGCAAGGTCCATGGGAGTCCTGCGCTGCCACCGACATCCCGCACTGCCTACGGCCCCCGCTTAGCACATACCACCCCCAGCGCCCAAACCTGCGTGCACGACAGGTTGCTGAAGCATTAGGCTGCTCCAGAAAGGCATCCTGAGCAGGGGCAGAAGGGGAGTTTGGAAGGAAAAGAGAAAAATATTCAAGTCACCCCCTCTCGCTAGCACATCCCCAGAGGGCTGCATTCTCACTCCTGCTGAACAGAAGGTTGCACAAGTGATGACACGTATGGTTTGGGGAGAGCTTGAGGTTTTGAAAGGTTAAATGTCTCCTCTCGAAAACAGAAGTTGCCCGCTTGCAGCTATGTGCTTGGAAAGAAGAGGGTGAAAAACCCAACAAGCAAAGCGGGACCATCAAGGGCCCTTTCTGGCATCGGAGCATGGAGGAAGACCACAGCAGCGTGCGCATTTGCGAATGCCCAGGTGTGGCACCGCCAGCGCAAGCTGCCGGCAGGGATCTCCACGGCGACACAGCCCCTTCCTCCCCTCACTGCCCCTGCCCACGCACAGCCCCCGGCCCCAATGTGCTGCCCCTTCTCTCTTGCATAAAGCTGCTGCGTGCCGTTCCCCTTGCTGGCACCGCTGCCAGCTCCGCTGCGACCGTCCCATAGGGCACATTTCCCATTACATAATTGTCTGTACGGATCTCGCCAAATGCCAGTACAATCCTCTGTGGGAGAGTTACTTTAGGAAAAAAAAATAGGCAAACATAACAAACAGGGATTTAGTCCCAGAAAGCACCTGGAGACAACAACCCAGGGAAGAGACTCCAGGACACTGCTGGTTAACAGCAGTATCGCTGCTGACCTGGATTGGGAGAAGCACTTGTTCCATAACATGATTTACACACGGACTTAAAGTTTGAATTTCCTGGCTGTTGCCCATGGGTGGCATCTCGCTTTACCACCGCTGCCAAACCCAGGGAGGGGTTTGCTGCCCCATCCCTTGCCCGCAGGGGACAGCTGGGCAGGCAGCCGGCTGCAGCACCCCCGGGGCATCCGAACCGCTTCCCATAGCAGCGACGACCGCCTCCTCCCGAGGAAATGCGCTTCCTCTCCGCCTTCAATGAATGGCTATGCTCTCTTCTTCTGTGAGCTGTGCTCCACCAAAGCCTCCCACAGCTCTGCCGAGGGGCCGAGCCTGGCAGTGCAAAGCCTGGCGATGCAAAGCCCAGAGATGCAAAGCCCGGTGATGCAAAGCCCTCCGGCTGCCCAGGGCTATTCCTGTCCGGCAGCGGGCTATCCTGGCAGAGAAGGCCGGGCATCCCGTCAGCGGTGCAAAGCCAAACCCGCTCCCGGGAGAACCCGGAGGCCGCGTACCTGCAGCTCAGCTATGCCTCCGCACCGGAGTCGGTGGCAGTGGCTTGGCTGCGGACGGACAGGAGGGTCCCTTCCCCGGCATCGCCACACCGCTGCTCCGGGCTCCCCACCCTCACCAAGGGGTGCGCAGTGCCGGTGCCACCCTGGCCAGGTCCCCTCTCCTCCGGTCAATCAGGCGACCAGCCGAGTGGAAGGGGACTTTGGGTGTAAACAGTCCCCGCGCCCCTGTCGCAGGAATGTCGGGAGCAACAAGGGGGCCTTTGTGCAGCGCCGGGCCCGTCCCAGTGCCCCCGGCCTGGCCCTCCCCCACCCCGGCACCGCGCTTTCCCCCCTGCTTTTTCCTAGTATTATTCGGAGGAGCGGCGGGCGTACAAGAATGTGCCCCGTCAGCACAAGCGGCTGCAAAGAGCTAAATTCTTATCAGCTGTTGGAAAGGAGGAAACAGGAGCTGTTGTTTACAGAGAAGTCGGACGCCTCTCCCCCCGCAGCCCCTTCTCCCCTCCCTGCCGGCGGTGCATGACAGCAAAATTCGCGGCTGGGGCTTCCTCTCGACCTGCCCTACTCTTCTCTCTCGGGGCTGCACCCAGCATCCCTCCACCGGCCTTGCTGCTGGACCAGACTGGGGTGGGTGCCGGGGAGCAGGGAGAGGGGCTCCCGACCCCACCGCAGAGCCACGGCGGGATGCCACCACCTTGCTGGCACCTGCGAGCCAGCCCCAAGAGCCTTAAAAGTCACAGAGGGGAGGAATCACAGCAGAGGCGGAGGGCAAAGCACAGATGGCTCACTCCAGCTTCCAGCTTGACCAGGCACCCCCGGGATGTGGCGCAGGGCTGGCGCGGTGCACATCGCCATCCCCACCCTGCGTCCCACTGCGCGGCAACCCGACCGCTGCCGGCTCCTGCTCCTGTCGGTGCGGCTCTTTCGCAGCCCCAGCTCTTGGAGGCAGCTTCAGCCCCAAGCACCTGCCAGCCACAATGCCTCCAAGAGCACCTGGGGGCTGGGACTCGCTTCGCCACACCAGGGGACAGATGGGCATCCCAGTTAGCAGGGGGTGCACCCTCTTCAGTCTAGGTTGTGTATTTCCCCATCGCCAGATGACGGGGGGGATGAAACACCGTTGCTATGCTGCATCCGCTTGCATGGATGCAAAGAGTGCTGTGTGTCGGAGCTAGCTTCGTTAGCTATATGTGCTGCCTTGTAAGAACGTAGGGCATTGGTTAAGTGCTTAAATCACCGCTGCACCAGAAAACCGGTAACGAATTTTCATACCATTTTTGTTTTTTCCAAGACTACGAATTGGATGCTTGCAACAAGCCCCGTCCAGCAAGCCAGCCCCACCTGTACCTGCAGGACCAGGCTGCCAAAGCCATTTACCTCCCGTACGAAGGGGAGTGCAGGCTGCTCACAAAGTCGCACACCCCACCCTGAGAAGTGCTCATGACAAACCCAGGCCCAGTTTTAAGAAGTAAACCCACAATTGTGCGAAATAACTGTGCCCTGTCGAGCTGATACGGTGGCAATGATGAGTGAAGGATTAATCTTCACTTGAGGAGTGAAGATTAGTATGGTCAGGAGAATGAATCATTTCATGAAGCCAACTGATGGAGGTAGAGGGAAAAAACACAGCAAGCTGGGGATGTCCAAACCCTTCGTCAAGTAGAGCTATCACCCAAACATCTTCAGCCCTGCACAGCACAGGCTGGCCAGATACTGAAAGGGTTAAAAGATGGGACTGGGGGAACTTTGCTTCATCACCCAGCACCTGGGGTCTCCAGAAATATTTAAAAAGAAGAAGGTGGGATGGGAGAAGACAAAAAAAAAAAAAAGCAAGAATCCCCTTGCAAGCACCAGCCTGGTGACTTGGCACCAAGCGACCTGTCTGCCTTCAAAAGTGTTGTTATTTTGGCCTGGGCAGCTGGGTTATTTGAGGTAAAAGGAGGTCAGTTTGTCCGTAAAACAATAGCCCCGTTCGCTTTCATCCCCAGAGAGGGGGAGGAGGGAAGAGAAACCACAGAGGGGAGACGGAGGATCCTCTATAAATAGGGGGAGAGGAAGAGGTGTGAGAGCAAGAGAAGAGCTCGCCTCCTTGCCATGCTGGTAGGGCCAGTCCTGGACCTGCTGCCTTGGCTGAGGTCCAGCACAGGGCTCATTGGCAGAGGAAAGGTGGAGATGAGAAGAGGAAGGGCAGCCGACATGCAAACCCTCAGTGCTCGGTTTGGCGAGAGGATGGAAGCGCACCCAGGGCATCCCCAGAAGCACAGCCTCCTCACTACACCCAGAGGGGCCATGAAAACCTCCCGATGCCCAGCTGGGAAGGCGCTGGGCAATCGCCCCCAGGCAGCTGCAAAGCCATCTGCAGCCTGGCCACCTGCTCAAAGTCACGCAGCCCAAACCCTGGCTGATGTTGAACACAGGATCCCTGTGCCTCTCCCTGCCCAACCTCGGCAGGCAGTGTCAAGCCAAGTCTGGCTGAGCATCCAGGTTGGGAAGGGGCATCTAGGGTCATCTCCTAACTCTGCAGCACCCCATTCCCTGCACAAGCAGACTGGGAGGAGAGGGAGGTTGGCTCTTGACTCCACTACTCCAAACAACACCCTGTTACTTGAAAGCAACTTCTAAATTCCTTTTCCCAAGGCAGAGGCAAGACTACCAAATGCACCACACCATGTGCAGCTGGTATCTCCATCCTCTTTGCCCCGTTTAGCTTTGCACCTTTCCTGCAGTCAGTCACTCTGCTGTTCAGTCACCAGTGGGCAGCGAGACACGGGGTCTTTCTCTCCCAAACAGAGCAGGGGACTGAAACATCAGAATAAGGCATCACACTGGAGGCACCTCTGCCCACGGGCTACTGAGCATCCATCACTACTGGTTTACTCCTCTTCCTCCCCGTTTACCAGTTAAGCCATTGTACTGCTAATGCCAACGGTCCAAAGCCACAAAGCATCCTTGTGGAAAGCCCACTCCAGCCAACTGTCCTGAAGCCACCTGCACTCTGCGGACAACAGCAACGCTGCATTTTTTGGCACCAGCTGCGCTGTGAAAGGGTAAGACATCACTCTTCAGCAACAGGTCTACCAGCAGGCAACGAGGAGGCCACAAAGTGTGTTTTGGGAGCAGCCTAGAAGCTGCTGCTATACCCAAGCAGAGCCTGCCCAGACAGGGGCAGTGCTCATCTCTCAGGATGCAGCACTTTGGCAGCAAGGTTTAAAAATATGCCAGGGTCCAAGCTCAGCAGAGAGCTGGCTGCAGACATCCTCGTTATTTTAATGACTTGCCCACACCACCAGTGAGCCAACCACCTATGGCTCCCCAGTGATATTCAACTTTCCTGAGTATCAAACGCAGCACCCAGTTTCCCCACGGAACTGGACAATCCCCAAACCCGGCACGAGGTGGGTGCGTGCCACCCTCAGCATGCCGCTTTTCTCACTCCTCTCCTGGCCTACCACCGTGTACAACACCACCACAAAAAGCACCGGGCTGGGAAACCCCTCCTTTCCCCCCCAGCCTGCTGCCAGCGGCCACCTGGCACTTACTGAAGTAGAAGCCCCTGTCCCCGCAGACGAACTGCAGTGTGTCCACCAGCTCCCCGCCACAGAGGGTCTCCGCCGTGCCATACGCCGCAGCCGAATCCAGCGCGTAGGCCAGGAAAGCCAGCAGCAGGAGCAGCATCCGCCTCGCCGCACACATCCTCTGCACCTGGGGACAGAGGCACAGCGTTAAGGAGAGACCCCACTCTGCCACCTCCCCCGGGCAATGCCCCCCCCGCCCACAGCACGCCTGGGGTTTGATGCCCAGACATGTCCGGATGCTGCGGAGAAGGAGCTTTTACGCCCAGAGATGTTGAGGTGCTGCAGGGAAGGACCGGCAATGCTGAGCTGGCCGCTGGAGCAAGGCTGGCTCCCCGTGCTCGCCCCATGTGTCAGCCACTCCGGCCAGACAAGGTTTGCATTGAAGCAGTTTTTCCATTGGAAAATCCCACTTCAGCCTACCTCTGAAGGGCTTTTATTCCCCCTGCTCTTTCAACACCATGATTTTTTATTTTTTCCCCCTTTTACATGGGAAATCATTTACATGATTATTGGGAGGGATTTTTTCCCCCAGTTCTGATGACAGGCTTTCAAGCCCTACCTGAACGCGTGTTCCCCCAAAGCAGAAACAAAGGAAGTTTCAACCTGTCCTAGAGCTGCTTTTGAGGAAAGATGGGTTTTGTCAGGGAGCAGCACCCTTTGCCCCGGGTGTGCGAGAGACCCTCATGGCCAAGCTCAGGCAATCGAGGGTCTGATTGCACAAGCCGTGTTTGCTGACGAGAGCCGGGACAGAAAAGACATCCCTCAGGAGCAGAGCAGTCCCACGGGAAACACGCCTGAGGCATCACCAAGGAAGGCCAAGGGGGTATCAGCTGGCTCGGAGGATTAGGAAAGAAACTCCCTGGATATTTGCTAACTAACCCAAAGATTTCCCCTGACTCAGCTCCTGCAAACAGCTTTGCCTCCATGTCAGCTTCTGCACCTGTAAAGTGAGGGTGCTATTGCCTCACTGGATGAAGGAAAACCCATGCACAGTCCGAGGTGTTAGGCATCCCTCAGTGATGAGCATCACTGTATATATACAGCCAAATAACGATGGTGGCCAAACAGGTCAGCTCAAAATGAAGAGGTGAAGCGTGGCAAAATAGCAGCTGGCACGGGGCAATGCTAGATCTCAAGCGGAGCATCCCCTCTCCCCACTAAAGCTCAGCCAAGACACTGGGTATCACATCCAGCCTTCATCACCATAGCATCTGAGCAACTCGAGAATAATATCAGTTAATGAATATTACCTCACCCCCCCGGGATGCTCGGAGATGGAGCCGAAGCCCAGGATAGATTAAATGACTCGCCCAAGGTCACGGGGGAAGTCTGCAGCGCAGCCAGGAAATTAGCCCAGCTCCCCTGGGGCCCCGCTACGGTCCTGCCAGCAATAAAGCCACCCTTGCTACCAATTTTTTACTAGCACATAGCTCAAATCATCGCTGCTACAAATGCACCGTGCTTACAAGTCATGAGTCCTTCTGAGAGGCTGGAGGATAGGGATCAGCAGCAAGAAAAGCCAAAACAGAGGCTGAAAGGTCTAGGTGAGCTAAGGGGGGCGTTTCTCCCCCCCAAAAGAGCTTTGATGCCCATCATATTGCTCATCCTGTGCTGGTAGAGACCAGCAAGGCTCGCAAAACACCTCACAGGCTCTGGACAAGAGAAGCAGCAGCCCTGGGGACAAACTGGGCTCAGCAAGCAAGTGATGGGACCAGGAACAGCTTTTCCAGTAGCACCAGTCCCTTCAGCCCACCTGGGAGGCTTTGGTCTATATTACACTAGGAGCAGAAGGATGGCACTGAGCTGTGACTGCCCCACACTGCCAAGATGCCGTGTTTGGCCACCAACATCTTTTCACCTTGATTTTTTTATCAAGTGTCTGACGGGTGTTTACTGGGCCTCCCCAGCATGACCACAACGTCACCTGCACTGCTTGAGTCATGGCCCTGGTTGCAGCAGCATCCGCAGCCAGATCTCAGCAATGATCCTGCTTGATTGTGCTCCCTTCCCTTTTTTTTCCCCCCCTTTTTCCCCTTTTTTTACATGCAGCTCTTGATTGCTGGTGTCCCTGGGGTGCAGGTAGTGCCAGCAGCTCATTGCCGGGGCGACAGATGCGTGCCAGCCAGTGCCGCCACTGAAGACGCTGACACGGGACTTCAGGACACCCAAATAATCCCACGTCCCCAGTTAGGCTCACGCTGGCTTCGAGCGCTGCCGCTAACAAGCAGGCTGTGTGCCGGCCTCTCCCAAGCCACAGCCGATCCCCAAGAAGGGGCTTGCTCGGTGGCATGGGGGACAAACAAAATTTTTCCTCCACATCCAGTCTAAAGAAAGGGGTGAGATGCTCTGAAGCGAGGAGAGAGTGCGGTTTCGTTGGCAGGGCGATATTTGATGCTGGGGAGACCTGATACCTTCTGTGGAAAAAAACTTGTGCTCCTCAGAAAATACCCGCTCCTGCGCAACCCGCACCGCAGCCCTCCCTGTCTCCACTGCAGGTTCTTTTTGGGTGCCCATATACCCCATAACTCCATCCAGGAAGATCCCCTGAAGCCACAAGGACAGGGATGGCCCCAACACTGTCATCCAGGGCTAACGTGGAGGTGTGCAATGCAATGCTGTCCCCCTTTGATCACGCATTAACTGCCAGCCGTTTCCACCACTGTCACCTTGGCGTCTCCCCGCTTCCTCCAGCAGCCGTGTAATGAGAAACCGGGCAGTAAAGCAAAAACCATCTTTATTTACTACCTGGTGCTGCAGTTTCTCTCCAGCCTGATGGAGCTGCAATCCAACCCAACCCCACAAGCCTTTCCCTCTCGCTTTAGCCCTACAGATCCTGCGGAGGAAAAGCCCCCAGGCTTCACCTAAAGACTAGACAGGCTCCCGGCGCAGTGCACCCCAAAGACCTTTCGATTGATCCTTCCCCCTTCCCACTCCTCCTTAGCAGGGATGAGCAGCACCCATGCAGAAGAGCTCACACCCACCCCACTGCAGCTGCTGGAGCAGCCACTGCGGCACAGCACACCTGGGTGACTGTAGCCCAAGACCCGGTGCAAGCACCACGCCAGCTGCCCAGGTTGCACGCAGCTTCAGTTGTCACGGCCAAATCCTGCTCAGCATTGTGAGACAAAGCCCTGCGAACCCCTCCGAGCCTTCACTCTCCACTGGAAACGTGGGACAGCACTGCTTTTGGTTCCTGTTCTATGGTTCTGTTCTAAGCGTTAGGACAGGGACAGAACCCTCAGCTGTGGGACAGCAGTAAATTCACACCCACGGCTAGAAAACTCTTCAGTTTTTATTAGGAAGCCTCTCTCAAGCGAGACGTAACAGGAACAAGGCAGTGAGAGGTAAGCTGGGCGCTTTCCTAAAGGACAAGGTCCTGCGTCCGCTAGGAGAGAGGCTACGCCCTACAGAAGTTCATTCTAGCCAAAGAGGGTTGAATCAGCCATGCTGGCTGCCATTCCCCCACACGTGCCCACAGAGAGCTCCAGTGCTTCAGGGTGCAGTTTTAAGAGAGGGTCTGCTTTCCTCTCCATCCTCCACGTCTCTCCCCTGCCTACCCCCGCATTCCCCGGTCCCCATGCGAAGCCCGGCTGCTGCTGGAGCCACCTCGGCCACGAGCTGCTGTGCACAGGATGCTCCTGGCTGCCTTGGGACTCCTGCGAATTGCCCCCTCGCAGCACAGGCTGCTGCACCCATGGCCAGGGACCCCCAAAACCCTCTCGGCAGTCCCCAGCCAGCTGGGACATGCCAACAGAGAGGGTTGTCTCGGAGCGGCTGTGGCGTGCAGGGAGTGAGCCTGAGGGCAGGTCTGCAGCGGAGCCACCCTCCCACCCGAGGCCATTAAAGGATTTTTTCAGGATTTACTGCAGAATCAGTTGGATCGGCGATTTCTGTCCAGCTGCTGGGGATTCGGGGGCCAAGAGGCCACAATGTGCTACAAGGCCCTGCTGCCAGATCTCGGAGGACAGCTCAGGCATCCACTGCATCCAGGCTTGTACTGAGCCAACCAAACCATGGTGCCTCTCTTGGGCAACAAACATCTCCCCAAAAACAGAGACTAAACCTTCTGTCTGACCTAATTCCTTCTTCAGTCTGGCCTTCATTACAATTTAATATGAACAGAACAACGTAGGAGGGAATTGACAGATGGCCCAGTCTGCAAAATTTGGATTTGGACACCAAAAAGAAAAAAAAAATCTCGCATCTTTGTGGAGCAGTGCAGCGTTCAACAGGGAGCATGGCAAAAAGTCATTGCCCAAACCCAGCGGCGTGTGCAGGAGGGGAAAACCCCAGTTTGTGCATCTCCACCTCCATCACTCTCCAAAAAAAAGCAGGCAGACTGTTTTGCTACCCGGACGATTGCCCGCCAGAGATGCTGAGCATCCCTCCGCTTTACCCCTCTCGGTGGGCAGCCCCGGGAGAGCGGGCAGCTGACCCGGTTTCAAGCGCGGCTCTCCTGAAGCGGCAGGACGCGGGCGCGTGCCAACCTCGCACGTGCCAAGCGAGTGCCACCCCTGCCCACGGGCAACCCCTAGCAGGGCACCCAGCCACGATGCCCCGAGGTGCCAAGTAGCAAAGGGCTAGTAGCGGAGGCTGGCGGGGAGAGGCAGGTGCCTTGGCAGCTGAAAACCGCCCTGGGGCTGCATCTTGGGCAGAGGCACCGGGACGAGGCGCCAGGCGGTACCCAAAGGGAGAGGAGCCACAGCGTGCTGCGCGGCAGAAGAGACTCCCTTTTCATCGAAAAGAGAAAGGATGAGATTTCCAACCCGTGGCTTGGAAGAAGCAAGCTTCAAAACACAAAACTTTCGACCATCGAGCTGTCAGGTGGACAAAACTGACCCAGGACCAGAGGTTTCGCTGTCTAGCTTAGGCTTGAAAAAAACAAAAAACCTCCCAATTCATGGCACCTGGCTCGCATGACATTTATATGGCTGAGGCTGGCAATGCTGCTGCTATTTTTAGCCCTCGCTTTTTTGCCTTCCCTGCTCGTCTCCATCAGCAGCCCAGTCCACCCCACCACAGGTCACCTTTCTGTCTCCCAACCTGCAAGCGGGGAGAGACGCCTGCCTCTGCCTGCGGGACAGGGGCCCGGGCAGGCAGGGCAGCGCTGCCCGCACCCCACGTCTATACGTGCCACAGCAAGAACTACCATGGCTGTGGAAAAATCAGGCTGAAAAAGGTGAATGGGGTATTCAGTACCATTTACTCACCCCACTGGGGAGTAAGAGTGTATTGCACAAATTTTGGTATGCAGCCCAGAAACATTTGATTTATTGCATAAAAAAAAGGAAATGCAATCTTGCTTAACTCTTCTAAAGACAGCTGGCAGGACCCAGGGAAGGGATTTAAGTCCGTTTTAGTAGCCTCACTTAACTCCTTTCTTTATTGTCCCTCTCTCCTTCCTGCATTCCCATCCAAAACCTGGAGTATATCAGGGAAAGTTAACAGCAAGTTAAACTGTTAAATCAGAAATTGTGGTGACTGGAGTCTACTGGCAAGTGATATTCCCACAACACGTTGAACTTGCTTTATGTCTTGGCAGAGCGGCTTTAACCCTTTCAGAGCCAGGCTGCAACCCCGAGGCAGATTTATTCCCCGGGTGCCCCCCACCTCTTCTGACCCCTCACGCAAACGTGCCGAGGGAGGCTGGTATCTTTTTGCCCCGCTAAGACACGCAGCAGCCTTTAGGAGCAAAGACAACCCAAAGAAGGATCGGAGAGGTCAGTCCCAGGACACGAGCAGGGAGAGGGTGGGCCACTGACAGGGTTCGTATACGCTGCTGGAAAGACACCAACTGCTCGATCCCTCTAAAAATAAGACCTCACCTGCTGTGTTTGCTTTATTTAAAAAAAGAAAAGCACAGAAATGCTTTTCTCTAGTGCTCCACAGGGCAAGCCGGGATTGCGCGGAAGCCTGCAGGAATCAATGGGAAGACACGCACTGACACCTCTGGCTTGCCTGGTCAAAGGAGCAGCCCTCCAGCCGGGCTGCAAAAAGGATCACCTGTCAGAAAAAGCACTGGGACACACACGCAGACACATTTCGGCTCTCAAATTTCATGCGGCGGTGGGAGGGGACCCGCGGTGTCAAATCTTTTATCCCTTAATGAATTTTCACAGGAGCTGGGATAGCCCCTTTGAAAGGCTGAGTGAACTTGTGTGGGTGTTGACAACACGGAGAAAGATTTACAGCTCTGACCCATTCACCCCCACCAAAATTGTCAAGTTGGGTCCAAAACAGCTCAGTGAAGCTCAAATCAGAAGTGTCAGTCAGTTTTATTCCTCCAGATGTCCTTAGCACAAAGTCACCAGTACAAAACCCCATGACCTGGGCTCCTCAGCTCCACTCTAAATCAAGGCAGGAGGAGGAATAAAATACCCCAGCACGCTGAGCCCTGCGAAGTAAAAGGAAAAACCACAGGCACACACACACTCACGGACAACCTGACAACAAATAAAACCAAAGTAGACCAGGCCTTGGCCCCCCAGACGCATCCCGGCATTTGGAAGAAAGCTGCAGACTTTGTCTCGGAAGCCTCGGCTCCAGGCTTGAAAGCAGCGGTTCTCCCGAGGTGTCTATTTAAAACCACCCACACAAACCTTGTTTTCACACTCGACCGCTCCACACCAGCTGAGCGGGACCTGGCGTATCAGCAGCCCTGCTGGAGCACCGCTGGCTCGAGGCGAGGCAGCCACATCTGCCGCTACAGTTATGCTAAATCCGAGTTTCCTCATGTGCCCCAATTCCCTACTGCCCAGTGGAGTGCTAAAACCTTTCCAAGTCGCGCTCTTAAAACAATTACTGTAGGGAAAAGCAGTTGGGAAGGAAGAAGAAGGGGAAAAAAAAATAATAAAAAAAAAAAAATCACAGAAAGTCAAAGGCTGCTCGCCAACCATGAACTCTCACTCCATTTTGGCTCCACTTTCTTGTTTTTCCTCTCCGTATTTTTATCCCTCCGAGACCGAGCGCGGTGTTTTGCAGCAGAGAAGTTTAACAGCCTCCCCGGTCCCCGCAGCCGGGGGACCGCTCGCCCCCGCCCCGCACCGCTGCGAGCCCCC
>Ga0065711_1040339_pt1 | contig 17049 bp, 10 predicted proteins | sample Hoacrofraction12_FD_59098 | JGI IMG/M metagenome (GOLD analysis project Ga0065711, IMG submission 59098) | Hoatzin crop microbial communities from Cojedes, Venezuela - Epithelial fraction 12 v2 (version 2) | ecosystem: Host-associated > Birds > Digestive system > Esophagus > Crop | place... | reverse complement strand
CTGTGCAGCCTACTGTAGGTGACCCTGCTTCGGCAGGGGGGTTGGACTAGATGACCCACAGAGGTCCCTTCCAACCCCTACTATTCTGTGATTCTGTGATTCTGTGACCAGGGCCCAGGGGCTGGCTTGAAGCACCGATGCCGAGCACATGACACAAGACGTGGGCGATGGAGTTGGCAGTGGTGTTGCGCTAAGCCCCGAGGCGTGTGCTGGGGCTGCAGAGTGCTGAGGCGAGTGCCGCGGGCGAGGACGGCCCATGGTGACATCCCCCAGCCATGCACCATCACATCCCCCCGCCAAGTCCTGTGATAATCCCCAGCCATGCACCCTCACATGCTCCAACGATGGACCGTCACATCCCCCAGCCATGTAGCGTCATATGACCCAGCCATGCACTGTGACATCCCCCAGCCGTGCAGCATCACATGCACAGAATCACAGAATCCCAGAATGTTCAGGGTTGGAAGGGACCTCTGTGGGTCACCCAGCCCAACCCCCTGCCCAAGCAGGGTCACCCAGAGCAGGCTGCACGGCACCGCGGCCAGGCGGGGCTGGAATATCTCCAGAGAAGGAGACTCCACAGCCTCCCTGGGCAGCCTGGGCCAGGGCTCCGTCACCCTCAGAGACAAGAAGTTCTTCCTCATGTTCAGCTGGAGCTTCCTCTGCTCCACTTTGTGCCCGTTGCCCCTTGTCCTGTCGCTGGGCACCACTGGAAAGAGTCTGGCCCCGTCCTCCTGACACCCACCCTGCAGATATTTATAAACATTTCTAAGGTCCCCTCTCAGCCTTGTCTTCTCCAGGCTGAACAAGCCCAGCTCCCTCAGCCTCCCCTCGTAGGAGAGATGCTCCAGTCCCCTCATCATCCTCGTAGCCCTCCGCTGGACTCTCTCCAGTAGCTCCTCATTTTTCTTGAAGTGGGGAGCCCAGAACTGGAGGGTCACGTTCCCCAGCCATGCATGGTGACATCCCCCAGCCATGCATGGTGACATCCCCCAGCCATGCATGGTGACATCCCCCAGCCATGCACACCTCCAGAGGCTGCTCAGACCACTACACTCTCTGTAAGCTATCACGCACGCCAGTGAGATACTGCTGGATTCCCGGTTCCAACACTGAAATCGTGCCATGTGGTACAATGAATTGTAACCTTTAGTTCTTGCATCCTTCTTTACTGTCTGGAGCTGTTTCCACTGAGAAGCGTGATGTTCCCTGTTTGGGTTATGTTTGACTCATTTCAGCCAAACTGTGAGGGGTATCAACTGGCAGTGAGCAGGGCAGGGATACTTCAGCCTGTTGTTCTTCACATTGCAGAGGTGGCAGCATGGGACCATCCAGCACATGGAACATTTTGTTGTTTTCTTTATTCCCTGATGCTTTATCAACAAAAAGATCCTCCCTTCTTAAGTCCTCATAATGCTAATTAAAGGAAACAAACTGAATCCAGTGGTCTGTGTTACTGGCCACTCCTCAAATTCTGTTTCCAGCCGGGGATGAAAAAATGTCAAATGTGGCACGAATGTGGGCAGATCAAGGAGCAGAACAGAACTTCATATTTATATTTGACCAAATGTCGGGGAATTAAAAACCCTGCCATCCCAACTATTATTCGTGTAGAAGTGGTAAATATGGGCAGTGCCAGGATGATTGGGAGGCCTCCACCTTAATGTAGTGCACTGGGCTGTCAGTTGGATGATTTCCAGGCACAGCAGAAAGTGAACCCTTTCCCTGCAAAGTCCATTGTGCACCATGCCTTGGCTTCTTTGTATCAAGTAGGCAAGTCCTGCAGAGCTACGGTGGAAAAGCTTGGTCTGGAGTACCTCAAATTTGAGGGCAATACTGGAGACTCTGTTAGCCTTCAGAAGGTCTGGGAAAGGATGCTGCTTGTGCATGAAACCCTTGGGCACAGAAATGTCTCACGGCAGGAGAAAACATATAGCAGCAGCTAAAGACAACTCTGAATTTCCGGGTCTTAGTTGGAAGACATACAAAAAGAAAACATCAGTACAAATGGTTAAAGGGTGACTCAGAATAAGCCACATTGTATCTATTATTTGCGGTCTTTTTTGTGGACGAAAATTGGTCTCTTTCAAAGAAATCGGAAATTAAGACCGTCCATCCTCCCAAGTGTAGTAAACCAGAATCCTCATTAGGTGGGCTGAAAAGCAATTCTCAGGCCTTTATCTGACACGCTAAGAGCATGATTCTGTCTATAGCATTCAAGAAGAAATGATGAATTACCTAGCATGGGTTCAGTGCCTGAGCTTGGCATTGGGCGAACTCACAAAGGAGCTTGAAGCCAATCAAGAAATTTGGTACAAATCCTGCTGAAAGCAGCCCCTTGGGGGCATGCAGCGAGGCCATGTGCCAGTAAAATAATTCTGAAAATAGTAATGAACATCTCATGCAAGAACATGTGCTTGTAGCCTGGTTTACAAGAGCAGCTGGGCTCGTAGCATGGCAACACATGGCTGAGCCGTGAAAGACACTGGTTGGCAGAAGGAAACAGGGGAAACTCTTTGGTACCATCTGTTTTCAGACCCTGATTTGAAAAATAATGTGGTTTAAATGTGTACTGATGCTGGAAGCACTTGGATGAGAAATAAATGCTTCTGGTAATGGAAAGTGATGGAGTGGTGTGAATACGAAAGGGGTGTTGGTGCTGGAAAGGCTGTCTCATAGCTTTCCTGAGTGAAACTCTGCTGCCACTGCATTTCTCAAAGTCAGTGTTTCCTGAGATACTTTGATATTTTCACCTCAGTGGTAGACCGTTGCAATGCTGGGAGCTGTGCTGGAAAGGAGTTGTTCCTGCTGACTTTATGAGCAGGTCAGCTAACGCACCGGGAGCTGCCACTGTCACCCCTGTGCTTTTGCCTCTGATGCTGCTGAGCACTAGAAGAAGAGCTAGTGCTGTGCCCTAACAGCACTGTCCCCACGGCCTAGGGCTGTCCCCTGATTGCAGGTTTTATTTCATCTTGGCCACCAACCCTGCCCATCCCAGGAGCTGCTCCTGTTTTGCACTAGCTCCTCACGGATAACGAGTGGCTGCTGAGCTCTGACCCAGGCCAGGCAGGAGGTTTGCATCTTGCCTTGTGACCAGTGCTCCAAGTGGGACTATACCTACACCCTCAGATGAAGAGCCTGGAGGTTGCAAGACTGGCAGCTGTTCCATTTTTGCCACTAACACTCCTGCAAACAGCTTACTTCCCACAGCCTAGAGGCAAATCTGCCTCCTTCATGGGTGCAGTGGAATGTAGCCCAGTTAGACAAATGATGTTAGTCCATCCCAGGCTTTCTCCGTACTGGAAAGCTGCAATAATCCTCTGCCAGCTAGTAAGAGATTGGCAGCTGTATTGTGGTAGTGCAGCTAGGATCAGTAGTAAAGCACGTGTGAATGCCGGCCTTGCCACACAGACCATGTGAACCAAAGCAAAACTGTCTCATGCAGTGCTGGGGGGTTACCCCTGAGGGCCTCTGCTAGGAATGCTACTGTGAAAAGTGAGGAAGACTATAATGAATAATAATTGCTGAAAGAGACAATCTATTTGCTAGGTCCACACAGTGCAGACTGCCACTGCTACCAACAGGCTTGGAAGGAACTTTCTGCTGGTGGAGTCTGAAGGACCTGAAACATCTTGCCCAGAAGTCCTTCCACACAGTGCTGTCATGGGTTCATATGGCAAGGTTTTGGTAGTGGGGAGGGCTACAAGGGTGACTTCTGTGAGAAGCTGCCAGAAGCTTCCCCTATGTCCCTGTTCAGGAGGAGTTAAGCTAATGAGAAACCATTTGTTGATTTATTTTTCACAGTCTATTGTCTGGATCTAAACTGCATTTATAGCCAGTTGCTATGATTTGGATTCTATTCTAAGAAACACTTGATTATCAAAAGTTACACAGCTCTCACTCAGCATTTCTGCATGAGATACTTCTTCATTTCGAAGCCAGCACCAAAACATTATGTGTGAGCACAATGCTTCACTGGGCTGTTGTCATAATTCTTCTTTTCATCTGGAATAAATCCCTCATCTTCATGTGACAAGATGTAGAAGACATCCTGCAGCCAAGCATGATTCAGAGCTCATCTAGGAGCAGTCCTGGTGAAGCGGGCAGCTTGGGCTCTTACATGCAGCTCACCTTGTCCAGCTCTTAGCGATTAAAATAGGATGAAGAGAATTTGGTGGGAGATTGTGATGACTCTGAAGGTTGAGGAATTCAGAAGGGTGGAGTATAAAAACTTAATGCACAATTTGGGGATGAAATATATATTTCTTACTGTCTCTATCCCAGCAAGGCCTATCTTGCTGAGATGTTTATCTGACACAGTTGGCTTTTCCTGCTCTCATGATTGACTTGTGCCCTGGTCAATCCCATCATGCTGGCCACTATTTGCTCTTGGAGCAGCACACATTGCACTTACCCATATTGGCTATTGTTGGTTAAACTTTGTTATCTGTTTAGCTGCAACAAACTTTAATGTTGCCTGACCACTTTGGCAATACCAGTCTAGGGATAGATTCCCAATGCTTATTGCAGAATCCAAGCACCAGAAAAAAATCTTTTAGATTGTTTCTCCTTTCAGATGATTCCTGTCTGCATGCCTATTTTTTCTGATGCCGACTACCTGACAATGCTGTTGAGTTGTCCCAGTCTTACCTAGGAGATGCGGGGTATGAAAAGCAAAACGTGACACTTAGAATGCTTCTGCTGTTCATGGTTCCACTGCGTTCTTTGCTTTTACCCAGAGATCAGGGAAATTGCTGCAAAGTGGAAACGTTTGTGTACAACACATTAGGTCTTATTGGCATGAATCATGGATAATCTTAGCAATCTTCAAAAATATTTTCTGAATAAAAGTGATATAAAGGCACTCACAGGACAGTGACCTCCCACTGCTATGTAAAGGCCAAAGCTTAGCAATGGGCAGCATCTCTTGAAATAAAGCAACAAACCAGAGCCGAGATGTTTGCTTTCCATAGCTGGAAGCATTCATCCTGAAGCAACAGAAAGATTTAGTGACATTATTTGCAGGGCTATTTATCTACAGAAAAAGAAATTATTATGTCATGTCATGGATTTCTAGCAAGCCAAAAATAATAGCCCACTGGAGCCCGGATTTCAATTCAAATTCTGTGATAGTGTTGATGAGAGACTACCTCATCACAGAAACAAAGGCTTGACAACGTGACGGACTCCGTAAATGGCATGAATAGACCCTGGTAATGATTCTACCAAAAGCTAATAAGCTGCATACTATCAATTATAAGAAATCTGGCAAATTCCAGCAGTACACCTGATCTGATGCACAGAGAAGGAAAAACATATTCTGCTATTGCTCTTGTAGCCATACTTAAAAGACTTTTTTTTTTTTTATCATCCTAGCAGTGGGAAGATGTAGCTAGATAAGAGAAAGCTGAAAAAGTTAATGCAGTGTACATGGGCCAGGGTTCCCTCTGGCCTTAAAATGAACCCTGAAGTTTGGATTGAGTCTCACAGGCTCTCTTTGCCTGCTGGTGCTTGTGAGAAGCCCAGTGGCAACCATCACCTTAAAGCTGCTGGCTTCCTTTGAAGTGTCCTTGTAAAGTTTTCTTGGAAGCCAATAAGAGTTGCTTCAAGCTCTGGAAAAAAAATTGTCTGATGTTTGGAATAAACATCTAGCTCCAAGGGTGCCTGTTCTGTTCCCTGTGCTGATAGAAGAGTTATTTCTGGAATGCAGCTGTCCTTCCTTGGGCTGCTGTAACTTCTCCCTGCAGTCCCCCTTGGAATACAAAGTTGGCCAAAATTTTACCTTTGACCCCCTTCAGATTAGCAAAGAGCAAAATCCAGCTTGTGCGGAGAACAAAGTATGGCTGTTAGTGCTGTGCAGGCCCAAGGGGATTTGCAGACACAAGTCAATTTGCCTTTCCAAGAACGCTTGTGAAACATGAAGAAATAGGTATTTCTTAGCATCAGATCAGCCACTTCCAGTCTCCCAAAAGCACAGGGTTTTGTGCTCCAGCTGTCAATCTGCATTCCATAGGTGCAGGCCACCAACCTGCTCTGCAATGGGCCCCCTAAGCCCTGCCATGAGTCCAGGGCCACCACTCTGGAGAGCTGGTGCCCATCACACGAAGGGCCTGGTGGTCCCCTGGTCCCAGGAGGGCTTGGCAGAGTCACTGCTTCTAACAAGCTCTGTCACTGTCTGGGAACAAAAACTCAGCTAATGGCAGCCATTAGCACCTGTTAGCACAACAGCCCATAATAGAGGAGGATCTTTTATAGACATATGCCCTTAATTACAGACGAGTTGCTAAGCTACAGGAGCTTAACCATTTCTGAGCCATGTCAAAAACTCCCAGCACTCGTCTTAGCTGCAGAAGAAAAATGGTTGCAGTTTATTGAGTAAGTCTCTATGCTGATCTACATGTTAATCGTAACAGAAGAAATAAAAGTAATTTCCCATCATCAGGATAAGGGATGCAGTATATCACAGGTTCTCGTGCAGTAACTGCTAGGATAGGTTAATAATGTAATTGTATAAAAATAGGGATTTACATGTCTGTTTTGATGTTACAGCTTCAGCAGAAGCAGAGGTATAAACTGTGCTGCTTCAGCACTGTAAAACACAGTATTTCAGTGAACAAATAAGCAAATGTTGCCACTGTCATTTTGCTGTGTCACAAATCAGACCCAACAGTGCAAATCTTACAAAATAGAGCGTGGTGAAACTTCCATGCTGGTCCCTGACAGCATCGGTTCTTGCTCCTCATTTAACTCTTCTCCAGAAACTCAGCTTGCAAGGCTCAGATGAAAGGTTTGGGAAAGCACAGCATGGCTGACAGTTCAAATACTAATCATAGCTCTTCAGAAAAAAAAATGTAAAAACCAGGAATGCAACAAATGAACAAATGCAAATAACTAAATGGCAGGAATGCATGCTTTAGGCTAGAACCTCCTCTGTCTGTATCTGTCAAACTGGCTACTTTCCCGCAAATATAAACTAGTAAGAAAGGAGAACAAGAATGGGATTAAGTGCTCAGCAATCCCTGGGTACCGCAGAAAATTCTTGGCCCTGTGACTGGAAATCTTCCCCCGTACAATCCACAGATTGTAAAAAACTCTCACTGGAATGCCAGTGTTACTGCATTGAGTGCAAGGACTCAGATCTAGTAGTGGGCAGCAGGAGCACACACTTCAGGGACAAAATAAGTGGGACGTGACAACAGGAGTTTATTTGGCCCAAGCTGCATCATGAGACCACCAGACAAAGCACCGTTTTTGTTGTGCCCTGGTGAGGACTCATTCAGTGTCGTGTGTTGATTCCTGCATGAGCAATGCCGATGCTGATCAGGAGGGTAGGAGACAACATATTATCTGCAGCAGAAAGGATGGATGAGCTGAGCAAGCTGAGCTTCACTCAATATTGGGTCTGCCAGGGCTGAGGAGAGAAGAGAGGGTCCATGACTCGTATGCTGTGGCTTAGGGTATAATTCTTTCAGCCCCATTATGGACCCTTGGGTACTTACTGGACACCAACCAGATGTGGAACCATTGATTCCTGAAGAAATATTTCCACTTTGGCTTATTGCAGTTGCTGGAGAATCTGTTCTCCTTACTGCTCTCAAAGCAGCAGCAGGCACTTCTGTAGATTAAGCAAGCTGTTCTTCTTCCAGAATGACCAGGGTTAGGTGGAGGGTTGTCTTCCAGGTGCACTCAGGAAGCTGTCCCTGAAATCTGTTTCCCTTCAGACCCTCTGAAAGCATACGTCCTTGTTTCTGGTCTTACACTGAGCAAAACTCTCTCTGGATCTCCTGTTCATTATCTTTCAGGGCATTGCAAAGAACAACCAGCAGGTTTTCCCTTCTTCTTGTCTCGTGCCATTCTAATTCTATTTAAAAAAAAAAAAAAAGCCTAAACAAATAACTAAACTAGGAATGAAGAAGCTAAAGGAGCATTGGGAGGGTTGGACTAGATGACCCACAGAGGTCCCTTCCAACCCCTACTACCATTCTGTGATTCTGTGATTCTGTGATCTGTTTTGTCTCCATTTGTTTAATTACTTGCTGAGAGCTCAGTGGTTTCCAGGAGAATCCATTGTTGAGCCCATCAGTTAGAACATAGCACACTGCAAGAATCACCCCAGACTTTCCATAGCTGACTGTGTGCTGCTCACACCATTAGATCTGTGCTTGAGGGAGTCTGGCTTGTATTCATTTGGACAAGCAACATCTGGGGACAATTAAGCAATCTGAAAATCTGCCTCCGAGTGTGGGGAAATGTCCTCCTGAGAGACGAATTCGCTGCTTTGTCCAGAGTTTATGCAACATGCTGGCAGCACCCAAAATCCGGTGCTTTTTCATTGTCACTATCACACTCTGGTTTGGGTGACTGTCAGCAAGGAATCCCTGCAGCTGTCTTTCTCTTCTGCCACCCGTTGTAAATAAATAAATTTAGTTAAGTAATAAAGTAATTTAGAAGAAGTATGTTAGTAAATAAAGTAATTCAGGGGATTTAATGGGCAATGGGGTTTAATGACAGAAAATTAAATGTGTCTTGCTCAGAGTCATCTGGCTTAAATTATAGGGAAGAGACAGTGCACTTCTCCTGTGAAAAGGCAAGGACCAGACATTGCTCTCTGGGACATTTCCTCGCAGTCCTTCTGATTTGAGCAGGGTTTTCCTCTAAAGCAGGTACAGCCTGGGGACCTGTGATCTCTCTTTTTGTGGGTGCAGCTATCAGCAAATGGCTGGGGTAATTTTAGAATGAGTGACCAAGCTCACAACAAGCCATCTACAAAATAAGCACCCCTGGGACTGTCCTGAAATCAATAACTGTTCACATAAGCAAAGAAACAGATGGTGTCTAAATCAATTACAATGGAATTACAGGTGTTTGCCTGTCATTTGAAGGGCAAGGCGGTAGGATTGCAGGGGTCTTAATATCTCTATTTAGACAGACCTCTGAAATGTTGGCAATGCTGACAGCTGAGAATCAATATGTTGGCTAATGCAAGATGAGCCTAGGTCAGCCACGACCCACACGTGGGGATGAGCCCTTCCAGAAGGTCTCCCAGGTGACTGCATGAGATAAAGACCTCTCTGCAGGGACAGAGGGGGGTGGAGAGAGTGTCACAGCCTTACGGTCAGCACATGGGCTTGGCATGTCAGGCTTTCATTTTGCTCCTCATGCTTTGGACAGGCTGGAAGGGTGCACTTAGCTGTGTAGCTGGCAAGTGCTGGAGCTTTAGGGAACATACGATCAGGTTCCCATACTAGCTTCCTCAGAGACACTTTTCTGTTGGGATGCCTGCTAGGGTGACTCTATATTATAATTGTATTTTGGGACATGTATGCTTCCTTCTGCAGCATGCTATCATGGCGTGACTTAAGGAAAAGTGTGACTGCAGAATCTGGGTGGGGTGGGGGGGTGTTAATACCCAACTCCCAAACGTTACTATGTGATCATCTGTGCGCACCAGCCTCTCTTCCAAGGTTTGTGTCCAACCTTGCTCTGCGAACGAGCTTTTGGACAGCACAGCAGGACCTGCCAAGCTGTGGTGATCTCAGGGGACATCACCAGGTCCCAGAAGAGCAGCAAGTGAAGGCACATCCAGCCAGGTGAGTCAGGCTGTGGTCAGACAAAGAGGGGACACAGCTCGACCCCCAGGAATGGGGTGCTGCATAGGCCCCTGTCTCCCTGCCCTTGTGCTGCTGTTGGGGTGCTCCACCTGGCTTGGGCAGTCCCGGCCGGCTGCCACAGCCTCGTCACATCACATTGGTTTAATTACTCAGAGGAATACGGTTTGGGGGCAGATTTGGAGGCTCGGTGAGTCTTGGCCAAAGCAGTTTGTTCCTGAGCTGTAATGAGGCAGAGCGGGACAGTGACTTTCTAACTGCATCCAGTGTAATATTGCTCGATTAGAGTCACTCATTTGAGCAGTAATTAAGATATTTCCATTTGAGTTTCATCTGGCCCCATTTTTTATCTTACTCCAGATCTTTTCTTGTTTTGTCTCTGTTTGGTGGAATAAGACTTCAAAGGAAGAAAGACACTCTGAATCCAAATTTCCTTCTTACGTGTCTAGAAAAGCCAACGGAGTATGCTTTGCTCTTCCAGTCCTCTGAGCTCCAGCAGCTGGAGCCTGGCTTGCACAGACGGCAGCTCCACATGTGCTTTGCTCTTTAAATGCAAAAGGGTTAGAAGCTCCCCCGTTTCTTGTTAGGTGGGCTGGATCCCGCCGGCTATGTCTTGCGGTTCCTTGTGAAAGAATCCCTGGCTGCAAGGCACAGAGGCAGCCAGCCATAAGCAGTGAGGGGCTGGCCAGACCAAGGGAACCTTGGTGTCCTATGTCATGTCCTGACCCACCAGACGTCTTCTGAGCTGAGAGGCCCTGCTACTTCCCTTGGGATTGTCTCACATGTCCTCTGCAACGGCCACTCCTTCACCTCCATACATTGCTCCTGGCCTGAGAACTGGCTTGATGGAGCTGGAGCAACTCTTGGCTACTCCACTAAAGTGTGAAAAACCTGAATATTTCTCCCTTCCCATCAGGTCAAAGGTGCCCAAGGCTCTGTTGGTGCCAGGCAAGACTGGGTGGTAGACACAGAGTCCCATGGCGCTTCTTAACAAGGAAGTCTTGGAACTAAATTGTGGGTTGGCTGTGTTGTCCTATTAGTCTGCTGAAAGCTGCTTGCATCCTTTTGGGCATGATGGGACTAATGTTTCTCCTCCACACATCCCTAGTTTTAAATGGTGGGAAATGTAGAGGTCACAAGCACAGGCTGAAGCCAACATAGGTGAGCAGTTTGCAAGATGGCTGGGGCGGAAAGGAAGCCCTGATGGTGACGGTGATGTCACTGTGTCTCCAATCCCCACCTCATCTCCAGTCTTTCCCATCCCAACTTCTACCGCCTTAAAATAGACTCCAAAATGTCCCAGGAAATGGCCAGCGGTTTGGGCAGGAGGCTGGCTTGTGCTCTAAGTGTTGAACTCCACCCCATGCATGTGATTCCCATTACAGAGGGACCAGCAGCAGGCATCTGGCTGGCTGGAGGAAGGTCCCTGAAGCTTTTCTCCAATAGCCTGAAAGGATAGAAAGGGCCAGAAATCACTGGTTTGTAAAAGCAGCTATTAGCAAGTGGGGAACAGGACTAAGAGTATGGGCAGAAGACACTGACCTTACAGTAAGGATGCTAAGCTTTCAGCAAGGAAAAATAATGTTCAGAAGACAAGAACCATCATATCATAAAGAAACAGTGCCTGTGCACATCTATGGGCTCCTATTCTTGGGACTATTGGCTGAGACAACCTTATTTCTCTCCTCTCTAAGCAGCCTTTCATAAAAAAACCCTTATTAGTCAACTTGTGCCAGCACAGCACAAGGCGTGTCTCGGCAGACAAGTGTTTCCAAACATCCAAGGGTAGAAATCTGCCATGGCAAATGGGTCTGTAGTTGGGTTTAATGAAAGAAGCTGTTGCGGAAGCCCAGAAAGCAGGTTTGCAGCCCCATCAGAGGTTGCTAACGCCTGGACTCTGTCAGACTCAGGCTTAGAGGTGAGGGAATAATGGATCACTCGAGCACAGCCTTCAAAATCCCTGCAGTGAGAAACACTTGGGCCGGTGAACACAACATTTGCCTACTACTTCACACACCAGCCAGGGCCTGTTTTGTCTTTAGATATAGAAATTGGCACATATTGATTTACCAAAATGGCCTGTCTGCCTGCTGTGCACACACCACCATGCTGTTTATTCAAGAGAGACCAAATCCTGCCCCTCTCCACAGTGCAAGCACAGCCCGTTTGAGGAAGCTCAAGTTTTCTCAGTTAATGTAAGATGTGTTAATAATGAAGCCACCCAGTCAACATAGTTTCCAGCTGCCTGGGAAACCAAAACATGATCATTTTTTCTTCTTTATTAAAGCAGCACAAGGATTTATTATTCTATCTTAAAGGGCAGGGCAGAGATGATTAAAGCAGAAGTTTCAGGCAGCAGCACCAGACTCCAAGTGGCAGCCCAGACTGATCGGTCACCTCAATAAATAAACTGGCTGCAGACAGGAAAGTTGCTGTCTAATGCTCAGCAGCGCCGTACAGTAGAAGTGATATGGGGAGTGTATTTGCCATACGTATTTCACATGATCTGAAATAAACCCTGACAGCACGTAAAAATTACACCGAGGAATCTAATCCCTGTGGGACCGGATTTTGGCAGCAAATGCAAGATCAGGCACTATGTGTGTGGCAGGAACTGCATGTTGTGGGGAAGACATGGTGGTTCCTGCCACAGAGGGTTGATGTGATGTTGGGTCCTGCTGGAGATGGCGGGTGAACTTCTACTTCAGTGGAAGACAGACTTTCATACCTTCCTGAAATTGTCTTTTTCCCAAGTGGTGGTGGTGACCCTGGAGCCCCTTGGGTTTGTTACCAGTTATACCACTTTACACTTATCTGCACCAGATTTCCTGTCCTGTTCAACCAGTCTGCTAATGTCCTCCTAAAGCTGGTTGCATTTTGCTCATCTCCTTACTACTTTGAGTAGATTTTCACCATCCGCAAATGTTGGCACTTTGCTGCTCACTGCTTTTCCGGGCCATGAATATGTTGAGCAGTCCGGGTCCCAGCACAGAGCCCATAGGGTCCGCTGGAGACATCCCTGTGGTAAGAGTTGGCCATTCACCCCAGTACTTAAAGGGGGCTTATAGGAAAGATGGGGACAAACTTTTTAGCAGGACCTGTTGTGATAGAAGAAGGGGTATAGTTTTAAACTAAAAGAGGGGAGATTTACACTGGATATAAGCAAGAAATTTTTTACCATGAGGGTGGTGAAACCCTGGCATATGTTGCCCAGAGAGGTGGTCAATGCCCCATCCCTGGAAACATTCAAGGTCAGGTTGGATGGGGCTCTGAGCAACCTGGTCTGGTTGAAGATGTCCCTGCTCATTGCAGGGGGTTGGACTAGATGGCCTCTGAAGGTCCTTTCCAACCCAAAGCATTCTGTGAGTCTATGATTCACCTCTGCCTTCTCTTCTCCACCTGCTGTCAAGTACCAGTCCATGCTATGACCTTCCTTTCTCCTCTGTTCTACCCATCTATCTAAAACTTTTGATAAAGATTTTGTAAAAAGCCTTTAGAAATCCAACTAGTCTTTATCAATCGGATCACTCTCGGTCCATGTGCTTGTTGGCTCTTTCCAAGGTCTCCAGAGGCTGATGAAGCAGCATTTCCATTTAGGGCAGCCATGTTAACTCTTCTCCAGCAGGTCGTGTTTACCTATGTGCCCACTCATTTCTATCTCAACAGGCCTAACACGGCGGTTTGAACCCCCCTGCTTGGCCCCTATGCACTCCTCTGACAGATCTGGGAGCTTGTAACAGCCCAAGAATAGCAAGCTCCTCCCTCTGTGTCCTGGTTTTGATTAAAACAGAATCGATTCTCTTTTAATGAATCTTCCTTTCAGCAAAGTTCTTCTAACTAACTGCATTTTTCTGAAGTTGGCTGCATATTTTACAGACAGCGTCCACTCTGAAGCTGACAACACCTAATGTTTACAGTTATACTGAGCTAATGGTAGGAAAGTAATGCAGAAAAAGGCCCCTGTTTGTAATTATTACTACAGCCACCAAGGACTCTGATAGACCTCTTAGGTCCCACAAGTGAGGAGTCAGAAAGGGCCGCACTGCAGGGAGGGGCAGACAGAATAGGTGACCCGATATCGACCAACAACATATTCCACGCCGTGCACGTCACGCTCCGTTTAAAGCTGGAGGATCATGAGGGTCTTGCTCTCTTCATCCTTGGCCGGCTTCTGAAGAGCACCCTGCTCCCTGTCCTGCCTGTGATCCTGATCCAGATTCTGATCTGTGCATCCCTGAGTCCAGCTCCTGCCTGCTGCCAAGGCCAGTCTGGGACTGCCTGGTGCTGCCCGGAGCTGCCGGTGGGACGCCAGTGCCCGGCACCCAACTCCGGGAAACTCAGTGTCGGTTTGGTATATTTTGCGTTATTCCTCTTATTATTAATATTCTTAGTAGTAAAGCTGATTTTATGTTCAATTTGTAAGTCTCTCTCCCTCTTCCTCCATTTTCCTATCCTCTGGTGGGAGGGCAGGGGTGATGTCGCTCAGCTCACTGCTGCCCTGCTCCAAATGCTGACATCCTGTTTGAAACCCCTCCGAAGACAGGGCTGTCCTGTCAAGGGTCAAGGACGGTGAGACCTGCACTTCACACATCTCCCTGAGGACTCCAGAAGGAGATTTTGGCAGGGAGTGGAAGGAAGGAAGGCGTATGGGGGTTTCTCCACTGCAGCCCCTCTCCCTCCTCATGGGGCAGCCGTTTAGCATCTCCCCTGCGCGCTCTTGTCCAACTGCAGCCTTGCAAACAGTCTAAATCTTGCTGGAAAGCATCAGCACAACTTCTGCGTGGCAAGAGTGCCCTCTAGTGCAGACCCAGAGCTTGCTCTCCTTCACCCCAACCTTGGTGAACCTCTGAAAAAGGGACCCCAAACCTGACCTCCAGGCCTTCAGGACAGTGCACTCCCCATGGGCCAGCTGCGCTGACCCGGCTGGTGACGCCTGTGCCCTGCGGGTGGCAAGAAGAAAGAGGGACAGGCAATAGCTGTTTTGAAAGTTGTCCAATGCTTTAAAAATAATCAGGTAATACTTTTCAAATAGATCTGAGATTTCAGCATTGTTATGAAAATTTCCTTTCTGACTACTTGTTTCAGATTTTGCACACTTGATGTCTGGGAAGAAAACCAGGTGACAAATGTCTCCCATTGGGTGTCACTAAATAGTTACATGAAAAAGATGCCATATCCCCAGGATGTCACAGTAGAAACCCAGGTCATCTCCTGAAGGAGAAATTCCCACCGAGAAGAGCCCAGCTCATGTGGGAAGGCTTCCCTAAAGGGAAAGGGTATGTGGGTGCCAGGCCACCTCCATCCCTCTGCCTTCCCTGAGAATGCCAGCATCGGAGGCATTGGACCGCAGCGACGGTGACTCAGTACACAGGGCTGAGACCCTGGGACGTACCCTCAGATCAAAGCAGTCAGGCACAGGACAGCGCATGGCTGTGAGCGGGCGTCAACCCTGGGAAGCGCCAGTCACTCAACCAGAGCACGTTGCACCAGGAACAGGTCAAAGAGTTTTATTGGGACGGGTGTATTGCCAGCTCTGAAGCCACCTGGCTTGGGGTGGAAGTCCTCAGGAGCAATGATTTCAGTCATTCATGACACTTCCTATCTTCTGCTGATGCTGATCCTTGCAGAACAGTATAAACTCTCCATATGTGCTGTTCACATCACACAGGGCAGTGTCCTCCAGCGTGTTTGGAGGGCAGGTACCAATGGGCACCACCAAGAGGTTTTGGGAATTATTGGTTTCCTTTGCCGTGCCATTTCCAAGGTGTTTGGCAGGGGCTAAGGGCTGTGCAGCTTTCAGAGCTGTATCGACTGGGCATAATTTTCTCCTTGAGCTAAGCCTTGAGCACCCTGGAGAGTTAGCCTTAAAAACAAGTAGCGGAGGTCCTGTGAGCAAGTATTGCCTAGTTGCTGGAAAGGGAAGACTTTAAAAAATGTGGCCAAGGCAGGCAGGCTGAAAGGAGGTGCTGCTCCTCCAGAGAACCTGTCTCAAGCTATTTTCCTCTGAGCCCAGGAGGCTGACCTCGGAGCAGTGCCAGCGGATGAGTTCAGGTGGAATGAGGCAAAAGCAGCCTTTTCCCACAGAATATGGATGGTTTGTCGATACTGATTTTTGACAATTCCTTCAAGCTCAGTCGACTTTCAGAGCAAATGTTAATTTTCTTTCTTTCCCCCCCCCCCTCTTTAATCAGAGCAAATTCTGGTCTGCTTTCCATTTTGCGAGCTCTTTCTCTGTGGCGATTTCAAATACCCTTCCTTATCCGTCTGAGACAGGACAGAGGTGCAGTACCATACCAGCAAAGGTTGTCCTCTCTCCCTGGCAGCCGCTGCCGTGGGTCCCAGCCTGGGATTAGGGAGGCTGGAGTATCCCTGGGCAAGCCAATTTCTTTTTCTCTGCCTCATTTGCAAAGTGGGATAATAGCCCAGTCCCACAGCCCAAAAGTGATTCTCTGCAGCAGGGATCCAAGAGCTTTAGCTAGATTTCCTTCAAAAATCCCTAAATGAAGCTGCCCTAAATGATATCATTTAGACTAATATGACAGCATCCGTGAAAATTGCATTTTCCCAATTGTTGGCTCCTCCTGAATTTCGAAGCATGTTAATTTTCTAGAGCAGTTAAATAGTTTCCTCTGATGATTAAAAAATGAATAATCATAGCAGTGCCCGCCTTCCTGAAGCTCATGTAGGACTTACCAGCAAGAAATTAAACACAGTAGGAAATTCCTTGAAAGAGTTAGAAAACAAATGATTGATACGATCTCTCCCTCCCTCCTGGCTCTGTGATCTGCCTTTAGAGTGGTTATTAAACACAGCAGAATTCATTTGGTGCTGTAACATGAACAAGACAAATTACAGTCTCTGGAGCTCAGTTAATTGCTAAAGAACATACTGACCCTCTGCGGGTTCATCAGTTATGGTAACTAATGAAACGAAAAGTAAGCCTTGCTATGTGGGTCTGCAGCAGGACTGCCCTCCCTCTGCGTGCAGAGACAGATCCACCTCAGCCTGGGGCAAAGGGTGTGCTCCAGGGTAGGTGATGTGAAACAAAACAGTACCTTACTGGGCAAAATAAAAAGCTGTGGATGCCCAGGAGCCATTGAAGGGATGAGCAGTCCATGGATCAGACTCCCACCCTTGTTCTGCTGCAGCAAGCCGGAAGGATTTTGCTAACACATTGAGTCTTCCTGAGGTGGGGTTCAGCTCACCTAACTTTAGATCTTTGGAAATAATCCAAATTGCCCATTGGCTTCACCAACACCCGGCGAACCCTGTGGGTATTTTCCCTACCCCTGCCACCCAAGGGCGGGCAGCGGCTGCTCTGGTAGTTTCACACCTTTGGGATAACCTTTACCAGTGTTATCCCAAACCTCATGGCAGGTTGACTTTGAAAGGCCACAAGATTGCCCTAAACATCACTGGGTAATATGTAGGGATGGGGGGG
>Ga0065711_1040331_pt1 | contig 17050 bp, 11 predicted proteins | sample Hoacrofraction12_FD_59098 | JGI IMG/M metagenome (GOLD analysis project Ga0065711, IMG submission 59098) | Hoatzin crop microbial communities from Cojedes, Venezuela - Epithelial fraction 12 v2 (version 2) | ecosystem: Host-associated > Birds > Digestive system > Esophagus > Crop | place... | reverse complement strand
TTTTTTTTTTTTTTTTTTTTTTTTTTTTTTTTTTTTTGTAGCTAAGCACTACAACCTTCCTAAAAATATTGAAGGATCCTTTAGTGGAAAGCTCCATAACCTTCTCATAGTGTTACTGTTCTGGGTAGCTCAAGATGATCTCTGAACTGAATTTAAGGTTATATAATTCCGAACAAAAGTGTTATTAGGCAAGTTTCAGACAATCAAAGTAAGAAGAAATAGTTCACAGCATTACCTAACATTTATGACAATATTTATGGCATAATTTTTACACCACTCACATGCATATCATGGACTTCAACTAAACACTGACAGAATTAATGAAGATTTCTCTGTCACCTTGCATATCCTGTTATTCTTAATCACTGTGAAGTAAATATCATCCTTTTCTGTTTTCCATTTCATAATTCAAGTTAATGGCCACTGCTAGAAATTTGTTTTTACAGTTAGATTTAAGGCACTATTCATCTTTTGAGAAGCACTGATTTGACAAAAGCACCATTGCTTCAGCTGGTCTTAAATCAAGGTAGGTCTGATTTATATGAACTGAAAGTCAGGTCCAACAAAAATAAACTTTTAAAGTGAAAATTATTGCTGTCAACTCTGAAAATAGAAAAACCCTACAGTAAAGGATGCACCTACTGATCACCATCTATTCTCTGTACAGTTTTACTCACTTAACCATAACAACTAAAAATCATACTAATTCACAACACAACATCTGAACTCAGGAAGTGGCTGTTACTATTCTGTTTTTAAAAGTATTTTCTAACTGGTGTATTCTCATGTTCCAGGAAGAAGTAGTTAAATGTGAAACATTCGTAAAGGGACTCTAAGTGGGCGAACCCTACTAACTGGTGCAAGAAAGGAATCTCAGCTTCCTGTGTCCTCTGACTGGGCTTCTGGACTACTGTCAAAGTGCACATCTGTCAACAACCTCAGTGACAGCAGCTGTTGGAAAACTGGATGCTGGATGCCTCCCCACCTTTACAGATTGAATTTTGCTGCAGTGTGGAGACGCACATTTGATTAGTAATTGTTACACGATTGGAGGGGTGACGGTGGCTCTCTCAAAGTTTCACGGCTGTAAGAAAACCTGCTCCCCAGTCCTTGGGGACCTCCATGCTGTATCAGCAATAGCTGTCAGCAGCACCTGGACATATGGATGGGGCAAAAGCAGCAGGACTTTCCACCATAAACTCCAGCTGAATAATCAGACTTCCTGGGGAGCAGTTTGGATGTAACCAAGATAGCCACAGTTCTGGAGAAAATCGTGTGAAATAACCACGTATGCGAGTCCTTCGACTGCCTGAGCATTAGTATACTTTTATGGTAGACGGTGAAAAACAACTGACATCAGATCTTGTTTCCCTTTGCCACTTAAATCAAGAAAGTGGAAGAAGTTCTACCAAGATATACGTAGCTCTCCAAAGAATAAATAATAAACACACTAAAAATACAAAAAAGAAACAAATAAAAGAAAGAATAAAAATATAACACATCCAATTTGCTCCATTACGGGACTTCAGTGTCTTTCCAAGAAAAGGCCTGAAGGACAGCTCTGCCAGCAAGAGTGGCAGACAACAGAAGCATCGGCAGTGGATTACCAGAGCAGATTTTAGTGGACTAGAGTCTCAGCTGTGGTATGTCCTAGGAAGACTTTCTACAAGACCCAGAAGCTGGAGCAATCATTTTGTACTTCACGGGGTAACGACCCGATGAGAACAGAGAGATGTCACATTACAGTCGTCCTGCTTCCTGCGCTCCAATTCATAGTGACATGCAGCTGAGGACATGCCCATACTGCAGATGCAGTAGGACAGGACCTTTAAATAATTATGAGTAGCTGTTTAGCCACAGAAGCATGTAGCTTCATGCAACTAAGTTTTCAAAGGCCACTGGCCACTTGACAGCTGATAGGAAAGGTCTGAGGTCCTTCTTTCAGGATTAGCTTTACCTCAAGACTGGTGGCTAGGTCTTGACTTAACCTAGGACCTACCACACTTATGAGAGCTTGAAGGAGATCATTTGATATGCAAAACCCTACTATGAGCTGCTAAAGATCTACCATGAATTAATTATAGAAACTCTGGAATTTTGATCTGCTTATTATTTAAGTTCAAATGTTGCATCCCTTACAGCAATAGCTATGACTCAATGATCACTTGCATTTTCACACTCAGGGCCCTCCAGCATTTTCAGGCTGTCTTTAAAACCCATTTTTCATCAGAAATACCTATTAATATTTTACTGCCGGTGAAAAGAAGAAACATTCAATTAAAACATTAATTTAAATAGCTAAGTGTTTACACTAAATCAAATGCAACAGCAGATAATCAGATACAAGGACGTACTTCATGACAGCATGTTTTAGCTCATCAAGTATAACATCCATGCAGTGTGCCAAGCCTCCTTATCATATACACGATTAAAGAACGAGAATATGTAATTCTGGCCAGATGATTTAAGATGGGAGGAGAGGCCTTACGCATAAATAAATTTGACTGTGAATTTAAGGAATTATCATTATTTCACTTGCTTTTTTATATTTCAGAGTCTTCGTATCCCTTTTGTCTGAAAGCATAGCTATGCAAGCCCAATTGGGCAGCAAACGCTGAGCGTATGTATTACCACGATACACTGCCCAGAGCTCCTCTGGTTTTCATGCTAAACATTCTTAAGGCTCTTTATAAAAAAAAGTCTGATTTCTTGCAACATTTTCTCTACTACATATTGCAATATTCACCTTCACTCTATGCTAAATCTAACACAATTCAAATCTAATCTTAGGCAAACCTAAGCTCATTATTGACTAAAATGCATTCTTGCAAGAACACTTTGATTTTAGTAAAAAATCAGTCAGACAAATGACAATTCTAGGATGACTTTTGTCTTAAACAGTTCTGGAGGAAAGAAAAAGAGACTCAAATTATGTTCTACACAAGGGTTGTTCCACATTTGGTACCAGAATGTACCCATCTCTCTCATCTCCAACAGTCTTAAAGTTTTTGATCCTGTGTTGTGATTTTGCACTACACTACAGGCCAGCATTTTGATAGTCACAGTGTTTTTGAGTACCTATTGAGAGCTTTTTTTCATATGAGTTTAAAGCACCAATTCAAGACAGCAACGTGAGAATGGAGCAACCTACCATTAACATAGTGTTATAGTTTTTTATTACTTACACTACAAAACACCCCATGTTCAGGATGCAACCATAAATAAGATCACTTTTTTATGGGAACAGACAGTATATGAAAAATGAGATGAAAAACTATGCATAGGTATATGATGAAAAGATGATCACTGCCTCAAAGACCTTACAGCCTAGCAGAGACTTTCATTCCAGACACTACAGTGAAGACGACATCTGACATGCAGCTGCCAAGCGGACCACCCTTGCCCAGTTGGGTGCCTGTTCTCAAAAGTGTAATCCAAGCTTGGATCTCAGGTGGATGGAGGATAAAATGCGTAGGCAGGCACATGAGCTCCAGAGAGGACAGGGAGTTCAGAAACCCCCCGAGCTCAGCATTTCACACCAGCCAGCTGTAGATTTCTGTGCCAAGAGAGGGGCTGTACGGATGGCTCTCAGGAACTGTAGCTGTCACCAACACAGGATGCTCAAGTGCCTACTACAGATGCTTACAATTTCTGAACTGGTGCCAGAGGATAATGGATACAAAAAAAGAGGTGGTCTTCTTCCTGCCACTAGTTCTGCCTCTAACAATGTCTGTAATTAAAAACTGAAACTTGGCATTTTGCATACAAAAAAGAAATATGTATTTACAGGTGATTTCAAAGTGGCATTAGTCTTCCAAGATACCGTGTTTCAGCAGCCACTCTAGATCATAAAGCACAAGATTATGAAAAAAATTAAGAAAAAAAGGTAATGAATTCCTGGCAAGTTTTACATTCCACTTAAAAAAAAATTACATGCACCCTCCTTTCCTCCCTTCCCTCCAGCAAATACCATTCATGTTTAAGATTAGATTATTTTTCTCCTGATACCTCTTTAGCTACCAGAGCGTGACTCATTGTCAGATTGATTTAATTACAATTACAGACCTTGTTCTTCTGGTGTTACAAGTGAAAACTAGGAAACATAAAGGAAAAGGTCAATACAGAAAGACTCTACAAGCTGGGAGATGTTAAGCAGTGCCACTAGTGATTACTGTTGATTTCAATTGGGTAGTTGTTGCCTGATCTAAGATTTTTTTACAATAATGCAACAGAAATCAGCTACGCTTCTCAGATACCTACCTGAAAGGCTGGTTTCATTTCTGTGCCACACATTACAGTTTTTAAATATTGGGCATAAGAGTGAAACAAAAATGTAATCTTTTAATAAAAGGGATATTAGGTAGTTACTGTTAGCAGAATAATAAAGATCAGCTTTAAATGTAACACATGCATGTGAGATTTTGAAATATTTATAAATTTGGTTATAGAGATAACTTAACATCAACTGTTCTTCTAAGACATTAGCAACGTGGGAATGTTTTTTCAAAAGATGTTTGCAAAGTTAAGTTTTTTAACATTATTACTTTGGAGATACGATAATGCAAGTGTAATGTTAATTTCTAGAACCAGGAATATTAAACATACTGTGCAGTACCTAAACAATAGATGCAGTTTATGATTCTAATTTATACACTTCAAAGGTAAAGGTATACTTAACGAGTGAAACTCTTCCTTAGAAGACCTATCAGTTCTTTGTCTTTAAGATGTTTCTAAGAAGTCAAAGAGAAAGGTCAAGTCTAAGGATCTTGCTTTGTCAGAAAGCTTCTTTAGTATTAGTAACCAAGAGCATTAAACTTGTACCTTACGGTAATAAATGGAAGCATTTTCATACTTTTATGTACTTCTCATTTTCAGAGAGAACCTAATTAGAGACTAGGTATTTAACCGCACTATCCTCATCACTGCCTTTATCTAACAGCCTACATTATGCAGCTGAATATTTTACCCCGAAAGTCTCCTCAATTTGTTCTGAGATGCTGACATGATTATAATAAAAAGCACAGCTACCTTAATGGTTTTGCAGGGGAAACAATTAGAAAACCAGTAACATTTGGCATTTCAGAATCAATTAGCTCTGCTGGAGAAGTTCTACAAATACAATATTGGTGCAGTAACACTTTGGATGTTATTAATGCCAGAGGACAAATAAATATAATTGGAATTAACAAAACAGATTAAGTTTTTAGGGCTATTTACTGCTTAAATTTCTTTACTATGTTTCATTCTGGAAAAAACAAAAGTAAGGCTCATAATTGCAGATAGTAAGATTTTGCCTTTTTTATTTTGGAGAAGAGATATTAGGCGGCAACAAGTCATATTATTTGTGAGTGGTTAATTAAACAGATACAATTTTAAAGGGAGCTAGGTGCAGCCTGCTGTAGGTGACCCTGCTTCGGCCGGGGGTTTGGACTAGATGACCCAGAGAGGTTTCTTCCAACCCCGAACATTCTGTGATTCTGTGATAAAGCGAGGGTCATCTGAAAAACTCCGTAATGCGAAAGGACATCTCCTGGTATCCTGAACTCTTTCATCCACAGGGGAATGCCTGTTACAAAATGTGAGTGTCCTCAGCAGTGAGTCAGGCAGTTCCACAGAGGAAACCAGTTCAAGAACAGAACAGCATAAGTGAAAATGAGGAGAGAAAATCAGAATTTCCATTGCAACATTTTTGTCATAAATAATGAAAAATCAAAACAATTCAAGATATTAAAAAGAAGAACAAACCAATGTTGGAAATGTGTGATTAATTTTTATATTTAACTGAAAATAAATGCCTTGATATTCCTAGTCATCAAGATGCTAGTTTTTGGCACGTGGAACAAAACAAACTTTGAGTTAGTCTAACAGGCTACAGCATCCTAAATGAGCAGCTCGAAAGCGAGACCCAGGGAAGTAGTAATTGGTCAGGCAGTGAGGTGCAGGAGGATATGGAAACATTTGCAGCCAGGACAGCTACAGCAAGAAGAGGGTGTGCTGTCTTCCTAAAGAAACGGAGCAGTGTGCCACTACGATAGCTCAAAGACACTCCTCTTTCTGGCTTGCTCTAGCCAAAAGAAGCTGAAAAGATGTTAGGATACGCAGAGTGGAAAGGAGAATGACACTGATAACATGGTGATGTCTTTCTGTGAATCAGTGTGCGGTGTCACACAGGACATTGTGGAAGTATTAGCCATCTTTTCCCAAATGCAGAATCACAAACTTGGAGAGGGTTCACAGAGGGACAGAGAGTTGGCAAAAATTACGGAGAGAGCATGAAAAGAAAAGGATGGTTGCTCCTAGGAAGGAAATTAGTAGCATGGGAGATGCTCAAAAGTGCATAAACAATAAAAGGTATATCAAGGACTCTGTCTTAACATAACTTGTAACTCCAGAACAAGGACATCCAAACCCATGGATTTTAAAAATGGTAGTATGAAACAGCTTTTTTACAAAAGAGGAAATTATGCTATGGCATACATTTCTACATTTTCTTCATTTTGAGATCAAGAGCTTAGCAATAGGCAAAAGAACTCAGACACCTTTTTGAGTATCAGAAATATCCAGATTTACTATTTTTTCAACCCATTGCATTTTGGAAATGAAATTACTTGAATAAACCTATTTCCATACAAGAGCCAAGTTCTCAAGGTGCAGAATGAGACCCACATACTGTTAGCAACTTATTCCATGTAAGCCTACTCACCAGGCTATCTGAGCATAGATGCTCTTTGAAATGTCTGTTTCTGGCCACTCTGAAAAAATACACTGTGTATCTGTCATCCAAATGACAAGTCATATGCCCCCCATAACGTGTAGAAAACATTCAAAGAGGAGTTAAATGTAACACTAGAAGATACTTTAAAGTTATCATTAATTATAATTATGTTTAAAAGTGATAAATAACAGCCATCAGTGAAGCATCTTAATTTTCCTTGCCTTCCTTTTTCATTTCTTTACTTACCTTCGTGGAAAACTCTAAATAATCTGTGCTGTGCAACACAACTCACTCATCAAGCTAATTACAGTATAAATTTCTACTCAATTTGTTTAACTAAGCATTAGTTGGAAACTTCTTGGGAAATCCTTACCAACATGGTGAAAACCTTCCTTTATACAAATCATTTGAAAGAATATAAGAAAGGGAAGAAATCCATTGAAATTTAGCTCTCAGAAAGCTGATGAATAAGCTAATCTGTTACTGAGTGGCTCAATGCTCAATTGTTTAAAAATAGCATAGGAACAAAACCCCAAGAGAATGCCATTGTTCCGAGCTATTTTCTTTTCTTAATTAGTCCTAATGCTATTTTATAAAACTATTATTCTCTTTTTTGTGTCTCTTCGATCTAAACACATAAATATGCAAAATATAGAAAATAAGTACCACAAATAGCTTCCAAAGTTAAGACTTGAATCTTAAATTGGAACTGCAGTACTGAGTAAATTACTGAATTTAGGCTTCTTTTAGGATATAAATTGAATATGTTAATTTTATTCACCAAAAACAATGGCACAGTGCACATACATACAAAACCCACCAGAAATAAGAGAAGGTCACCAGGTTAATCACTTTGGCTTATTTCCCTTTTCTGTACTCCCATCTGCCTATTTTCTCTGCTCTTCATATTTAAAAGGAACAACTTGAACATAGTTAGCACAAATTTGAGCTACTTTTTTTTTGTTCATTTTAATTAATTTCTTTTTTTTGGCAACATCTCTGTGATTTCTATACCTTTTAGTTCACACGCGGTTTCTCTTTAAAGCAAACTAAATAATGCCATGATTCTGCCACCAATGAGAAAACCGGTAACAGTACACTACTGAATCATCATCACCAGGGATGGATCTTTGCATTCAGACGGTGTCGTATGCAGGACGGGTGTCTGTACATTGAGAAACAGGTCACCTTAAGCCTACATGAAATTGGAATTAGCAAGGCTGCAGATCAAACTAATAGACACAGAAGAGCATATTTCAAGAACACGGTTACTTGGAAGTGTACTCTTTTCACATAATTTTGTGCAAATAGATTCACTTCACTCCATATTAAAATGCAGTACTTTGTTCTGAATCACCTCCTCCCAGGCCAGCATAGCCCATGTTACTCACTAATCAAAGATTGCGGAAAAGGAATTTTATCAAGTAGTCGAGTACAATCGTTTGAGAGGAAAGAAAACAACCTTAAGTACAGAAATCAAATCAAGGGCTACAAAAAGTCCTCTGTTCAGGTATCAGCAATGCCAACTTTTGAAAAGGAATATTTAAAATTGCTCCAGGATGGAAATAGAGCCAAAAGTGACTGCAGAAACAGACAAGCCTGCCAACTCCTTATAACAGATCTCAAGACCTAACAACACGCCAGGCTGCATGTGAACTCCTGCAATTGCTCTCAAATCAGTTCAGGAGTGACCGGGACTCACGGACCGCAACCGCTAACAACTCATGAGGGCTCCACATGCTGGGTTGAGCAATCAGGAACCCAAGTTAAAGACTGAAATTGCAAGAGATCCTGAGTTACTGCTTTCTTCTCCAAACCCACCTCTCCACCCCCTGTTTTATTTCTTGGGATGGGTAAAGTGTAAAAAAGAGGCTAACAGAGCTTTAATAAGGACTGAATACAGGACAAAGGGGAGATCGTGTAGGCAGACTTAACTGGGAAGGGAAAATAAAAAAATATAAAGCAAAGATTCTTTAGAAGAATGGCTTTTAGATTTACGGACCACACTCAGAAATCACATCCCAGCCCTGACGGAATTGTCTTTCCAGCCCCTCTCCATGCTTGGCAGATGAGATGCAGGGGAAACAGTTTGGGTGCAATTGCCAACCTGAATTTTATGGGACCATGCCAGTCTACCCTAATCACATTCATACTGTCTTGCTTTAGCTTTCTGAGGTCTCTGAGAAGTAGGATTGCAAAGGAAGGTGGCCTGATGAAGAGTGAAGGAACAGAGAGCCTGGAAACAGACTGACTCTGGAGCAGAAGAGTTGGTATTTCCTGTTATTTCTCATGGATCCAAAGCTAATCCAGGATGTCACCTTAGATTTTCCACCGGTCTCCAGCTAGTCTGAAACAGTTCAGCTCGTCTCGCTCACACTTTCAGAGCTCTCATGAGACAAGCTGATGGTGGCAAACTAAGTAGTTAGTGCTGGATACAACTTTCAAACACATCAACTAGCGTCATTTGTACCATTACCGGGGTGAAGAAGAGCCCAGCAGGTACTTCGAAGGGCGTTTCACTGCACACACGCATTCACGCTTCTTCCAAGCAGACAAGAATCAGCTTGCCTGGAGGCTGTTGTGGTGGGTTCTGAAACCCGCCAGAGAAGAACTGCATAAGGGCTGTGGACAGGGCCTCCGTTCCTCTTCCTCGTTGGTAACCGAAACAGAGACTTAGACCTCCCCACAGTATAATTCTGAAATTACACGAGATCTATCCCATTCGGGCAGTACGATGTCAGATGAGGCAGAAAAGAACAGCCTGGCCCCTCTGGGAGAAGTGGAGAGGGAAAAAAGATACTGCGAAGAAATGGATTCTTCATCTTTCCAGCGCACCTTCACACAGGCTAAGCTGGAGACCGTAAATGGCATAAAGAAATGTGGGCAAAAAGTTTGTGGCAATGGTAGCTCTCTTAGCTTCTCAGTCTTGTCCAGAAGATGAGAGTGTACATCCCACACTAGAGAAAATTCATATGATAAACTAAATCCCACGGAGTAGTCCTATCACTGCAGACTTTCTTTAGAAAAAAAGAAAGCATTAAACTATTGTGTTATAGCGTGTCATGCATCCAGGACAGCCAGCAAGGCAAATGTGGAAGAGAAACATTTTATTCTTGGAGAGGTAATCTCTTCCATCCTCTTCAGAGCCATACAATTTCACAGGGTATGAATCCTGTCCAGACAGCACAGTTTGGGAATTTGCCACTCTCTGCTGGAGAAATGCTAATGAGCACAGCCTTTTACCTGAAACATCTAGATGTCTGGAGTTCTTGCCAATTTGTTTATTTGTTTATTAAGAAATAAGACTGCTCCTTACGCTGAGAAGTTGCAGCAGCAATTGGAGAGGCTGCTGCAGAGGGGAATGAAGAGAAAATGTGAGTCACATTTGGCAGCATCTGTCATTACACATAGCAGGAGCTGCACTTAAGCCAGTGCTTGTTAAAGCAAATGAACTGACAGAAATACAGTCTTATCCATCAGCATCACTCCACAGGTCGGAGCTGGCAGATGCAGCATATCAATTTGACCTGGGATGCTGTCCCAAAAGACCTCAGGAGGGCTTTTGCAGAGTGATTCCAGTAACTCCAGAAAGGCTCCAGGCTATTTGAACTGAACAGCAGATGTAGGAATAGATGATATTCCTCTCAGGTACAAAATGGATTGCCTTTGCTGGAAATGTCACTAGATATCAAAGGAGAGAAAGAGTGAAACCAAGACTATCCTTTCCCTTTTTCCTGAGGCAGCAGCATGGGAGCTGGGGTGCAGGTCTGCAGTCAGAAGCATCTTTGCCTTTGATCACGAAGGATTCAGTCACAATCTGGATCACAATTCAGCCTGTATCTAGAGTCACAGCCTGGGATCTGGGGCAATAAAAAAGATCTACTTCAGAGAAAATTGTAGTGCTCCCTCTGCTGCTCCTTTCCTTTCTCAGGTACAAAGCCTGAACATTTCCAGAGGTTGTTCATCTCACTCAAAAAAAAAAAAAAGTTGCTTTTACAGAAAAAGGGATCAAACACACAAAAATATTGCAGAACTTAAGAGAAAATAAATTTAAGATCAACAAACCACCATCGCCAGAAAAACCATGATATAAATTAAGAAGATAGGACCTGAAGACAGGTGAGATAGATAATACAGAGCAGAAAGCTCTTTGATTTTGGCAGTGCTACATAAAAATAAGAGTTATAGTACTAGGTCCTAATTTGGTGCTGAAAATAGGTTTCCTAACCTGAAGAGATGGGATCTGCAGCAGACAGCGAGTGAGGGGCAGGGTCTGTTCTGGGGAAAGGCACATACATTATGAAGAAATAAAGCAGGGAATACTGAGATGGGTATTAACTTGGAAGAGATTCACTAATACATAAAGCTACCTGATTTCTCTTTGGGAGTTCTTGGAGAAAAATATGTCTACAGGTGTTGTGCACCATGTATCAGTAAAACAGGTAGCATCAATCCTACCAGACACACATGGCTAATTTTACAGTCTCCGGATGCATTATCATAGAATGGGTTGGAAGGCACATTTAAAGGTCGTGTAGTCCAACCCTTCTGCAGTAAGCAGGGATATCTTCAACTAGACCACGTTGCTCAGAGCCCTGTCCAACCTGGCCTTGAACGTTTCCTGGGATGGGGCATCTACCATCTCTCTGGGCAACCTGTGCCAGTGTTTCACCATCCTCATCATAAAAAATGTCTTCCTTATATCCAGTCTGAATCTTCTCTCTTTTAGTTTAAAACCATTACCCGCCTTGTCCTATCACTACAGGCCCTACACTAGTGACTACTGTCACAAGACACTGGTCACAGACTTGTGTCTGAGTCAAGGCAGGCTGCAAAGCTGATCTACGCAGTGACAGCAAGGCGTACTACAGAAGGAGGGAGTACTTGAGATGGTCTTGCCCAGCGTCAGGTCACATGCATCCTGCAGTCGGTGCTGCTCTGTAGCGGCAAGATAGCACAGGCTGCCAGTAACCCTCAACAGCTTCACTCATTCTGCCTGGACTGAAGCCATATCCAGAAAAAACACTGGACTTACGGCTGCCCAGTGGCTCAGGCAGCCTGGAGGGAGCATTGCTGTTGCCACTGGCAGCATCTGTCACCGCTGATGGTCACAGAGAAAGCATGTTCGTGACTTTAAGCTCAATGCACTCAAGTTCTGTTTATATTTACTTCACACTAGCTACCTCCAACTAATCTACGTTTAATTTAACCAAGTTTAGTTTTCTGGATGTCTGACTAGCTGATCTGCTTCTCCACACACTTATTTATGTCATCAATGGCATGTTTAGCAACCATACTTTCTTTACATCTATATGCATATGTACATATGCATGTATAAATGAGAGACTTATGTCTCCTGGCCTTCCTTCCAGTTATGTAACTGTTCAGCTATGTATTCAGCTATTACCCTGCTAAAACTGTTCTTCTGATCCTAGCTCCCTTACAGTTTGCTGCATCTTGTTTTCATTATGCTGTAAAATTAAGGCAGTGGAGGAGGCGGGCTGTGAGAAAACCATTTGTTCAACGAAGAACCCCACAAAACTGCAAAAATGTTTTATTGAGCTCTTATGGTGGGAGCTATGCTCTTCCGCTAAGATAACACAGGAAGTTTACTCTCTCTCCCGACAGAATGCAATTCCATTTTTACACACACACAAAGATATCAGAAATAGACGATGGATTTCATATTGGTATAAATATAGTTCAAACCAATTAACCATTGTACTATGTCATAAATATAGTTCTGCTTTTACGAGTGTCATATCTTTTTCTGATTGAGTGCCAAAATCTCTTCTCAACCATTTCACTTCCAAGACAAATTGTCAGTATCCCCAGTGGCATGTATTAATTTATAGATCAGCAGGATCTTCATGGGATTACCAGCTGCTCTTCACATTTACATCTTTTGCCAAGATAATATTTCATAATATTTTCTTGAACCACTCAATTACATGGAAAAACCACTGTAACAACTGGGCCTTGGCTCACCTCTCTCTCCTGTGGAAATATTATTAAAGCATGATTCTATGGGTTGGAAAAAATACATGAGGCTATAAGAGTAATCTCTGAAACATTTGGCTCCTTGTACAATGAACAGCAGGCTTTGCACAGGGCCATCTCTCTCTAGCACATTTACCAGTATTGTTATTGGTATTATCACATTAAGTAGAGATAAAACTATTGTGTGAAGTACTTCTCACGTGACACACAGAACATGCCCTATTTTCCAAAAAGCTTTCTTTCTAAGCATAAAAGAGACATGAGACAACAGCATGTAAACAGGAGAGAACAAAGAGCACAACCGTGTTGGGTTGGTGCATTACCGGGTGCAGGGCACAAATGGCCCAACTCCCATCACGTTTTTCAGAAACAGAGTATTAAGTGGGTTTTAAAAGGAACATTGTCACCTAGCCCTGGCTGCTTACAATGTATTCTCCTAAAACATGAGGCCCCAAGTAAGAGAAATTACGAAGGAACTAACTTAAATCTAAGAATTGGGTATTTGGGAACAGAGAGGTGGAAGGTGTCAGAGTGCACTAACAAGAGAATATGATAAGAAAGAAATAGGCTGTTAAGGAAATTGAAAATGAAAATAAAGACCTTATATTTGATACAGCAGAAAATGGAGGCATGGCTTGAGGAAAGCAAAAGGAATATGGCTGAAGTGATGGATGAGGAAAATCATCTCTGTAGTAACATTTGGCAGATCTGAGTGGCAGGACTGCAATTCTCTCACACTGCAAAGCATTTAGCTCAGTGGCTCTGCCGAGTCTGGAGGGATTACTTTTGCGAGTTATCAGTCTCCAGTGTCCAATAAAGCTCCATGAACTTCTGCGTGATTTCTGTTGAACTGCATTCACCTGAAACATTCAGTATTGGGTAGTGCATATCAAAAAGAGCATGGATCAGAGGAGAGAAAAAAAATCATGGATCTAGAAAATGGAATTACAAGGACAATTTGATGGAAGTAGGACTGTTAATTTAGAAGAGAGTGGGCTGAAACATGAGAGCAGTTTTCAAACATACGCTATAAAAAGAAATAAAATACTCTTTTTTCCACATCTGAGAAGGACAAAAGGAAATGAACTGAACATGCAAGACGACCTCAGACTACAGTTTAAAGAATAAACTTTATAATGTTAAAATATAGTGAAGCACTGGTTGCGCAGTGAGATTGTGGGGTCTTCATCACCAGAAGTCTTCAAGAATAGAGTACACAAACACCTCTCAGAAGTGACACAGATCTACCTGATCCTACACTACGGCAAAGGAAATGAAGTATATAATTTACAGGAATCCCTTAAAGCGTTTTTTCCTTTCTTATTCTATTAATATCCAAATAATCGTTTTTTAAAAAACCTGCAATATAAGGTTATTCTTCATGACTTGGTCAATACATTGAGATATATAAATATATATATATATATATGTGTCATACTTCAATTTTACATCTGTAACATCACTTAAAATACTATTTCACTACTCCAAATACTGTGCTGTGGTTTTTCAAGTGTCTTTCACCAACTGGAACAGGAGTCAGTTAGAGATCTGAGACCTGAAATGAATCATTACTCTTTGGGTCTTATTCTACAACCACTTCACACATCAACAACGGGAGATGTAGTATGGAAGTTTTCCTTACAATAAGGTAAGCAGTAAAGGTACAGTCCCTAGAACTGTGACAGAAAGCGATAGGTAGGGAAAGGATTGTTACCTGGGATTAGATTCATCCCAGGGAGTAAAATGAAAAAAGCACCAGGACTACTCTCTAGCAAGATGAACCATTCTCGCAGTAACTGTTGCTGGTACAGAACTATCACCTTTCCTATAAATTAAGCCAAAATGCACATATGATCACATTTTAATTTAGAAACAGCTTTTAAAAAGCTTCAAGACTACCTGGTTCTCAGTATGTTATATTACTTTAAAAGTATTGCTACACTTAACACAGAAATTAGTTATTTCCTATAATCTTCAAATGCAGCTTTGCATTCAAATTCTGTGGACGCTGTAATATTTTCAAGCCTTATAATGAAGTTTCCTGGACAGTTGTTAGTGATTAACCTTTATGATACTTTGAGATTTTAGTTGGTTTGAGGGACTACAAAAAGCAAATACCAAAGGACTCAGATTTGGAAAACACTATTCCCATTCATGTCACCAAACTCACTACAGACACTTGAAAAGCAGAGATTAAAAATAGCTAGACTAGATGCACGTCTGTCACACTGCAAGTGTTCCCAGAGGATAACCGCACAGATGTCCAAGCTCACACAACGGAAATTACAAGGCAGGGTGCCTGCCGCTAAAGAGACTTTTTTTCTTCACACAGAAAATGGGAGACAGTCTTCAGAAAAATGCTGATGCCTTGTTCATACAGATTAAACATTCAAGTCCCTAAGGGTCCTTATTCTAGCAAGAACTGTGAGATAAAGAAAGACAGAGTATCTGAAAAGAAACGATTCTTCAAAAAACCAAACCAGCATTATTGGAAATCTAAATACAAATGAATCGCAACTGAGGTCAGGATGCTGCTTTTAGTTCCCATGCCAAATCTTCCAAAATCAACATTGTGGTTTGGCTGTATGTTATCAATAACTGCTTGCCATGCATTCATACGACATGACTCACTGACACTCAGCTTCCTTCCTGCACTTCCTTTGGCTCTCAAACATAGCTCTGTATTCAAACTTAATTAGTAATGATGTTACACGCCGGCCCCGCAAAGCAGCAGCACCGAGTCAAGCCCTGCGCTAACGCAGGCAGAAGCCGACAAGTAGGTATGGCCACTGAAGCTGGTAATGTGGTTAGCTTTCGAGAGTCTGCCAGGGAAGCACAGAAGAGCATTAAGTGCTTGGAATCTGAATTAAAAAATAAATATTCATGCTGGCTAAATTTTTTAAAAGTGTCTGGATGACTGAATCTCTCTATCCCATTTCCAAATGCACAGACACGGCTGAGGAGTCTGTGTTAGCAGGCAATGTGGCTCAGGCACCTCAACATTGATGCTTGTTATCTGCACAGTAAAAGAATTCAGTGCTCAAATAATCTCATCTTAATGTAGAGCACATGACATGGTTTTGTGGTTTTAAGAACCTCAGTTTATGTCCCAAATAGAAATTTCGTGTTATTTCTTTCAAAAACTAGTAGATATCCAGGAAAGCTTGTTGGGACACCAGACAGCATAGGATGTACTTTAGTAACTGGTCATTCTTGCCAGTCTAAAAGTCTCATTATTTTGGCAGGTGGGCAATACTAAGCTGTTGCTGCATTGTTTTTTTTTGTTTGTTTGTTTAAAAAAAAAAGGCATGTTACTGTTGAAGATGTCAATACAAGGCAGTTGCTTTTAAGTGAAAAGGTAGGTTATGCTTTCTGAATACCGACTTCCAAGCTACTTTGCTGAATGGATGTTGTTGTTTGGAGCAATTATTTATTACAGATGTGTTTACCAGAGAAGTATACCTAACATTAAATATAATATAAAAACAAAATAAAAAAGCTGCATCACAATTTCTATTTCCAGAGACAGCTTCGAACTGACTGTGCTACCGCTAAATGTTTTATACCAAAAGCATTTTAGGTTCATAGTTCTTCACAAAGACAAAGTAAAAATAGATATATGCCCTTGAGTCTTAAGCCAACATAAAATATTTACAAGGATGGCATGACAACCAGTATGCTTCAGTCTCTGTAAGAAGTTGGAATTCCCCTGATAAGTGGAGCCTCAGTGAAGCGTTATCACACTATTTATACCAACTGTTATAAATTAAATTCTTATGCTGAGGTACATGTATCAAAAAAAAATGAAGCCTACTTAAAGAATATTTTTACTGTTGATTTTCACACAAATTAACTTTTTGTTCCACCTGCCAGCAAATTCTTTCTAATTGTTCTGCAATTATTTCTTCTTTCTCTGAAACTGCACATTAACTACACAAATAAATTATTTTCCACTGTGAGTAAACAGACACCATGCTTATAAAATCATTTGCAATGGAGTTAAAAAGTTAAGGACTCTTGTTCAGTTTTCTGAGGGGTGACGTAGATCTCAGAGGTGAACCATGTAGATGTGACAGATGAAGCACGGAAAGGGAATGAACAACGTCTGTCATATCTGTACAGAACCACACAAAGCCAACTTGGATGGCTCTGCATCCGAATCACATGAGAACGTGGTGCAGAGACACCCCAATGTCTCTAGGTGAAGTTAGCCAGATAAAGTCAAGTTTGTTACCTCACAGAATCACAGAATGTTAGGGGTTGGAAGGGACCTCTGTGGGTCACCCAGTCCAACCCCCCTGCCGAAGCAGGGTCACCTAGAGCAGGCTGCACAGG
>Ga0065711_1006540_pt1 | contig 17050 bp, 9 predicted proteins | sample Hoacrofraction12_FD_59098 | JGI IMG/M metagenome (GOLD analysis project Ga0065711, IMG submission 59098) | Hoatzin crop microbial communities from Cojedes, Venezuela - Epithelial fraction 12 v2 (version 2) | ecosystem: Host-associated > Birds > Digestive system > Esophagus > Crop | place... | reverse complement strand
CCGAGGGAGCCGGGGGCCCGGCGGCGCTCCGCAAGATGCTGCGGGCAACCCCCCGGCTGCTGCGGACGATATGCACGACGGCCGCGGTGAGCTGGACAGCGGGGGACGCGGGCCCCCCCCGTGCCGTGCCGTGCCGTGCCGTGCCGTGCCGTGCCGTGCCGTGCCCGGGAGCGAACGGCGGGGGCTGCTCCCCGGCGTGCCGCCCCGGTCGGAGGGCAGCCGGGGGCCGGGCAAGGAGGGGGAAGCGGCGGGAGGGGGCATTTTTCGGGGTGCGACGCGTATTGTCTCTGCCGGGGTTTCAGTGAAGCGGGTGCGGGAGCGGGGAGGTGCGGGAGAGGGCTGCGCCTGGGCGCAGAAGCCGCATCTTGCCCGGCTGGTCTGCGGGCGGGATCGCAGCCATCATCTGGGCGCTGCATCTTGCAGGGATGTGCCTGGAAGCTGCAGGGAGCGGACAGCGGCGACGCTGTGACAGTCCCCAGTAATTGTGTGTCGGGGACAACGTGAGCGTGGCTGCTCGCTGCCTCCCTCGCGCAGGATTTGCCCTGTGAGGAGCTGAAGGTGGCTTGCTCAGTTAGGAAGGACCACGACCCTTCCCAGCGCCCGAAAGAAGCCCCATGCTTTGGCATAGGGAGAGTGTTTGTTTCATGACCTTCTCATCACCGATTCCTGGCTCTGCGATGGTGGGTTGCTTGGGGTTGAAGCTGATGGCCTAAAGTCCTCTGTACCCTGTGGTTTAGATATTACAGCTCTGTGCATTTGTTCCAAGCCATTCTTTATGTCCTGTTAAATACATAGACTGCAGAACTCCCGCAAGTAATTGCTCCCCAAAAGCCTTGCCCAATCCAAATTGTCCAGATGTGTAGGTCTGGCAAACTGAATGAGGCCGGGAGAAGATTTTTTCTTTCCTGCAGACTGTTCTTTGTTTCGTGTTTGACTGCTCAGTTTAGTGTAGGACAGCATGAAGGTGTCTACATGGAACGCACAGGAATAAAGAGATGTAACACAAGCTTTTTGGAAATGCGATCAGCAGTGCCAAAAACCGAGAATGAATGACTGGTGAGAACACACTGCCCGTGGATGTGTAGTAGATGTGTAGAAGGGAGAGGAGCCTCTATGATAGGTTTCTGTCTGTAGGCTGGAATTTAGCACATGTAGGGGGATCCTCAGCGGAAGTAAAGTTACAGTTGTTCTGTGCATAGGAGGCATAATTCTGCATTCATTTTAAAAAAGATGCAACATATTAAAATATTTGCTAGCGTCACTAAATTCTTATACAGAATAAGTAAAATATTATAAACTTTTGATAGCAAGCTTCATAACCAGCGTAGCAGTTACTAAATGTTAGCCTTCAAGAAATTTGACTAGAAACTGATAACGTGTTGAATGTTAGACACACATACAAAAGAGGCAGTAACAGAAAATTAATTTTGTGTATGAAATAAATATTCTCCTAGGGGTAGATTTGGTAACATCAGACTCTTCTGAGAGAATAAAATGTAGCTCTTGGACTTGTCTTCCATTTTTAGGAACTAGAACTTGATGAGGTAGTAACCAGCATTCATCGGACTGCTTCTCTATGCAGTGTTTAATTCTATTTATTAGTTTAATTTTTGTTTACGTGTTATGGAGGAAAAGAACCAGAACGGAAGCAAACATTAAAATACTATATATCTTTAATGAGCCATTGTAAATTAAATTCCAGTACAGTGTCAACAGATTGTCCTGTCAGAAATTTTAAATAGGGAAGTTAAATCTGTGTTTGCATATTGAGGAGGTGAAAAAAAAGTGGACGTTCAGACAAACTGAGCATTTGAGATAAGACAGCTTGTATAAGCAGTTCTCAAGTTTTAGGCTCTTTACCTTTATCTGATTTTCTTCATCCAAGTTGGGAGCACTGGAGTCAGGGAAACAGATTTAATACTAAAATAGAAGGTTGAAGAAGAAATTAAAAGTTCAGACAATGAAAACACAATTACAATAGATTGAGCACCTGCTTTCTGAATTCTTATGTTTTGGTAGAACTGTCATAATAACTACATTATCCTATGATTAGTCGTTAAAAAAAGGCCAGATCTCTCTAAGTCACCTGAACTGATATTTAGATTGGTTATTAGGAAAAATTTCTTTAGTGAAAGAGTGTATAAACTTACATTTGAAATCAGTCCTCATTTGAGTAACTTTCTGTAAGTGTGAGACAGCAGACCTGATTTTCTGCCAGGCTAATCTTTTTGTGCACTACAATGAAAAAATGGGACGTAGCCAGTTTGCAGTCTTCTCAATTTTGCCAGTTTTATTTTTTTGTTCATTTGGGGACTGTGTTCTCTGTTCGCTTCTCACAATTTGTTGACCCAGTTCCACAACTAGCACAAATTAAGCATGTGTGGCTTTACTGAAGCTCTGTTGATCTACAGCAACTCATGATTTAGAACTGGAACTAGTATGCAGTTCCATGTAATATGAGAATCAGATTTAGTCACAAGGAAACCTGAACTAAAAGTTAAATTCAGGAATAGAGCATGCATATGTTATTAACATTTTGTGAGCAAGTGGAGAAAAAGTAGCTCTTAAAGTGGTGATATATTTGGACTTAAAATTACAAGAAGATTGGCCAAGTAGCAGAAAAGCCACAGACTACAGCAGCGAGTACTATAAAAGTACCTTAAAAAGGAGGTCAGGTAAATCTATAAAAGCAATCATATGACATGATTGCTTGTGATGGCAGAGGACTAATTTGTTAGCTAAGAAGATCTCTTCCAAGTCTTGTGGTCCTACTGAGAGATGTTAACAAAAGGACAAAAGTAAAGTAAGTAACTCTCATCTGGACTATCTGTAATGTTTCTTCAATGAGCTAGTTGGGCTACCACTGGAAATTAGCACAGTACAGCAATCAGAGGACTTTATACCATGCCAAACATGTTCAGTGATCCAGCAGGTTAATCTTTCTCCAAATTGCCTGCTATAGTTAAAATTATTAGGAAAATCTGATGATTAGGAAAATCTGATTATTACTTTTTATAATCTAGCAACATTTCTGCTGTAAAAGCAAAGATATCAGTCAAAGCAGCGGTAATGAGATCTGCCTGCATCCATTGGGCCTTGCTGGGTAAGGATTGCAAGGATAAGTTTTGCTCATTGTAATTCAGAACAAGCTCTCATCTTTATTAAGAACAAAATAATGGACATATTTTCGGCATTACTGCCAGCACTGCAGCATTGGTTGGTAATATTATCATCACCAGTCCCACAGACATTTTTTATCAGCCAACTATAACAATCTGATTATGCAAGAGCCTGAATTATGTCCACCGTTGCATCTTACTACTTGTTGCTACTGCAGTTGCACTAGTACTGACTAATGCTGTAGGATGGGGGCAGTTTTACTACGCAGTTTCATTCTGAGGGAAAATACTGCGTCTGGACAAATAGTTATTTCTTATCATTTTACATAAAAAATAAAAAACACACTTCAATATTCCTGTGATGGAACCTACCATTTCATAACTCCCTTTTCTGAGGCTAGCTGCACCACTGAACTGTAATTTGAAAACCACAAAATACATCCATAATATTTCAGCAATGAAATGGATTGTAGTTTTGAGTAACCTGTTTTTCAGGGCATTTCTGTTTGTCATAGAATTTGGCATATGATCTTCTGGGCAGTCCAGACCATTTGCTATCCAATCAATAACCCACTTAGTCAAGGTATGCTCAGGTCCCGGCCACCATAAGAAAGGGAAAAGAAGAGGGAGGAGAAAAACATACAAGTGCCAACCTACAGAACAAATGCTGGTGGTTAAGATATTCGAACAGTGCTTTGATTTCTCTTTATCGTTCTGAGCTTGTGGCATCTGATGGATCATTCAGAAAAATGGAACTCAAAGTCCAGTTGGGAAAGATGAAGTTAAGAATAAAGGTGGGGAGTATGTGGATTTATTTTCTACCTTTCATTCAGACCTCCTAAGAGGAGGGATCTTTAGTGGTTTGGGTCTAGGAATAGTTTCTACTAGGTTCAGCTTTGGGGAAGGTAAGTTTTCTGTTTATTCTGTCTGGACATTTCCGTCATAACCGGGTCTGCTAGTCCATTTGTTTTTTGAAGGTTTCCAGTTTTTGGTTTCCAGAAGCTGATGAAAAATGCAAAAGCAGTGCTTATAGGGAGAGTTGTACCCTCTGCTAGTGCCTGCATGGTCATTCCTGCTCCCCCGCTGGACCTGTGTTAGTCCTTGTGGCAGTGCAACAAACTAGAGTAGTGAATAGATACAATACAGTTCAGAAAAAGCTGCATTTTGTCAGGTCAGTGTCTCCCCACCTCAGTACCCTAATCCAGTTCATGCAGCTACAGGAATACCAGTTGTGGGATAAAGGAGGTGTTAGAGGTGAGGGTCTGAAGGTAGGGTGGGAGAGGAACACAAGAAGTTATTCACACCTACTCAGTCTGAAGAAGTTTCAAAGCATGTGTCCAGTGTAGTGGGATGCAAACACAGAAGGCATTGGAAGTGAAACAAAGGAACCTTGCAGTATTTCCTTGTAGGAGGATCAAATGGATGATCATTAACTTGGCAGGAACAATGCAAGCTTGTCTTCTTTAGCCTATATACATTAACCACAAATAATATGCCACCATTTAATTATAGAGATTTAGAAGGCATGTTCCAGGCACCTAAATTATGCCTAGAGAAAGTGTTTTAGGTACCTGTTTCAAAAAATGTGTTTTCATTTCTCACCATATTAGTTCTGACTATGAATAAGATCGTGGAGCCTGTTATGCCTTTTGTAACAGGTGGTGGGTCTGTCTAATGAAAATTCTGGGAAACCCATATAAACATCAGTGATCGTATCAGATGATAGTTTTATGTTGCGTGTGGTCTCTCTGAATTTTACATTGCCTGTCATTAATCTCAAAAAAATGATTATTACTCCTTCAAAAGTGACTGGGGTAGAAAGAATATTCCATTTTAAATCAAAATGAACATTGATCAAGAAAAAGCAAGCAAAATGTAAACAACAACGTATTTTCTTTGCATGCTAGAACATATTTTGTTTTAATTCTTTTTACCAGGCTTATCAACATAAGCTAAAGCTAGCTCTTATAGGTCAAAGTATTTTTGGACAAGAAGTTTATAACAAGCTGAGAAAAGAGGGCCATAAAGTTGTGGGAGTGTTCACAGTGCCTGACAAGAATGGACAAGCTGATCCTTTGGGTAAGTGCAACCTTAATCCAAATGCTAAAATTGCAGGCATACATAGCAAACTTGCCTTTTCGTGAGAAGGTGATATCTATATGGGAATGACTTGCATATATTGCCTTTATTACATTGGATTCAGCACAAGAACTATGCTTTAACAAAAGCAAGTCCCAGAACCAGTTTAACCTTGTCAGTTAGTATTTAAAACTTGTTTCTAGCCATACAGGGACATACATTAACATATTTGAAAAATAAATTAATCTGGGTACCTTATTTGAATGTACATCCTAGAGGTAATAATCCTGAACTAGATCTGTATCTTAAAGGAAATAGCTGCTGAGCCTATACTCAGGCACAGTTGTCTGTCACCTGTTTCACTGTGCTGTCTGGGACACTCAAGGCATGGAGCCAAGACTGTTTATCCCTGGCTTTCTGCCTTTTCTGACAAGACTGCACGTGGCAGTGTACCTGCAGAGCCTATTTCTCTTCCACCTGGACCATGGAAAACTCATTGAAAAGGTTAAAGGAGGCTTTGCTCTCTCTTTTTCTGTTGTCAAGATGCGTAAGGATTTTCTAGACTTCCTAAAGAAAGAGTTGTTACCTCACAGGTATTCAGAATTATCGTACTCGTAGAACAGAAGCCACTGTGACAAAGAACTTACTTTGGAATCATCTGAATTGTAACTTTTTGTTTTTCAGTGGCACAAATATAGTGAGTTAATAGGATTAGCAAATAGAAGTGCCAGAGTGGAATGTACCTTTATGGATAATCTTAAAGTAGAACTACACTCCACGGGCTGTCTCAAGTCTCCTTTTTTTTTTTTTTTTTTGGTTGGGTCGTGGCATGTTTTTACAGAACTCTTATAAGGGAAGAGTCAAACATAAATTTTGCTTACCTGGGCTACGGCACTCCCAAACATTTCTCAAGTTTATTACATTCTGTAACTCTATCTCATTAAAAGATTTAATCACACTTTGGAAGAGCCAGAGGAGGCAACTATTAGTTAGGAAAAAGACAACTCAACTGTCCAGCTCTGGAAGCATACCGTAATACTTGGTTACATATGTAAACTATTGTACAGTTCTTACACTAGCAGATGTAACTAAGTAAATCCTCCACTGTTTATTGCTTTCCTGCTTGAAAAAAAAGATACTGCTAGATACTTTGTTGCTTTTTACTGCCAGATGACTCAAAGCGCTTAAGTCTCAAATGAAATTTACTAATGTTTCTGTGTCTTCAGACAGCTACAATTTTTGTTTCTAGAAACAATTGTAGTACACAATAACTTCCATGGAATGATGTTTAAGTAAGTATTTACTTAAGACCTAAGTTAACAAGCTAAAGATGCTTCAGGTCAAACTCAAGGTCCAATTTCAGAAGTGAAAAAGAGAAAGAGAACTACAAAAATACATTTAGAAATATAAATTAAAGTAGGTGAGTTTTCCTTACCGCTTCTTGTTTTCTCTTTTCTTTGTATTACAACTCAACAGATGTAGAATTTGACTCTACTGTCCTACTCTGTGATGAGTTATTAGGCGGTTGCACAATGGAATTTATCAAACACCTAAAAATTCTCTCTGCAGTTAGGGCAGTTGTTTATTCTCACCTTTGAGCCTATTTTTGGGTCTGTGTGTCTCACAGAGAAATGAAAGCATATCCAGAAGGCATCAGTAAACAGAATTTTGAAGAAATTACTGAAGGCCACTAGCATCTGTAATTGTTTGCACCATATGACAAAATGCTGCTGACGTGAGTGAATCGAAGTTGCATGTAGTCATATTAACATACAAATTGCTGAAGGGGAAAATGAAGTTCTGCTAAACCAAACCAGTTGCAGGCAGATGTAATGACCGGACAAGAAATGAGGTGTTATTGTTAAATAGTCAATGACATTTATCATTCTTTTCTGCTTTCATTGGCACTTCTTAGCCAAGTCATAAGAGTGAACTTAAAGTTAAGAATGACATAAGGTGTAGGTGACAGAATTAATAAAATATATCCAAGCACAAAGGTTTTTAAACAGCATACAGACCAGTACAAAGGGCAGTCTGTAATCATACACTTGATGATCTGTTTGAGTTGTCATGCAATGTCTATCTGATTTCAGTTTGAATTTTTAATGCAAAACGTGAATTTAAAAATATATTGTTCTTGCCCCTCAGCACTGGCAGCAGAGAAGGACGGTACTCCTGTTTTTAAGTTCCCAAGATGGAGAGCTAAAGGCAAGCCTATCCAGGAAGTCGTTGCAGCCTACAAATCGGTTGGAGCAGAGCTAAATGTCCTTCCATTCTGTACACAGTTCATCCCCATGGATGTTATTGACTGCCCAAAACATGGCTCAATTATTTACCATCCATCCATCCTACCACGCCACCGAGGAGCTTCTGCAATCAACTGGTGAGTTTTGTGGATCAAAACTACGTGTACGCCACATTAGGATGTTGGTCTGTACCCATTACTGATGCAAATGCTGGCACAGTTCTATTGACTTGCAACTGCTCTGAAGGAACTTCCCTGAAACAGCTGAGTATTTGGCTCATGAACTGCACTTCATACCTAAGATTCGTTATGATTTCCAATGCAAATGCAGCTGTTGTTCTGAGAAGATCGTAGAATCATAGAGTCATAGAATGGTTTGGGTTGGAAGGAGCGTTAAAGATCATCTGGTTCCAACGCCTGTGCCATGAGCAGGGACACCTTCCACTAGACCAGGGTGCTCAAAGCCCCATCCAACCTGTCCTTGAACACTGCCAGGGAGGGGGCATCCACAGCTTCTCTGGGCAACCTGTTCCAGTGCCTCATCACCCTCATGGTGAAGAATTTCTTTCTTATATCTAACCTAAATCTACCCTCTTAGTTTAAAGCCATCAACCCTTATCCTGTCACTACATGCCCTCATAAAAAGTCCCTCTACATTCAAACGTTTTACTCACATAGGCAAATTGAAAATCTGGAGTTTTCACAGTTGGGTAACTGCCCTTGTAGCTCATCCCCTACAAACAGTAGATAACTGTCACAACAGGGCTTGATGCAGAGCCTAAAATTTCACAGAAGGGAAGGGAGAAGAAGGAAGAGAATATACAAGAATAAAACCTTCTCTTGCTGTCCTCCTGAGCAATGCACAAGGCTAGGTTCAAAATGTTACGTGAATGAACTACACTGCAATAATGATCACAGTAGACTTAGATCTAGCATTCTTGTGACAAGAGAAATGCCATTATCACAGTGTTTAAATTCAATAAGAAATTGTCTAAATATGAAGAAACAATTTTAAAAGAATCTTACAGGCAGCATGGTGATTATCTAAAGACACAGTGCTGTAGATTCAAAACAAAAGCATATTTTGTTTTGTTTTGTTATGTTTTTAATATTTAATGGAAAAAATGGTAAGCTGAAGTACTTAAACAAGGGAGTTAAGGAGACTATTAGAGACTTAAGGAAATCCTTCAAAAAGTGGCAGCTGTGTCCAAGGGAGTAAAATAAAAAAGAGCATAAACTCTGGCAAATCAGGTGAAAAATGAAAGTCAGGCAGTCCAGAAAAGAAATAAAGAACCATTTTTTAAAGGCATAAAATTGAATAATAACAGTTTTCCCAAATGCGTTAAAGGTGGGAGGTATGCAGAGTGATATAGGTGTTTGATTTAAAAAAGGTGCTTAGCAGGAAATCTGTGTTGGTGTTCAGGACGGAGGAGCTTAAGATGTTATTACTATACAGCCCTCTTTGTGTAGAATAAATGAGAACTATTCTCTTGAGCTGAACTGTGAGTAGAAGAGATTTTAGATAAACCGATGAATGAATAAGAATCTTCTCTCAGGACCAGGGGACTTTCAAGCAAAGATTCTGCAGATTTGGGACAGCCTGCAGCATTTCTGTTCTTTCAGATTGCATTGGTGCAGAAGACTGGAAAACAGCAAGAGCAATACTAGTTTTAAAAGGGCTCAAAGGGAAAGCCAGGAAATTTTAGACCAGTCACTCTGATTTCAATCAGTAATAAAGAATGATTTCAATCTGTGATAAAGAATACACTTTCTACACAAATGGGTAAATGTGATAATGTGAAAGTGAGATTAAGAAAATGAGAGGTCGAGTTCAAAGTTAAAAAACATAAGGTAATGCACATAAGGGGAAAAAACCTTGACTACATGTAAGCAGTAATAAAGTTGAAGTTAATTGTTGTTACTCAGAAGAGACCATGGAAGTATCTTAAATACTGTCTGCAACTGAGTTGGAACACGAAGGAACTAGAAATGCTTCAGAAAAGGCTAAGAAAGATGATCAAATGTATAGAATGGATTCCACATGACAGGAGACAAATCTAGAAGTCTTCAGACTGGAAAAGAGGTCATTGAGAAGCAAGTATGCTAGCAGTGTATTAAGCCATGAAAGACATGGGAAGGTGAATAAGGAATGATTGCGCATTCTTAATCAAAAGTTAGGAGGCAGCCAGCAAAGCGATCAGGTAGTAGGATTTGACTGAGTAAGGGAGGTATTTTTACTCCCTGCAGTCCATTATTAGAATGTGGATCTGCACATCTAGAAAGCTCTAGAAGGATGCTTTCATGGAGGAAAAGTTCATCAAGATCTATTCCACAGGAAGATGTAGATACAAACTGTCTTTCAGGAAGTTCCTGAGGTGAAGGTTTCCAGAAACGGGAATATATCCCAAGGGTGTATCACCGAATCTTGCTCTATTTTGCATATTCTTTCTGTAAGCATCTGCTCCTGCCTTTCTCCGATAAAGGCCATTGTCCTAAGACCTTTAAACTCAGCTAGGATTTGGCCTTGGCTGACCATTCTCGTGTTTCACCCTCGCACCCCTTGCTCTCATCACAACTGCTGTTGTGTCTTGTGGCTACAGCCCTGGTGCTGATCAGACCCTTTTCACCCACAGTGTGACCGAGAAAGCCTGTGGGACTTAGGCATGGCTAAAGGGGCACCAGGCACAAACATGGGCCCTGGGCCTCTGAGGGATCCTCACCGCATTCTTTTCAGCCTCTTCCAGCTGCTGCCTCTTTGTTATGAATAGCCGTCTGCAGAGGGAGCTGGTGGGCAGAGGAGGAGGCACACGGTCGTTCTCATCCTGTCACCTATTCAGCATCATGGACATTTGCCTACAATATCTTCTTCTCCTCCAGTGCCACGCTGAGGACATCCACTTCTCACCAGTGTACTCTTCTGGAATTTTTACATAATGTAAATCAGAAGAAATGCTTCTTAAATGTTTGAAAGATCTGATATGGGCTAGCCAAATTCACTTTTGTCATACCTGCCAACTTCCCCAGTTGTCTCTGGGATTTGTCCCTTGTTCCGCACGAATGTGTGCTTTACTCCTTTCGATAATGTAGTTTTCAATGCTTACAATTAATAATGAATTTTCATGTGTACAAGCCAGATCTCGGATTATCCCGTTATAACATGGACTGCCAAGGGAATACTTACATGAGATGTGTCTTACTGAAAGTCGCATTGGTGTTTGCACGCAGACAAATGGTTCAAAGCATGCAGGAAAGATCTCTCTCTCCATTTCTGGCTGCTCCCTTAAACACACTGCTCTGATTTTTCCGTCATTCTGAGGCACATGCAGCTCTAAGGAGAACAGGAAAATCTAAGTGGCTGAAGTTCACCTCAGATTCAGATGCAAATCCTGAGCTGTTGTAAATCAGCATAGGTCTATTGTAAGCAGTGCTACATGCATGCGCAGCAGCTGAGAATCTGGGTGGACACAAATTCCTTTAATAACTTTTCTTTAAACAGTTGCATATCCATCATTTTCCACTCTGAGTTTAGCTCTTTTTCAGCTGTGCGACAACTGTACTTCCCTTGCTGACCTACAGATAAGTTGTGAGGCTTAGCCAATTATGGTAAACAACTATGAATTATTAATATGCTGTCTAGATGCTTCCATCTTTCGAATTACATCATAACTATTGCACAACTTCTGCTCTGTGTGTCTTATCACTAATGATACTTTTAAAATAATTGTCACAATGGACTGTGTGATAGATACCCTGGATTCAGTTGCAGCATCTTATGTCAGTTTGTGGAAACCACTTGTCAACAGTATCAAAACCGTGGGTTCCTGACTATGAAATGAGCAAAGAAGCTAGTATTAAAGACGGCTAGGATTTTCTGTTCTATCTACCTAAATTACATAAATGTGTAACAGATGGGTTGATATCCCTGACTACTTTCATACTATCTGTATTTACTGTAAAGATTTTTTTCATGTCCAGGACTTTAATTCAAGGAGATAAGAAAGCAGGATTTACTATTTTTTGGGCTGATGATGGTTTGGACACTGGACCAATCCTTCTGCAGCGAGAATGTGATGTTGGACAAAATGATACTGTGGATGACCTGTATAACCGGTTTCTCTTCCCAGAAGGAATAAAGGCTATGGTATGTTTAGCTGCACTAAATATCAACATTTTAAGAGGAAAAGAAAAGCATCTTCTGGAGTTTGAAAGTAAAGGAAATATAGACAAGATTCATGCATTTGGAGAGACAGGTTGTGTCGCTCAGCTGAATCCTAGACTTCAGTGGAGCTGTGCTGCTTCACGACAGCTGAGGAGGTGGCCTCAGGAGATTTGTTACTGGCAGCGGGCAGAGCGTATCCTGTTTCCACAGAAGGCAAGAAGTCAACTTTGTCTGGAATGTGGCTCTTTCCACAGATTTCTTGAATGTTTTTGCAAGGTGAAATTTTTTAAAGGATCAGAGAGAACAGGAAAGTTGCAGAAAGTTAGGGGTGAGGTTGAAAAAAAAAAGGAGGATGGTGTTTTAAGTTCAAAGCCCTAGTGGACTGGCTTTGGATTTTGTATGCTTGTCCTTTATTGTATTGTTTTAAAATGAAGAACAGAAAGTGTATAAAAAATACTCAGCATTGAATCATTAGAAAAATTGTTTCTCTCTCCATTTAAATGCAGAAAAATAACTTTTTGCAGAAAGAAAAAGGAAAGAGCTGAATGCAATCATACAAAGCCACATTCTGGCAATGCGGAATTTAGGCAGCTGCTATATGTTTGGTGGCTAGGTACTCCCATCAAATTTCTGAGGCTATTTCTTTTGTCAAAGAAGTTTAAGCATATATGTATGTTTGTTGCATATGTATGCAGCATTGGTCCCCTAAATTTTGGAAATCCTGAGTTTTAAAAATAAACCAGTTCCCGTTGTGACAGGAAGTCTTTTGCTGTCATTCACAAGTATGACTGAGGGAAAAAATGCAAATCAAGCTAACATTAAATATGTTACTTTTTGACTTAGGTGGAAGCTGTACATCTAATTGCTGATGGTAAGGCCCCTCGTATACCTCAGCCTAAAGAAGGGGCAACATATGAAGGGATCCAGAAAAAGGAAAATGCAGAGGTAGTGTTAAATAACGCTGTTGTGTGCATGTCACTGGAAAAGTTTACAGATTACAATAGTAGTGATATGAAGTTAACAGGATTTTTAGCTCAGTTGTTTCCCTGCCTCTTATTCCTGGGTTACTTACATCCTGGGAACTCCAAGGATGCATGTAATGGAGCCCCAGGTCAAGTTCCTATTCCATTTCAGGAGTTGCACATATTTAGAGACTTGATGTCCTCCTTGGAATCATCTACACACAGCTAGATGGCAGTTGCACCTTCAGTGGATTCTTAATATGTTACCATACTTTGAAATACAGCATCGAATGACAGTAGCTCTCTGTTTACCAACTGTCCATATTGAATTCTATACCAGAAATGGGTTTGATGTTAGGAAATGAAAGTGTTGGCACCTCTCCTGTTGTCATCAGGGGAAAAAAAAAAGGTCATGTAAACAAACAACATACAAAAATATTCTTTAAACTCCCATAGAAGAGTTATATTATATAAGCACCTCCACTGCGTTAGCTGGATCTTCTTTGCGGTTGGAAAGGTCACCATAAAATGATAGTGAATGCTGCCTGTAATCCCCTCTTTTGCTTTTCTAGACCAGTTCGAAAGTTAAAAAAAAAACATGTAAAAATAATTCCAACAATTTCAGTGTCTTGTCCATGGTGATTGTGAATGTAGTCCTTTCCACCTGAAACATTGTAGGTGATGCTTTTTATTAGATTTCAAATCCTGATTTGCCTTAGAAACAAATAACTTTGCATAAGGATATTTTTAATCATTTATTATAAAAAATAAGGAGCTTCCTTGGAATGAACTAGCTTAATCTCCCTGCTGTAAAATTATTCTCATTGGCTTATAACTTGCTCCTAAATATTCTTTGTGCTTAAACTGAGAAGGATGCTGGGTACCTGAGTTTTGTTATTTAATAGCTATTCTGATACTTTCTTAGATTCATTTTGTACATATACTCACAATACCGCAAAGATAAAGGAATACATTTTCATTGGTGTTATATATTAAGTATACATGACATTCTTAAAACATCATTTCCTTTTTCCTCAAAGTCTTACAGGGATTGCAAGCTGGGGATTCCATTTATGAAACAATTTATAAAGGGTTCGTAAATGGTTAGAAAGTATTTTCATAAAAGTTTGTAGATTTATTAAAGAACTTAGGATCCAAGCAATAAATAGATCATTTTCAGCAGAAGGTGGTACCCCAGACATACACTTATTTATACTATGCTTCTTAAGTTTGTGAATCATAATATTAATTATTTATTAATTAATACCTGGTAGCAAGAATTATATTTTCATTATATTAGCACGAGAAAGAGAATCTGTGAAAAGATACAGACTGCAGAGAACACAGAAGTGCTAAGACCATCCCATTTGGCAGGTCTTTTATGATTAGCCATCTGGAGATCACTGATCTTCTTTTATTAGACCAGGCCCTTTCTGTGTTCTTAAATGTATGAACACTTGAAAGAGAAGGAGAGAGTATTTGTAATTCTTATATAATAAAACATTACTAATTGATCTATACCTAAACAGAGAAGAATTATCTGGCATGTCTTGATTTCTTAGATCTCCTGGGACCAACCTGCAGCAGCTTTGCACAATTGGATTCGAGGGCATGATAAAGTTCCTGGAGCGTGGGCAACAATAGATGGCCAGGTATGCTCTGAAAACCAGAATATTCTTATTTTCTATATCCTCCTTTTGACCTTTTTTTATTATGAAACTAAAGGTGTCTGCATACAGTTGAATACAAATTAGAGTTACATTGGAGTAGCTCTCATTTGATGACTAAATGTTTTGTATATATCGAGAGCAGACACCTATACAAATGTACAGAGCACAGCAGTTAAGTGTTTTTGGTTTTTTTAAGGATAGATCCATTTAATTCAAAGAAAGATAAGAGCAATATCTGCAAAACAAAATTGGACATGGTACAAAGCAATAAGTAAGAAGGGTAGAAGCAGACTGTGCCAGTCATTTTGGGAGATAGGCATGCATTACTGTATAATGTGACCCGTGCTGTACAGTGGGCAACATCACAGTATTAACAGCAAAATGAGTTACTGAAGTAACAGAGAAGGTTTTATTTTAAAGAGATGTGGGCCTAGATCATTTGGAGAAATAAATCTATTTCATTTTATCAAAAACCAACTACTTTTGCTCAGTGTATTAAAAGTACTATACATTTGATCCGCATTGTATTTACATAAAATATTTTAAAAATCAAGTTATGTTTCATCGCTGCAAAGTCCAGATTTTGTTACTTAACTATTAGCCATCTGCTGGTAGGCTGTTCCAAAAGCCTGGTTCTGCCCAAATGTCCGGGAACTGTTGCTGATTTGAGAGCCCAGAAAGAACAGACAAGTCCAAGGGAGAGGCAGCGTTAGCATTGCCAGCCTGGGAGCAGAGCTGGACTTTACCAGGCACAGTCAGGCTTCTGCCGGTCTCTCACTCTGAGCGTGCACTGGTGAAGGCTGTTTCCCTTTCTGCACTGGTTCCAGTATGCACATTGTTACAGCTAAGCAGCTTTGCAGGTTTAGGCAGCTAGCAAAGTTTTACATGTCCTGGGTTGTAAAGATACAGAAATAATGTTGTAACATGTTTTCCTGAAGTAGATATTATATTTTATTTGTATTATATTAAAGCTTCAAAACAGTATCATTTCATTGTTAGAATTTTAGAACACGTTTACAATCTGTGCACTTTTAATTCCATTTATTTTCAGGTGGTTACTTTTTATGGGTCATCACTACTTGATGCTTCAGTGCCTGCTGGACAAGAGCTGGCAATAAAAGGTGCTTCAAGACCTGGACTTGTAACCAAGAATGGTCTAGTCGTTTTTGGTAATGACGGGAAGATGGTAAGTGCTCACCCTGGCAAACATGAGCATGGGTGGAGTAACTTTAGCAAGAAGTGCAAGTATGTGGAATTGTACAAATCCATCTGCTAATGACAGACAGCTAATTTGCTTAGAGTTGATCAGTTTTCTACCGTCCTGTAGAGAAGACATTCACGTTTTGCTTCTCACTCAATCCATAGTAATTTCCAATACAGATTAAAATGTACTAATACTAGGAGAGAATCTGAAAGACAGGTAGGAGTGGCATCATAGCAGCTTTCCTGCAAGCCATTTATTTCACTAGTTCAATAACCATATTAATGCCTAAAAACTCTTCACACAAGGATGTATTACCTCCCAGATAATTAAAAATCATATCCTCTAATTTTTCAGGTGCTAGTGAGAAATCTGCAGTTTGAGGATGGAAAAATGATCCCTGCATCTAAATACTTCTCTGCTGATGAAACAACTGCCCTGGAACTTACAGAAGAGGAGAAAAAGATGGCAGAAGATATTAGGGTAATTCAATAAACTGCTTTAGTAGGATACTACTTCAGACAAAAGCATTACATACTTCTCATTGTAAGCAAGGCAGATCTTTTATTTAGCCATCCAAATTGTTTTTTGATAAAATGTACTCAAAGACTGTGGGGTTGAATCTTTGGCTATTGACGTTAGTTCAGGTGGAAATGGGAATTCACTAGAGAAAGTTTTCTTTCAGATACAAGTGATGCAAAGACAGTGATTGCAGAGTCAGTTATGGTAAATATCTATGAATGATGAAGGTGGGAATGAGGAAAAACAATTGGACCTTCACCTCACAACAGTGAGGTTTTCAACGCTGACAGACTTGGACAGTTCTGAAATCCTTTCCTCGCTGTGGTGTTACTCACTAGGATGTGCTCAGAGTGGTCCTGCTGGACACGCTCCAGGGAGCCTTACAACACCAGTCTGAAAGAGAAAAGCAGCCATTGTCTCGCAGTCTCTCTTCTGCCACAGCCACGTACAAGGGGCTGGCTGGCAGAGGATGCAGCAGTGGGGCAGCCGGAGCAGAAAGCTCTCATAGCCAGAGAGGCACTTTGCTGCCCTCTCCTGTAATCCATCCCTCTGTAGTGAGTGTCAGGGGCTTAGCTGAAAGTCACATTTGTCATTGAAGTTTTGTGCCAGAGCAAGCTGAATCACAGATGTCTTCCCTTCTGCTAACTCTGCTACAGAGTCAATAACTTTTGGCACATTTCAGGCAGGCTGATGCACTAATATTTTAAACTGCTGCTTCAAGATTGCCTTGAACCTTCTTGCCAGCAACCTAAATGCTGCCTGGAGCTATTCACTGACTGAGACAATAGCAAAAAGAAATATAGACTCTTCAGTTCATGATACTGCCTGCTAACTCTGAAATCTAAGTATAGTTAATTGAAATATTATGTTACCAGTTATTTCACTCATCATGTTAGTGGAAATCTCCATCTCATACATGTAGCTTGCACTACGTCTCAGCTCTGTCCAGGTGCCAAATATGCCATCAATCACAGAATCACAGAATCACAGAATCACAGAATAGTAGGGGTTGGAAGGGACCTCTGTGGGTCATCTAGTCCAACCCTCCTGCTGAAGCAGGGTCACCTACAGCAGGCTGCACAGGACCTTGTCC
>Ga0065711_1040337_pt1 | contig 17051 bp, 24 predicted proteins | sample Hoacrofraction12_FD_59098 | JGI IMG/M metagenome (GOLD analysis project Ga0065711, IMG submission 59098) | Hoatzin crop microbial communities from Cojedes, Venezuela - Epithelial fraction 12 v2 (version 2) | ecosystem: Host-associated > Birds > Digestive system > Esophagus > Crop | place... | reverse complement strand
ATGTGTTGGAGCGGGTCCAGAGGAGGGCCACAAAGATGATCAGAGGGCTGGAGTACCTCTCCTATGAGGACAGGCTAAGAGAGTTGGGGCTGTTCAGCCTGGAGAAGAGAAGGCTCTGGGGTGATGTTATAGCACCCTTCCAGTAACTGAAGGGGCCTACAGGAAGGATCGAGAGGGGCTTTTCACAAGGGCGTGTAGTGATAGGACAGGGGGGGAATGGCTTTAAATTAAAAGAGGGCAGATATTAGGAAGAAATTCTTCACCATGAGGGTGGTGAAACACTGGAACAGGTTGACCAGAGAAGTTGTGGCTGCCCCCTCCCTGGCAGTGTTCAAGGCCAGGTTGGATGGATCTCTGAGCAACCTTGCCTAGTGGAAGATGTCCCTGCTGGTGGCAGGGGGGGTTGGAATTAGATGATCTTTAAGGTCTCTTCCAACCCAAACCATTCTATGATTCTATAATCTAAAACTTTGGTTCAGTTCATATTAGGGATACTTGCAGCCATGATTAAATGGAATTACTGCATGGGTCATGGTCAGCTAGCATTGAAGGCGGTGTCCACAGTTAAATCAGATCTTTCCATTTTCTGTTCATGTCTGGGGGTGGGACGTGAGAGTTTGCTCTGCTCTCTCCAAGTCCCAGCTGCACACAAGCGAGCCTCAGTTCTGTAAGAGGAAGGATGCTGAAGTCATGGGTTTGCAGTTGTATTGCATTGTTTGCAGTTGCAGAGTATTTTCCTGTAGATCATGACAGTAGAGTGGCCTCCTCCTCATATACCAAGGGTGTTAGTCCTCATGAATGGCTGTGTCGGATCTGTTGGGAATTTGATCAGGGAGTCCCACCAACAAGGACAATAAGAGGACTAGCGCTAGTGTCCTTGAAGGACCTGGAGAAGAAAGAGTGCCCACCAGGGAAAGTGAAAAAGTAGTGGCTATGTGGCTGTGTAGAAGGATGAGCTTGAAAAGAACTATCTAGAGATCTGGGAGTTCTGGGTAGGATGGAGGACCTCTGTATGTCAAAGGCAAGGGAAAGATGGAAAACATCAGGAGATCTCCTTGGACATGGCCAGCACCACTCCATGCAGTCAGCAATGTGCATGCACTTATATTTTGGCTCTTTCAGCAATTTCCATGCGTCAGAAGCTATAGCTGGTTCCTCCATTCATACCCAACCACAGCTGGATGCTACTGAGAGCAGTCATCCTTCCCTGCACAAGGACCTCAGACTCTGGGAGCTTCCTGCGAGTGTTAAATCTTTGCTTCCCCCAGGAGGAGAGACTTGCCACCCATGATAGCTGGCCCCTACAAAAACTACAATGCCCATGTCCAAACCACAGCTCTTCTAGGTGAGGAAGAGATTAAAATCTCAGGACTTTTTACTGCTTGTCCCTGCAGGGGTCATCAAAGCAGCATGGAAATCACAGGTAGCTGCCCGGAGAACAGGCACAATATTTCCTGATCAGAGCTACTTTTTATAGGGAAAAAAGCCCCTGAGATCTGCATTTTCTATCCCCGGTTGCAATGGAGGAATCTGTTGACACATCCAAAATGTTTTCAGGGCAAGAAAAATAATTTGCAGGCCTTAGAAGCCTGCAAAGCTGCTGAAGAAGTTCACAGGAAGCCTCACTTTGCCCCTCTGCTATTCCACCAGCATGTGCTCATCTGTTCTGGCCTCTGGCTCCTTTGCCACCAGCCTCTTCACCCCAAGAAGGAAGGTGTTTTGAAGTGAAATGCCCACAGAAAGGTATTCAGGTATGAGTTGTGCTGCTCCCATCAGCTTCTTGGTCTGGTCCTTGGAGTTTCCACGAGTGAGTGTGTGCCACATTCGGCTACAGATGAAAAGCTGATGCTCTGCTCCTACAACCTACTCCGCTGCATGCATAATGTACACAAAAGGTAGGGGTCTGCCCCTTCTCCCTTTGGCCAGAAGGACTCTGGACTTGAAGCTTTCCTATAAGGGGAGTTGCTCCTTTTGGAGACCTGAATGATTGATTGATTGATTGATTGATTGATTGATTGATTTTTGCTGCTTTGGTATGCAATGGTGCTGCTTTGGCGGGTTTCATGGCTCAAGGTGTAAATGGGGAGCATTTTCTTTGAGCAACAACTGTAGGTCAGGCTCCTGCTGGGGCTCCCAAGCTCTCTGCGTGGTTCTGCCATAGCTCAGCTGGCATCAAGGCTGGAGGTAAACCGCATTCACATCACTTCTTGCCTTCAGGAGAGTGTTGACACAGAAGGTATCCAGGGCTTGAACACTGGCCAAGTCACTGTTGTCTTCTCCAAGACCAACAAAGCCCCACTGTATAATACTGTCTGAGGTTTATGCTTGATTACCATAAATAACCACAATAATTAACCTGATTCAGATGTCGGTGCCCTCTGAGACACTGTGGGTTAGTTAAGCAGCGACAAGGCGAGTTGAGGAGGGAATGTGAACCTTCATCCTACTCAGCTGAACCGCGGACACCTGCCTGCAAGCTCCCGCAGGTGCTGAAGCAGAGATGGAGGCACACAACGCGGCGTTGTAATCCTGCTAAGGCAGCAGGTCAGGGTGGGAGGGAGGTCACGGCATTGCTGGTGGGGAGCTGCGTCCTGTGCAGAGCCAGCTCCGGCCATTGTGTTTGAGCAAGGGCTGTGCAAACAGCATTACGTGCCGGGCCAAGGTTGCTGTTGCCATTTCTCGTTAGAAGCGGCGGGTCAGAGGTTCAGAGGGACAGGTTTGGGTCCAGAGTCTATCCGTGAGGAGAGCTGTGACTCACCAGAGACATGATAGGTTCTGGGGACTGAGAGCACTGTGCAGTGGTCTCAAGGGCCAGAGTGGGTGCTCTGTGTAGACCTGTAGGGCAGGAGAAGAAGAGAAGATTGAGGTGGATGCAGCAGCCCTGAGGATGTGGTGGTGAAGAGGAGCACAATCAGCTTGTTTCCCTCCTGCACACTTGAGCACGGGCACTCTGCCACTGCACCATCTCCTTGGTTACCTTCATTCCTTCCTCCTGCCCTGACGTCTCTGATGTCCTTTCTCACCTTGCTTCTCAGCCTGGAGAGCTCTCTATCTCCCCATGGGGTCTGAGGGTACGTTTGTCACAGAGGGACAAAGTGCACAATTGCTACACAAACATAGTCCTACAGAAAGCCAAAGAGCTGAAGAAGGTGGGAATGGAGTCCCTCATGTGCTGTGGGTTTGGACATGGGTTTTTTACCAAGTCCCATTGCTGGACTCTCCTGTATCTAGCAGAGCAAGGGCATTCCTGGTTGCACCTCTGAAGACTGATGATAGTGGTTCAGTGAGAGGAATGGGGTGCACTGTCGTTGCATGTGAAGGTACGCTCCCCCAACACGCAACAGTTGCATAAGTGGTCCAGATACCAGTTCTTCACAGATGTTAAAACGTGCCCTCCTCCAAAAATCCTGGCTGAGGCTGCGGCAGCTGGGGCTGGGTTAGGTGTGTTTGCTGAGCAAGCAGCTGCTGTTTGCACAAAGGGGATTCATTAGGCTACAGTTTGGTTGAACTTTGTTCCGGGGATCACGTATTACAACTTGTGTCCCCCCTCACCTCTGCTGCCTTGGCTTTGGATCCCTTTCTCTGCCATGGGCCAAGGGAATGACCTTCCTCTGGGCCATTTATTTCTATCTTGGCTGCTTTATCCTTCTTTCTCATGTTTATCCTCTGTATCTTCTGCAATACACTGCCCAAGGGCAGCTGGCAGGACACCTTGGAGGGACTCCTGTCCCACCAGACATGAAGCTGGGTAGAGTCAACACATTCTTTGGTGCCTTTCCCTGGGATGCTGCAAGGAGGCCAGAGCCGATATTTAGGAAAACAACTAATTCTCTGTGAAACAAGGATGAGCAAAATGCAGATGCCATGCAGAGTCGATTGAAGCAAGAAGCATGCAGGCATAGGCATATATTACCACTGTTGGCACTGCCTGTGCAGCAGAGCGGGCTTTAGACATCTTTGCCCTGTTGGAGAGGTCTATGTTGAAGGTAGCCCAAGGCAGGCACTCAGCCAGTGAGGCTCAGCAGTTCAACCGCCTGGGAAGCAGGGAAGAATGGAATAGAAACTGATGCCAACAGTCTAGTGGGACATCACATCCTGGCAGGAGCTACCCCTCTTCACATCTGTTGACCCCATCTTTGAAAAGGCAATTTCTGAATAAGAAGAGTGCAGGTCCAGGTTGGGAAGAAGTTAAGAGATGAGGAACTGAGCCCCAGGAGAGAGAGACTAGAGCAGTTCAGGCTGTTAGGCATAGAAAGGAGAGAAGGGGGAAGCCATAGATATACGTATGGCTTAAAGTGGCCTAGGACAAATTACAGACATAAGGTCACATCACAAGGAATGGAAGAGCTCTGCTGGTGTCTATATAGCTGCAGTGGTTTCCACCAGCCTTGGAGAGTCTGAAGACCATCTCTGGAGGGTGGTCTGTGTGCTCCCATGCGTGGCAGCTCCAGGGGGCAGGTTGGCATGATGCCCCTCCACAACAGTCCTTGTGCCCCAAGAAATAGATATTAGCATTCAGAGACCTTTGGGCCATTGTCCTTTTATTGGTGCAGGATGTGTCTCTCTCCAGATGTTCCTCAGCCAGTCTGGGAGCATTATTTTCCTTTGAACATACCAACACCAGGAGATAGTGCAGAAGGCCTTTCTCCATCTTTACATTGCTCCTTAACCTTAGCTAATCTTAGAGATCATGATCTCATAGATCTTCCCTGCTTTTCCTTTCACAATCAGCGTCTCTGAGTAAGAGATGCATGAACGTGAGAGTCTGACAACTATGAACTGGGTAAGGGCTGAGGTGCCACATGTTAGAGCTCAAAAAGCAGTCCCAGGTCAAGCTGTATGAGCAGAAAGAGCTGCTGTTCCTGGAAAGGAGGGCTGTGTCTTGTGCCCAAGATGCTAGAGTTTGCATCTTGGCTCAGCACCCTTCTGCTGAAGCTCGCAGATGCAGGAAAGTGAGTTTAGCAGACTCAACACCCTACTGAAAACCTTCAGGAGATGATTATGCCCAAGATTTGGATTGGAATACACTCCCTGGCTTGTCCCCTCAAGCCGAGACCCTGCGTGCTCACAGTGCGTGTGCTGGGGCAGGAGCTGGTCACAGCCCCGAGCTCTCCATCAAGGTGCCCCACTGGGGGGAACGTCCCTGCCACAGGAGTCTGGCCATGGCACATCCTCTGTGTTTCCCTCCCCTGCCTTTCCCACGTCTTTTATTTTTAAGCGGTCACCTGTGACCAGAAGAAATTGCACTGTGGCTGCTGGATAAATGAGCAACCTGTACTTTGGCATTTGTGAGTACAGTAGCTTTAACCCTGGACTGCTCCAGATGCCTGTGTCTCTCCTTAAAATCAGGACAGCTTGACTTGCAATCAGTGAATTCTTTAACTCAGCTTCAGTTGCTGAAGGTGGGAAGGTGGGAATAATTTCTCCTAGCCACCAGGCAAGCGGGTGCCCTGTCTGGGCCACCATCTGTGTCCTCTACCACGTTCATGGGATACTTCATGCTACCTCTGCTATAGTGGGCGGAATTGGCCTCTGGGGATGTCTGCCCTCTGGAACGATAGAGGCAGCCCAGGTTTAACTTTTGGAGGGCTAAAACAGAGCAAGATGGTCCCATCTTTTGGCTTCTCCAATTTATTAAGTCCTCTGTCACAGACAGAGCCTGCAAGTGTTACTAATAGAAATATTATGCTAATGAGTAAAAAGTTAATTGCTCTTTTGGTGTAAAATGCTCCCCTGAGAAGCCGTTTGCTTCTATGCTCTTAAAATCTGTGCTAGCATCCCTTGTGGTAGACAAGAAAGGAGACACAGGTTGGTAGGTCCAGCTCCCTGGACCCCGCCGTCATTACACAAGTCTGATGTCCTTGACTAAAGGCCAGCTTGGTCTTTTCATGGGGATTTCCCACCTCTAGGGGAACGTGCGAGAGGAACAAACATCTTGTTTGTAATAGGATCTCCATAAAGCCTTTGGTCATAAAGCTGTTTGGTCATGTTATTTCTCCATGGCATGTTTATAAAAGACAGTGTTGATGTTAGCTCTGGTCTGTGGGATTCGTTTGAGGGCCAGTACTCAGTAGAAACGTTTGGTTCAATGCCAAAATCTTTACTGCTGCATACAAAAAATAATTGCCAAGGATAAAATGGGCTGTAAATGGATTGAAGTATGGGATCAAAGCCCTACGGGAGAGCCGGGGTCTTGTTCTCAATTCCCTGGTCTAACCAGGAGATAACTTTGTGTCCTCTCCTGCGTGCCAGGTACCACAAGGGCTGACTACTCTGGAAGGTATGGGGAGCCCAGCAGGATGGCACAGCTGGGTGTGCAGGGGACTTGTCCATCACTGTCTCCATGCAAGGTGAGTAAGATGGGCCCTGGCATAGCAGCTGGGGTCAGCCCAGAGTCCAGATACCCTGGGAAGCTGGTGGTGACAGGGCAGGTCTGAGGTTGGGATTGGGTCTGGGGAGAGTAGTAGGGCCAGATACAGACCAGAGACCACCAGGCAGGTCCCAGGTCTCTCTGGGAATTCTGTCCGTGGGTTGGGGTCTGGACCAACAGAGCCATGGGCAGGAGCAGAGCTGTGGTGGTGCTGGGGACCAGTGCTCCTCCATCGTTGCACAAGCAAGGACTGATGGACTGAGTGTGAAGGGGCTCCTGGAATCTTGTCACTGGAGGCCCCCAGTAAGGCTGAAAATGAGGGAGGATGGGGTTGTAAGAGCTGGTGATGCCATTGGGTAAGGGATGTTTCTTGCAGCACTGCACAGCTGACCAGTGTTTCTCCAAGGCTTCTTCTCTCTGCCCTCAGCATGTGGCCCTGGTGCGCTCTGGCTGTGGTGTTCATCCAGGTTTCGCATGGCAGAACAGTGGCGGGGCTTTCTGCCTGCAGCAGATGCCACTGGCAGATGCAGATGATGGAAGAAGGGTGTTGGTGATCAGAGGGGTGTGTGTTGAAGGGCAAAACCGCTGATGGAGGGGAGAATAACAGATCTCAGCTCGGGTCTTGCAAGGCTATGGACACGACCAGGCTGAGACCCTCAGTCACTGCCAGTGACCAGACTCCCCAAAAGGAGTTCATTTTTCTTTTCCACTGTGAATCAAAGGTTAGTGATGTGAAGCCATTTCTCCCCATACACCACCCTTTGTCTGTAACATGACTGATCATTACACCTACAGAGCACAGCCACGTTCTCCTACCTTATGCAACTTTCAGCAAAGCATCTGAAGCAAGAAATTTTTCTGGTTCCTTCCTTCTTCTTGCAAGAGTTGTCAGGAGCTCTTAGGGCCACATCTCACTTTAGCTGGGCTTTGCCATCCCTTTCTCCAGCCCCAAGGCACCCGCATGAGCAGAGCGTGTGGGCAAGGGGCCGATGGATAATGCTGCGGGGGCTCGGGGAGAGGGCTGCTGCGTTCTACTACCACCCCATCCCAGAGCTCCCTCCCCAGGACCAGCCCCAGCCAGACACGTGCCCTAAAGCCTCCACACCTCTGCCAATGATTTCTGCTCATTTATCCCTGAAGCTGGAAATGCCAAGAGGATTAAAATGCCACGGGAGTCTGAAAGCCCTCAGGAGGAGGTTTGAAATCTGCTCAGCTTGGCTTTTTGCTCCCCTCTTTCTGTTCCTCCCAGAGTTCTTAGTAGTCCCAAGACTTTTGTTATTTTCCGCATTGCAAAACAGAAATTACTGGAAAGGACAAGGTGGTTTGAGAGCCAGGGTCTAGCAGTGCCTCCGGGACTGTGCCAGCCCCTGGAGACCAGGGAGTGGAGCGGTGAGGATGGGAGGAGCCGTTGCCCTCGGATTTTATCTTGATGAGAACATCTTGACCAACAACCAGGAAACAAATTCCTCTGCTGCTTGGGACGGAGAGGGGGAACTGAAAGATCAGGCAAGCCCGTGGGCTCCTTAGAGATCTTTCTTTCTATGAGGAGGGTGTTTCAGTGATGTGATGGTGGTCACCAGCAGTGTCAGGGAAGAGATGCCCTCCCAGGTCCTGGGTCCAGTATTTAGTCATTGGTGTCGTACTGAGCTATTGACCTCCAAAGGGTGAGGTGTTTGCATGGCTCGTGACTGCTGAACTGCCAAATCCGTGTTTGAAAATCTCAAGAGCAGAAGGAAAATTAATTTAACTAGAGTTCAAAGGGTCTCCAATAAAGACTTAAACCTTGCTGTTATTCTGAAGGCTTATTTCAATTAATTCCCTTTAATGCTGCTTTAAAATTATAAAGTGGAAGGGAATGCTGGGCAACAGATTTTTTGGTGATTTCAAAACAACCACTGTTAATCAACAAGGAAATATATTGGCCGTAAGAGTGTTTAAATGGGAAGGTGGCTTCAACCAGGACACGTGTAACAGCATGTAGTTGAGGTGACAGTTTAAAAATTAGCTATTGTGAGGCTCCAATACAGAGAGGGGCTTGGTGCTAATGATTACTGTGAATTAACTAACTGGAAAGGGGCTGAACAGCACGTGGTAGAGTTCAGCTTGACCCACTGTTGAGGTGACCCTTTTCCCGTTCATTTAACGCCCAAATCTCATTTCTGGCCAGAGCAGCTATCCAGTAGCTGAACACAATGCTTGGGCACAGTGGTGGGTGGCCTTGCCAGCCCAGCCCATGGCCTGCAGAGGATGATAAGAGGTTCAACCCTTGCTCCTTGGGCTGGATCCAGCAGTGAGAGCTGCTCCAGCCACCAGCCAGCACTGCCAGCCCCGGGGCTTGTGCTGCCGGTGCTGCTCTGCAAAGCAGGTTCAAAAGCCTTCCTTCCTTGTCGTCTCCCCTTGCTTTCTCCTTTTATGTCCTTCTGGTGGCTGGACTCTGCTGCCTGGTCCCACCGGCAGCTCTGTGCCCACAACTCCTGTAAAGTCAGTCCACCTGAACCACCAGCATCCCTCTGCAGCACATGCAGGGCTGCTCCCTGAGCAAGGCTGGCTGCATCTGCCAAGAGCTTTCTTCTGCCTGCTTCAGTGATGTCCCCCTGCTCCTTTGGCAGCCAAAGATGTAGGACCCATCTGGGTGTCCCCTTGTGGTGGGGGGGTGGCTGTGGCTCACCTCCAGGTGGACCTTGTGCTTCTCCGCTCTTGCTCCGCTCTCACTATGGAGTCTTCTTGACCTACTCCGCCACCATCTTGCCTCTGTCCCAAACCTGGTGACCTGGGTGTTGTGATGGCAGAGGAATGTCCCTGCTTGCACTCGTGCTGCCTTGTCCCTGGATGTGTGCATGGGGACTCCTGTGAGCCACAGCTCCCTCCTCCCCTTGATATAAGCCACCCTTTCTCCTGTTCTCACCCAGCCACATCCTCTGGGATGGTCCAGCATCTTATTGTGAGTACATGCCCCCGTGGAGACTGTCTGGCATGTCCCATGGAGCTGGACACAACCATTTTGTGGACAGAAGTGTTGTGCAATTACCTGGTGTCTGCCCTGGCGTGGGACCTGGGGGTCCTGCAGAAGGGGAGCCAAGGGTGCTGCAGCCATGCAGGGCAGCTGGCATTCCTGCCCTTTCTTTCCTGGCTATCAGTATTTGCTGCTTTGTTCCCACAGATCTTCAGAAAATACACGGGAAGTGGGGGTGAATGTTATCAGGCTCCAGCTGCTCTGTTTGCAAGTGTGTCTTCAGCAGGAATGATTAACCCACTGCGTTTTTCTGCCTTCCCTTCCAAAAGCCCATCAAGAACATCACAGCTCCCAAGGTTGCACAGAGCTGCTGGTAACCTTGTTAACCTTTGGGTTAGTTAAGCAAACTGGAATCCTTCATTAGGAGGAAGGGCACTAATAGCATATCCAAGAGGGTGAGTTTTGCATGGACCACTGGCTGGCAGAGCAGAAACCGCTGCTGACTTCAGCAAGGGGGCTGGGGAGTTAGGATGGCTTGCTTGAGAGAGGAGGTCAAGAAAATCTGTTTCCTCATCGATGCTGGACCAGTTGGTGTTTGCTGGAGAGGGGGATGTGCACAGCGGGCGTGCGGGGCAGTGGCACTGTCCTGCAGAGCTTCTGTGCAAGGCAGAAAGGGTCGAACTGCTGGTACCTGGCTGTTGAGCTGACGTTAGTTTCCAATCTAGAAATGCAAACCTGTAATGGCATGACATGGTAAGCAGCTCCGGACAAGAAGCTACATTCTGCAGCTGGGCTTAGTGCTCTGAGCCGGGAAGAGCTGCTTAAAATTGACAGAGAGCTCTTTGTTTGCTGTGTGCGGTTTAGAAATTAAGCAATACTTAGAAGCAAATATTGGTTCAAACATCAGCTCCCACTCTCCAGTGGCCAGTTCAGCTCATCCCAGGTAGAAAACAGCATATTGCAACACAGTCAAAACCTGACACCAAGTATTTCTCCTAACAAGCGGGGAAACTGGTTTGTGGCATTTCCTGAAAAATAAACTAACTGCAATGACTCTGGAGTTGGAGCACAGCCTCAAAATTGACCCATAGGTCCAAACAGGGGCTGAAAGCATGTCTCTGGATAGACTACCACAGCTCTCCAGGTATCTGCCAGGTCTTGGAAGCCACAGGGAGTGCCAAGCTGGTCCCAGTCCACCGTCAGCCACGGACATGCTCCCAGAGCTGGCACTCCCACGCTGCGGCTTACAGCTCCTGCAAGCCCCATGGTGACCCATGCTCCAGGGAATGAGCGCGTGACTCCCTCTTCCAGGAAAGACCTGACGTCAGGCAGGAGGGCTGGGATTTCCCCCACATGCTTACACTGACCAGGTAAGCCAGCTCTGCAGAAACCCCCTGACTTCTCTCTGCCCTTCCTGGGTAGCTGAACATTGAATCACAGAACGGTTTGGGGTGGAAATGACCTTTAAAGACCGTCTGTTCCACCCCTTCTGCCATGGGCAGGGACAGCTTACACTAGGTCAGGTTGCTCAAAGCCCCATCCAGCCTGACCTTGCACATTTCCAATAATGGGGGATCCACAACTTCTCTAGGCAGCCTGTTGCAGTGCCTCACCACTCTCATCGTAAATAATTTCTTCCTTATAGCCAATCTAAACCTACCCTCTTTCATTTTAAAACCATTGCTCCTTGTCTTGTTGGTACAAGTCTTGGTAAAAGGTCTCTCTCTATCTTTCCTGTAAGCCCCCTTTATACATTGAAAGGCAACAGTACAGTCTCCATGAAGCCTTCTCTTCTCCAGGCTGAACAGCCTCGACTCTCTCAGCCTCTCTCCGTAGCAGAGGTGTTCCAGCCCTCTGACCATCTTTGTGGCCCTCCTCTGGACCCGCTCAAATAGGTCCATGTCTTTTCTGTGCTGAGGGCTCCAGAGCTGGACGCAGGACTCCAGGTGAGGTCTCACCAGAGCGGAGCAGAGGGGCAGAATCCCCTCCCTTGACCTGCTGGCCATGCTGCTTTTGATGCAGCCCAGTGTATGGTTGGCTTCCTGGGCTGTGAGTGCACAGTGCCAGCTCATGTCCAGTTTGTCACCCACCAGTACCCCCAAGTCCTGCTCGCAAGGCTGCTCTCTATCCATTCACCACCCAGCATCATCATCTCCCATCTCTTGAAATGGGCACCATTGCCAGTTCAGGGCCAGTCTCAGTCTCATGTCCCACCCATGGCTGTTGACAGAGGAACAGGGAAGATGGTCTGGGAAAATGGGTTCCTATCAGGATACTCTTCTTGCCTGCACCTGCTGCAATGTGACTTGTGAGGCCAGGACATGACAAGAACTTGAGCCCAGCTTTTGCGGTTGACCATGCTGATGTCCTTGTCGTGGGCAGGCTCCAGCCTCCTCCAAGCAACAAACTAGAAATTCCCATTTCTAGAGGCAAACAAGCCAACTCTATAGACAAGCCCAAAATCCTGGTGCGTGTATATTGCCCTCTGCCCTCAGCCCATCTCACATCAAGACTCGATTGATTCCTTTTTTTTTCCTTCCTTTTTCAGTGCTTTTTCTTCTTAATATCTCAAGGTGAGCTGGCTCTTCATCACACAGCTGCCACACTGGTGACTCCTGGGAACAGCAGCATTAACTCCAAAGGCCTCCACTGCTGGATAGGAGCACCTCTATGCAAATAACTGCTCCAAAGAGTCGGGTGAGATGCCTGTGTTGGTGTGGTGCCTTGATCACAGCTTTCCCTCTCCATGGTTAATGTTTTCCCCACATGCACATACCACCAGAGCTCGGCTCCAGACCCTGTTCAGCTGTGTTGGCTCCAGGATGAGCTCTGCTGCAGAGAGCAATCAGCACCATGTTAGAGCTGAGCCCTCTCCCAGACAGTCACGCCAGCTCTAACTTTATCCCAGCCCAGTTATGACAAATGCCCTTTCCTTAGCACACAACCAAAACTCCAGTCCAGCCTCATCTCAACCACAAACCACAGCGTGGTTTGCAGTAATAAGGGAGATGTGGAAATAAGCAGTATTATTTTACCTTCAGTTTTACTTAGCCTGGGGCCGAGCCCTGTCCTTTTCTTGGGGTTCAGATGTGTTTATGCATCACTAGTCACCCACGATTGGTCAGGGGGTGTGTTAATTTGTATTTCTTCATCATTCGTGCAATTTTTAGCAGCATCCTCTTTCTGAAAACAGAACAGCTGGGATCCATAGTGTTGCAATACAACGAACTTGTGATGTGCAATAATATCTCAGCTCATTTCATGAAGAATTACACTACTGAAGACTTGATGCTTTCTGGATGACAAGGACAAAGTCTGAGAGGCACTGGTTTAGCTCTGTCCTTTCTGATAAAGCTGCTTCTGTTTGTATGAGACAGAGTATTGATCTCTTACCTTGAAAGACAACAAGAATTGGGTCATCAGGCCAATTGGCCCTCACTGTTCAATCTCAGCTTAGTCAGCCAGATATGCACATGTGCGCATGGGAGGAGCTCTCTTTTTGCACATAACTGTGCACCCCGGCAGTGAGATATAGATCTAACTAGAACTTGTAGAAGCATGTGTATGTATTTAGTGAGAGAGAGGACCCACTGTGTGAATAAGCTTGCACTTTCTAACGCAAAATTTGGAAAAGCAGTTTTATGATAGGTGTTCAGGGGAAGAAGTTGGTTGCACCAAGAAGTTTGTCCCTCCTGGACTCCAAAGGGAAGGCATGCTGCAGCTGGAGGCCACCCAGAGTGCTTTTTACCTTAGCATCCAAGGCTTCCCTTTGTGGGATGTACTCCTCAGAAAGGAGCATCTGGGACGTCTGTTGGGTCCTTTGGAGATCAAAGTCTGAGCCTTCAAGCCCAGATGGCCTAGAGGACACATCACCAATCTGCTGTGCTTCTGCCATTGAGTACCTCCAAGGCAAGCTGCATGGTGGAAAAGTTTCTTCTCCCCAGAGCTGCTCTGCATCAGGCTGGAGCCACAAAGCTTGGCACAGGAGAGGCAAAGCTGCTGAAGGAGCAGCCACAAGATGAGTGCAGACTGAGAGGTGAATGGAAATCCATCGTGGAGAAAGGTAGGATTTGGTAGCATTAAAAGGAAGTATAGGGTCTAGGCTTATATATAGGTTGGGGCCTGACAAGATGCATCCCAGAGTCCTGAGGGAATTTGCTGATGTAGTTGCCAAGCCACTCTCCATCATATTTGAAAAGTCAGGGCAGTCAGGTGAAGTCCCAGGTGAGTGGAAAAAGGGAAACATTGCACCCATTTTTAAAAAGGATAGAAAGGAGGACCCTGGGAAGTATCAACCTGTCAGCCTCACCTCTGTGCCTGGGAATATCATGGAATAGATCCTCCTGGAAGCTGTGCTAAGGCACATGGAGTACAGGGAGGTGATTTGAGACAGCCAGCATGGCTTCACCAAGGGAGAGTCCTGTCTGGCCGACCTAGTGACCTTCTGTGACAGTGTGACTACTTCAGTGGACAAGGGAAGAGCTACGGATGTTGTCTATCTGGACTTCTGTAAAGCCTTTGACACAGTCCCCCACAACATCCTTCTCTCTACATTGGAGCGATATGGATTTGATGGATGGACTGTTCAGTGTATGAGGAATTGGTTAGATGGTTGCATCCAGAGCGTAGTGGTCAACGGGTCAGTGTCCAAATGGAGACTGGTGATAAGTGGTGTCCTTCAAGGGTCCATACTGGGACCAGTACTGTTTAATATCTTCATCAATGACATAGACAGTGGGATTGAGTGCACCCTCAGCAAGTCTGCAGATGACACCAAGGTGAGTGGTGTGGTCAACACACTGGAGGGAAGGGATGCCACCCAGAGGGACCTGGACAAGCTTGAGAAGTGGGCACATGTGAACCTCACGAAGTTCAACAAGGCCAAATGCAGGTCCTGCACCTGCGCTGGGGCAACCCCCAGTATCAATACAGGCTGGGGAATGCAGGGATTGAGAACAGCCATGCCAAGAAGGACTTGGGGGTACTGGTGGATGAAAATCTGGACATGAGCTGACAATGTGCACTCGCAGCCCAGAAAGCCAGCCGCATGCTGGGCTGTATCAAAAGCAGCATGGCCAGCAGGTCAAGGGAGATGATACTGCCACTCTGCTCTGGCGAGACCCCACCTGGAGTCCTGCATCCAGCTCTGGACCCCTCAACACAGGAAGGGCATGGAGCTGTTGGAGTGGGTCCAGAGGAGGGCTGTGAAAATGGTCATGGTGATGGAAAACCTCTGCTATGAGGAAAGGCTGAGAGAGCTGGGGCTGCGCAGCATGTAGAAGAGAAGGCTCCATGGACACCTTACCGCAGCCTTCCAGCACCCAAAGGGGCCTACAGGACAGTCTATTTACAGGGGCATGTAGTGATCGGACAAGAGGTAATGGTTTTAAACTAAAAGCATGTAGATTTAGACTGGATATAAGGAAGAAGTTTTTTAAAATGAGGGTGGTGAGGCACAGGCACAAGTTGCCCAGAGGGGTGGTAAATGCCCCATCCCTGGAAATGTTCAAGGCCAGGTTGGACAGGGCACTAAGCAACCTGACCTAGTTGAGGATGTTGCTGCTCATTGCAGGGAAGTTGGACTAGTGGTCTTTAATGTCCTTTCCAACCCAAACCATTCTGTGTTTCTATGAGTCTATAGAAGCTTCTCTGTACATGGCCAGTGACTTTCCAGATGACTAGTGGCTGGACATCTGGAAATCCAGGAGGTTACTGGTAAAGGCTGGACGACAAGAGGTGAGCAGTAAAATCTATTGCAATCCAAGCCTCTTCCTTCACCTGTGTATTTGCCCTGATGCTATCTGGGAGGGCAAGGGAAAGAGGTGTGGAGTGAAAATCACCCATCAGGTCACCACATCACAGCCATCCCCTTGGCATATACAGAAAGTGCATTGGGGATGGAGGTGCAATTTGAGAGGGGAGAGAGGTGCAGTGGGTGATCCGTGTAAAAAAAGCTGGAAACCATGTGCAGAAGGCAAGATAGTACGGGCTCCTCCAGGAACTGCTTTTCTGTTGCTTGAACAGATCCTTCATGTTTTCCAAATTTTCTTCTGCGTCTTTCCCCTTCATTTGTCATGTGGCAAAAATACCTTTACCTGCTATGGCTAGTGTTGTAATCACTTAGTTTGTGGAATCAAGATGTCCAAATATTTTCACCCTTATTTATGTGCTCAGATAACTTTGCTCTTTCAGTAGCACTGTAATTTCTAGGCTCTCTCAGGATATTTGTTAGAAGAGGTATTTTAGAACAAATTGACAAAAATCTATGGAGGAACCGTGTGGAACAGCCTCGTGCGAGCACTTGTGCCTCTTCTTCCCATAGATGGGGAAATTGCTATGGCTACCTTGAGTGAGGCAAGGATTGGTGAGACCCATGGAAGGCTAGGAATGGATTATTGTGGCATGTACGTGACTCAGCGGAGGAAGACCTTGGAGGGCTACAGCTTGCTGGAATAAATATAGATGGGAGATCTTTTAAAAGGAAATTCGTGCCCCCCCCACAAGTTGCAGTGTGTTTGGAGATGCTCTGGACACAAAAAGTGTTGCTTTTGTGTGAAAGCAGGGGATGAAGGGATGAAAAATAGGAACTAGTCATGCTGAAGGAACTACTAAAGATTATGCTGCAATAACCAGCATGGCCATGAGTGCCTCTTGCTCAGCCTGTAGGGACCTCCAGCAGCCAGAGCCACAGGTAGGGCAGGCTCATGGTGCCACAGTGGAGGTGGTCATTGCCTGAAGGTCTCCAGCAGCCCCCTTCACTGGGTCACTTTGTAGAACCATATCCTTGACCTGACACAGGGGTCCCACCTCCATTGAAGCCACTCTGGCCACCACCACGAACCTGCAGGTCGCTGTGCCCTGAGCCTGCTGGGAGGAGGAAGAAGAGCCAACTCAGGGTGCTTCCAGCCAGCCTCAGCTGGGAGCCCACTGTGGGCAAGCCCATGGCACTGTTGCCTGGAGGGTGCAGGCAGTGGGAGAGGAAGGACCTGTGCAGGGGTTCCAGAAGATCACAAAGGGAGGCTGGAGCTCCTGACAGCAAGCCCGCGAGCTGGACCTCAATGCTGGCTTCCTACAGCACTCTTGTGGCTTGTGTTGGGTGGGCATGGTGGGTGGACCAGCCCTAGCAGCTGCTGTCTAGGGATGCTGCCAGGACTTGTGGGCTAGCTGATGTGGTCCAGGGTCTCGCATTTAGTGTGCATGTGTCAAAGTCAACCTGAAGCTGGTCTTGTAGCCTGCAGCAAAGATGGGGACATTGAGCCCGGGACAGGGCAGACCTTCATAAACCTAGTCATGCCCCAACTGGTCATGGCTGCAAGGAGATAAATCAGGAGTGATACAATCGGATGGAGAGGTGTTGCAGAGGCAGGGGGAGGAGGGTGACTGCTAATCTCAGCATTCCTTCCCAGGTTCATCCCAAGAATTTAACAAAGGTGCAGTGTGACACTTCCTTCTGGTTGCAGGGCACTATCCAGCTGTCCGGTCACTGCTGTTGACTTTCTTTGCCTGTGCAAGGAGCTTGCTAGATCATGCGTAAGGAACATTTACTGCCTTTCAACCCCATTGCCATTTCCAGGAGAACGCAAGGGAGCAGGCAGGCACTCGGGGTACTGCCAGCCAAAGGGTGATGGGCAGAACAGCAGCAGTTACTGGCAAACATGCAAAACTTGGGGCTGGATCCAGCAGGGACTTTCTGAGATTAGGCTGGGCAAGGCAGGGGGTGGCTAGCAC